>MRWG01001630.1_pt1 | contig 13541 bp, 15 predicted proteins | sample 1013341 | NCBI WGS metagenome assembly MRWG01 (sample SAMN06117577, study PRJNA244670) | biofilm metagenome | biome: Water; feature: Cathode Biofilm; material: Biofilm; isolation source: microbial consortium enriched at the cathode of a solar microbial fuel cell | place: USA: District of Columbia ... | reverse complement strand
AAGTCACAACCGGGTATATGCCCGGTTTTTTTGCGCCCTGTTTTTAGTCCAGCCGCTTGTAGTTTTCAGAAAAGGTACGGTGCCCTTCCCCGTCCGTAAAGATCTGGCTGTACGTGTCCTTCCTGAGAATCAGCTCCATGTTCCATTCCCTCAGTTCATTGGCTATTTTAGACATGGAGGCCGACATATATTCCAGGCATTCGCTCAGGGTAGAATCGGTTACCTTGTAGGAACCATACCCAAACCACTCTACCGAATCGGCAGGTACGTAGCGTGTCCACATCACCTTGCCATTGTAGTACATCTTAATCTGCCGATACCCCTTTGTTGTAGGAACGGTATCGGAGATTTTGCCGCTATCGTCATAGTTGTAAAAATTAACCAGCTCCCAGGTGCCTTCAATGCTGGGGGCCGTTTGCGGGTGGGGTGTCGTATAGGCTGTGGCAGCCACAAATACGACAAAAACAATAAGGATTCCGACGAATTTTTTCATAACCGGTGGTTTATAGAGATTCTTGAGTTCTTGTTAAAAGTTACGATATTTTTATTAAATCCGGTAGGCCGATAGGCAGAATATAGCGTACCTGGAACATGGTTCCTGGCTTCCTGAGGGAGATTGGATCCTTGCGAAAAAAGGGGGTATCAGAGAAGCTGCGGTCCTGACGGCAAACAGCTGAGGATCCTCAAAAAAAAAGCCCAAATCCGGGAGACAGGGCTTTTTGGGGTTTATGGGTGCTGTGTGTTTAGTCGACTCGCGAATAGTTTTCGGAAAAGGTAGGGAATCCGTTTTCATCAATGGTGATCTGGCTATAGGTCTCATCCTTCAGGTCCAGGTCGAAAGTGAAGATCCGCATGGTATCCAGTGCTTTCATGAATTCGGCATCCCCAAACTCGATGGTTTCAATGAGTTGCTTTTCGGTAATCTGATAGGTGCCGTATCCGAAACGCCCTATAGGTGCCCTCGGGTCTATCCGGCACCACATGACCCTTCCGTTGTAGTACATTTTTATCTGGCGGTAGCCTTCGGCTACGGGAATGGTGTCTGAGATATTCTGGCCCTCATAGTTGTAAAAGCTTTGGAGTTCCCAGGTGCCTTCCATGGTGTGCATGGCGTCTGTGGTCGAAGTAGTGCTGGAACTGATTCCAAAGACCACTGCCAGCAGCAGTACCAGTCTGATGATATTTTTCATAATTCGTTCTTTTAGGGGTTCAATTGAAAATCTCCTAAAAAGTTACATTATTTTATGTTAAATAGGTAGTATTCCGGCAAAAATTTGTTGATTCCATATATGCCCGGCTTTTTGGGTACTTTTCTAGGCAGGCTCATTGAGCAATGCCGCCAGGAGGGCGATATCGTCATGGTCGTGGTGCGCGCTTAGGATAATCCTCCCGGGCAGGGAGTCGGCCCCGGTGGAGGGGTAAGGAAAGTCTGTGACCATTACGCCGCCTGCCTCCAGTTTCCTGGTCAAAGACGGATTTTTAAACGCGTATACGGGGTATCCACAGGTATAGGTAAACCCCTTCCTGTTCTGCCAGGCACTTTCAAAAGTCATGATATTTTTCGTCAATCGTTGCCATTGCCGCATATATAAAGGCCGGGCCTGGAGCAAGGTGGCCATGTGGGCCGGGGACGGGGGGCTTGCACCGGCAAAAAAAGGGGTTTCCCAGAGGTCGGCCCTTCTTTCGCGGGAGCACAATATAAGCCCCGCCTGCAGCCCCATGGCTTTGCCCAGGGAGCCGCAGACGAGCAACTCTTTCGGGGTAAGCCCCAGGAGTTTCCGGTAGGCCCCGCCTCCATCTTCGCCCAGGATCCCCAGGCCATGCGAATCGTCCGCTACCAGGATCAGCTCCCTGAGTGGCAGGTGTTTTAACCCGCTAAAGCCCGGATAGCCCTTTCCCGAAAGGTCGGTGCTATCCATGAACAGGACCGGGGGCCTCCCGGAGTGGCTGTCCAGGTGTTTTGCAATGGCCTCCGCCAGGGCGGGATAGCTGTTATATGGGAGGTGCCCCCCCCTAAATAGGGCCGCATGGGCGTGGGGGGCGTAAAAGGCTTGATAGCCATTCCCCTCAAAGAATTGCGCCAGCATTTGCCCTGCGAGGAAACCCGAGGACATGAGGAGGGCAGCCGGGCTCCCGCACCATTCGGCCATGTATTCCTCGGCCCTTGCATAAACCTCCAACCGGAGGTTAGACAAGCGGCTGGCACCATGGCTACTGCCATACTTCCGGACATTTTCCGCCAGCATTTCCTTGAATTCCGGATTGCTTTGCAAGCCCAGGTAGGATGTCCCGCCAAAGTAGCGATAGGCCTTGCCATTGAGCAACACGATGCGTCCGGGGGTTGCGTCTGTGAAATGGGCCATTATCGTAAACGTATTCCGCTTCCCCCCGAACTGGGAAAAAGCACCCTGGCATCCCTGGTAATGACCACGCCATCTGCAATATCACGGGCCAAGAGCATGGCGCCATCCATGTCTACATAGTCCAGTTGCGGCAACAGCTGTGCCACGGCAGAAATGCCCACGGTAGATTCCGTCATACAGCCCACCATGACTTTTAACCCCAGTTTCCGGGCATTTTGGATCATCCGGAGGGCAGGGGTGAGGCCACCGCATTTACAGAGTTTGATGTTGATGCCATGAAAATACCGTTGGCATCGGGCCACATCGGTTTCTACCACACAACTTTCATCGGCAATCAGGGGGAGGGCGCTGTCCTGGAATACCTGCTCCATGCCCTCCCAGTCTGCTGCAGGCAGGGGTTGCTCGATAAATTCGACCCCCAGTGTTTTGAGTATCCTTGAATTTTCTATCGTTTCACGGGCGTTCCAGGCACCATTGGCGTCGATCCGGAACACGGCATCCGTGTGCTTCCTCAATTCCCGTACAATCGCAACATCCTCCTCCGTACCCAGTTTGATCTTATACACAGGCCAGGGCATTTCCTGCATTTTGGCCAGCATACGTTCTATGCTATCAATGCCAATGGTATAATTGGTGGTGGGATAGGTATCCGGCTTTGTACCCCAAATTTCATAGAGGGGTTTTCCCAATACCTTGCCATAAAGGTCGTGGGCGGCCAGGTCGAGGGCGCAGAGGGCGAAATTGCCAAGGCCTTTCGCTGCCAGGAATTGGTGGAAAACTTCGGGGCTGGTAAAAGGAAAGGACTCGATTGCCTCCCGCAGCGCTTCAATCTCTGCGGTCATCCCCGCGGCGCTGCTCTTGTAATAGGGGTTGGTTGTGGCTTCCCCATAACCGGTCTTACCGTCTATGCTCAGTGAGGCCACCAGCGTTTCCTGAATATCGGTAGTTTCCCTCGAAATCCGGAAAGAGTGGGTAAGGGGGAGGTCAAAGGTCTGAAGTTGCAGTTGCATAGAAGAATTTTTGCGAAGATACGTATTGCCCCAAAATAATAGCAAAGCGCGATCCCGGGATCGCGCTTTGCTCAGGCGGTTGGTTGTACGACCTTTTTACGGGGTCTTAGCAGGGGTTTTCGGGAAGGCTAGTGTTTGTGAACGTTGCCCGAAACCGATTTTTTTTGCTGTACGCTGGGATCTCCTGAATAGGAGATATCTGCCCCACTGCTGGCGTCTGCAGTGAGTGACTCCAAAACATACAGGTCGATATCGGCGCCGCTGCTGGCGTCGGCATGGCAGGTTTTTACCTTAAAATCCCGGGCCCTGATGCCAGAACCACTGCTGGCATCTACGTAAAGTACCGTGGCTTCGCCGGAAAGCCTGATGTCGGCCCCGCTACTGGAATCGGCATCCACCTCGTCGGCAATAATCTCTGCCTGCAGGTTCGATCCGCTGCTGGAATCCAGAGAGATCCTGTCGGCACGAATGAGGTTTTTGGAGCGAAGGTCGGCCCCGCTGGAGCTCTCCAGGGCGGAAATTACCGGCAGGGAAACATGTACTTTTTTGGTGGCCCTTCCTATATTCTCGATCGCATGGATTTTTAGCCTTCCATCACGGATATCGGTCCCAATAAGGTCTATGATGTTTTCATCGGCTTCTACCAGGATCTCAAATTCTTCGGCCTGTGTCACGTAGACATCCAGGCCTTCTGAGGCGGATACCACCGTAAAATCCTCGGTTACTTCCCTGCGTTCGTCGGTCACTACGCCATTGCCCTGTCGGCCCATGCCGAAGTTGATATCGAAACCGCAGGAGGCAGTCAGCAGTGCGAGTATCAATCCGATAGTGAGTCTTGCTAAAGTTGTCATGATGGTTGTTTTATGGCCTGAGGGGGAATCAGGTCCTGATTAATGATTGATTGAAGTATTCTGAGTTTGTTGTTGATATAAAATTCGGGTATATGCTTTCGCTGTCACAGCATTTCCGGCTCAATTGTCGGGAAGCGGTGATGAATTGTCGAAAAGGGCTACGGTTGTTCTTTTGCCTTGATCCGCACCCCCTGTTCATCAATTTGCATTTTAAAGGAGTCCCCATTTTCCCGGATATTGATATCAAGGCCTTCCTTGTTGATGATGATATGGCCGTTTTCGTCCTGTTCTTCACCGTAGACAGAATCCGGGCAATCCAGGCAGCGGATTTTGCCATCTTCCTGCATTTGCCAGCGGTAGTCCGGGATATCGGAGCGGTACAGGTCTTCATCGTAACGGGTAACCCTGCCAAGGTGCCCTTTGGCAGCTTCCTCGAACTCGATGACGGTACCCACCGGTACCAGGAACACGACCCGGACCTCCTGGTCCCTGATCTTGTTTTCTGCCGCGGTAGTGAGGTGTTCGTCCAGGGTAATCGAATTGCCCTGTACGGCATAAGAATAATTTATGCGTCCCGCGCGGTTCCTGGCATCGTCAAACGAACTGCCATCCGCATCCTTGCGTATCTGTATGCGCGCCAGGGAGTCTTCAGACTTTTTAAAATCGAAAAACATCTCGTCCGAAACCAGTATCCGGTCCCCATCCGCAGAATGCGTAACGATCATGCCATCGACCCCCACATGGTTTCGTCGGTCGAGCAATTCGCTTTCACGGATGCGGACCAGCAGGGTATCCGGGGCTTTTCCATCAAAGAGTATCGCATCTTCGCTAACACTCCCGGTATAGGCGTGGGCAGAGGCTTGCTGGATCCCCAGGATGACCAGGGTGATCAGCGACAATAGCCAAAGGCCCAGCAACGAGAATTTGGCGATATTCCCGATGGATTTGAGGTTGTTCACCAGGATTTTCAGGCCCAGGTAAAGGAGGAAAAAGAACGGGATCCCTATGGCAAAGAAGGCCAGCAAGGTCACCAACCACACGGGGGCGTTGGTAGAGTTTACCATGTCATAGAAATCTATCCCCGGGATGTGGATGATATCCAGGATTCCTACCGTGAACAGGCCAATGAAAAGCCCTATCAGCGTGGCAGCCCCGATGATGATCAACAGGATACCGATAAATTTTCCAATCACTTTGAACAGGAACATTATGATGTCGCCCAGGGTGTCAAAAATATTGCGTCCGCCACTCTTTAAATCATTGCCTACCTTTTCGTAGTCTACATTCCTAACGCGTTGGGTAACGTCATCTATTCCTTCCTTAACCTTTCTTTCAATGCTGCTGATATTCACAGGTTCGCCCCGCATATCCAGCTTCTGGGAGGTGGTGGCTGCTTCGGGGACCAGGATCCACAAGAGGATATAGGCGATGAACCCGAACCCGGTAAAGAGCGCGAAAAAGATGAACAGGAGCCTGATCCAGAGGGCGTCGAACCCCAGGTAATGCTCCAGCCCCGCACAGACCCCCCCAATGTATTTGTTGTCTATATCCCGGTACAGCTTCTTTACACGGCTGGCGGAACGGCCTTCTGTTTTTGGGGCGTCTTCAAAGATATCCTCGTCGACCATGTAGTCTTCGGGTTGCCCCATGACGGTAATGACTTCGTCCACCTCCTTGAGGCTGATGACCTGTCGTTCGTTTTCCAGCTTTTCCTGGAAGAGTTCGGCGATGCGCGCCTCAATATCGGCCAGGATCTCATCGCTTCCGGGTGTGCCCGCGAAAGACCGCTTAATGGCTTCCAGGTAGCGTTGTAATTTGTTATAGGCCTTCTCATCGATATGGAAAAGGATATTGGCAAGGTTTATGTCTACTGTTTTGTTCATTTCTACTTATTTTTAGCATTGGTGACCAAATTGACGGCGGTTCGAAGCTCGTCCCAGGTGGTGTTCAGTTCAGTGAGGAACACTTTTCCCGTTTCGGTAAGTGCGTAATATTTTCGCGGTGGCCCCGAAGTGGATTCTTCCCAACGGTAATTGAGCAGGCCGGCGTTCTTAAGCCGGGTAAGCAAGGGGTAAATTGTTCCCTCTACCACCAGCATCTTTGCGTCTTTAAGGGTCTCTAGAATTTCAGAGGCGTACTTGTCTTCCCCTTCGAGGACCGAGAGGATGCAGTACTCCAAAACCCCTTTGCGCATTTGTGCTTTTGTGTTTTCTATGTTCATAATGTCATGATTCTATTCGGTTAACTGTTCGTTTCCGCGAACGCTGCCGGATGGCAGGTACGCTCTTGCGGTTTTTTGTTACATGAACTTACTTCTGATTGATGCATAAACTCCTTTAGTGATGAATACACGTTACTACCGGCATCAGTTTGATGAGGACTGATGTGAGGGATCACTGGGCCTGTGGTCGTAACTCAGAACCCTTTTTATTTTCCAATGGCCCTGCTCCAGGAGCCACAAGTGGGTAAACCGGGCGATATCGCCTTTTTGATATTCCCCTTTTTCGTTCAGGAATTCAAATCGGTGGGCACCTTCCTGTACAGCCCCGTACAGGACACCCTGGTCATACAGGGGAAATACCTGCAGGCTGCCGTCCATAAGGATCCTTCTGGAAGGCTGGGGCCTATGGGGGGGCCTTGCCTCGCATTCTTTGGTAAAAGGCTGCAGGAACGCTTCCCTGCCCCGGGTTACTCCACCCCGGTCATGGTAAAATTCAAAATCTTCTGTGAGCAAGGCCTCTAACGCCCCCGGGTCACAGCGGGTAAAAGCGGCATCGAAGAGCAGGCTGTCATTAGATCTTAAGAGCAGGTACAGTTCGCTCTCCGCGGCAGCCTGGGCCCCGGTGGCGGAAATACCGCCCAGGGTAAGCATGCAAACGAGTATGGGGCTCCACGCTTTCATTATTTGATGAATTTAATGGTCAGGGGATAGCGGAAATATTCGCCTTCGTTGGTGCGCAGGGTCGCCAGGATGGTATAGACGATATTGATGACAAACAAGGCCGCCTGGAAAAGCCCTGCGATCCCCACCGGCCAGATAAAACGGCTGAGGTTGAGGAAGTTTCGGTCGAAGTTGAAATGGAAATCCAGGTGGTCATTGACCTCGTTCCAACGAAAGAGGCCCCCATCCAGTATGTCCGGGAGGAACCCCAGGAAGAACGGAATGGAAATAGCACCCAGGATCACTGAATAGAGCAACAGGCTGATCTGAAAGTTCAGGGCCTGTTTCCCGTGGTAATCCACAAAGGCCAACGATTTTTTGTTGCCCAGCCATAATACCAGCGGGAGCAGGAAGTTCCCGAAGGGGATAAAGAACCTGCTGAGCGTAGAGGCATGTATGGCAGCCGATAGGTTTCGCTCGTGTTTGCTAATGGATTCTGTCATGGCATATTAGTTTCTTATGCAAATATATATCCAAAAAAAGGTATTATGCAAAACATAGTACTAAATATTAACAGAACATTAACAGTTTAACCTGAGTTGATTTTCGATATCTTTAGGAACTAAACTCCCAATCATGGCTGCAGGAACCCGAAGTTTCAACGCTTTTTTATTTTTCAAGCTACCCGCTGCCTGGTGGTGCGGGGTACGCCTGCGGGAAATTGATCAGGAGCATGCCGTGGTGACGGTCCGCCACCGCTGGTTCAACCAGAACCCCTTTAATTCCATGTTCTGGGCCGTTCAAGGTATGGCGGCGGAGCTCAGTACCGGGGCCCTGGTCATGGACCAGATACGTGCCAGCGGAAAGAGTATTTCCATGCTGGTCGCTAACAACAAGGCCCATTTTTCCAAGAAAGCCACCGGGAAGATCACCTTTCGCTGCGATGACGGGCGGAAAATTGCCAATGCCCTGGAGAATGCCATCCAAAGCGGGGAGGGGCAGACCCTCTGGATGACCGCAACCGGTGTGAATGAGGAGGGGGTGCCGGTATCTACCTTTGAATTTGAATGGACGCTCCGTTTGCGAAGCCCCCACTAGCCTTAATGCAACCAGGCTGACCCCTGTTGCCTTTTGTGCATCCTGGGCGTAAATCCCGGCAGCCGCTATGGCGCAGAGCCAGGTACGCTTTACAATGGCAGTTACAAGGCGGGGTGACCTAATGGGTTTTATGGTCGGAGTCCGGGTGTCCTGTTCCGGAACAGGGCTGCGACAGGCATCGTCCAACACCCCGTCTACCAAGTCCAAGAAGCACCGATACTGCAAGGAAAACACCTTTTACCGCATGTTTTTTGCAGGCCAGGCCGCTAACTTTTAACCGGGGCGGGGTTTAGAAACCCCGGGGTTGGTGGGTTTTTGAATATGCACTTGTAAAAACAGGCAGGGGCACTGGCGCTGTAATGAATCCCTCAATGGCGGGAGAAGGAAGCGAGGGGGGCACTACCTGTTTACAAAGGCCGCCACCCTGATCTTAAAACATCGGGGAGCCGATCCCCCACCGAACGCATCCCCCATAGTGCTCTAGGCCATGGAGAACGGCAATTGGTAGATGCGTTTTCCCGTCAGCTTATAATAGGCATTGGCCAGGGCCGGGGCCAATGGAGGTACGGGAGGCTCGCCAACCCCGGTGGGTTTCCTGCTGCTGTCTATCAGGTGTACATAAATTTTCTTAGGGGATTGGGGCATCCGCGCCAGATGGTAGCCGTCAAAATTATGTTGTTCCACTTTGCCCGCTTTTAGGGTTATGGCCGAGGTATTGGCGATACTCGTCCCAAATATGGCACCCCCCTCAAATTGCGACCGGATCCTGTCGGTATTCACCCCAATCCCACAGTCGACCGCATAGTGTACCTCGGGGATGGTGATGGTGCCACTTTCGTCCCTGGCGATCTCGGCAATACAGGCCACATAGGTAAGAAAACTCTTGTGCACCGCAAAACCCATGGCGTGACCTTCGGGCAGGGTTTTTCCCCAGTCGGCCTCTTTGGCCACCCGGCGGATAACGTTTTTGAGCCTTTTGGTTTCCCAGGGATAGTCTTCCAGGCTTTCGCCATAGTTCCCGAAATCTCCTTCAATCTCCCCGGCAAAATCGAGTTTTGCGTCATCGGCCAACAACTCCAGCGCCTGCTCAACCGGATCTACCCCACGCGCTTCTGCAATTTCATCCATCATGGCGCAAATGGCAAAGGCATGGTGTATATTACTTACCGACCGCAGCCACCCAATCCTGGTATGCGCCGTAGATTCGTGTGTTTCTATACGGATGTGGGGCACCTCAAACGGAAAATCAATGCACCCCAACCCCAGTTCGCCATCCGATGGGTGGAGTTCTTCGGGATTGGAAGTGGCACCAATGGAAGGAAAAACGGTATGGTGGTTCCATCCGCTCAGTTTCTTTTGGGCATCGAGGGTGGCCACAATGCGTTGTGCGCTATGCGCATGGAAAAAATCATGGTGCAGGTCATCTTCCCGGGTCCATTGCACCCGTATGGGCATTCCTGTCTCCTTTGCGAGCAGCGCTGCCTCAACCACGTAATCGGGTTTGGATTTCCTGCCAAACCCACCCCCGAGCAGGGTCACGTTAACCCGAACATCGGCTGCCTCCATCGCACAGGCTTCCGCTACAGAATCACGGGCCCATTGCGGGTGCTGCGTTGGGGCCCAAATTTCCATTTTCCCATCCTTATATGAAGCGAGGGCGGCAGGGGGCTCTATCGTGGCGTGGGCGTAAAACGGGGCTTGAAAAGATCTGTCAAGTACCCTGGAAGCGGTGCTTTTCGCCGTTTTAAACTCCCCCCTGTTGCGCCTTACCCTACCTTCGGCCAGCGTACTTTTTAGCATGCTTTCCATCTGTGACCGGGAATCATAGGAGGCATTTTCCCCCAGGTCCCATGTTATTTCCAGGGCCTCCCGCCCTTTGATGGCAGCCCAGGTATTGCCGGCGATCACCGCCAAACCTTCCAATGGTTTATTGAGGCCCGGAGGGTTTCCGGAGCCCTTTATGGGGACGACTTTCTCCACGCCCGGGATGGCCAATGCTGCTTTGTCATCATAGGAGGCCATGGTGGCTCCTACTACCGGTGTCCGCTGGATAACGGCGACTTTCATACCGTCCAGGCGCACGTCCGCGCCAAACACGGCCTTCCCGGTGACCATGTCTTCAAGGTCGACGATGGGGACATCCTTGCCTACCAGTTTATAAGACCCGGAATCTTTGAGTTGAAGCGATTCCTGGTCTGGCAGTTCGAGTTCTTGTGCTTCAGCGGCCAGTTCTCCGAACGTTAGTGACTTACCGGTCTCTGCATGCACCACCATGCTTTTTTCTGCCGTACAGGAAGATTCTTCAACCCCCCATTTTTGGGCGGCCGCCCTAATGAGCATATGCCTGGCTGTGGCTCCGGCTTTGCGCATGGGCTCGTAAAACATACGAACGGAAAAGGAACCGTCGGTATTCTGGTTGCCGTATTTCTCCTCATCGCCCTCGGCCTGTACAATCTGTACCCTGGCCCAATCGGCCCCCATTTCATCCGCGACAATCATGGGGAGTGAAGTGCGTATCCCTTGTCCCATCTCCGAACGATGTGCAATGATGGTTACCAGGTTATCAGTGGAAATACTCAGGTAGACATTGGGGGAAAAGGTACTGGTTTTACCCTTTCCCGTACATTGGAAACTTACCCCGAGCAGCAGGCCTCCGCCTGCCAGGGAACTAATTTTTATAAAATCCCTTCTGGAGGGGGCAAAAATCGTGCTTGTATGCTGCTGGTCTGGTTTGTTTTTCGAAAATGGAAAGGTTGGCATCATGATCAAGGTGTTTGCTTATAGTTTACTGGGCTGCGGATTGAATGGCCTCTTTGATACGGTTATACGTACCGCAACGACAGAGGTTGCCGGCCATAGCCTGTTCAATATCCGCTTCGGAAGGGCTCGGGGTCCTCCTGAGCAGGGCCGCGGCATTCATGATCTGCCCGGTTTGGCAGTAGCCGCATTGGGGGACCACGTGAGCGATCCACGCTTTTTGGAGCGGATGGTCGCCGTTTTCGGAAAGGCCCTCAATGGTGGTAACACTTCGTTCTCCTACCTGTGATACCGTGAGGGTGCAGGATCGAACCGCCGTATCACCCAGCAAAACGGTACAGGACCCGCATTGTGCCTGCCCGCACCCGTACTTGGTGCCTTTCAAATCCAGTAAGTCGCGCAGGACCCATAGCAATGGCATGTCATCCGCGGCTTCTACCTGTTGTGCTTTACCGTTTACGGTAAGGGTATGGGTTTTCATGGTTGGGTATGTTTGGAATTTTCGTCCTAGAAATATAGGTATTTTATTGACAAACTGCGCGCAGATGGTACTGAAAAATACCGTTTTCGGCAAAAGTGAAGCAACCCCCGTTCTCACTATGGCACCCCACCCGTTTCAAAAGCGGGCGATGGTATTGTACAGCGGGCTTTTTTAAGGGGCGGTGGCCTTTCCGGGATGGGTCGGAGTTTCGCGGACTAGGCAAGTTGGGAGCGTAAAAAACGCACCACCCCAGTTTGCAAAATCCTGGCAAATTGTAACAATCGGGTAGTTCCTGATACGTATATTTACAATATCAGCAACCCTTATTATTACCACCTGTTATGAATGCACATGAAATAGACTACCAGATCTTTGGAGAAGAGATGCAATATGTAGAAATAGAACTGGACCCCCAGGAAGCGGTGATAGCCGAAGCGGGCACCTTTATGATGATGGACAACGGCATTACCATGGACACTATCTTTGGGGACGGATCCAATAAGGAAAACGGTATCCTGGGCAAGATTTTCTCTGCCGGGAAACGGGTCCTCACCGGGGAAGGCCTTTTTATGACTGCCTTTATGAATTCCGGGCAGGGCAAGAAACAGATCAGTTTTGCCTCCCCATACCCGGGCAAGATCATCCCCATAGACCTGTCTGAAAAGCACGGGAAGTTCATTTGCCAAAAGGATGCCTTCCTCTGTGCCGCGAAAGGGGTTTCTGTGGGCATCGAATTTTCGAGGCGGCTGGGGCGCGGCTTTTTTGGGGGCGAAGGTTTTATCATGCAGAAGCTGGAAGGCGATGGCCTGGCCTTTGTACACGCCGGGGGCACCATGGCCAGGAAGGTGCTGGCCCCGGGCGAAGTGTTGAAGGTAGATACCGGCTGCATCGTGGGCTTTACCAAAGATGTGGATTACGACATCGAATTTGTGGGCGGCATTAAAAATACCATTTTTGGGGGTGAAGGACTATTCTTTGCCACCCTGAGGGGACCGGGAACCGTATACGTACAATCGCTTCCCTTCAGCAGGCTGGCAGACCGGGTATGGGCCGCTGCCCCAAAAGGCGGTGGGAAAGACAAAGGCGAAGGGAGTATCCTGGGAGGGCTGGGTGACCTGATTGACGGGGACAACCGTTTCTAATGGCCTTATCTTTGCCTTTCTATACAAACGATGGATTTTAAACACCTTTTTGACTTCCTTACCGAACTGCAACAGAATAACGCCAAATCCTGGATGGACGCCCACCGGCGCCGTTACCAGGATTTGCGCTGGCAGTTTATGCGCTGGCTGGAAGCAACGGACCAGCAATTGTCTGCGTTGGATCCCGACTATTACCATACCCCGGCGAACAAGGCGGTGAATCGGATCAACAACAACCTGATGTTTCACCCGGACCGCCCGGTGTACAAAGACCATTTTGGGGCGGGACTGGACAAGGCGCCGGGTACCGCCGATTTTTACATCCAGATAGGCCCCGGGAACTCCCTGCTGGCCGGTGGGCTGTGGCGGCCGGAACCAAAGAAGTTGCGGAGCCTGCGCGAGGCAATCGACTATAACGGTGAAGAACTCCAGGCCATCCTTTCCAGGAAATCCTTTGTCAGGACCTTTGGGGGCCTCTATGAAGACGAGGCCCTGCAAACGGCCCCGAAGGGGTTCACGGCAGACCACCCGCACATCAACCTGCTACGCCAGAAGACCCTGGCAGTGGTACATCCGCTGGAGCCCGGGCAGGTGCTGGCCCCAGATTTCCAGGAGTATATAGCACAGGTATACCTGGAAATGCTCCCGTTCCGGCACTACCTGAACCAGGCACTCACCGTATAAAACAAGCCCCGGGCCGCTCGCCCGGCCTTCGTAAAAACCCATAATACAAAGACCACCATGAACTACGGAACCATTAAAAATGTGCGGCAGGAACTCTTATCGGACAACTGGTACCTGCTTTATAAATACACCTATGACTACCAACGGGAGGACGGGATCTGGGAGCAACAGGTGCGGGAAGTCTATGACCGGGGCAACGGCGCTGCCATCCTGCTGTTCAACCGGCCCGGAAAAACGGTCATCCTCACCCGGCAATTCCGGATGCCCACCTATG
>MRWG01002729.1_pt1 | contig 13542 bp, 16 predicted proteins | sample 1013341 | NCBI WGS metagenome assembly MRWG01 (sample SAMN06117577, study PRJNA244670) | biofilm metagenome | biome: Water; feature: Cathode Biofilm; material: Biofilm; isolation source: microbial consortium enriched at the cathode of a solar microbial fuel cell | place: USA: District of Columbia ... | reverse complement strand
AAGTGCGACCTGGCGAGACTGGCCCAGGAGCGCTACAAAGAAGATCCGAGCCCCACCAATTACTCGGAACTGAAAAGGGCCATGTGTGAGCGACGGTTGATGGAAGAGCGCATTGATCCCAGGACTAGCAATGCCCAAAGAATCCCAGCATGAGTCGGCTTTCTAGGGCGTCAGAAACAACAAAACCCGCACAAGGCGGGTTCTGTCTGAATTCTTAATGGTGCCCGGAGGCGGCACCATTTTCATGTCTCATCTTGCCGCAAGAAGTCTCTAACTGTTTGATCTGTATTATTAAATATTCCTGATTGCTCAAATTTCAGTATCGTTTTGTCTCATCGGACTGCGCTCAATCGCACGGTTAATGATGGGACAGATGATGGGGCATTGAGATTCGGGAGGTTAGAGAATGCCTAAAATTGCACCAGAACTGGGGGCTCTCCAGGTCAAGCGGCTGGCTCACGGGACAGTCAAAAAGGCGAAGAACGGAATAAATGTCGGCGATCCATGCCCAGCGCTTCATGCAGTGGGTGGTGTCTCTGGGCTCTATTTGTATTGCCGGCCACCAACGGGATCAAATAAAGCTGCTGCACGTTCATGGATACTAAGAACGGTAGTTGGCTCTAAACGGATTGACTTGGGATTGGGGCCTTATCCTGAGGTTTCTTTGGCTAAGGCGCGAGAGAAAGCCGGAGAGCTCAAATATCGAATTCGTTTCGAGGGCCATGATCCAATCGCGGCAAAAAAAGCAGCAAAATCGAACCTGATAGCTGAGCAAGCGAAACAGAGAACGTTTGCGGATGTGGCGTGGCAGTACTACGACAAAAAACGCATCGAATTTCAGGGGCGTGAACCGGAAAAACAGGCGCGTAGACTTGAACAGCACCTTGAAGACTATTGCCTACCGACTCTTGGCCAAATCCTGATTTCTGATCTTGAAACCCGACATGTGGTGCAAGCCCTCAGTGAAATCTGGATGGAAAAGACCCCGACGGCCGACCGTGTGCGGATCACTATACAAAATGTGTGCGAAATGGTTCGGAACGATGGCGTGCTCCGAAATGGATTGAACCCTGCGCACTGGCGTGGAAACCTTGAACATTTCCTAGCCTCACCTGCAGCTATTCACGACGAGGAACACCAACCAACCTTGGGCTATGAAGCACTGCCGAAGTTCTGGGGGTTACTGCAGAATCGGGACACTGTCCCTGCGAGGGCGTTGGAGTTTCAGATACTCACAGCGGCTCGTCCGGGAGAAGTTAGATTTGCTGAATGGGATGAAATCGATTTCAAGGCAAGGGTCTGGACAGTCCCGGGATGGAAAGTTAAAGGTCGTAGAGACAAGAAAAAACCTCATAAAGTCCCGCTAACAAAGCGGGCAATTGAGATTCTTAAAATGATGCCGCGAGATGAGGGAAGCTATATTTTTCCAGGATACCGCGGTAAAGAAATAATGAGTGAAAACGCTCTGAATAATACTGTTAAGGAAGTCCATGAGCTAGATGTAAAGGCTGGCGGAATAGGGTTTGCGGATCCTGAGTCCAGAAAAACGGCAACTGCTCACGGAATGCGATCGGCCTTTAAGGACTGGGCTACTGAAAAGGGAAACACCCAGGATTATGTTTCTGAGCTTGCTCTCTCTCATATCGACACAGCATCTACCCGGGCGGCATACCAGCGAGGACACTTGCTTGAAAAGCGTTTAAAGCTAATGAATGCTTTTGAAAAATATGTTTACTCGCGCTCTGGGAAGGAAAGAAATAATTCAGTAAACGCGTCTAATTGATCAAAAGGAGCAATTAGGCGCACCAACTGCATCTCTGTCCCCAGTAATTTATTTCTTTCACGTCCACCTTTCTCGGAGAATTCTATGAAAATCGATCCTGATCAAACCACTAACGTTCACCGTGTTCGGAACGGTGTTGCCTATGAGATTCCTGTGGGAACAATGGTTTTTGCAACCGTCGCTCAACAATACTACGAGATGAAATGCCGGACGTTTGCAGGACGCTGCCCGGAGAAGCAAGCGTTGAGGCTGCAGGTGACTCTGGAAAAGTACTGCTTTCCTTCGCTTGCTAATGTTTCGATGTCTGAGTTCAATTCAAATGATGTTGTACGAGCACTGAAACCGACCTGGGGAGTAAACCCGACGGTTGCAGAGCGGGCAAGAGCAACTATCGCAAAGGTCTTCGAAATGGCGCAGGCTCTTGGCATTTGCCAAGAAGGTCCAAACCCGGCTGCCTGGTCGAATAATTTGGAACACTTTCTGCCACGGCCTTCAGCGATCTGCCAGCCAGCGTATCCGCCCGCAATCAATTATCGAGACCTCCCCCGGTTTTTTCGTGTGTCGCGGAGTTTGGATTCAACCCAAATACGAGCGCTGGAGGTTATGGTGCTCACGGCTGCACGAGCGGACGAAGTCCGTACTGCGCTCTGGAGTGAGTTTGATATCAGGAAAAGGTTATGGACAATTCCAGCGTCGAAAATCAGGTACCAGCGTAATGGCTGGGACCACATGGTACCTATCCCCGAGCGAGTGATTGAGATTCTGGAATCCCTGCCGGGGAGTGAGACTGACGCTGTATTCCCCGGGCTCAGGGGGCGGAGATTCTTGGGGGAAAACGCTCTAAACAATGCCATAAAGAGGGTGCATGAAGTGGATCTGGAAAACGGCGGGTCAGGATTTCTTGACCCGGAAACCGGGAGAGTTGCTACTGCTTCTGGTATGCGCCGTGCTTTCAAAGCGTTTGCTGTAGGGGAAGCAGGAGCTTCAGAGCACCTCGTAAAGCTCGCGCTGTCCCAGTTGGATAGGGCAACTGTTAACCGATCGCCTATTTTGGTTCAGGCGGTTTCAAAGCGGCGGGTGCTCATGGAACAGTTCGCGAAGTACGTCTTGCCCCTTGATAATAACAGCCGCGAATAAAATGTAGGCTGGTACTCAGTGGCCGGTTGCTAGCTCAGGGCAATGGGCCACTGACCAATTCCCGGCACATCCTGGTTCCAGACCACGTTTTCATCCAAGACCGCTCTGATCGGCCGACATAAAAATCTTTGAAATTAATGCCTTAAGGCATTCGATCGCAAGAATCTCGATTTTCCCGCCAATCGCGCTGCTTACCACTGTCGCCGCGCTCGGTACATTTGTCGGTGTCCATCACGGACAGCCAATAAACCGAGTAGAGGACATTCCCATGAGTAAGAAAGTATCCCCAAAGCCCATGACCAAATCCGATGCAGCTCGCATCCAGAGCGCCACCGCCCAACAAAATGGTGGTCAGGTACCTGCAAACTCGTTTGGTGCCAGAGCTCAGCGGGCATCGGCTCGGAACGCTGGTAAGAAGTAACGGCGAGAAGCGGGCCTTGTGCCCGCTTCCTCATTAGGGGAGAGTTTAATGAAACGGATCAGCAGCAACAAAGACGTAAACAAACTTGTCCATAGACTTCGCCGGGAGGGGTGGGTGTATCAGTCAGGGAAGAAACATGGGAAAGCGGAGCTACCCGGCATCGGCAAGGTAATCATTCCGAAAAGTCCCAGCGACCGGAAGGCCCTTCTCAACCTCACCCGGGACATCCGGCATCTAGAGCAGCAGAGGTGCTGGAACAATGCCTGAAAACAAGTCTCCTTACCCAAATCATTTGGAAATCGTGCGGGCACTTTCCCGAGCTCTGGACCTCAAGTTCGAGAGCCAATTCCTGGATGATCAGGTAGCCAATCCGGATTTCGATTTCCGGTTTGTCGGGCTGGCGGTGAAACGGGGGCTGCGCGAGCCTTTGGAGCACCATGTTGATGCGCAATTTGCGAACGACATAGTCCGGTGGCTTGAACATTTCTTTGAACAGTACAGTTCGTTCGTAGCCAAACTAAGCCTTGAGGGGTTGTCGCGTGAGAAAGCGGAACAGTTATTGGCGGCCCACCTATTCAGCTTTTATGGAGCCTTCGTGCTCAAGGAGTTATGCAGACGGCGCCAAGGGCCGGCTGCTGAAACGCTGTTGAATGATCAAAAGCAAGCGATTGCGATTACTGCTTCGTGGGCTTCAGTGAAGATTCGACCATGGCCTGGCTACGTGTCGACTTGGAGCAAGCAACAAGCCGATAAATTCCGAAGGTGGCAGTCAGGAATTGAGTTGCCGTCGCTATCGTCACTGAAGACTCTTTTCCGTTCGCCAGAAGCAAGGAGTATGTTGGGGCAAGCTGATTCGATGCGGCTCTATACTCTATTTGTAATTGCTCGCGCTGTAGATTGGTTTCGACGTCAGACATTTGGGCAAATTTCACTGACCCATGGTTTAGGCAGCCTCCGCACCGGCAAACACCATAAGCCCATCGGCTATGTGCTGGCGGAAGCGCATTCTGCTGAAACGATGGATACTCAGCGCCTGCATGCAGATATTGACTTTCTGGCAGAGGGCCTGAATCCCTTTAGGCCTAAGCAACCAGCTGATTGCGAACTGCTTCGAAGTAGGCTGACCGATTTCAGCCAAAAAAGGCAGGTTCTTGATCCTATCAGCACGACTGTTTTCTGGGAGCATTGGTTTGAAGCCCGGTTACACATGCTGTCGGGCTCCTTAGAGCTGGCGGCCAACGATTACAAAAAGGCCTTTGAACATGCCTATTTCCGGGCAGGGCGGAACCAGGAAACCATTATTCTGGAAGCTCTGGTAGTAACGGCGATGCTGGACCGCCCAGACAAAAATTTTCTGAAGAAGCTTCGTAACGCCCAGGTATTGCTTGGTATGGAGTTGCCACTGAAACCTGAGCAGCAGGACTTCAGGTCCAAATACGATGACCACGTGGAGCCGTGGTTCATTGATTTATATCGGGGACATTTCAGGAAAAGGTTTCCAGAATCTGGAGCGTTTCCGGGAGTAAAGTATCCACGACGCGATCAGGCACTGGTCGGGCCGATCCTGGTTACAGATGAGTTGGGGCAAAAGAAACCAGATCTTAGGCATCCTGACAGGAGAATCGCCACTGGAGACGGCCCGAGTAAAAAGTGGCCGCAATTGGTCTATTACACTTGGTTGGGAGATCGGGATGGGGTTTCCGCTTTGCTTAAAGCCGGAGCGGATCCTAATAAGCTCTCTCAATCCGGCGAGTCGGCTCTACTGCTCTCCATTCTGGCCCTTGATGTTACCGAGCTCAGCAATCAAGACTTTGATCTCGGTTTTTTTAAAGCCATCACTCAGGCCAAGCATAACCATCAAACACTGAACTGCCGCACTCAGAAGAAGAGACTCGCACCCCTGCATGCGGTGCTTAATACGAATCAGATTGAGGTACTAGAAACCTTGCTGGACATGGGATGTGAGCCCGACTTTCGAGCCGGGGTCGAAATGAGTACCCCCCTATACCATTGTCTGGAAAAAATCGGCTTGCTGACAGGCAAAGCGTCTCCGCTGAAGCAACTTCAGAATGCGCCTAATGACCAAATGCTGTTGGATACTATTCGCCGTTATTCCGGGGGACGGGAGGGACTGACGCTTGAACAGGTGCAGAAAAAGCTCCGCCAGCAATACAACGATCCTCGATATCAGTCTCTTCTCGCTACGGTTCAGGATTTGCTCGTAGGAGAGGTGAAAAATCGCCTCGATCTGGATGAACTTCGGGCAATGGCTCGATTGTTGGTTCAGAAAGGGGCAGATCCGAATGCTGTGCACACCTATCCTGTTAAAGGCTATACGCCAATGATGCTTGCTGTCGAAAATGATGAGGACGATCTCGTTGAGTTCATGCGTGAACACGGTGGTGGATCATTGGCGACCACCTATCGGCATGACAGAACAGGCAGAGAAATCGGTTGCCGGCAAATTGCGTCATATTTCCAGGCGACCAAGGTGTTGAAGCGCTTTTTTAGCACAACGGGTAAAGATTAGTGGAAAACCTGGCTTATCTCCGCCTAATTACGAGAATCGGTTAATTTAACGAGTCTACAGGAGCTTCAATCTCGCTAATGTATCTGTATCCATCAACAGTGAGGAGTTCACAGATATGTACATGAGAGATGAAGATGTGGCGAGAAGGTTCGGGGTAGCTCGGTCGACCATTTGGCGTTGGGTTCAGCTGGGCCTTTTCCCGAAACCCTACCGACTTGGTCCATCTACGACACGCTGGCACGAAAAGGATATCATCGCTTTTGAAGCGAATGCCGCAGGGCGCTGAAGACTTGCTTGGTTCAAGCCTTGGTTTATAGCCGGGAAGCTGGTGACTGATGGATTTCAGGCCCATCAGTCACCAGCTTTGTTCTTCAGTGCTCTGCCGTTTAAGTCGGTTAATGAGTCTCTTGGTGTGCGGGGACATTACGCTAGAGATTTCCCGGATGCTTTGATTAGTAGCGATTAGTAAAAAATTCTACTAATGGCTTTTTCGCGTCAATCGAAGAGCCCGCTTGAGTATTATGTACATTCTGACCGACTATCGGTACAGGCGCTGCCAATAGGCAGACACGTGTCTACTCGATAACTAACCAATGATGTTTGTAGGCGATTCTTGGACGCCTATTGCCCTGAATTTTAACAACTGCGTTTACCTGAATCTGCGAGTCCCCCCCCTTTGATATTGCGCTTCAGCGGTGCTCGGCTGCCAATCTATTCCCAGTCGGTCGAGGGCTTCTTTGGCTACTTGCTCGAATCCACCAGGGGTGTCGAGCATTGGCTGATGTGTGATTGTGTTGGTTCTGATTCTGGCAAGAAGCCCTTCACCAATGGGTGCTGGAACGTTGGTGAGGTTAGCAAGGACTTGCTCTACTTCGCTCGCGTTGCCCAAGTCAGAAAAGTCCTCAGGCAAAAATACGTAGCGCCCTCTGGAGATGATTCGTTCTCGTATTGCATCAATTGACCCTACCCCAGAATTTAGGTCCATTTAAAACTGGAAAATCCGGCATGATAGAACCCTGAGCAGGAGATCATGCCATGAAGCGATCCCGTTACACCGAAGAGCAGATAGCCTTTGCCCTGAAGCAGGCCGAGCTGGGTACCCCGATCCTGGAAGTCTGTCGCAAGATGGGCGTCTCGGACGCCACCTTCTACAACTGGCGCGAGAAGTACGGCGGCCTGGGGCCATCCGAGCTGAAGCGACTCAAGCAGCTGGAGGAGGAGAATCATCGCCTCAAGAAGCTGGTAGCGGACCTGAGCCTGGACAAGGCCATGCTTCAGGACGTGGTGGCAAAAAGGCTCTGAGACCGCCTCGTAAACGCCAACTGGTGGCTGACTTACAAGCACGGTACGGAGTCAGCGAGCGCCAGGCGTGTGCGGTCTTGCAGTTTTCTCGGGCGTCTTGTCGATACCAATCGGTGGCGAGGGATTCATCGGCATTGTCGATGAGGATCCGCGAGATTACTCTCACGCGGCTTCACTACGGTTACCGGCGTGTGCATGTCCAACTCCAACGAGAGGGCTGGCGTGATAACCACAAGCGGGTTTGCCGGCTTTATCGGGACCAGGGATTGTCGCTTCGCCTCAAGCGTCCCAGGCGCAACAAGGCAGCCAAGAACCGTCAGCCACTTCAACAAGCCAATCATCCCAATCACATCTGGGGTATGGATTTTGTCTCGGATGCGCTGTTTGATGGCCGCAGGCTACGCCTGCTGACGATCATCGACCTATTCACCCGGGAGTGCCTTGGCATTGTGGTTGGACAGAGCCTGAAGGGCCACGATGTTCAAGAAGCCCTGACGGCGATTGCACGGTTTCGAGGTAACCCGGAGGTTCTCAAGACCGACAACGGTTCTGAGTTTGCCGACAAGGTCATGGACCGCTGGGCCTATGAGAGAAACATCGAAATCGACTTCTCGCGACCAGGCAAGCCTACCGACAACGCAACGGTAGAATCGTTCAATGGACGACTCCGGCAGGAATGTCTGAATGAAAATTGGTTCTTGTCACTGGCCGACGCCAGGGAGAAAATCGAAGCGTGGAGGACGTTCTATAACCAAGTCAGGCCCCATTCCGCATTGGAGTGGTCCACGCCCTCGGACTACGCCAGGAAACATGCGGTTTCACGAAGAAAACAGAAGCAATTGGAGCCGGATTTTTCCAACTCTGGGTGGACCTAATACGGGGTCAGGGTCAATGATGAACATTACTAAGATCACGATGGATTAGAAAGTTGGGTGCAGGTCAATATAAACTAAAACTTTACGAGGAAGCTCCATGGATCAAAGGCTAGGAGTGGCTACTGTAACGGGATAAGTCCAGTCCGTGTCGTCGCCAGGCTTGTTGAGTGTCTCTGTAACTGTGGCAGTGCTGCCGAAACAAGACAGGTTCAGTGACGCGGTGTCAGACCGGTCATTCCGGGGATCGTGACCGATTTGCACACGGCCATCACGCTGGAGTCGATTTTGTACTCTGAGCGGTCACGATGGGTCAACCGATTCCGTCTTTTGTATTTTCGCTTTTCGCAGTGATTCCCCCTTCAGATTGAGCCGGTGAGCACCGTGCAGGAGCCGGTCCAGGATGGCGTCGGCGAGCGTGGCGGAGCCGATGCAATCGTGCCAATGCTCCGTTGGTAACTGGCTGGCAATGAGCGTTGAGCCACGGCCGTGGCGGTCCTCGATCACCTCCATCAGGTCCTGGCGCTGTTGCGCGGTTACCTTCTGCATGCCCCAGTCGTCCAGGATTAGCAGGTCGGTTTTTAGCAACTGGTTCATCAGTCGGGCATAGCTGCCATCGCCATGAGCGATGCGCAGTTGTTCGAACAGGCGCGGTACCCGCAGGTAGCGAACCGAGAGGCCTTGCCGGCAGGCCTGGTTGCCCAGGGCGCACGCCAGCCAGGTCTTACCGCAACCGGTCGGCCCGGTAATGCACAGGTTCAGGGACTGACGGATCCAGTCACAACTGGCCAACCCGGCCATACGGGAGCGTTCCAGTCCTCGTGGGTGGCGGTAATCAATGTCTTCCACGCAGGCTGGCACCCGCAGCCGGGCTGCTTTGAGCAACCTCTCCAGCCGGCGGTTTTCCCGGTGTAGTACCTCCCGGTCGATCAGTAGCGCCAGGCGCTCCTCGAACGCCAGGTCGTGGGTGTCGGGCTGTGCCCGCTGTTGTTCCAGGGCATCGCACATGCCAGTCAGCTTGAGCTGGCGCAAGGTATCGAGGGTGTTATGAGTCAACATCGATTTCTCCGGGATCAGTGGTAGTAGCGGGGACCGCGAACGTTGGTGTGAACAGGCAAATCGGCCAGTTCCGGCTCTTCCTCGTTCAGTGGCAGAGGCAACTGATCCAGACCCTGCTTCAGGATCGAGCTGATGCTCTGGTAGCTGGCCGAGTTGATGGCCAGCGCTCGACTACAGGCCTGCTCCAAGCGGTCACGGCTGTAGCGGCGACTGAGATTCAGTAGACCCAGGCATGACCGGTAACCATGCTCCGGATGAGGGCGATCCTTGAGCTGTCGCTGCACCACGTCCAGCGTGGCGGGGCCGATGTCACTGGCCCAGTTCAGGAACCTGCCCGGTGACCAGTTCTGATGGGCCTGATGGGACTTGGGCATGTGCTCGGTCAGGGTGACGAAGCGGCCCTTGCCATGCCGTGGATGCAGAGCCACGCGCTGGCCTTTGTGCATGACCTCAACAGATGTATCGGTAACCCGAACATCCAGTTTCACGCCCACCAGGGCGTGAGGCACGCTGTACAGCCGCTTGTCGACGCAACCGGGCCAGGATCCAGCGTTCAACCAGCAGCACAGCGGCTTCGGCCTTCGCTTTGTCCTTGGGCTTGTAGGGGCGTGCCGGTAATACCGCCGTTTGGTAATGGGCCGCCAGTTCCGCGTAGGTCTCGTTGATCTGGGGCGTGTATCGGTCTGCCTTGGTGACCGCTGCCTTGAGGTTGTCCGGAACCAGAAGTTCCGGCACGCCACCATAGAACGCCAGCATCCGCTGGTGGGAGGCGATCCAGTCCGGCAGGCTTTGGCTCCAGGTGGCCTCGGCGAAGGTGTAGCTGGACGCGCCCAGCACGGCCACAAAGACCTGAGCCTTGCGCATTTCGCCGGTGCTGCGATCCACCACGGGAACCGTGGGGCCGCAGTAGTCGATAAAGATCTTCTCACCCGCCCGATGGACTTGACGCATGCTGCGCCGCTGCCGACCACGCCAGAGCCGGTAGTGATGACAGAACTGACTGTACCGGCGAGCATTGTCGCCGTGGCGCTCCACGTACTCAGCCCACAGCAGTTGTAGGGTCGCATGGAAATCCTCGCTGCCGGCATCCGCCCTTCCTCGTGATGAAAAAGAAACGGGTATGCCGGATAAAGTTGAAGAATTCCAGCGCGTTGGCAGTGATTCCGGAGGAACGTGACCGATGATTCCGGCATCGTGACCGGCGATTCCGGAAAAGTACCCGAAATCGGTCACGATAAAACGGAATGAGCGGTCACGATCGCCCGGAACAGGCGGTCACGTTCAAACGGAATGGCCGGTCACGATGGGCCGGAATATGCAGGAACTGAGGAAGCAGGTCTATCGTGGGGTTCTTGAGCTGCACGAGGGCGATAAAGCGACTGCTGAACTGTGGCTGTCATCTCCGATTCGGGCTTTGGGCGATCAAGCCCCGGTCGCGCTGATGGGCACTGAGGTGGGGGTCCTGAAAGTTCGAAATTTGATTAGAAAGTGGGAGGAGGGCGCTGTCTCATAGAATATGACCATTCGAGACTTTTGAGCAGTCAAAAAGTTCGGCTTTAAACAAAAGCGAACATTCGCCGCACCCCCAATTCCTGGCTTTTATGCCCCTTAAACGGGTAAGAAATAGCCCATCAAGAACTTGGCAAACGATCAAAAGGGCTGACCGTTCCAGCACGTCGATCGCCAATGATATGCGTGTAGATTTCGGTCGTTCGAAGTCACACGCTTGGTGATTCCCGTGGCCAGAACGGCCTGCCTCAATCGCCGCGAGTACGATGAATGATGAAGATGGTGGCGGCACACATAACCAGCGATGGGATGAACGCATTTTGTTGCGGATGGGAACAGGTACTGCCAACCAAAGTCCTTCATGGCCGGTCCATACTTCTTGTGAAGAGACGTCGGCACTGACGTAAGCCCGAATCCTTCGGCCAGGTCGGACTCATGTACTGTCCTGACATGGGCGAATTGCCGCTCGATTTTTTCTCTAAGATTGCCTGGAATCAGTGTGTATCGATCTTTCCGCCCCTTACCGTTGAATACGAGCAAGTTGCGGCTTTTGAGGTCGATGTCTTTCACGCGAAGCGAGAGGGCTTCATTGATTCTCAAACCGCATCCATAAAGAAGCGCGGTAATGAGCCAATACTCCGCTTCCATGTTGCGGAGAATAGAAGCGACTTCTTCGGGGCTCAGAACGGTCGGCATGCGCCGAGGCGTTTTCGTCATCTTGTAGTGTAGGTTTTCAATTTCACGTTTCAGCACATGTTTGTAGACAAAAATAATCGCACATAGCGCCTGATTTTGAGTGCCCGGACTGACTCGCCGATTGACGGCGAGGTGATTCAAGAAGCGCTCGATTTCGTGATTGCCCATGACTTTTGGGTGCTTCTTGTCATTGAAAAGGATGAACTGGCGAACCCAGTAAAGATAGGATTTTTCGGTTCGGTAGCTGTACTGCTTCGTCCTGATCTCTGTGCGGACCGATTGCAAAAACGGTGATTTGGACACGATTGCCCTCCTTGGCTGATAGCTGTACATCCATACAGTTATAATGAAAAACCTCCCAAAACGCCAAAATTCTTGCGGTTTAATTTGCGCGGTTCTGCACGTTTTTCACAAAGAGGCTCTGTAGCTTACTGTTTCAAAGGAGGAAATTTCCGGCCTTCCGTGTTTAACTTGCACAAACGCGCACGGATAACCCGAGTGCAAACTTGTCACAGTATCGGCAGCGCGATAGCGGGCTCTGACCCAGAGATAAAGCTTTGAAAAGTCGTTGTTATTTAGGATGTGAATCAGGTTTGGACGGGGAGGTGGCGTTGGGGTTTAATAAGAATACAAACTAATATGCTGTTAGCTGGTAGTGCCCTGGTCTTTTTTGGTGGTTGGGTGCTGTTGGCCTTGGCCGAAACCGGGTAACAAAGCCTGAATCAATGGCGTTCTGCCAAGGCCGTCAAAGTCCGTCGTCTTGCTGGTAGCTCATCAGAGTTTGGTGTTGGTATAAAGGGGGGCGTTTGCGTTGCGGGGCCGTCCGCCGAAACCCGGTTCCTTGCTTACCTGCTACTCTGAAGTTCAGGTTCATCCGCGCATCAAAGGCGGTGGTTTTAATCACGGTGCATCGGCGTGTGGCGGTGCCAGGGCAACGGAGCATTCGGCCATGTTGGCCGGCAGAGATCAGGTTTCTGTGGCAACTTCAGCTAACAAGTCGCTCAAGTTCGTTCCCGGCCTGACGGCCGTCCACCGGACGCCCTTGTCAGGGCGCCGCTTAGCTTCGCGTTATGCAGGTACTGAGATCTAACCAAGGAGGGTGAGGTGAAGGAAGTCCTTGATACCATTGATTCGGCGATAAAACGCCTTGTTTCGCCAACTGCAATGCTGGTGGCAGCAGCGCTTCTCACTCGTGGGCTTGATAAGCCAGGCAGCAACACCTTCGTTATCCATGGACTGATCTTTCTCTTGGTGGTTTATGCCTTTGGTTACCTTGCGTTTTCTGCGGCAGTTGCGATCAAGGAATTTGATGAATTGGGGCTTCGGTTTTGGCAAAAAGGCGTATTCGGATTGTCTTTTATGTTGCTGTACTTGGTGCTTTTTGTCGCAGCCATCTACTTCGGGCTCGGCAAAATTGCATAACCAGTAGTTGTAGTTCGTTCCGGGCCTCCGGCCCTACACCGGACGCCCATTTCGCTGCGCTGCATGTGCGCCGCTAAACAAAAGCGTTATACATGAGAGGGAACTCAGGTGAGCCTGAAAGATCACTTTGAATTGCTGTCCATATACAACCAATGGATGAATTCCAGAATTTACGAGTCTGCAAGTTCGCTCTCTGCAACAGACTTAACTCAGGATCGCGGGGCTTTTTTCGGCTCTATTCTTGGAACTCTGAATCACATCGTCGTTGGTGACACGATCTGGCTGAAGCGGTTTGCCCACCATCCATCCTGCGTGGGCTCGTTGCAGGAGGTCGCCAACCTTCCAAATCCGACAAGCCTAAGCCAGATAGTGTTTGACGATATTGGTAGCTTATTCGAACATCGGACTTGGCTTGACCGGCAGATTATTAGCTGGATAGCCGGGTTAACCCAAAGCGATCTGGATTTCGTTCTCAGCTACCACAACACCAAAGGGATTCCGGCCAATAAGCGATATTCGAGTCTTGTCCTTCATTTTTTTAACCATCAGGCTCATCATCGAGGGCAAGTTTCCGCTCTATTATCACAGGCAGGTGCGGACGTTGGGGTTACTGACCTATTGGCTCTGATTCCGGAGGAAACTCACGTATAACCAGTCGCTGTAGTGCGTTCCCGGCCCGAGGGCCGTCCACCGGACGCCACTGTCGTGGCGCCGCTAAGCTCAGCGTGTGTGCCGGGCATGGCACAGAACTAGGGAGGTGAAAGTCCTCCTGCCAGGTGTTCGCAGAGCCGAAGGCTAGGAGAAGGGCAAG
>MRWG01001629.1_pt1 | contig 13546 bp, 12 predicted proteins | sample 1013341 | NCBI WGS metagenome assembly MRWG01 (sample SAMN06117577, study PRJNA244670) | biofilm metagenome | biome: Water; feature: Cathode Biofilm; material: Biofilm; isolation source: microbial consortium enriched at the cathode of a solar microbial fuel cell | place: USA: District of Columbia ... | reverse complement strand
GCATGCCGGATTCCGGACTGTCCGGGAAGTCCGAGATCAGGTTGAACTGGACCTCTTCATTTCCGACCACGTCGCGCAGCGTGGCCTCGGTCTCCTCGATCGTCACGCCCGGGAAGATGCGGCAGTTGACGGTCGCCGTGGCCGATTGCGGCAGGGCATTCTCGGCATGGCCCGCGCGCAGCATGGTGGCGATGCAGGTCGTCCCGATCTGGCCGATGGTCGACGGATCGGCGCGCAGGATTTCAATCGCCAGCTCGTTTGTCGGGTCTTCGGCGAAAGTGCGCATCGCATTGCCGAGCTTGTCGAGCCGGCGGCGCCCCGACGCATCGAGCGAGGCCCGTGTCAGATCGCTGTAACGGACCGGGAACTGATAGGCTTCGATCGCCTTCAGCGCGCTTGCCAGTTCGTAGATTGCATTGTCCTTGCGCGGCGCCGAAGAGTGCCCGCCCGGATTGGTGACGGTGATTTCCCAGGTCGCATAGGTCTTCTCGGCGCCTTGCACGCCATAGATGAGCGGCTCGCCATTCGTCCCGAGCGTCAGGCCGCCCGCATCGGAGTTCAGGATGAAGGCCGGGTCGATGGTCTCCGCGACATATGTTGCCTGGGCGCGGGTCGAGACCATGTCGGTCTCCTCATCGCCCGAGAGCACCATGACGAGGTCGCGCGTCGGCTCGAAGCCCTCTTCCTTGAGGCGGATGAAGGTCTGCACCAGATTTGTCAGGCCATACTTGTTGTCAGCGGTGCCGCGACCGAAGAAATAGCCCTCTTCCTCGGTCAGGGTAAACGGGTCGCGCACCCAGTCCTCGGCCAGCGCGTCAACGACATCCATATGGGCGAGCAGCACGATCGGCTTCTCGGCCGGCTCGCCCTCGGCGCGGTACCAGACCACCAGGCCCTGTGTCGGTTCGCCAACGGAATCATAATCGGTGACCATCAGGTCGTCGTCACTGAAGCCGGCCGCTTTCAGCTCCCCAACCAGATAATCGACAACGTCAGGGACCTTTGCCTGCCCGCGCGCCGAACGGATGGCGACGACGTTCGCATAGATGTCGCGGGCCTGCTGCTCCTGCGCCGAGCGCTCCTGGGCAATCGAGGCGGGCGTCAGGCAGCTGGCGGCGAGGAAAGCGGAGGCGGCAAACAGCGAGTGGCGGGCAATCATGGTCTATCCTTCTGGCAAGGCGCGGCAAGACCCGCGCGGCAATGCGAAGGACCATACCCATAACTGGCAAAGAGTCAGCGGGGATATTTTCCCCGACGGCCAGCGTGCCGATCGCCGATGTCAGTTCGAAACGTCGGGCGCCACAAACGCGATGGCCCGGATTCAATAGTCCCGGATGTCGTTGCCATCGATGACCCAGTTCACGGCATCGACATAGTCCGCTTCATCCTGCTCGAACTCTTCCAGCACGAAGTACGCGCTGCAATCGAAGCCACCGCGCCGGTGGGATGACTTGAAATCGTAGTAGATACCGTTCTCGACCCTCGCCTCCGACTCCATGATGTCCGCGCCGATCAGGTTCGTGAAGTCGTGACCGCCCAGATAGTCCGGCTCGGTGCCGAAGAAGGATTTCAGGGGGGACGCGATCGCATCGTGAATTGGGCCGGGCGATGGCGACGTCGTCTCATATTGCGGGGCTGGATTCTTGACCGCGACACGGCCATCGGCCTGCCCGCTACGCATCGTCCCCGCGGACCTCGGGCCCCAGCGCGCACCTGTGCTCGGGACTGCCTTCTTTCCCGCCAGCATGGAGCCGTAGAACACGGCAACATCGACGGCATTACTGCCATTATCGACTTCCCACATCATCACGCTGAGCGTGAAGGGTTCCAGCCCGATCGCATTGAAAACGCGCACACCCTGGCCGCGATGGACATGGCCGTTCCGGACACCTTTATAGGACGCCGAATTTTGCGGAAAATGCGTCGCCTTCGCGTAGGTCGCGTCGGCGGCCACAACATGGACGGCAATCTCGGCATCGGGGTTCAGAAAACTGTCCGCTCCAACCGCGCGGCATGCAAACCCCGTATAATAGACATCGAACAGCCTTTCCGCGTCGAGCGCATAGTCCAGCACGACTGCGTCCTCAAGATAGGTCCGGTCACCCGAAGCCTGGTAGGCCGCGTCGAAATCGGCATAGGCCTCTTCCCATCTGCCCAGCTGTTCGTAGACATAGCCGCGGTTGCCATGGCCAAGGCCCGGCTCGCCTGCATCGATGGCATCGGAATAGACGCGTTCGGCATCCAGCCACCGCGCCTGCTCGAAATAGAGATTACCGGCTGAAACAAGGACAAAACCATAGTCCGGATGGCCGGGCGCCTCACGCTCGATCCATTTGATCGCCAGTTCGCAGTGCCGCAGTTTCCGGACGGCGTCGTTCTCATTGCCCTCGCACTCGTCGATCCACTGTTCGGCCTGTTCGGGCGTGGTGTTGAGGTAGGCATATTCGCTCGGCAGCAGCCCGCCCGTACAGGCGCCCAGCGCCATGATTGCTCCGGCCGCCAGCCATATCGTCCGCGCCCTCATCTGCATTCCCTCACCTAGTCGAGGGGAGCATAACACAGCTTTCGCCTGTCGGGAGAAAAAGCCGCGCCGGGCTAAACCGCTACCGGCTCCAGCGTCATGGCGTTCGTGCCCTATTCAATGGCGTGCAGCCTGTCCCAGAGATCAATGGGCGGCACGTCCGTCATCATGCCGTCCACCATCTCGACGAAACCAGGATTGAAATAGCCCTGGCAGGCCTGCCAGAGCGCCCGGCCGCGTTCAGTGCCAAGCACGAAATAGATCACGCCGCGATAGGTCTCCCACGACTCCTTCGTGATGGCGCCGTTCTGGTATTGCAGCCACTCATATTCGCGCGCCCGCATCTGGCCGATCATCCAGAAGAAGAGCTTGGTTTTCTCCTCGAAACTCGGTGTTTCGGTCTGCGAGAAGATGCGCCCCAGTTCCGGGAAGTCGACGAATTTGTAGACGCCTGTCTGGTCATAGGTAAGCTGCGCCTGCCGGGCTTCGGACCGCATTTGCTGCGCGCCCTGATGCACCTGCAGGGCAAGATAGATCAGCGTCGCCGCGACAACCACGACGCCGACAATCTGCGCAATGAGAGCTGCCTGTTCGAGGGTCATGACGACATCTCCAGAAGCGGCGCCGTTGGTCCGGCCGCGATCAGCGCATCGACAAGCTCCCGGAAGGCCGGCGGGAAGTGGTGCTTCCGGGCCGCCCAGAAACCCTGATAATACTTCGAGGCGAGATGGTCGCGAAAATGGTTCTGGGTGTGGCGCCAGAAATCCTCCTCGAAGACTTTCTTCCCGGCCTGGTAGTGCAGGACCTGATAGCCCCGCGTGACCATGGTGTAGAACACATTCAACCGGGTCCTGTCCGCCGCCTCGAAGGCATCGGGAGCGGTCTCAAGCCCGCGCAGGAAGAGGTCGACCATGCCGGCCTCGCTGAGAATTTTCATATGGTCGCGGAAGATGTCGTAATAGCCGCTGGCCGTTTCGATTCTTTGCTGGTTGGCCGCATGGCGCAGCTGGAAGCCGACAAAGATCAGGGACGCAATGACGGCCACCGACGACACAATTCCAGCGATGAAGTAAAACTGCTCAAGCGTCATGGCCATCCCCCCGGAACGGCCAGACTAGCCAAAGAAATTCAGATGTGTACTGAAATCTTGCCGGGCTAAACCGCCGCCGGCTCCAGCGTTTCGTTGAACCGGACCGGTTTGCCGCCGCCCTTCTGGGTGATCTCGCCGTCGCGCATGACGAAGTTGCCGCGGATGATCGTCGCCACCGGCCAGCCCTGCGCCTCGAAACCGGCATAGGGCGTCCAGCCGCACTTGGCCTTCGACCATTCTTCCGTGATCGTCTCTTTCCGCTTCAGGTCGACAATGGTGAAGTCCGCGTCATAGCCCTCGGCGATCCGCCCCTTGGTGGCGATGCCGAAGACGCGCTGCGGGCCCGCGCTCGTCAGCTCGACGAAGCGGCGAAGGCTCAGCTTGCCATTGTTCACATGGGTCAGCATCACCGGCACGAAAGTCTGCACGCCGGGCATGCCGGACGGCGAGGCCGGATAGGGCCGCTCTTTTTCTTCGCGGGTGTGCGGGGCGTGATCCGTTGCGACCACGTCGACGATCCCGGCATTCAGCGCACGCCACAGCGCATCCTGATGGCGCTGCTCGCGCACGGGCGGGTTCTGCTGGGCAAAGCCCTTGAGGCGGTCATAGCAATCAGGCGCGGCCAGCGTCAGATGGTTCGGCAGCACCTCGACCGAGGCGACATCCTTGGCATCGCGCAGCAGCTCCATCTCCTCGGCCGTCGAGATATGCAGCACGTGGATACGCTTGCCGGTCTTTCTTGCCAGACGAAGAAGGCGCCGGGTCGAGCTGACGGCCGCCTCGACATCGCGCACCTCGATATGGCTGTGCCAGTCGCCCTGGCGGGCAAGGTGGCGGCGTTCTTCCAGGCGGTATTCGTCTTCGGAGTGGAAGGCCGCCCGGCGCTTGATCGCGCGCAGCACGGCTTCGACGCCTTCATCATCCTTGACCAGCAGGTCGCCCGTCGAGGCGCCCATGAACACCTTCACCCCGCAGCAGCCCTGCATCTGTTCCATCTCTGCCAGCAGGTGCGGGTTCTCATTCGTCGCGCCGGCATAGAAGGCGTGGTCGACATCCATGCGGCCCTTCGCCCGGTTCAGCTTGTCGGTCAGCATCTCCGGTGTCGTGGTCGACGGGTTGGTGTTCGGCATCTCGAACACTGCCGTCACCCCGCCAAGCGCCGCCGAGCGCGCTTCGGTCTCAAGGTCGGCCTTGTGGGTGAGGCCCGGCTCGCGGAAGTGGACCTGGCTGTCGATCACGCCCGGCAGGATGTGCAGGCCGGTTGCGTCATAGGTCTCGCCCGCCTGGCTTTCGTCGAACTTGCCGATGGCGACGATCTTCTCGCCGCGCACCGCGACATCCACTTGGTCTTCCCCGCCCGGTGTCACCACCGTGCCATTCTTCAGGATCAGGTCATAGGTCTGGCTCATGGCGCTTATATGCGCCCGGAGGGCTTCAATGTCATCCCGCCTAACAGCATTGCCTTGCCTGAGTCCTGATCCGGCCGCCGGCAGATCACTGATACAAGCGTGATCAATAACACCTGCTTGTGTAATGAGCGTGAGCGGCCGCGTGGCTAGATCCCTGAGGGCACAAGCTGAAGGGACACCCAATGATCCGACTATCCGCACTAGCAGCCGCCGCCGCACTCGGCCTGCCACAACTGGCCTCAGCGCAGGGCCTGTTCGATTTCGATGCCGCCGAATCCGGCTTCTATGCCGGCCTCTTCGCGGGCGGGGCCTTTCCAGGCGACGCCGACTTCAACGGGCAGCTGGCCTCTGCCGGCTCCGCACCGATTCTCGGCGCCCGCAATGACTTCGCCTTCGAGAACACCGGCACCTACGGGGTTTTCGCCGGTTACCAGCTGCCATTCCGGTACTGGACCTATTTCCATCCGCGCCTCGAGTTTGAAATCTCGGGGTTCGACAGCGACCTCGAGTCTGCGCGCGTGTTCGGGGCGCCGCAATCGGCCAGCGGCAGCCAGTCGGTTACCTTTTTCCTGATCAACACCTATTCCGACATTGTCTGGCGCGACGACCAGGCACTCGTGCCCTACCTCGGCGGCGGTATCGGCCTGGCCGAGGTCGATGTTTCCACCGGCACGGTGCCGGCGAGCGATCCTTCCAGCGCCTATCGCATCAATGACGAGGCCTCTGCCCTGGCCAGCACATTCGCGGGTGGCGTGAGCTATCGGTTCAACAGCCGCTTCGAGGTCTACACTGAAGCACGCTATTACACCGTCTACGATGTGGACCTCGACCAGACCTTCACGACCTCCGGTACGCCCGCCTTCAGCGGCCGTGTCACCGACGATCTCGACGGCAGCACGCTGACAGCCGGGCTGCGGGTCCGGTTCTGAGCCGCCCCTAGTTCACCAGCCGGTTGAACTTGCTGATCAGCTCGTCAATCTGCTGGCCGGTCTCCTCATAGCTGTAGAAGTAGCCATTGTAGGTCGACGGTTCGGGCGGGTTGAGGCGGTAGCCCTGCGCATAGGGCACGCAGGCATCGGGGCGCCAGAGATCGATGGCGCGGTTGAAGTCGGCGCGCCGGTAGATGTGCTCCTGGCGCAGCGCCTCCATCTCGGCGAGCCAGGCTTCGGCATGGCATTCACCGGTCACCCGGCCGCAATCGTCGAATGCCAGGAAGCCCGCCTTCAGGCGCGGGCGAAGGTCTTCGAGATAGCCGCCGGTGTCCCGGATCGACTGTTTCAGGCGCTCGACATCGCTCTCGCAGGCTGCGCGCGACTTCTGCGTCGTGTTGCAGCCAGCGGGTACGAGCAGCAGCGCGATGGCTGCCAGACTTGCCAGATGTCTCAATTTTTGCGTCTCCCGGCCCTCGAAGGTGCCGCGCGAATCAGCGCGCGGATCGAGGCGATTGTTCGGGGACGTCCGGCATTAGGCAAGGCCGCCTGTCGGGCGCGATTTCGGTGTCAGACCCCGATCAGACTGTAAATGGACCGGAATCATACCGGAATCATACTGGAATTGTACGGAAATCGTACTGTCTTCGTACCCTCGGCTTTCGTGGAATTTTGCTGGAGATTCCGGGGAGCAATTCCTAAATCCCCTCCATGCAGACACGCCTCGTTCCCAACCGCTCCATCCTCGTCCTCGACGGGCCGGACACGATCGCCCTGCTCGAACGGCTGGTGACCAACAATACCGGCAACTGGCAGCCCGGCGAGGCCCGCTATGGCGCGCTGCTGACGCCGCAGGGCAAGGTGATCGCCGACTTCGTGGCCCATCGCATCGACACTGGCGCGCTGCTCGACGTTGCCACCAATGCCATTGGCGATCTTTCCAAGCGGCTGAAAATGTTCCGCCTGCGCGCCAAGGTCGAGATCGATGTCGATGGCAAACTCGCCGCCGCCATTACAGATGACGGCGTGCCCGACCCGCGTTCTGCCGCCTTGCCCCAGCACCGTATCGTCGAGGCCGGCTCGGTGCCGGAGATGAGCCAGGCCGAATGGGATGCGATCCGCATTCCAGCGGGCGTCGCCGAATGTGGCTCGGACTTTGTCGGCGCCGAGGTGTTTCCATGGGAAATCAACATGGACAGGCAAGGCGGGGTCGATCTCAAGAAGGGCTGTTTTGTCGGCCAGGAAGTTGTCTCCCGCACCCATCGGCGCGGCAAGCTGCGCAAGCGGACGGTCGTGATCGAAGGCAAAAACCTGCAGTCAGGACAAGAGGTTACGGCTGGCGCCCCCGTCGGCGAGATCACCAGCGCAACAGACACGCACGCACTCGCGCGTCTGCGGACGGATCGTCTCGCCAAGGCGCTGCAGGCGGGGGAAACCCTGTCGGTTGATGGGCAGCCCGTCCAACACATCAAAACCGATTGGCTTGAAGAAGAATTGGCGGCATCCTTGGGCGATGGGACTGAATCTCTCGCCTGACGAAACGCTGCATTGCCGCTGGGCACCGGCCGACGACCCGCTCTACCGCGCCTATCATGACGAGGAATGGGGCGTGCCGGAATACGACCCCCGCGCGCTCTGGGAGAAGCTGCAGCTCGACGGCATGCAGGCTGGTCTGTCCTGGGTGACCATCCTCAGGAAACGCGAGGCGATCCGGGAGGAGTTTGACGGGTTCGTGCCCGAGCGCGTTGCCCGCTGGGACCAGGAACGCATCGAGAAAGCGCTGCAGAATCCGGGGATTATCCGGAGCCCCAAGAAGATCCAGGCGACGATTGGCAACGCGCAGGCCTATCTCGACATGATGGACGCCGGCGAGGATTTTTCCGACTGGCTATGGTCGTTCACGGGCGGCGCACCGATCGTCAACCAGCTCGACGACGTCTCCAACGTCCCCGCTAAGACACCGCTTTCCGAAGAGCTGTCGAAGGCGCTGAAGAAGAAGGGCTTCAAGTTCTGCGGCCCGGTCATTGTCTACGCCTTCATGCAGGCGGTCGGTATGGTCAACGATCATGAGACGCGCTGTCCGCGCCACAAGGAAGTACAGGAGTTCTACAAATGAAAACAATGACGTGCCTTGTGTTGGCCAGCGCCTTCCTCGCCGCAGGCTGCTCGACCATGGGCCGGCCCTATATCGGCGGCAATGACTGCGATGAAATCGTCGATGCACGTGCCCGCCTCGACTGCCTGGAACGGGCCGACCGGGCCGAATCCGAATGGCGCGAGGAGCTTCGCCGCGAGCAGGAAGAGAAAGAGAAGGAAAAGACCGACAAGGACTGACAAGGCGCAGTCCCCGGTCTCGACGCCGCTGCTCGCTTGTGTCTAATTGCGCGCCAAATCAGGTCACTGGCCACCCTCGAGGCCGGGCATCGGGAGGGCGTATAGTCAATGAAACCCGTTATTTCCGCGACCGGTCTTTGGACCCCGCCAGAATCCGTCACCAATGCTGAGCTGGTTGAAAGCTTCAATGCCTGGGCTGACCGGTGGAATGCCGAGCACGAAGCCGATATCGCTGCCGGCCTGGCCGAAGCCAAGACGCATTCATCGGTCGAGTTCATCGAGAAGGCGTCAGGCATCAAGTCGCGCTATGTTGTCAACAAGTCCGGCGTCACCGATCCGGCCCTGATGCGGCCGGTCATCCCCGAGCGATCCAATGAGGAGATATCCATCCTCGCCGAGATCGCAGTGAAAGCCGCCCGACAGGCGCTTGAGCGCGCAGGCCGCGACCCGAAAGACGTCGATGCCGTGATCTGTGCGGCTTCCAACATGCAGCGTGCCTATCCGGCGATGGCGATCGAGGTTCAGGAAGCGCTCGGCATCGAGGGCTTCTCCTTCGACATGAATGTCGCCTGCTCGTCGGCGACTTTCGGGATCCAGACAGCGGCTGATTTCGTGCGTGCGGGCCATGCAAAGTCCGTCCTCATGGTCAATCCGGAGATCACGTCCGGCCACCTCAACTGGACCGACCGCGACAGCCATTTCATCTTCGGCGATGTTGCCACAGCCGTGCTGGTGGAGGATGAATCGATTGCGCCCAAGGATCACTGGAAGATCCTCGGCACGCAGCTCAAGACCAAATTCTCCAATAATATCAGGAACAATTTCGGCTTCCTGAACCGCGCCGACCCGTCCGGTGAGGGGGCGCCGGATAAGCTGTTCGTGCAGGAAGGACGCAAGGTCTTCAAGGAAGTCGTGCCGATGGTGTCGGAGATGATCATCACCGAACTCGACCGGCTTTCGCTGAAGCCCGAGCAGCTGCGCCGCCTCTGGCTGCACCAGGCCAATGCCAACATGAACCGGCTGATCTCGTCCAAGGTTCTCGGCCATGAGGCGAGCGACGATGAGAGCCCGACCGTGCTGGATGAGTATGCCAACACCTCGTCGGCCGGATCGATCATCGCCTTCCACAAGCATTCAGCCGACTTCAAGCCCGGCGAGAAAGGCCTGATCTGCTCGTTCGGCGCAGGATACTCGGTCGGTGCCGTCTTCGTGGAAAAGGCCGGCTGAGCGACCTATCTGTCTTCCCATGACCGACAGATCCATCAAGGCGGTACACGCCGCCTATCGCGACGATATTGCCGACCTCATCACGCGCCGCCCCGTGCCCGGGCCCGGTGTGGACCAGGTCGATCCGTTCCTGTTCCTCAACCATCACGGGCCGCAGACCTACAGGCCCGGCAATAATGGCCTGCCTTTCGGCCCCCATCCGCACCGCGGGTTCGAGACGGTGACCTTCATCCTCGAAGGCAGTCTCGCGCACATGGATACGGGCGGACATGAGAGCATCATCCATGCGGGCGGTGTCCAGTGGATGACCGCAGGCTCCGGCCTCATCCATGCCGAGCTGTCACCGCCCGAATTCAAACGCGATGGCGGCGACATGGAAATCCTTCAGCTCTGGGTAAACCTGCCCTCGACGCTGAAGATGACAACGCCTCGCTATACCGGCGTGCAGGCCGACGGCATCCCCTCAATTCCGGCGGGCGAGGGCACGATCCTGCATCTCGTTTCCGGCGAACATGAGGGCAAGACCGGGCCGGTCGATTCCCTTACCGGGGTCTTCATGTCGATGGTCTCCCTGCCGGCTGGCGCCGACGCGACGCTGCCAGCCCCGAAGGATCGCAGCGTCTTCTTCTATGTCGTGCGTGGCAATGTCTCGATCGGCGAGGCTGGTGCGAAGGCCTTCGACCTCGTGGAGTTCGCGCATGATGGCGAGACCATCACCGTTTCCTCCAGCGACGGTGCCTTCCTGCTCTTTGGCCATGCCGACCCGATCGGCGAAACGGTCGTGGCGCATGGCCCGTTCGTGATGAATACCGAACAGGAAATCCGGGACGCGATTGCCGACTATCAGGCCGGCAAGTTCAACCGCGCCCCGGAAAATGTCTGACCCGGCCTATCCGCCGAACTGCCAGCTGGCGGCGATCTTGTAGTTGCGGCCGGGCTGGTAGACGCCTTCGAAGACACGCTCGAAACGCTCATCGAAAACATTGTCGATACCGGCATCGATGCGCACGCCATTGGCAAAACCCGGCGTCCAGCTCGCATAGACATCGGCGACCGTATAGGCATCACGCGTCTCCGCGACGGTGAAGCCGCCGGCGCCGTCGCTCTCGCGGCGCGTGAAGTCTGAGGCGTGCTGGATGCGGAGTCCGAAAATCGCGTCCCATTCATGGGCTTTCAGGCCAAGGTCGAGGGCAACCCGGTCTGGCGTCAGCGTACCAAGATCGGACCCGGTCGCGAGGTCCGTGCCTTCAATCGAGGTGTAACTGGCGCGGACATAAGACCGGTCGCTGTCATAGCGCAGCTCCCCCTCGACGCCTTCCAGCTCGGCGCTGGCGACATTGGCTGACCGGGTCGTGCCCGCCGTGCAGGGAAAGAAGGGCGGCGCAAAACAGGTCCCGTCATAGGCAAAGTCGACAGACAGGTTGATCAGGTCCTCAACATCGCTCTGATACCAGGACAGCTTGGCCTGCAGGCGATCACCGGAGGCGACCAGATCCTGGAAATCGAGGCCCGCGCCGAACTCGACCGTGTCCGTTTTCTCGGGTTTCAGACCGGCGTTCGGAATGAATTCATTGGTGACGAAGACGAAGGAGCCCATCCCCGGATTGAAAAGCACCGGGTGCGGCACCTCGAAATGGGTGCCGTCCAGGTAAAGCTCGTTGACAGACGGCGCGCGGAAACCTTCGGCATAGCTGCCAAATATGCGGAACCAGCCCGCCGGACCATAGCTCGCCGCGATGCGCGGTGAGAGCGCATCATCTTCATTCTTCCCGGTGACACTGCTGGATTCGGAGCTGAATTCATCATGGCGCAGGCCGGGAATGACGATCAGTTCGCCGGGCAGTCCAAGCGGGCGCTCAGCCACCACCTCCAGCTGCGCGAAGAGACCCATGAATTCCGATTCCGCATCCGGCACACCGCCGCGCACGCCGTCAGTGGCCGCGCTGTCAAAGCCGGACTGCTCGTCGCGATACCAGTCCGCGCCAATGGTCAATGTGGTCTGGACCGGGCCGAGATCGAAGCGCGAGGCATTGCGCGCGCTGAGACCGGTCGTCTCGATCTTGCGGGAAATGGATCGCGGGACCGTCGCGTCGAACTCATCGACTTCGGTGATGGTGTGATAGGCCGTGAGGTGGGCATCGATGAGGTCGCTGACCGGATTGAACCCGGCGCCGAGACGGTAAGTGTCGGTCGTGATGTCCTTGTCGACATTCCGGTCGAGCACCGAGTCGCCCGTCCCGAGCGTGCCCTGGCCGTTGTTCGGCTCGAACGCGGAATTGTCGAAACGCTGCCAGGACGCCTCCAGCGACAACGCGTCTGTAACATCGTACCGCCCCTTGATCAGGCCGGTCATGATCTCGTCGTCCGACGGCAGGGTGGAGCCGTCGCCGAGCTTGATATCGCCGGACTGGCGCAGGCCAATCGAAGCGAGGCCGTCAAATGCGCCTGTATTGGTGTAGGCCGTGAAACTGGTCAGCGTTTCCTCGTTCACCGACTGGTAGCCTGCCCGCAGCCGCGCGCCCCAGCTTTCTCCATCTCGCAGCAGGTCTTCGGCGTCGGCACTTTCCAGGGCCAGCACGCCGCCGACCGCGCCCGAACCGTAAAGTGCCGAGGCCGGTCCGCGCACAATTTCCACCGAGCCCAGCAGGGCCGGGTCGACAAAAGAGCGGCCATCATGCGCAGACGTGAAGGACTGGCGCGCCCCATCGAGCAGGATCAGGACGTTCTGGCCGCTAAAGCCGCGCAGGCTCGGCACCTCGCCCGTGCGCCTGGGACCGCCAGAGAACGCCATGCCCGGAACGTCCCTCAGCAGATCCGACACGGTCGACGGCGCCCGAAGCTCAATGTCGTCGTTTGTGATGACGCTGACCTGGCCCGGATACTCGAAGGCCGGAAGCGGGTTTGACGTGCCATAAACCGTGACGATCTCCTGGCGCTGCTCAGCTTCGAAGGCCTCACCGGCCGGATCGCCAGCCTGCCCGGAGGCGACACCCGACAGGGCCATCGCGCCGGCCGACGCGGCTGCCAAGCACATCCCTCGCGATCGCCCTGCCCGCCCGGTGCGCTGTTCAGCGTCGCTAGCCTCCTGTCCGCCATCAGCCGCTCGCCCCTCACATTTCATCATCCGCTCATTCCTTCCATAACTATTGAGAATTATTCGCATTCTCATGACATGGCGGATTTTATATTGCAAATGATTCTTAGTTTCATTATCAATCAGGACTGATTTGAAGCCTGATAATCGAGGAACCAGCATGCCCGAAATCACCCGTTCTGCAGCCGCCATTACACTTCTCGGCGTCCTCTCAATGACCGCCATGGCACAGTCGCCCAACCCGGATGCCACTTTTGAGCAGGACCGCGAGGCGATCCTCGCCATGGCCGGCGACTACAAGGTGACGTTTGACTTTCGTGAGACGGTTCCGCTGACAGAGGGCTACACGCTGAAAGACCCGAAGCTGTCAGGCGGCTATGAGATCGTCCGCGTCATCGAAGACCGAGGCGACTTCATCAGCCTGCAGCACGTCCTCGTCGTCGGCGAAGAAGGCGAGGAGTTCCCGATCAAGCACTGGCGCCAGGACTGGACCTATGAGCCTGCCGAAGTGCTCAGCTTTGTCGGCGGCAATGCGTGGGAGATGCGCCCTGTCGGAGAAGCTGATGCCGATGGAGCCTGGGCGCAGGAGGTCTATCAGGTCGACGATTCCCCGCGCTATGGCGCCGTGGGTGACTGGACGCATGATAACCACGTTTCGCAGTGGACGCCGCCCGCCGAATGGCGCCCGCTGCCGCGCCGTGACATGACCAGCCGTGACGACTATGACGCCGTCCTTGCCGTCAACCGTCACACCATTACGCCGGATGGCTGGGTGCATGAGCAAACCAATTCAAAGCTGGTGCTCGATGAGGATCCGAATGTCCTGGTACGCGAAATCGGCGTGAACACCTACACCAAGGACAACGCCTTCCCGGTCGAGGTCGGCGACGCTTACTGGGCAGCCACGCAGGATTACTGGGCGGGCGTCCGCGAGGATTGGGA
>MRWG01001628.1_pt1 | contig 13550 bp, 16 predicted proteins | sample 1013341 | NCBI WGS metagenome assembly MRWG01 (sample SAMN06117577, study PRJNA244670) | biofilm metagenome | biome: Water; feature: Cathode Biofilm; material: Biofilm; isolation source: microbial consortium enriched at the cathode of a solar microbial fuel cell | place: USA: District of Columbia ... | reverse complement strand
CCGCCGCATCTCCTGCATGGTCAGCGCGCCGACGGCGGTCGAATTGACCGCGGGCGACACGAAAGCGGAGCCGACGCGGCCGAGCAGCAGGGAGATCGCGACATACCAGAAGACCGTGTTTGCATCGGCGCCGGCGAGCATCGCGACGCTGGCCGCGATGATGACAAGTCCGATCGCCATGGCGACGGGCGCCGGCGCGAAGTCCGAGAACCGTCCGGTGAGCGGCAGCACGAGCGCCGCGAACAGACTGCCCGGCAGCAGCATCGAGCCCGCGACCGTCGGCGTGAAGCCCTGCACGATCTGGCCGAAGATCGGGAAGGCGTAGACGGTCGCGAAATTGCCGAAGCCGAACAGAAACGCGATGGCGAGCGCGGTCGAGAACTGGAATTTCCGAAACAGCCCGAGGTCGAGCAGCGTCGCGCCCGACCGGCGTTGCGACAGCACGAAGGCGACCGCCCCGCACGCGGCGGCGGCGGCGAGCGCCAGCACGCCGTTCGAGTCCCAGCCCCACCGCTGGCCGTTGCCCAGCATGGTGAACCAGCAGAACACGGTCGCGTTGATCAGGCCGAAACCCAGGATGTCGAATCTGCCGACCGGAACGCGCTGGTCCTCTGGCGGCAGGAAGAGCAGGCCGAGCATGATCGCGAACATGCAGGCGGGGATCGGGGCCAGGAAGATCGCGCGCCAGCTGAACGCGTCGATCGTGATGCCGCCGAGCGAAGGGCCGAGGCCGAGCGCCACCGTGACGCCCATGCTGAACATGCCCATGGCGAGGCCTCGGCGTTCCGGCGGGAAGACTTGGAACAGCACCAGCATGACCAGCGGCTGCAGGATGCCGGCGGCGAAGCCCTGGGCGACGCGGCCCATGATCAGCACTTCGAGCGTCGGCGCCGTGAAACAGACGAGCCCGCCCGCCGCGAACAGCAGCATGGTCAGCACGAACGCCGCCCGCTGGCCCATGCGGCCGATCACCCAGGAACTCGCCAGCAGCCCGGTGGTGTTCATCGCGAGGAAAGTGGAAGAGAGGAACTGCGCCTGGGTCTGGCCGACGCCGAACGCGCCCATCACGTTCGGGATGGCGACGTTCACCATGGTTCCGGTGAAGATCGAGGTGAAGAACGCCGCCAGCGCCGCGGTCGTGGCGAGCCAGCGCTCGGCGGGCGTGAACCGCAAGGCGGGCGGGGCGTGAGCGGCGGCCGTGGTCATGCAGGAAAGCGCGTTCTTTCGACGTGCGGCGCGGTCTGGCGCGCGCGTGGCCAAGTATCGCCGGTTGCCGCGCGGGCGCAATGCACGCGCCGCGGACATGGCGATCGCGCCCCGGCGTCGAAATGAAGCTTCGTCATAGTTGTTGACGCTCGTCTAATAACGCATTGTATTTATTGACTTTTAGGTATTTTCGGATATGGTTCGGGCAGATTCGTTCGACGGACCTGCCGGAACTGCTGCTCATGATCCAGACGATGGCGTTGGCGTTCAGCCTGTCGCTCGACGGCTTTGCGGCCGCCGTGGCGAAGGGCGCCAGCTATCCCGATCTGTCGGCGGGCCACAGGGCGCGAATCGCGCTGGGATTCGGCGCGGCCGAAGCCTTGGCGCCGATCGCGGGCTTTCTGCTCGGCGCGCATTTCGCCGCCGGGCTTGCGGCGGTCGACCATTGGATCGCGTTCGGGCTGCTATCGGCGCTGGGCCTGCGGCTGATATGGCGAAGCCGCGCGCCGGCGGACGTCGCCGCGCCCGGCCGCGGCCCCAGCCTGGCCGCCGCCGCCTGCGCCGCCATCGGCGCCAGCGTCGACGGCGCCGTGGTCGGCGTCACGCTGGCGCTGACCGGTCAGGAGATCTGGGGCATGGCGGCGGCGATCGGCCTCATCAGCGCCGCGATGGCGCTCGCCGGCCTCCGCTTTGGCGGCATACTCGGCGCACGCGTCGGTCGGCGCGCGGAAGCCGCGGGCGGCCTCGGCCTCATCGCCGTCGGGACGCACATCCTGTTCACGCACCTCGCCGGCGCGGGGTAGGCGGCCCCGGCCGGCGGGCGCGCGGGATCACATATCCTTCTTTTCGATCAGCTCGATCTTGTAGCCGTCCGGATCCTCGATGAAGGCGATCACGCTGCCGCCGTGCTTCATCGGCCCCGGCGGGCGCGGAATCTTGACGCCTTCCTTCTCCAAGGTCTCGCAGGTCGCGTAGATGTCGCGGACGCCGAGCGCCAAATGGCCGAACCCGTTGCCGAGGTCGTAATCCTCCTTCTGGCCCCAGTTGTGGGTCAGTTCGATCACGGTGTTGTTCGCCTCGTCGCCGTAACCGACGAAGGCGAGCGTGAAGTCGCCGGTCGGAAAGTCCTTCTTGCGCAGTTCCTTCATGCCGAGGAGGCGCGTGTAGAAGTCGAGCGATTTGTCCAGGTCCTTCACGCGGATCATGGTGTGCAGATATTTGAAGTCGGCCATGGCGGGCTCGTGTCCTTCCTTCGGTGTTCGGTCGGGCGAAAATCTAGCAGCGGCGCCGGCGCGTGGCGACCTCAGCGCGGGAGTTTGACGCGGGCCTCCTTGCCGCCATAGCCGTGCACCTTGTCGCGCGCCCGGACGACAATTTCGTCGACGTCTTTCGGAATGGCGATGCCGGACAGCGAGCGCGTGAACGGCTGTTCCGTCTCGTGCGGGTGCAGCAGCACGCGGATGCCGAGCTCGCGCCCCTCCGGCGTCAGCACCTGAAACGCGTCCGCGTAGTGGTCCCAGCCGGTATCGTCGTGGCGCACCGTCGCCGAGACGGTCCAGGCGCCGTCGCTCGACTGCCGCGCCGTCGCCTTCAGCACATCCGCCTCGCCGGCGAAGGCCAGGGCGGGCGCGAGCGCGATCGCCAGTCCCCCAATCCATTGCATATGACGCCTCCTCCTGATCGCGTTTTTCGGCATTCTAACCAAGAATGGCGTGATCCCCATGGGATAAACGCCGAGAGAGCGTTTGCGATCCGTTCCGGTTCCTCCTATAGGGACTCCATGAGCGATCTCTTTGCCGAATCCGCCGCGTCCAACGGCTATACGGCCGCCGACATCGAAGTGCTGGAAGGCCTGGAGGCGGTCCGCCGCAGGCCCGGCATGTACATCGGCGGCGCCGACGAGCGCGCCTTCCATCACCTCGCCGCCGAAATTCTCGACAACGCGATGGACGAGGCCGTGGCCGGCCACGCATCGCTGATCGAGATGGAGCTGCTGGAAGACGGCAGCCTGCAGATCCGCGACAACGGCCGGGGCGTGCCGATCGACCCGCATCCCAAGTTCCCGAAGCTCTCCGCGCTCGAGGTGATCCTGACGACGCTGCACTCGGGCGGCAAGTTCTCCGGTAAGGCCTACGCCACGTCGGGCGGCCTGCATGGCGTCGGCATGTCGGTCGTGAACGCGCTTGCCGAAAGCCTGGTCGTCGAGGTCGCGCGCGACAAGCAGCTCTGGCGGCAGAGCTACGCCAGGGGCGTTCCCCTGACCCGGCTGGAGAAGGCGGGGGCGGCCCCCAACCGGCGCGGCACGCTGATCCGCTTCCGGCCCGATCCCGAAATCTTCGGCGACCGGCAGCGCTTCAGCCCGAACCGGCTCTACCGGATGGCGCGTTCGAAGGCCTATCTCTTCAAAGGCGTGAAGATCCGCTGGAAATGCGATCCGGCGATGCTGCGGGAAGGCGACGAGACGCCAGCGGACGCGGAGCTGCAGTTTCCGGGCGGCCTGCTCGACTTCCTCTCGGCCAGCCTCGGCGCGCGGCCGACGGCGACGGACCTGCCCTTCGCGGGCGATGCGGAGCTTTCGGGGGGCGGCCGCGCGGAATGGGCGCTCGCCTGGCCGACGGACGGCGACGACGGATTCGCCCACACCTACTGCAACACCATTCCCACGCCGCTCGGCGGCAGCCACGAGGCGGGCTTCCGCGCGGCCGTGCTGCGCGGCCTCAAGGGGTATGGCGACCTCAAGGCGGTCAAGAAGGCGGCGCAGATCACCGGCGACGACGTCATCGGCGCCTCGGCCCTGATGCTCTCCTGCTTCATCCGCGACCCGCAATTCCAGGGCCAGACCAAGGAACGACTGGAGACGCCGGAGGCGCAGCGCGCCGTCGAGGCGGCGATCAAGGATCGCTTCGACAGCTGGCTCGCCGCCAATCCCGCCAACGCCGACGCCCTCTTGGAGCACGTCATCGAGCGGGCGGAGGAGCGCCTCCGTCGGCGGGCGGAGCGCGAGGTCAAGCGCAAGACCGCGACCAGCCGGAAGCTCCGCCTGCCGGGCAAGCTCTCCGACTGCTCGAACCCCGGCCCGGAAGGCTGCGAGCTGTTCCTGGTCGAGGGCGACAGCGCCGGCGGGTCCGCCAAACAGGCCCGCGACCGGAAAACCCAGGCGATCCTGCCGCTTCGGGGCAAGATCCTGAACGTCGCCAACGCCACCGCCGACAAGATGCGCGCCAACCAGGAAGTCCAGGACATCCTGCTCGCCTTGGGCGTCTCGCCCGGCAAGGCCTACGACCACGACAAGCTGCGCTATGAGCGCATCGTCATCATGACGGATGCGGACGTCGACGGCGCCCACATCGCCTCGCTTCTGATGACATTCTTCTTCCAGGAAATGCCGGAACTTATTGAGCGGGGCGCGCTTTTTCTGGCTCAGCCGCCGCTCTACCGGCTCTCGGCCGGCGGCGAGACCCACTATGCCCGCGACGACGCCCACCGGGAGGAGTTGCTGGCGACAGCGTTCAAGGGCAAGCGCAAGATCGACGTCAGCCGCTTCAAGGGCCTTGGCGAAATGCCGCCGGCACAGTTGCGCGACACGACGATGGCGCCGGACAAGCGCACCCTGCTTCAGGTGACGCTGACGGACGAGGACGGCGAGGCGGCGATCGGCCTCGAGGCCCGCCGCCCATCCCGCGACCTCGTCGACCGCCTGATGGGCAAGCGCCCCGAAACCCGTCTCGCCTTCATCCAGGAGAACGCGCGTTTCGCGGAGAACCTGGACATCTGACCGCCGCCCGGAGCATGTGCGCCCATGGCCTATGCCGACGACCTCCCGAGCCATGGCCGTTACGACTATGCGCCGCTGCCGGAACGGGCGGACTATTCCTGGCCTGACGGACGTCGCCTCGCCGTCTATGTCGCGCTCAATCTGGAGCATTTCGCGTTCGGCGAGGGCCTGGGCGCCAAGCTCGCGCCGCCGACGCCGGAGCCGGACGTTCTGAACTACGCCTGGCGGGATTATGGCAACCGCATCGGCGTCTGGCGGATGCTCAATCTCTTCGATGACCTGAAGCTGCCCGTGGCGCTGCTGCCGAACACGGCGATGTACGACTACGCGCCCCAGGCGATGGCGGCCTTCCGCGCCCGCGGCGTCGAGGTCGTCGGCCACGGGGGCACGAATTCCGAACGTCAGGGCGACATGCCGGAGGCGGAGGAGGCGGCGCTGATCCGCGACTGCGCCCGCCGGATCGCCGCGGAGGAGGGGGCGCCGCCCGCCGGCTGGCTCGGCCCCTGGATTTCGGAAAGCCGCGTCACGCCCGATCTCCTGGAGGAGGCGGGGTTCGGCTATCTGCTCGACTGGCATCATGACGACCAGCCGGTCTGGTTCCGCACCCGCTCCGGCGGCCGCATCCTCTCCGTGCCCTATCCGCAGGAACTCAACGACATCCCGGCGATCGTCGCGCGCCAGACCGGCGCGGCGGAGTTCGCCGACATGATCGTCGACAATTTCGACGAGATGCTGGAGCAGTCGCGCCATCAGCCGCTGGTGATGGGAATCGCGCTGCACACTTACCTGGTCGGACAGCCCTACCGCCTGAAGCATCTCCGGCGCGCGCTCCGGCACATCGTCGACCAGGCGGGGGACCGGGTCTGGCTGACAACGCCCGGCGCGATTGCGGCGTACATCAAAGACTTGCCGGCCGGCGTCGTCCCCGGATCGTAAGCTGCAGATACTTGAAGTGTGGCGCATATGGGCTACATTGTGGCCCAGACATTGAGGAGGTCGTCATGGCCGAGAACGCCGTCGTCCGCGCCCGCATCAGCGGAGAAATCAAGGAAGAGGCCGCCGCCGTCCTGGCCGCCATGGGCCTCACCGTCTCCGATGCCGTCCGCATGCTGCTGGTCCGCGTCGCGCATACAAAGGAACTGCCGTTCGCGCCGCTCGCGCCCAACGAGGAGACGATCGCGGCGATGCGGGAATTGGATGCTGGGAAGGGCAAAAAATTCAACGATCCGGATGCGTTGTTTGATTTTCTAGATGCGGACGATTGAGATCTCGTCCGCGTTCCGACGCGACCGGAAACGACTGCTTCGGCGACAGCACGGCGCCGCGATCGAGACGGAGATGCGTGCGATCATTCGACTGCTCGCGGCGGACGCGCCGCTCGAAGCCCGGCATCGCGACCATGCGCTCGGGAGCGACTGGTCCGGCTACCGCGATTGCCACGTGCGGCCGGACGTGGTGTTGATCTACAGCAAGCCCGACGCTCAGACGCTACGGCTGGCTCGCATCGGCAGCCATTCCGATCTCAGTCTCTGACGCTGCGGAATTCTTGAAGGAATTCAAAAACTATGCCTGACGCTCTCGGCTACCGGATGAAGTTCGGCGTCGTCGCGCCGTCGACCAACACCGTCGTGCAGCCGGAGTTCGGCTGGATGGCGCCCCATGGCGTTACCAATCATTTCGGCCGCATCCACATTCCGGACGATCCCCTGGGATCCGACGCGGACTTCGAGGCGCTGATGGTTCGCATCCGGGGAGAACTGATGCAGGCGGTCGACCGGGTGATGACCGCCCGGCCCGGCGCGATCGTCATGGGCATGTCGTCGGAGACGTTCTGGGGCGGCCTCGAAGGCTCGCTCGAACTCAAGGCGAAGCTGACCGAGCGGGCGGCGGGCCTGCCGGTCGCCATGGGCTCGGACGCCTCCCAGGCCGCGCTCCGCCGCTATGGCGACATCAAGCGGATCGCGGTCGTGACGCCCTACATGCCGGTCGGCGACAACGAGGTGCGCAAGTTCTTCGGCGACTGCGGCTTCGAGATTCTGGCCGTCGAAGGCCTGAAGTGCCCGAGCCCGACCGCCATCGCCCATGTCGATGCGAAGACGCTGCGCGACGCCGTCAACCGCGTGAACGATCCCCAGGTCGAAGCGATCCTTCAGGTCGGCACCAACCTCGCCTTCGCCCGGATCGCGCCGATGGCGGAGTTCTGGCTGGACAAGCCGGTGCTCGCCATCAACACGGCCACGTACTGGCACGCGCTCCGCATGAACGGCATCGAAGATCGCGTCAGCGGTTTCGGCTCGCTCCTGGAAGACTATTAGGCGCGTTGCGCCTGCAGGATCGCCGCCGCATCGTCGATCAGCTCGTCGACGATCCGGGGCCTGAAGGGCGGCTCCGACGTCAGCGCGATCAGGTCGAGCCTGTCCGCGTCGGCTATGACGGTCGTTCCGAGGCCGAACACATGGGCGATGTGGGTGGCGTAAGGATGCACGACGGCGATGCCGCACCCTTCGGCGACTAGAGCGCACATGCTCTCGATCGTCTGGGCGGCGACGCGGTAGGACGGGCTGACGTCGGCGTCGGCGAGCAGCCTGTCGACGGCCTGCCTGAGGCTCATGGACGGCGAAAACCCGACGAGCGCTTCGCCGGCGAGGTCCGCGGCATGGATGCTGTCGCGCCCGGTCAAGGCGTGGCCGCGGGGCACGACGCAGGCCCAGGGCCGGGAGGCGATAACCCGCGCATGAACGGCAAGGCCTGTGGGCGCCCCGCCGGCGGCGAAACCCAGATCGTATTGCGACGCCGCGACCTGTGGCGCGATCCGGTCGGTCGTGTCCGTGTCGAGCGAGATCTGGACGTCGGGATGGCGGGTCAGGTGGCGGGCGATCGCCTGCGGCAGGACGCCGTTGGTGATCGACGGAAATCCCAGAATGCGCAGGTTCGCTGGACCGTGCTCGGCGATGCGATGCGCCGCCTCGGCCAGGGCGTCGAGACCCTTGAAATGCCGGTCGACCTCCCGAAGGAAGGCCTCGCCTTCGGGCGTCAGGCGCAGACGACCCTTGCGGCGCGCAAACAGCTCCAGCCCCGTCCGACTTTCCAGGTTGGCGATCAATCGGCTGACCGCCGGTTGGGAGATGTGCAGCTGTTCGGCCGCGCCGGTCACGGCGCCGATGCGGGCCACGGCGCGAAACGCCTCGATCTGGCGCGGGTTCATATTGGACATTTCCATAACTTCAAAACATGAAAGGCGAAAATAATAGCATTAGAAATTATGTCCGGCCGGTCCTAACGTCAGGCGCATTCGCCGTGACGGAAAGGCCAGGACGATGAAGCTCGCCTCTCGCGAACTGGACGCCGGCGACATTTTCGACGTCCAGGAGCTCTACCATAGCCGGGGTTGGACGGACGGCCTGCCGATCGTCCCGCCGACGCCCGACGCCGTCGGCGCCTGCCTCGAGTGGGCGATGATGCCGCCGGACCAGTTGATCGGCGTGGAGCCCGTCCGCGGCCGCGTGATTACGGCGGAGAAGATCGCGGTCAACGCCGTGATGGCGGGCTGCCTGCCGATGCATTTTCCCGTTGTCGCAACGGCTTGGTCGGCGATGCTGCAAGAACAGTTTCTGCTGCATGGCGCCACCGCCAGCACGGGCGGCTGCGCGGTGCTGCTGGTTCTGAACGGTTCGATCCGGCTGGAGCTCGGCGCGTCCGCCACCTTCAATGTCCTCGCCGGCAGCGACCGGGCGACGACGGCGATCGGCCGGGCGATCCGTCTCGGGCTGATCAATATCCTCGACGTTCGGCCGGGCGACATTGACCGGTCGACGCTGGGACATCCGGGCAAGTTCAGTTTCTGCGTCGCCGAGGACGAGGAGAACACGCGCTGGACGCCGCTCGCGCAGCAGAGAGACGTCCCGGCCGGCGCCTCCGCGGTCACCGCGATGGCGGCGAGCGGTCCGCGCCAGGTCATGAACGAATGGACGACCGTCCCTGAGGAGATCCTGGAGACCTACGCCGCGGAAATGCGGGCGAACATGACCCACTACTCGATCTGGCCCGGCAACTACGCGATCGTCGTCCCGCCCCAGCACCGCATGCACCTGGAGGCGGCCAGCTGGAGCAAGGACGATGTTGCGCGGTTCATCTTCGAACGCGCGCGCATCCGCCGCAGAGCCTGGGCCGACGTCGGCAAGGGCCGCGTCGTCCGCAACAAGGGCGACGTCGAGTATGCGGCGCTGCCGTCGCCGGACCATCTGCTGGTCATCGCCGCGGGCGGCCCGGCGGGCGGCTTCGGCGCGGTCATGCCGCCGTGGCTCGGGCACAAGAGCCACGCGGCCACGGCCGCCGTCGGCGTCTGCCTCGATTGCGAACCGCCTGAAAGGAGCGCGGCTGAATGAAATACCGAGTACTCGACCCGACCAGCGAGACGGAGGCTGAGGCCGCCGCGCTCGCCCCGCGGCTCGCCGACCTTGCCGGCAAGACGGTCGGCTTCATCTCGAACGGCAAGGAAGGCACGCGCGGCTTCTTCCGCCACCTGGACGAGATGCTGCGGACCGAGCTTGGCGTCGCGGCGGTGGTCCACCGCGTCAAATCCAACTACAGCGCGCCGGCCGACGCGGCCATCATGGCAGAGGCGGCCGGTTGGGACGCCGCCGTCACCGGCCTCGGCGACTGAGGCAGTTGCTCGTCGTGCAGTTTGCATGACGCGATTGTTTCCGAACGCCTCGGCGTTCCGGCCGTCGCCGTGATGACGCGCAACTTCGTCAGCGCGGCCGACCTGATAAGCAAGGCGCTTGGCGCGCCCGGCTATGCGTTCGCCGTCATCGACCATCCGGTCAGCAGCGCCTCGGACGCGGAGCTGCGCGTGCGAGCCGGCGTCACGGTCGAGGCGGTCCGGCGGATCGTCCTCGCATCGCGGCAAGGATCGAAGGCCGACGCGCGTTGATCGGCGGTCGTCGGTTCAATAGGCTTCGGACGCTTCATTCCGAAGACTTGGAGATCGGCTATGACAGAGAGGTTGGCGGCGGGGCAGACCTTCCCCGCTACGGTCGTCAGCCTGTCCGACGGCAGCGCCATGCGCCTGCCCGACGACATGGGCGACGGCTGGAAGATGATCATCTTCTTCCGGGGCATCTGGTGACCGTTCTGTCGACGTCAGTTGGACGGCTTCAGAGCGATCCGAGACGAACTTGAAAGCAGGAACATCAGCCTCGTCGCCGCAAGTTCGGATGGCCAAGACAAGGCGGCCGAGATGGCGGAGAAGTCCGGATTCCCGGTCGGCTTCGGCGTCGATCGGGCGATGATCGAGAGCCTGGGCGGCTACTGGCAGGCGAAACGCGAGTTCGCGCAGCCGGCGGAGTTTCTGCTGAACCCGAAGAACACGATCATGCAGCTTTCCTACAGCGACGGCCCGCTGGCGCGGACCGAAGCGGAGGACGTGCTGAAGCTGGTCGATCACCTGAGCAAGGCGTGAGTCTGAGCGGGCGGCCGCATCCTGGCCGCCCGCTCGCGCGCCTACGTCTTCTGCCTCGCAGATGGAATAGTTCATCATGCCCAACGCCTTTACGGCGATCGAAGCCCAGGCGCGGCTGCATCACCAATATCTGCTGGGCCTGCAGCTCATGGTCTCGATGGAAGAAGGCCGCGAGGTCGTCGGCGAATGGATGTTCCGGCTGTTCCGGCGCCAGCACGAGGCCAAGTTCCTGTCGAGCTTCGAGAAGCTCGGGCTAAGCGGCCTCCCCCATGCCGTCGCCTGCGCGAAGTACCACGTCCTCTCCAACGGCGTCGGCGGCGTCCGGGTCGAATATATGGAGGAGTCGGACAGGAAGGCCTGGGTCCGCTTCCGCTATCCCCGCTGGATGTATGACGGCCCGGCGATCTGCGGCGTGCCGGTGGAGGCGAGCCGCGGTTTCCTCAGGGGCTGGTACGCGCAGAACGGCGTCTCGCTGCAGAACCCCCGCCTGGGCTACGTCTGCGTGTCGGAAGACCTGACCGGCCAGTTTGGGCTCTGCGGCTATTTCAAGGAATTCGACCACGACTTGGCGCCCGAAGAGCGGCTGCAATTCGCGCCGGACGAGACGCCGCCGCCCTTTGATCCCGCCCAGCAGCCCGCGCCGCCGGACGAGCACTGGAGCGCCGAGCGCCTCGCCAAGGCGGCGCGGAACTACGCCATGGAATATTGCCGGAACGGCATCCGCGAGCTCTCGGGCGTGATTGGCCGGGAACGCGCCGTCGAAATCGGCAAGCGCGCTGGCCGGCTGACCGGCCTCCAGAACTACAAGGCGATGGCGGATGCGCTCGGCTGCGAGGACGGCGACGTCGCGGAAGCCGCGCGGTTCCTGGGTCTCGTAATGGAGGGCATGGGCGACGCGGTCCAAGTTGCGACGGCGGACGGCGGGCAGGCGGCGACCGTCCGCCAAAGCGGCCTCCGCATCGTGCGCGACATGGACGGTCAGGACCGCGCCGACATGCTGGCCTGCTGGATCGAACTCTGGCGCGGCGCGATCGCCTCGCACCGGATGTTCATGAACCTGGACTTCGACGACAAGGGCGACGCGCTCCACTGGCGCCTGTCGCCGCGCAACTAGGGGAAGGGCAGGCAGGATGATCCCGGAGAAATCGGCGCGGACGCTCGAGCTCGAGGAGATGCTCCTCCAGTTCATGGAAGCGCATATCTACCCCAACGAGAGCCGCTACTACCGCGAGTCGGAAGACCTCGGCCCCTGGGCCGTGCAGCCGGTCGTGGAGGAACTGAAGCCGCTGGCCCGCGAAGCTGGCCTTTGGAATCTGTTCCTGCCGGACAGCGACATGGGCGCCGGGCTCTCGAACCTCGAATACGCGCCGCTCTGCGAGATCATGGGGCGCTCGCACCTGGCGCCGGAGATCTTCAATTGCTCCGCGCCCGACACCGGCAACATGGAGGTGCTGGTCCGCTATGGCACGGCGGAGCAGAAGGCGCGCTGGCTGACGCCGCTCTTGGCCGGCGAAATCCGTTCCGCCTTCGCGATGACGGAGCCCGACGTCGCCTCGTCCGACGCCCGGAACATCGAAAGCTCGATTCGGCGCGACGGCGACGACTACGTCATCAACGGCCGGAAATGGTACACGACCAACGCGACCGACCCGCGCTGCAAGATCATCATCTTCATGGGGAAGACCGACCCCGAGGCGCCGACCTACCGCCAGCAGTCGATGATCCTGGTGCCGAAGGACACGCCCGGCGTCACCGTGCTGCGGTCCCTGCCGGTCTTCGGCTTCTACGGCGTGCCGGACCGGGCGTCCGAAGTGCTGTTCGAGAACGTGCGCGTGCCGGCGTCGAATATGCTGCTGGGGGAGGGGCGCGGCTTCGAGATCGCGCAAGGTCGCCTCGGTCCCGGCCGCATCCACCACTGCATGCGGCTGATCGGCCTCGCCGAACGCACGCTCGCCAAGATGTGCCTGCGCACCGAGGAGCGCGTCGCCTTCGGCAAGCCCGTCTCCGAGCAGTCGATCACCCGACAGCGTGTGGCGGAGGCGCGCATCATGATCGAGCAGGCGCGACTTCTTACGTTGCGTACGGCGCACATGATGGACACGGTCGGCAACAAGGAAGCGCGCGCCGAGATCGCCATGATCAAGGTCGCGGTTCCGAACATGGCGGGCCAGATCGTCGACTGGGCGATCCAGGCTTTCGGCGGCGGCGGCACCGGCAACGACTTCGGCCTCGCCTCCGCCTACGCCACGACCCGCCTGTTGCGCCTGGCCGACGGCCCGGACGAGGTCCACCGCGACCAACTCGCCCGGCTTGAGTTCATGCGCCAGGCCGAAAGCAACCAATCGGGCGGCGTCCGCTGGTCCGACCCGCCCATCAGCCAGCGCGCGCTTGGGCCGGAGAGGTAGCCTCGGGCGGGGCGAGCGGCTTCATGCGCCCCGGATTGCGGGCTTCGAGGATCGGCCGGACCCATTGGCCGAAGCGGACGGCTTCGTCGTCGTGGTAGTAGCCGGAGAGGCAGAAGGAATGGCAGCCGACGTCGATATAGCCCTGCAACGTCTCGGCGCATTGCTCGGGCGTGCCGACGATGACGATGCCGGCCCCTGGCCGCGCCTGCGTCAGGCCGGTCCAGAGGTGCTTGCCGATCTTCTTGCCGTATTCGTCGTGCAGTTGCCGCACGCGCTGGTTCGCGGCGGAGTTCGCGTACATGACGCGCACCTCTTCCTTGAAGGCGTCCGTGACGTTGCGGACGAGGCCTTCCGCCACCTCCCAGGCCTCGGCCTCCGTCTCGCGGCAGATGATCTGGAGGCGCATGCCGAAGCCGATCTCGTCGGCGCGGCCATAGCGGGCGGCGCGGGCGCGGATGTCGGCGATGTTCTCTTCGATGCGCTCGACCGTATCGCCCCAGAAGAGATGCACGTCCGAATGCCGGGCGGATAGTTCGGACGCCTGCTCCGACCCGCCGCCCAGATAGAACTTCGGATAGGGCTTCTGGTAGATCGGCGGGCCGATATGCGCCTGCTTCAGCTGGTAGTGCTTGCCGTCATAGTCGATCTTGCCGTTGGCGCCCGCGTCCCAGAGCGCCTTGCAGATCTGCACTTCCTCTTCCAT
>MRWG01001627.1_pt1 | contig 13550 bp, 13 predicted proteins | sample 1013341 | NCBI WGS metagenome assembly MRWG01 (sample SAMN06117577, study PRJNA244670) | biofilm metagenome | biome: Water; feature: Cathode Biofilm; material: Biofilm; isolation source: microbial consortium enriched at the cathode of a solar microbial fuel cell | place: USA: District of Columbia ... | reverse complement strand
TCGAATGGCAGTTTGCACTGGTGATTGCGCTGGCGATCGGCGCGTTCGTTGCGGGGTGGCTGGGGAGAAGTCGCCAGAAACGATCTGTTCCCGAAGTCTGGGATGCTCGTTTTGGTCCGAGCAAAGCGAAGCGATTCGCCTTCGCGTTCCTGGGCGGCGCCGTGATGTTGTTCGGCGCCCGGCTCGCGGGCGGCTGCACCAGCGGTCACGCAATCTCGGGCGGGCTTCAATTGGCGCTGTCCAGTTGGGTCTTTGTGGTGGCGATGTTCGCGTCGGGCGTCGGCGCCGCGATGCTGATCTATCGAACCAAGGCGGGAGGCAGTCATGTTTGAGACATCATTCTTTGCGACGCCGAACCAATTGTTGATGGGCGCCATCGCCGGGTTTCTGTTTGGCTTCCTGCTCCAAAAAGGCGGCGTGACGCGATTCAACGTGATTGTGAATCAGTTTCTCCTGCGCGACTTCACCGTCGCGAAGATCATGGGCACCGCGATCGTGGTCGGCGGCGTTGGTGTGTACGCCATGCTTCAATTGGGTTGGATCGATTCGCTCAGCGTCAAAGCGTCGCACCTGCTTGGCAACGCAGTCGGCGGCGTGATCTTCGGCGCAGGCATGGCCTTGTTGGGCTACTGCCCCGGCACCGCGATCGGCGCCGCGGCGGATGGCGCTAAAGACGCATGGTTCGGCATCCTCGGTGGCCTGGTCGGCGCGGCGGTTTATGCCGAAGCGCATCCGTGGATCAACGCGAACATTCTCTCAATCGGCGATCTTGGCAAAGAGACGATCGCGACCTCCACCGGACTGTCGCCGTGGTGGTTCATGATTGGGCTGGCCCTTGTCGCGGCCGGTGGGTTCTGGGCGCTCGAGCGATGGGAGCATCGGCGCCCTGGGCGTCACGCGATCGCTGCTTGATCCGATGACGTCTTCACGCAATCACAGGCGCGCCGGGCTCGGCTCATTGGAAAGCCGGGCCCACGCTTGCGCGTAGACGTCGCTCAGCACCGCAAGATTTGGAATCTGTTCGGGATGCGCCTTCCGATTCCATTTACAAATTAAACAAGCACTTGTACTGAAGGAAGGGGGGGGTATTATCTTGAGAATAATTCTCCATGGTGGAGCAGAATATTAGACAAGGCATCACGCATGGCTCGTGGGCGCGCATTGATTTCTTGGGTTTTTGTACTCATTATTGCGGGTGTCCTTGCGTACGCAGGGCTCCTAAAGATCAATGACCCCACACCAACAAGCGATTTTGTCGTTGAAGTATTCTCGATCCGAGCCACAAATCTCGTGCGAGCGTTTGGTTTCGTAGAAACCGCTATTGCAATCTGGCTTGTCAGCGGCGCGGCGCGTCGGGTTGTTGCACTCATCGCTGGAGTGTTCTTTGTTGCTTTCGCAGTGATTCACGGATTTGCCTCCACCGGACCGGTCGAAGCAACGTGTGGTTGCCTTGGAAAGAATGAGTGGGTCACACAGTGGCCGGATTGGGCATGGATTGCCTTCAATGTCGTGCTTGCATTCCTTGCAGCGATGCTCACAGTGTCGAGCGGGCATCACGGGCTTGGAATCCAAGAGCGCCCGGCGGAGACAAGCGAATGAAAGCGCGCGTTGGGTGGACACTCATCGAAACGTTGGTTGTTTTCGCAGTCGTTGCAGTCTTGCTTGCGATTACCATTCCCGTCCTACGCTCTGCGCTTGCTCGGTCGCAAACGACGAAGAACATGTCCAACATGCGAGCAACGATGCAAGATTTCTTTGTGTGGTCGGCGCAGCATCAAGGACGGATGCTAAACGCCGGCCTGCCGCAAGACGAGGGCACGGAGTGGTTTTACGGTGGTGATGATCTGACCGAGTACGAGTACAGGATCTATGTCTACACGTCACAATCAGAAACGTGGCCGACAGTCCTCAAGCATGCATTCGGTTCGTCATCTCCACATTGGCAAAGCACGTATCAGAATGCATTGGAATACCTTGGCGACGGTGCAACTCAGGCCGAACTCTCATCGGTGAGCGACGATTGGCTGTGGTCGCTTCCAAGTCAATTTGAGTATTCACGCACATTTCTGACCAGAAGTGATGCATGGAAATTCCCGGGGCTTGGCCTTGCCTCGCAGTCGGAATACGCCGAGTTTTTCCTCGTTGTGCAAGTGGCCGATATTGCGTTCCCATCTGACAAAGGTGTGCTGCTTCATGACATCCCAGAGGATGTGGAATCCAAGCGACTGATCGCCTTTGGCGATGGTTCAGTTGGCGTCATGAACATGAACGAAGCCGTTCCCGCTGGGGTCCATCCGATGGACTCCATGCTCGATCGACGGGGGACGCCAGTTCGATCAACAGAAAACGGATTCGCTGGGCGTGATTGGACTCACAAGTGAAAGGAGCATTGCTGATATGAATCGCTGCGCAGTTCGAACAGCATTGGCATTGGGTGTGATTGCTGCAATACAGGGCTTTGTATTCGCTGAAACCGTAGACGACTGCCCGATTTGCTCGATGAGTGGGTCAACTCCAAAGACGGGCACTGCAGCGGGAGGTTGCTACACACCTCCACAGACCGAGCCTGTCGGTGGGCCATTTCGACGTACGCTTTACGTCGCTCCAAATGCGCAAATCAACTGTGGAAAGGAAGACCCTGCGAATCCGGGACAGATCATCTGGTGCTCTGTGGCTCTTTGCTGCGACCCAGGCGATACCGGCTATTTCTTCTGCGACCTGACCTATAATGCTGCCACGTGTGAGTCGAGTGACAAGTGCGCAGGGAAGTGCTGCCCCGTGGGCCCTATAGTCATCGAAACGGACGTGGAAGGTTGCCCGGGGAAGAAGAATCGGATGCTGGGTTGTGACTCGCTTTAAGGCCAATCTTGTCGCACCATCTCGCAGCGGTCGGCCGGAAGACGAACCTCTACTAGCGCAAACTCGGCTGACTTGACACGGTTCGTTCCTTCCAAGCAGCCGCGTAGAGATCACTTCGGATTGCCAAGTACCCCGGATAATCAATGCGGGCTTTCTCGACGGCCTTGCGCTCAAGCGTGACGACGCCGACGGGGTCGGTGGTCTCAAGCAGCACCTGACCGTTCGGCGCGACGGCGATGGATGGTCCGGCGATGAGCACGCCGTCTTCCGGCGCGGGGCGGTTGACGCTTAACACGTACAAGCCGCTGGTGAGCGCGTTGGCGATAAAGACGGGGCGCCATTTCTGATACGTAATGGCCTCAGTCGCGCGCGGCGCCACGACGGCCAGCGCACCCTGAGCGCCGAGCAGGTGACACCCTTCCGGTCGATTGATGTCCGAGCAGATCTGAATGCCGAAAGGGAAGCCGAGCTGATCAAACGGGCGCGGCGCCTCGGTCCCCGGGTCGTAGTGATAGATCTCCCAGAAGCCGGGTTCATCAGGGATGTGCAGCTTGCAATACGTCCCGTGAAAGGCGCCATCGGAATCGAAGAACAACGCTGTATTGTGGCGCGCGCCGGTGTCGGGTGACTTCACGATGGCGCCGCCGACGAGCGCGACGCCCGCCTGCTTGGCGCAACGCGCCAACATCTGATGGCGCGGGCCTTCGGGCGCTTCGGCGTCGTTGTCGCGTGGGTTCTTGGTCGAGGGCGACCACGGGTTCAGCGGGATCTCCGGGAGGACGGCGAGCTCGGCGCCTTGCGACGACGCGTCTCTGAGGCGGTCGAGCAAGCGGGCTTCGTGCGAGGCGTCCGGAAAGACATCGCTGATCAGCGCAACGGTGAGCGTTTCCTTGTTCATAGACCGGAAAGAGTAGCTTTCGCGCGGCGTGTCGGCCTGAATCTGGCGAGAGCCGAGCTGGTTCGTGGTTCAGGATTTGTTCGTGACGAGGCCGCAAGGGCGTGATAGGCTCAATTTGGGCAGGCCGCGCCGGGAGATTGGTCGCGGCGGGCCGAGCCTCGCGAAGGGGTCTCCATGGCTCATTACATTTCCATCAAGCAGTTGCTCTTCAACATGGGGCAGTACGGCGCGTCCGACCTTCACATCAAGGTTGGCCTGCCGCCGACGTTTCGCATCAATGGACGGCTGAAGCCGCTGGGCCTGCCGCCATTGACGCCGGGCGACGCTGAGCGACTCCTGATGGAAATCATTCCCGACCCTCTGAAGCGAAAGTTTGAGGAAACCGGCGACGTCGATTTTTCGACGTTCCTCGACACCAAGACGATTATCGCGAAATCCAAAGGTCTGAAGCTCGAGGATGGCGAGCCGACCGAAGAAGACGATGGAACGCCGGGGCTGAACTCTGTCGATCGATTCCGCTGCAATGTGTATCGCGCCGGCGGCGGCATGCACGGCGCCATCCGACGCATCAATCCTGATATTCCGAGCTTCGAATCACTCAAGCTGCCTGAGGTCTACAACAAGATTTCGACAGAAGCGCACGAGGGGCTTGTGCTCGTGGTCGGCGTCACCGGCTCGGGCAAGTCCACGACGCTGGCCTGCATGCTTGAGCGCATCAATGAGGTTCGCTCAGAGAACATTATCACTGTCGAGGACCCGGTTGAGTTTCACTTCACGCCGAAGAAGTCGATCATCAGTCAACGCGAAATTGGCATTGATGTGCCGTCGTACAGCGATGCCCTGCGCTACGTGGTTCGTCAGGATCCCGACATCATCTTTATTGGTGAGCTTCGCGACCATGACACCGTGATGGCGGCCATCCAGGCGGCGGAAACCGGCCACTTGGTTTTTGCGTCCATGCACACGGCGGACACCATGCAGGCCTTCAGCCGCATTATTGAGTTCTTCCCGCAGTCGGAGCGCGAGTTTGTGCGCTCGGCCCTGTCGAATTCAATTCAGGCGGTGTGCGCACAGCGGCTCCTGCCGGCGAACAAAGATTCCACCGGCGGCTCAGGCGTTGTTCCAGCGACCGAAGTGCTGCTGGCAAATGCAGTGGTTCGCGAGACCATCCGCGAAGGTGACGACACGGACATCCCCGCAATCATCAACAGCTCCAAGTCCGACGGCATGCGCAGCTTTACGCACAGCCTGGCCGAGCTGGTTGAAAAGGACTGGGTCACGCTGGCGACGGCGATGGAATACGCGCCAAACCGCGAGGCGCTGTCGAGCGTGCTCAAGGGCGTCGAGGTTCGCGCATCGAATCTGACCGGGCGGATCAAATCCAAGGGCTGATCGGCGGCGCGTCAGAACGGGTAGATCACAAACTCATCGTGCACTTCGATGTGCGGGTTGTTTTGCATCGCTTCCAGCGCGGCGACGAGTTCATCAAGAATCGACGGCGCCAGTTCGAGCGGGTGCTCGTTCGGGTGCTGCGTCGAGCCGATTGAAAACTGCTGACCCGGCACGCTGGACATTTCGACGTGCGTACCGACGATCCATTCAATGGGGTTCGTGGCGACGAACGTTTGCAGCCGCTGCATGCTCGTGAGGTATTGCGAGAAGCTCGAGATGTAGAGCCGCCCTGGATAAATCGAATCGCCCGTCAGCAACAGGCCCGTGTCGCGATCATGAATGGCGATGTGCGATGACTGATGTCCGGGAATCGGGATGATGTCCAGCGTGCGTCCGCCGAGATCGTATTCAACGATCTGCGTTCGCCAGCTTGTGATGCCAAAGAACGACGACACGGCGCTGGTTGAAAGTCCAACGACGGTGGTGTTCGGCTGGCCGTTGAACTGGCCGTCGCCCGCCACATGATCGCCGTGCGCGTGGCTGTGTGTGACGATGAGGTCGATGGATTCCTGATCGTTGTCGAGCAGCCATTGATCGATAATGCCGTTGACTGTGCTGGCGATGGGGATGCCGCCGGCGCCGGTGTCCAGCATCAAGACCTTGCTGTCGCCGAAGAGCAGGTAGATAAACGGCGCTTCGAAATTCGTGCACAGTGACTGCCGCAGGATGAAGGTGTCATCGTTGAACTGATGCACTTGAATGACCGGGTCATTGGCGCAGTCCGTGCCATCGATCCAGTGGTCGGGGAACGAGCCGCACGCGCTCCCGGCGTCACCCCACATCGCCAGGAGCGACGCGAGATCGGCGCCATTCGTGTCGCCGCTGCCGTCGAGATCAGTCGCGCCGGGCATGCCCCAGTTGGCGAGCATCGCGGCAAGGTCCGCGCCGTTGACCACGCCGTCGCCGTTGAAGTCGCTTGGTGCGCACGCCGCGAACAAGGCGGACGGAGCGAGGCAAAGGCAACACGAGAAGGTGATGATTCGGCGCATCAAGACATTCATCGGCGACTCCTGAGGGTCATGTACGCGAGGAATTCGACACTACCCGCAACGGCGCTTCAGACGCAAGGATATTCGACCAGCGGCTATTTCAAGGCTGAGAAACAGCGCTCATCAGCTCTGACGCGACACCGTCCGCGAAGAGGAATCCGCGCTCGGTGAGTCGCCATGCGTCGGCGTCATCTTCGAGCATGCCATCTCGTGTGAGTTGCGCCGCAGCGAGTAGGAGCGATGCTTCACAATTCAATGCGCGGGCCGCTGTGCGCACGTCGTCAATCGGCACGCCCTCATCTATGCGAATGCCCATCATGAGGCGCTCGTGCAGCGTGCGCTCCGCGTCCGGCGCTTCGACATCAATCACGGGACTGGCGCCGGTCGCGTTGACATGCTCCATCCAGTCGGTCAGGCGAGGCGCATTCTTCCATCGAAGGCCAGCAGGCGCATCGACATTCTCCTGCACTGACAGCACATGTCCGGATGCGGACGGTCCAGCCGCCAGCCATGACTGGTTTCGCCAGTAGGCCAGATTGTGCTGCGAGACGGCGCGGCGATGATCGCCCGAATCATCACGCCGCGCAAAATTGCTGACTTCATACCGATGGAACCCGGCGCTGCGCAGCGTGTCGGCCACGAGTGTCTGCATCTCGGCGCACGTATCGTCATCGACGGGCTTGATGTCGCCGCGCTCGACACGTCGCGTCATGGCCGTGTTCGGTTCGTACGTCAGGCAATAGGCGCTGATGTGCTCGACGCCCGGCGACATGGACAGCGCGATGTCGAGATCGCTGACCACATCGTCCAGCGTCTGGCCGGGAATGGCGTAGATCAGATCGATCGAGCGGCGCTCGATGCCGGCGTCGGCGGCGCACTGCAGCGCCTTGGCGACGTTGGCGGGGTCGTGCCACCGCTCGAGCGTCTTGAGGTGCGACTCATTGAACGATTGAGCGCCGACGGACACGCGGTTGACGCCGCCGGTTTTGAGAATCGTCATCAACTCCGGCGTCACGGTTTCCGGATTGCATTCCACGGTGAATTCGCCATCGCCGGCGCGGATCTGATCGAGCTTGAATTGCGTATGAATGGCATCAAGCAATCGTCGCCACAGGTCGGGTCGAAGCAGGCTGGGCGTGCCGCCGCCGATAAAGATCGTGCTGAGGCCCGCGGCCTGGTCGGCGTGGGGCGCCAGAGATTCAATTTCGATCAGCAACGCGTCAACAAACGATTCTTGCCTGTCCTGCGAATCGACGAAGCTATAGAAGTCGCAGTAGTGGCACTTGTGAAAGCAGAAGGGGACGTGGATATAGAGCGACCGCACCGGTTCATGGGGGGAACCCAGTACGTCCGCTGCGGAACGCCATTGAGTCTGACCGAATATCGGGATAGGCTCAGTCCTCGTCGGCATACATCCTCGGGCGTACAATAGGGCGTCCCGGGCGACAACCGGCGTTGAGCACCACGCCGCACAGCAGAAAGGCGTTTGCCGAGTGGATATTCGCTTGATTCGATTTAAGGAAGACGGTCAGCAGCGCGAGTTCCGCGTCAAGAACGACAAGTGCCTGATTGGTCGTTTGGCGACGACGGATCTCTCGATTCCTCTTTCAAGCGTGTCGCGCGAGCATTGCGAGGTTCTGGCTCGCGATGGGGCGGTCTACCTGAAAGACCTCGGGTCGCGAAACGGGACGTTCCGGAACGAAGAGCGGGTCGAAGGCGAGGTTCAGCTCGAACCCGGCGATCGGCTCTCCATCGGGCCCATCATCTTCACCGTGCAGATCGACGGCGACCCCGCCGAGATCGAACCGCCGCTGATGGAGGCGCCGACGATTTCCACCGCCAAACCCAAAGCGGAATCGAGCGCGGCGGCCGCCGGCGGCGGCGCAGAAGACAGCGCCACAGAGCTCTCCGACCTCATCAAGCAGATGCAATCGGAAGACTCCAGCGTCTTTGACCTGGATATGTATCTCGATGATGAGGAAGACGACGACTCAGCGTGACGTCATTCGACGTCGTGCTCAGCGGGTGTTGCGGTCGGCGGCGGGGGCGGTTCGACCGGCAGCGGCGCCTTGGGCGTCGGGCTCGGCACTCGAATGCTTGAACCACAGCCGCGGCATCGCACGTTCCGTCCTCGCGCATCGGTGGGGACCGAAAGCACTTTCCGGCACATCAGATTCGGGCACATGATTCGTATGGTCTTGGCTGGCATCCAATCGCCTCCAGCGGCACGCGCTCGGGTCCACTATCGGCGCGCCGGCGACGCGCAATAAGCTGGAGTTGACCGGAACGGGGTGCAGGCGCGACACTTGTCCGTCCTGCGCTTTTTCGGACGTCCGTTTCAGCATCGCCATCTTCAGCGAGGGAGTCGGCCAGAATGACCGATCCGCGATCGACACGATCCAGCATTCAGCAGTCACTCGGCCGCAGCGCTGCCGTGGCCGGTCTCCAGTGGGGGGACGAGGGCAAAGGCAAGATCGTCGATCTGCTCGCGGCCGAGCACGATGCGGTCGTGCGATTCAATGGCGGGGCCAACGCCGGTCACACCGTCGCGGTCGATGGCAAGAAGTTCGGGCTGCACCTGGTGCCGTCAGGCATCTTGCATGCCGAAACGCTCGCGATCATCGGCAATGGCGTGGTGGTGGACCCCGATGTGCTGCTGGAGGAGCTTCGCGCCCTCGACGAAGCCGGCGTGGATCGATCGGGCCTGCGGATTTCGTCCGCGGCGCCTGTCGTGATGCCCTATCACAAGGACGAAGACGGCGCGCGCGAACAGTTGCTCTCGGAACGACGAGCGCCCGACGTGCACAGCGCCGACTCGGAGCCCATCGGCACGACCAAGCGCGGCATCGGCCCGGCGTATGCGGAAAAGGCGCAGCGCGCCTCAGCCGTGCGCATGGGCGACCTGGTTCGCCCGAAACTGCTGCGCAAAAAGATCGAACTCGCCTGCGAGATCAAGAATCGTTCGCTGACGCCTTTCGTGAAAGGCAAGACGTACGACGCGGAAGAGTTGATTGCATGGGCGACGGCGCATGGCGAGCGATTGGGGTCATTCGTGGTCAACACGCAGGTGTTGCTGCGCGAGCACTTGTCGTCAGGAAAAACGCTCTTGTTCGAGGGCGCCAATGGCGCGTTGCTTGATATTGACCACGGCGGCCATCCCTTCGTGACGTCATCCAGCACGACCACGCTGGGCATCGGGCCAGGGACGGGCATTTCGACTCGAGGCCTCGGCGCCGTCATTGGCGTCATGAAGGCGTACCAGACGCGCGTCGGCGCCGGACCCATGCCGACTGAACTCGACAATGAAGTCGGCGAGCGCATCCGCGAGCGCGGGCGCGAGTTCGGCACCACCACCGGGCGCCCCCGACGTTGCGGCTGGCTCGATCTCGTCTCCGTGCGCCACGCCATTGCACTGAATGACTGCGACGCCGTGGCGCTCACGATGCTCGATGTGCTTGCCGGGTTTGAGACGCTTCAGGTCTGCACGTCGTACCGATTGGATGGCGAGGTCATCGAGTATTTCCCGCTGGACGCTGCGGACCTGTCGCGCGTCGAGCCGGTGTATGAAACACTGCCCGGCTTCGGCGAGGATGTCTCGTCCGTACGCGACTATGACGAACTTCCGGCCAACGCCAAGTCATATGTGAGCCGGATCGAGGACTATCTTGGCGTTGATGTGCGCATCGTGAGCGTTGGTCCGGATCGCAGCCAGACGATTCGGCGCGGCCCGTTGCGTTGAGATTCCGGCTTGAGGGTCGGCCCGCCGCGCGCCGATAGCAGAGTCGCACGACGGGCGGGATGGATGAATCAACCTATTGATCGCGATAACCAGACAGACCCTGCTTCGGCAGCGATGACGCCGCAAACGGCGCGCGGTCGCGTCATCGACGGCGCTGCGTTGTTCGCACGCGGATTGGCCATGGGCGCCGCGGACATCGTTCCCGGTGTCAGCGGGGGGACGATCGCGCTCATCAGCGGCGTCTATGAGCGCATGATCGAAGCGCTGGGGTCGCTGAGCCTGGCGTTCCTGGCGCCGTTGCTGCGGGGCCGCGTGCGCGAGTCGTGGCGCATTTTCTGGTCGATGCAGTGGGAAGTGCTGATCCCGCTCTTCGGCGGCGTGATGATCGCCGTCGTCGCCATGAGCCGCGTGATTCCGTACCTCATGGAAGAACACCCCGGGGCGACGTTCGCGTTCTTCTTTGGATTGATCGCCGCGGCCGTGTGGGTGCCTTTCGCGCGCATGAAGACGCGATCAATGACACATGTGCTCGTCGCAATCATCGCGGCGGCTGGCGCGTGGATCTTTGTTGGGATGCAGCCCAAGGGGGTTGCGCTTGAGGTCGCCCGGCATGACGACGGCGCGATGACGGTCGTCTATCCAGCGAAGATTCGAAGCATGGCTGATCTTGACGCCATCAGCATTGCCAGCGCTGGTTCACTCGGCGACATGCCGCAACGCGTCATCGTCGTGGATGAGAATGGCGAGCTGAGTGACGCGGATCTTGAGGCATTCGAATTTGATGTCGTGCTGCTTGCGGATGAGGAAGCGCTTGTCGCCTGGGCGGAAGCCAACGATGCGCCGATCATGGTGCTGTCAGAGCGGCGCAGCACATTGCCGTGGATCTTCCTGTGCGGCGTGATCGCTATCAGCGCGATGATCCTGCCGGGCGTCAGCGGCGCGTTTCTGCTTCTGTTCCTCGGCCAGTATCACGCGGTGCTGTCATCCATTCACGGTGTGGTGGATCCGATGCTGGCGTTCGTCTTTGGTTCAGATGCGCCGCCTGCGCTTGCGGCTCATTCATGGATTGATGATGCGCTTTTTCTTGGCGTCTTCAATCTCGGCGTATTGATCGGCATCGTGAGCTTCAGCCGCGTGGTGCGGTGGCTGCTGCATCATGCCCATGATGTCACCATGGCCGCCCTGACGGGGTTAATGATCGGCGCCTTGCGGCAACCGGGGGCCGAGGTCGTCGCCATGGCGGATGGCAGCTCGAATTACTGGTTGTTCATCGGCGTCTCGGCGCTTGTTGGCGGCGCGCTCGTGACGATGCTCAATGTCTTTGACTCCCGCTTGCGCAGCCGCCGATTGTCCGCGAGTTGAATCGCGAGCGAGGCTTCAGGCTCCACGGGCAGCGCCGAATCAACTGGTTTGCGGCGAGGCTCTTTGTTGTCCAGTTCGGCGCCGCACTCCGGGCAGGTGCGATCATTGATGCCGCGCATGTCGTAGTCGCACACGGCGCAGATGTGCGAGGGCTTTTCTCGCGGCTGCAACGCGAGCAAGAGTCCGATCACCGTCAGGATGGCGGAGAAGAAACTCGCCATAGTGATCAGCCAGCTCGCGTCTTCGTTGAAGAGCGTCTTCACGAGCCAGACATCGAACTTCGCAGACACAATCAATGGCGGCACGCCCGCCACGATGGCGGCGAACGCAGGCCAGCGCCGGCGATAACGCCAGGCGATGGTCCAGATGCCGAATGCGTACAGGACGATGAGGATCACAATGTCATCCTAGGAATGCGACGAACGCCCCTCTCGATTGGGGGGCTTATTGACTTTGAATTCGTAGAAATTCGTTGTTTCGGATGCAGCCTCACTTGTACAACGAATCACTGAATCATCCGATCTGTCGATTGAGGGAGCAGGCACATGCGTATGCGAGCTTTGGGAACAGCAGCCGCGTTCGGGATTGTTTCAACCACCGCCGGCATGGCGTTCGGCGCGTGGTCATCCGACCCGATGGCGAACACCGTCGTTGCGGCGATGTCCGGCGATCAGGTGCAACCCAAGATCGTTCCGATTGATGACGGCGGCGCGTACGTCTCCTGGTTTGATTCACTCGGCAACGGCTTTGATGTCTTCGTGATGCGAATCGATGCGAACGGCGATCCGGTGTGGAATGAGCCAACGCTCGTTGCGGACCGGTCGTTCAGTTCCACGCAGGACTACGGACTGTCGATCGATTCAAGCGGCGCCGCGGTGCTCGCGTTCCGCGATGACCGGTTCAGCCCGCTCCGAATTACGGCGAATCGCGTCTTGCTGGACGGATCGCTGGCGTGGGGTGAATTCGGCGCGCAGTTGGGCAATGGCGCCGCGTTTCTCGCTTCGCCGCGCGTGGCGGGGGCGAGCGATGGCTCGGTCTATGTCGCGTGGACCGAAGACGCGACGGCGCGCATCGCGCAATTAAATTCAGCCGGTGTTTCGCAATGGGATGACACGCTGACCGATCCAACTGGGCAGAGCTTCAGCCCGAGCGACTTGCACGCGTCTGATGCGCCGGGTGAGACGGGCGAAGTGGTGATGCTCATCGCGCGCCAGGGTGGGTTCACCACGCCGCGGCACTTGTACGCGCAGAAGTTCGATGCGGCGGGCAATCGTCTTTGGGGCGCCAATTCGACGGCGATCTTCACGAGCGGATCGCTCCAATTCGGCAATTTTCCGACGTTCACGCCGGACGGTACTGGCGGCATGGTCGTCGCGTGGTACAGCAGCTCGCCGAGTTTGCAGTGCTTTGTGCAGCGGCTGGATTCAACCGGCGCCGCGGAATTGCCGGCGAACGGATTGCCCGTGTCCACGAACGCGACGAGATTGCGCGTCAGCCCCAGCGCGGCTTATGACAGTGCGAGCGGTTCTATTTATGCAACATGGATTGAGTTGAACGGCGCGCAGTCCATGCACGGTGTCTATGCGCAGCGTGTGTTCGCGGGCGTCCGCCAGTGGACGGATGACGGCGCCGTGATTGAGCCGCTGGGCAACCAGGAATTCACCCAGGCGCGCACGCTGCTCTACAACGGCGTCGAGCCAGCGTCCTTCTATGTGCGCACACTTGGCTTTGGGAATCAGGTGGTCGAAGGCGACAAGCTCAGCGCGTTTGATGGCGCTATTGCATGGTCAACGGATGTCTCGACCGCCGTGAGCGGCAAGTCGCGCCTCACGGGAACGATCGCCGGCAGTCAGGCCGTCATGGTGTGGCAGGACTCGCGCGATGATGAGAGCGACCTGTATGGGCAGAACGTTCGCGAAGACGGCTCACTCGGCGCGGCTGCAGTCTTAGGCGACCTGAACGGCGATGGCTTTGTGAACGGCGCGGACCTTGCGGAGTTGCTCGCCAATTGGGGGCCGTGCCCGGACATCAACAATTGCCCGGCGAATCTCAACGGCGACGGGATCGTGAACGGCGCGGACCTGGCGACGCTGCTGGCGAACTGGACGGGATAAGCGAATCAGGCTGCGTGGAACGATTCCCCGTATGCCCACGGAGGCGTGGGCATGCCACCCGATCATTTCCCCGGCGTGAAGAACGTTCGGAGTGAATCCATGATGTCATCGCGGTCGTTCACGCGGCTCGTGATCAG
>MRWG01001626.1_pt1 | contig 13560 bp, 2 predicted proteins | sample 1013341 | NCBI WGS metagenome assembly MRWG01 (sample SAMN06117577, study PRJNA244670) | biofilm metagenome | biome: Water; feature: Cathode Biofilm; material: Biofilm; isolation source: microbial consortium enriched at the cathode of a solar microbial fuel cell | place: USA: District of Columbia ... | reverse complement strand
TGTCGAGATCGAACCGGATGCCGGCCCCTTCGAACGCCGCACGTCACCGCGGCGGTTCACCGTTTATGCGATCAGCGACATTTCCGAATTCAAGCAGACCGAGGAAGTGCTGAGCAAGGCGGCCGAACAGGCAATCGAGGCGAACCGGTCGAAGAACGAGTTCATCGCCAACATGTCGCATGAGCTGAGAACGCCGCTGAACGCCATTCTCGGCTTCTCGGAGGCGATCAAGGCGGAAATCTTCGGTCCGGTCGGCTCGGTGCAGTACAAGAGCTACGCCGACGACATCTTCACCAGCGGCTCGCACCTGCTGGCCATCATCAACGACCTCCTCGAAGTGTCACGGCTGGCCGCCGGCAAGACGGAAATCAACACGGCGGCCATCGACTTCAAGAATGTGGTCAACGAATGCACGCGTATCGCGACGGGTTATCCCGGGGCCGACCGGCTGGATATCTCCTACGATATCGACGAGCAGATCGATACGCTGTGGACCGACGAGAGGATCATCAAGCAGATCATCCTCAATCTGCTGTCCAATGCGATCAAGTTCACGCCCTCGGGCGGCGCAATCAATTTCACGGCCGTTCTGACGCGCGCCGGCGGCACCGAGATTGTGGTCGAGGATACGGGCATCGGCATCCCGCCGGATCAGGTCGAGCGGGTCATGGAGCCGTTCCACCAGGTCGAGGGCACGATGCAGCGCAGCTATCACGGCAGCGGTCTCGGCCTGCATCTGGTCAAGTCCCAGGTCGCGCTGCTCGGCGGCACGCTGGCGATCGAGAGCACGCTTGGACAGGGCACGCGCATCATCATCCGCTTCCCGCCGGAAAACACGGTCAAAACCGGCAAGATCGTACAGATGGACCCGCGTTTGTAACCGGGGCAAGCCTTTCCCTTCCGCACCGGCACCCGCAACCACCGAGAGTTTATATAACAAGCACTTACTTCACCGTACGCGGATACCGCGTCCGTTGATTGCTAATACGCCCGTACGGAAGGGGCTAAAAAGCACGTCTACGATGCGCTTATAACGCCGGTTCCTCGTTCTTCTCGAAGTCATAATAGATATAGAGGTATGCGAGCGAGCGCTTGACCGCGTCCAGCACCGTCCCCTCCCCGGCCCAGGTTTCGAGCTGCATGTCGCCGGTCCGAAAGTGATTGAAATAGTCGTACTTGCTGAGATGCCGAACGAGGGCCTTCAGATGCGGACGCGGCTGCATCCATGCGGCATTCTTTTCCAACTTGCCGATATTCGTCTCGTCCGGCGTTTCCGGTGATCGCGTTGCCGTATCCTGGGCCTCGTAATCGAGGGTTGCCTTGCGTGGCGTCAACAGGATCAGCACCGTTTTCTTGGACTCGGTCTTTACCTGGTTACGGAACAGGTACTGGATACCCGGAATGTCGCCCAGTCCCGGCGTCTTGTCGTCGAGGTTCTCCTTCTCTTGATCCGACAGGCCGGACAGCACCATCGTCTCGCCATACCTGAGCGTCAGGTTTGCGGTAATCGACGTCTTCGACGTGGTCGCGAACGAGGTTCCGGTAATGGTGTCCGATACCTGCGACAGGCTCGCTTCGAGGAACGTCCGTTGCGCGAACACGTTCAGGTCGATCGTCTCCTCGTCAAGGAACTGCGGTGTTACCTCCAGATTGACCCCGGTGTTGATCGGCTGAATCGCACCGCTGCCCGCGACGCCGCCTTCGATGACGATGTGGAGTGTGCCGCCGGAGAAGAACGACGACTTCTTTTGATCCTCGACCAGGATCGTCGGCCGCGCGATTACCTCGTTGCGGTCGTAATTGTCGTTGAAGATATTGAGCGAATACGTCAGCCCCGCACCGGCGGTGCCGAACTTCAGCGTCACGACATCGTTGGTCGTCGACGCCTGGCGGATGCGGCCGAGCCCCAGCGGGGTCTTGAATTGCAGGAACTGATCCCCCGTAAAGAAAATATTGAGGCCGTTCAGGAGGTTGACCCCCTTCGAGGTACGATAGATTTCCTCGGTCCTGATGATCGCCACATCGACCAGCGCCATCTTCGGCACTTTTATCCTAGGTTTCGCCGGTGCCGCGGCTTGGGCTGCCGCCGCGGGGGCAATCGATTCCTGGGTCACCGACTGCGTAGTGGCCGCCTGCGGCGCCTGATCGGTGGCACTCGATGCGGGCGCGGAAGTCGTCGTCCCGTCATTAGACGTCGTTGTGGTCGCGGACGACGTGCTGTCGGACGTTGTGGACGTTGTCGAGGAATCGGTTTCCGTCGCCAATGACGACGGCGGCGGCAGGTCCGTCGAGGAATCGTCCGTCGTCGTGCCGGTGTTCTCTGAAGAGCCCGACGTCACGGGATCCTCGTTACTGGATCCCTGCGGGTCGAACATCCCGCCCTGCGGGATGCCGAACGCGTCCAGATTCTGCGCCAACAGGTCAACGACCTCCGGATCGTTCATCAGCCGGTTGTTCGCATAATATCGTGCCCAGTCGTCGATCCGGGACTCGACGTAGCGCTTACGGGTATTGCTGATGCCAGCGAGCGCATTCTTGCTTTTCTCCGCATCATCAAAATCGCCGACGGCGGCAAAGATAATACCGCTGGTGCGCAAGACTTCCGGATCGTTCGGCGCCAGTTCCCCCGCCTTGCGCGCGACCGCGTAGGCGACGTCCAGTTCACCCATGTAATATGATGCCGCGGCCAGACCGTTCAGGTAGTCCGGCTGTTCGGGGTCGAGCAACACCGCCCGGGCAAATTTCTCACGCGCCTCGTAATACCGTTGCTGACGAAATTTCATCAGGCCCATGAAATACGGAACCTGGCTTGAACCCGGATCCATCCGTTCCGCGAGTTCGTAGCCCACTTGTGCCAAGGCAAGTTGCTCCGGGTCACCAGCCTCGCCCCGAAGCTGGTGCGTGAGGGCGTTCAGCATGTGCAGGTAGGAGTTGCGCGGATCGAATTTCAAAGCCCGCTGGAAGCCTTCGTTGGCCTTGACGTAGTCCCCATCGACAAGGGCGCGGAGCCCGTCGACCGTGTAAGGCCCGCTGATCTTCGGCGACTTCTCATCTTGCAGGTGCCGGTCGAGGCTATCGATATCCTCTCGGGCTTGTTCGATGGTGTAGGCGGAATCGGCCTGCGCAAGCTTGATGTCATCGCCGCCGCCGGTGTTGTCGCTGACGCACGCCCCCAGCAAGCCGGCGCAAAGACCGGCAAGCACAAGCACACGCATCGCACTCATCGAAGTTTGATCGCGCCGATCCTGCCGCTTTTCCACCCTGGGAAACATTACACCGGCCCCCTGACAACCCGATCTTGCCGATCGTTCTTGTTAATGGCTCGTATCTTGATTTTTAACCGTATCGAATACAAGCACTTGCATGTCCGTTCTCACATTGTTCCCTGCGTCCGTCAGGCAGTTGATCCCATCGGACTGATAGCCATAGTGCCACAGATTAGTCAGCTTGACCCGGCACAGATACATCGCCGAGTGCGTGGCGTCGCCGCCGACAAGGAACGCCGAATAACTGGGAGCCGGCGGCGTCTTGTTTTGACCCTGCTGATCGGTCGGTATGCCGCCACTGCTGCTCTTCCACGACGCCGTCGCCCCGCTGACACCGATATCGAGACCGGTCAGCACTTCGACGATCGTATCGCCGCTGCTTACCTGCGACGGATCGAAGTTCTGTATCTGTCCATTCGCATAGTATCCGCACATGTTGCCGCGCCAGGTGCCGGCATAAACGGCATGGTTGGACGCGTTCTGATTGCCGATCACGACCCGGCAAACGCCGTTCTTGTTATTGTTCTGTACGCTGTCCGCGGACACCCAGTAAATCTCAGAAAGATCGTTTGCGGCGGCCGTCGTGGTGTTTCCGCGCGTCCATTCGGTCCATTGATAGGTGCCCTTCCAGTGACCGAATTCCCAACGACCGCGGTTCGCCGGGTTACACGCCTTCACATAGACGTCGACCTGCTTGTCTCCCGGATTGCGTTGCTCCGCGACCATGCAGGTATTGGTCGCTTTCTTGTCCTTGTCGACGGCCTCGAGCTGGAACCATTTCTGTTTGGGAATAATCCGCATCATCCAGTTCTGGCCATACCGGCCGTCGCACGGACGCTGCACGAGTTGTCCCGGCTTCGCCTGCGGAATCGAGCCCTCGGCGGCATCGTACGGATACAGGCAATGCCCCGTGAAGTCGTTCACGATCTTCACCGACTTGTCGTATTCGACGACGTAGTCCCAGCGGTCGTATTCGTCATCCGTGCATTCCTTGAGATAGACGATACTTCCCTTGTCGGCGGCATCTGATTGCGGATCGTCCGGCACATCCAGGCAGAACCCGTTGTCCGACTTGATGACGCCGTTGTGATCGTACCAGACGGGCATGTCCGAACTGGGCGTGGTCAGCTCGAACGTGCCGTGCGCAATGCCGGTACACGGATAGAACGCGCCGTTCACTTCCTTGGTCGATTGCTTGGTGTTCGCCTTCACCGTACCGGGGCGCAGGCAGTAGGCGGAATCCCGTTCCTGGAGCTTGAAGCCGTGAACCCCGTCGTCATCGTGCGTGTCCTTGACCACCTTCCAGAGCTGCCCCCTGCCGTCGTTACGGCACGCCTCGAGGCTCAGGTGCGCGTCCTCTTCGGAGGGATGGCCCTGGGCAATCGAGAGCAGTTTCGTGGCATGTGCCTGAATAGCGGCGGTATCCGTGCCCGCCAGGTGAAACGGCGTGGTCAGGCAAAGCCCGTTATGCTGAAGCTGCGAATAGACGCGGTTCGGCCACTTGGTGGCGAAATCCTCGTTAAAGGGAATAATCTTGCCGGACCGGTCGATCAGCACGCGCCTGGTCGTCCACAACAGGCCACCCGGGTTCTCGCTGCACGGGTGGAACGTCGTCTTGTTGGCGCTGTTCTGCCCCAGACAGAGCTTCGAATGTCGCGCCACCAGAAGCTTCTCGGTGAACAACTCGCCCGGCGGCACGTGAACATCCGTATATGCCACGAACTCGTCATTCAAACTGGCGACGCGTTCTTGTTGTTGTTCGGTTTGGTACTGGACGACCGCCTCACCGAAGCCCTTGTTGCGGTTCATGGTATGCAGCAGCAATTGCTTCTTCTTTTCCTGATAGGCTTTCAGTCGATCCGCGAAATGCGCGGCGTCATCGCGTTTCAGGGACACCGGATTCTTCGGTTTGAACTCGCCCTTGGCCGCTTTCTTGCCTTTTTCGGCCGTCGATGCAGGTGTCGGAAGAGTCTTCGGCACCGTCGCCTGCGCCAGCAGTACGTAGCTCGCACCGGTGTCATCCATGACATCGGCATACCGGTTGGTCGCCTCCATCCAGCCGATCGGCCGCCCCCGGGCGTCGAGATACGGCATCACCGCATGGGGTTTCGGTGTCACGACATGACCGTTAAAGGCGTAATCCCAAGCCCGGTTCTCGTCGTTCAGCCACGCGTTTTGCAGGGATTCCTTGAGTTCCGGCGGCAGATCGAGGCCCGGCGTGTTCTTGAGTTCCTGATAGACCTTCTGCTCGGCCTTGTTCGCCTCATTGTCGATGGTGGTCAATATCGGTCCGACCAGATTCTTGAGCGACTTGGGCACGTATTTCTTGAACAGTTGGGAGACCATGTGGAGCGGGATGAAGGCCAGTTGCTCGGCGTCATAGACAGGATCGGTCAGTTTGAACGCGAACATCTGCGTGCCGAGATCGTCGCCGAAAATTTCAAGGTTCATGGTCAGGATCGCCGGTTGCCCCTTGAGCATCCCGTCCATGTCGGCTTCGAAGAACATCTCCTTGATGACCAGCGCGTTCGTTTTGCCGACATCCTCAAGCAGCTTGCTGAGCCCGCTCGACATCCAGCGGTCCGCGTCCTCGACACCGTCGATCGCCGCCTTGGCCAGTTCGAGCGCCGCCATCGCCGCAGCCTGTTTGGTCTCCAGCCAGTCGAGTTGCGGATCCATCAGCTCCGACGGCAGGTGATCGACGGTCGACTGCGCGGCGTGCAAGACCCCTTCCGCCACCTTGTAGGCCGCGTACTCGATTTTGTAACGGCCCCAATAGTACGCCTCCTCGGCGCAATGCCCGGGCGAATACCAGTGGCACTTGTGCTTATGGTGTTCATACTCGTCATGCATATGGTCGGCATCGCCCTTCACCGACCGCACGCGAGATTCCGCACGCTGCAATGCCGCATCGGCGTTGGCGCGTTCACGCTGAATCTCGGCCTTCCTGGCCGCGATCTTGTTGTTCCAGCCACGCACCGTATCTTCGGCATTGGTTATGGCCGCTTTGGCCTTATCGAAATCGGCGTTCAGCTTGTTGAAGAATTCTCGCACCTTGCCCGGCGCCTGATCGCGCAGCCATGCGAAAAAGTCTTCCTTGATCAGGCCCTCGATGAAGATATCGGGTTCGGCGGAATGTGCCGCGTCTATTCCCATGCCGAGGGTGATATCCGACTCCCAGATACCGCCGCCGATCTTGTCGTCGAATTCCATCCTCATCATGCCTTCTTCGAAGCTGGCGAGAACGGTCTGCTTGGCGCCCAGGAACTCGATCTCGGAATCGATTTCCATTTTCGGCAACGATTTGAAGCCCAGATCGAGCTTCATCGTGTTCTTGTCGAGCTTGACCACCTTGAAGTCGATCGGATCGATCTCGGCGTCCATGTTGATGCCGGTCGTGCCCGCATTCAGGTTGACCTTGCCCAATTCGCGATTCAGGAAGAACAGCTCGCCCGCCAGCATGAAACCCGACCCGATCAGACCGAGTTGCGGGTCGGAAACGCCCGGCGTCGCAAACGCAAACGTCACGTCGCGGTATTCGGGCAGCGGCAGATCCTTGGTGACATTGATCTTGGCCTTTCCGCCGGCGAGGCGTTCGGCGACGTCGATGACCGCCGGAATACCCAGTTCGGAGACACTACCTTTAATGGCGATCCCGTCCGGCAGGCCCGCGGCCTCGAGCTCGAAATCCATCTCGGCGGCGATGTCGATTTTCTCGGCACCATCGGCGAGGATCGTCTTCCCCTTGAAGCCGAAGACCGCCTCGCCTTCCATGTCGATCCCGAACTTGATGGCGACCTCGTCCAGCTCGATCCCGTGAATGCCGAACGGGTTCTTCCACTGTCCGGTAAGGTCCATGAAAATATCGACGGCGAAGCCCTTCTCGTTCAATTCCAGTTCGAGCTTGGTGACGAGGTCGAGCTTTTCCTTCTTCGGCACGTGCAGCACCACATCGGCTGCAAGACCGACATCGAGTTCGTCCGCCTGGTACTGGATAAAGAAGCCGACCTGGCCCGGGAACTTGGCCATTTTCGGCGTATGGCTCGCGCCCTTGCCGCCGCCCGGCCCCTGTTCGATGTCGACCATGATATCGACGCCAGGCGCGCCGCCGTCACCGAAGATATTAACGACCGATCCTTCGACCAGGATGTCGTCGTGAATGCCGATCCCTTTGAGGCCGTCGGCTGCGAACCCGCCCGACTTGCCGGGCGAGAAATTTGCGGCGACGGTAATGCCGTTTTTCACGTTAACCTCGGCGGTCGCGGAGCCGTAGATCGCCGTAAAAATTTCCTGCGATACCTCCGGCAGGTCGGAGACTTTTCCGGCGATATCGGTCTCGGCAAAAATCAGCGCCGCATCGTTCAGATGAAAATCCTTGAGCGGTGTCTTCTTGAGCACCGGCATCAGCCGGTCGAAACGGAAGCCCTGGCCGCCGCCGTTGTCGGAAACGGCGAACGTCCACTTGGCATTCTGCTCGAACACCGCGACATCGACCTGCTGACCGTGCAATTCCGAGCCGCCGGCAACGCCCGATGTCGAAATCTCCAGGAACGTGAAATCGAACTGGTCGGCGTGCTTGACCTTGTTCAGGATCGGGAGATCGGCGAAAGCCACCTTGTCCTTGATCTTCAACAGCCCGGCCGTGAGTTTGCCACCCTCTTCCTTGAGCTCGATCTCGATTTCAGGCGACTTGGTTCCGAACGGCGCCGCGGGGATCGACGTGAAGGTGAACTCACCGGTCTTGGTCTTCTTGTCGTAGTCCAGCGCCAGCGCCAGTTGTTTCAGGTCCAGCCACTTGATGCCGAACGGCTTCTTGAGCTCCTGCTCGCTGCTGGCCGACATCGAAATCTCGCCCTTCGAGAACCCGACATCCGTCTTGAAGGCAATCTTGGACCCCAGGAGATCGGCATCCATGTCCGATTGCAGGCCGACCCAGAGACCCGCCGTGCCGAGGGGTGACGTGTCGGCGATCTTGAACTCGGTGTTATTGAGCGCGAAGGCACTCGGCAGGCCGGCGAATTTCAAGTCCGGCATCGGCACTTCCAGATCCATACCTTCGAAGCGCTGCGCCTTGGGGGCTTTCGGATTGAAAAGCTGCGGGCTCATGGCACCGACGACCGGCACCGGCTTCTTGCCGTCACGGCCGATAAACGACATCAGATCCTGCATGCCGGTCGAGCCGGTGATCTCCAGCGCTGCGAACATGTTGATGTCCTTGGCGAGGGTATAACCCTTGTCCTTGCCGGCATCGGTCAGGACCGTCGCAATATTGGCCTGGATGTGCGCGGGGATGGATGCGTCGTCGGGTTTCAGTCCCGCGCTCTTCTCGGGAACCACCAACAGTGAAAGCTGGTCGACCTCGACGCCGTCCAGCGGCGAACCGGCCGCCTCGGGCAACAGATCGGAGAACGAAAGCTTGTCCAGCGTCATGGCGATCACCGCGTTCTCGGCGCCGGCCGGATGAAACGCGGCAATCTCGCCCGCCGTCTTATTCTTGCCGAAGATGAAATCGGCGGCAAGGCTGTCGCCGGTGACGACGACGGAAGTCAGCGCCACGGTGTCGAAGCCGGGCACGTCCCGGCCCGCGACATCCTTCGCGGATATGCCGTTCTGCCCGCCCGAAAGCGCGGCAACGTATGTGACTTTGCCGTCAACCTTCTTGATCTCGGTATCGAAGGTGACCTGCGCGCTGTTCAGATCGGCCGAGCCGTCGAGCCGGAAATCCCAGTTTCCGGCATCGTAGATGCTGGCAAGGTCGAGGGTGTTCACCGTGAGGCCCTTGAATTCGAACAGGCCCTTCGGGTCCTTGGCCGAGCCGAGCAGGTCGACGACCCGCTTGCCCTTGTCGTCCTTGCCGGTCATCAGCATCGCATCGAACTCGTGCGTGCCCTGGCCCGCCTGCATGGTCAACCCGGCGCCGATCACCACGAACGGCGCCTGTAACTCGCCCTTGGCGACGTCCGTTGCAGACGCCGTCAGGGCCGGCGGCGCCGCCGCCGTCACGCTGAACACGGGCTTGGTGATCTTGATGGTATCCGGCAGCCCCGGCACCGCGAGGTCCGGCAGGGCGAACGCAAGATCGAGACCCTCGAGCGCGTCCTTCTTGGGTGCCTTGCGGTTGAAGGTCTGCGAACTGATCGTGCCGACGATGGGCAGGACAGTGTCCTTGAGCCCCGCCGACGCCATCAACGCACCGACCCCTTGCGAGCCCTGGATCTCCAGGTCGGCGAGCAGGTTGAAACCGGCTTTCATCGCGTACGTGCTCTTGGACGGATCGTTCTTGGCGGCATCCGCCAGCACCTTGGCGAGGTTGTCGCGGATGTGCTGCGGGATCGCCGCGTCATCGTGCTTCAGGCCATCGCTCTTTTGCGGAACGATCATCATCGAAAGGCCGTCAACCTCGACCCCGTCGAGCGCGGATCCGGCCGAACCGGGAACCAGGTCGGCGAATGCAAGCTTGTCGAGCGTCACCGCCATGACCGCGCTATCCGCGCCTTCGGGGTGGAAGGCGGCGATTTCGCCCGGTGTCTTTTTCTCGCCGAACGTCAGGTCCGCGATCAGCGTATCCGCGGTAACCGTGACCTTGGTCAGGGCAACGGTATCCATGCCCGGCACGTCACGCCCGGCCACGTCCTTGGCGGAAATCCCGTTCGCGCCGCCATCCAGCACCGCTTCGTAAACGACCTTGCCGTCGACTTTCTTGATGTCCGTGTCGAATACGACCTGCGCGCTGTTGAGGGCCGCCGAGCCGTTCAGCTTGAAGTCCCAATTGCCCGCGTCGTAGATGCTGGCGAGATCCAGGGTCTTTACCTCCAGCCCCTTGAACTCGAACAGGCCCTTGGGGTCCTTGGCCGAACCAACGAGGTCGATGACGCGTTTACCCTGCGCGTCCTTGCCGGTCATCAGCAGCGCCGCGAATTCATGCGTGCCCTTGCCCGCCTGCATCTGCAGATCGGCGCCGATCACGACGAACGGGGCCTGCAGTTCACCCTTGGCAATGCCACCGGCGGCCGCCGTCAGCGCGTCGGGCGACGTTTCGGTAATGGCGAACACGGGTTTGGCAATGGTGATCGTGTCCGGCAGTCCCGGCACCTTCAGGTCGGGCAATGCAACGTTGAGATCGAGACCTTTCAGGCTGTCGGCCTTCGGCGCCTGCGGATTGAACGTTGCGGCGCTGACCGTCCCGACGATCGGGATGATCGTCTCCGTGACACCCGCCGACTTCATCAGATCGCCCATCCCGCCGGATGCCTTGAGGTCGAGATCGGCGAGCACATTGAAGCCCTCGGCAAGCGTGTAATTCGCTTTCGCAGGATCGTTCTTCGCCGCATCGGCGATAACTTTCTTGAGATTGTCGGCGATATGCGATGGAACAGCGGCATCGTCCGGCTTGAGCCCGGCGCCCCCCTTCGGCACGATCACCAGTGACATGCCGTCGACTTCAACGCCGTCAAGCGCGGAGCCCGCCGAGCCCGGCACAAGGTCGGCGAATGCCAGTTTGTCGAGGGTGAAGGCCAGCGTTGCGCCGGTCTGAGTCCCGACATGGAACGCCGCCAGTTCGCCCGGCGTCTTTTTCGGTCCGAACGCCATATCGGCGATCAGCGTCCCGGCGGTGACGGTGACCTTGGTCAGCGCCACCTGATCGAGGCCCGGCAGATCCCGTCCCGCCACGTCCTGGGCGGAGATGCCGTTCTGGCCGCCGTCCAACACCGCCTCATAGACGACCTTGCCGTCCACCTTCTTGATGTCGGTGTCGAATGTCAGTTGCGCGGCATTGAGTTGCGCTGCGCCCGCAAGCTTGAAGTCCCAGTTGCCCGCGTCATAAACGCTGGCGAGATCGAGCGAACTGACCTCCAGCCCCTTGAACTCGAAGAGACCGCTCGGGTCTTTGGCCGAGCCGAGCAAATCGATGACACGCCGCCCCTGCGCATTTTTGCCGGTCATCAGCAGCGCCGCGAACTCGTGCGTGCCCTTGCCTGCCTGCATCTGCAGATCGGCACCGATGGTGACAAACGGGCCTTGACCACCGGCGGCTTCCGACGCTTGTCCAGACGCGACGCCCTTCGCGGCCTCGGTGAGCGCTTCGGGTGCGGTTTCGTTGATGGCGAAGACCGGTTTGGTGATCTTGATCGTGTCAGGCAGTCCCGGCACTTTGAGATCCGGCAGCGGCACGCTGAGGTTCAACCCCTTGATGCTGTCGGCCTTGGGCGCATTCGGCTGGAACGTGGCAGCGCTGATCGTGCCGACGACCGGAATCACGGTTTCGGTGACGCCGGCTGATTTCATCATGTCGCTCATGCCGCCGGATGCCTTGAGATCCAGATCGGCCAGCAGGTTGAAACCTTCGCCCAACGTGTAATTGGCACGCGCCGGATCGTGCGTCGCGGCGTCGGCGATGACCTTCTTGAGGTTCGCCGAGATTTGCGCCGGGATCGCGGCGTCGTCCGGTTTCAGCCCAGCGCCCCCCTGCGGCACGACCACCAGCGACATGCCGGAAACCTCGACCCCGTCCATGGCGGAGCCGACGGCGCCCGGAATCAGGTCACCGAACGCGACCTTGTCGATGGTGAATGCGAGGGTCGGGGCGGTCTGCGTCCCCACCTTGAAGGCCGCGATCTCGCCGGGTACCCGCTTGGAACCGAACGTGAAGTCGGCGACCAGATGATCACCGGTCAGTTCGACCTTGGTCAGCGCCATCCGGTCCAATCCCGGAATATCCCGCCCGGCGACGTCACGGGCGGTAATACCGTTCTGTCCGCCGTCGAAGGTCGCACTGATCCGGGTTTCATTGGCGGAAACCCGCTCGCCGGCGACCGCCAGAGAGATATCGGCGTTGTTGAGCTTGGCGGCGGCAGTCAGCGCGAAGGCCCACCCATTCTGCTGATAAGTGGACGCCAGCGATGCGTTCTGAAGACTCAGGCCGGCGAAACTCAGCCGCTTGCCCAGCGACGCCACATCGACGGTGCCGTTGGCAACGACGGCACCCTTATCCGTGTCATACGTGAAGAGCGCGTTTGTGATATCGACCTCGAACGCGTTCAAGGATTGCGCCGCAAGACCGAACGTGAAGTTTCCCTGCCCGTCGCCTTTCAGCGTGAACGCCTCGCCGCCAACGGTGAACGGACCGATCGTACCGGTCGATGGAATCTCGGCGTTGATGTTCAGGTTATTGACGAAATCCTGACCATAGGTCCGCGCCATGTTGGCCAGCGATGTCCTGATCTGCGCGGCGTTGCCCAGTTGCGCCGTGGCGCTTGCCGCGGCCTGGGATTGCGCCTCCTTGAACAGCGCCGTGCCGATTCCGCCCCTGAGCGGCAGTTTCGCGGTCGGGTTCAGACCGACAGCGCGCATCAGCGACGACAACTGCTGTGAAACCCCGTTGAGCGGCAGATCGGCGGCAAGGTTCATGCCGGACAAGAGCGCGAAGTTGCTTTGCGCGAGAGCATTGAGATCACCGAACACGGCGGGGGGCGTGCCGTCGTTCGATCCCGGTTGCGGCGGTGCGGCGAACTTCGTGACCGACGCCGGGGCATAAACGAACGTCAGTCCCTCGAGTTCGCCGATCGCCGCCAGCGGCGTCCCGGCTGCAGCCGGCATCAACGACGCTAGGTTCAGCTTCGGCGTGCGTAGCACCAGCAGCGGCACCTGCGCGCCCGTGGGCGTATAGCGGAGTATGTCGAAGTTGGCGCCGCGGATCGCCACGCGCGCGGCCGTCGTGGTACCGCCCGAAAACGACTGCACATTGGACAGCGTCACGGAATCGGCGGCATCCGACAGACCGGGTAATGACGTGCCCGCTTGCACGCCCATCTGCGTCAACGTTTCCTGGACGAACTTGCCAAGCGTCACCGTCTGCGCCGCCGATGTAACGGCAGCATCGCTCGCCGGCTGAGACGTCTGCGCGCTTACCGGATCGGGGTCGCAGGACAATACCAAGCAAAACAGAAAGGCCTTGGCTAAAAGCCGTTTCAGATACCGAACCATCGTTTGCCCCCCGGTTCTGATATTCAATTTTCTTTGGATCTGCCTCTGGGCGAGTCGTCTCCAGTTCCTAGGATAGCCGAATTTGGCGGCTCCATACTATGATTTCCGTTCCTAGAACCTGCTCTATTCAAGACAAAAGCCCGCTAAGCCATTGGCTGAACCGGGGTTTTATGGCTGCGGGGGCAGGATTTGATGTCGCTTTGCTCCATCCGCGGCGCCCTTGTTTCAAAGGGCTTGCGCAGAACAGCCGCTCAAAATCGGCACCCAGTACCAATAATTAAGGCCCCACGGCGGGGGCCTTAATTATTGG
>MRWG01001625.1_pt1 | contig 13593 bp, 12 predicted proteins | sample 1013341 | NCBI WGS metagenome assembly MRWG01 (sample SAMN06117577, study PRJNA244670) | biofilm metagenome | biome: Water; feature: Cathode Biofilm; material: Biofilm; isolation source: microbial consortium enriched at the cathode of a solar microbial fuel cell | place: USA: District of Columbia ... | reverse complement strand
GCCATCAAAGGGGTTGATGTTACTGGAAGAGGCTGAGGTATAGGCCGAAACTCCGGCATCAATGGTTATAACGTCGTCTTCGTTGAGCGGAATTGAAACGATAAAGGTGCCTGTGGCATCGGTTAGTTCCTCATTTCCAATCCCCCCGCTTACGGCGGCGTTTTGCCCTTCCTGGCTGTAATAACTGGACAGGAAGTCTACTTCCGTGCTCTCCAACACCCGCTTTTGGTATTCAGGGGATCCCTGGTCACCGCCATCCTGGGCGTATGAAGTAAACCCGGCCGCCAACAGGGCCAGCAGCAGGGTGCAATGCCGTCTTTTTAGGGAGGGTTGATTCCCGGATGTAGCAGGATCATTAGTTACAACCACAACCCCCGCCTGTTTTTCCACCGTTGGCGCCTGCAGCGGCTTCCCGGTAGGAGTGGAACACGGTGACATTGCGGTCACATTTTTTCTCGGACAAGACCATATCCGGATCGTTCAGGTTGACTTTTTCATACTCCCGAACCACGACACAGGAAGTAGCCGTGGCCAGAAGGAAAACCCCGAAAAGAAAACGCAGGATCATATTCTATCTATTTTAATATTTTCGGAACTAAAGAGGTGGCCCGCTTCGTCTATGATGATACACCCTACCCTGGGCATTTGCCCGATGCGGTTAAGCCCCACTTCCTTGCCCATGACGAAGACCGATGTGGCCAGCGCATCGGCCAGCTCCGCGCTGGGGGCAAATACGGTGACACTCAGGATCCCTCTGGCAGGATAGCCCGTTCTGGGATCGATGATATGGCTATACCGGACCCCGCCAAAAGTCACATATTTCTCGTAATTCCCCGAGGTTACTACCGCGCCTTCGGTGATGGGCAAAAGGGCATATGCCTTGTTTTTGTCCAAAGGGTTGGTAATGGCCACTTTCCATTCCTTCCCGTCGGGTTGCTTCCCCCAGGTGGTCATGTCGCCAGAGGCGTTGATGATACCCGCCTGCACCCCGTTCTTAATCAGCAATGCCCTGGCCTTGTCCGCCGCGTACCCTTTGCCAATGGCGCCAAAGCCAATCTTCATACCCGGCGATTTCAAGAATACGCTACGCTTGCCCCGGTCCAGCACAATGTTCTGATAGCCTACCCTGGCTACCGAAGCTTTTATGGATGCCTCATCGGGCATGGCTGTCATGCTCCCGTCAAACTTCCAGATACGGTCCATGGAGGCGTAGCTGATATCAAAGGCGCCATCGGTAAGTCGGGAGATTCCGTTGGCCCTTTCGATCAACCCGAACAATTCTTCGTCCACCACGACGGGCGAAACGCCTGCCTGCGCGTTAATTTTGGAGGTTTGCGATCCGGGGTCCCAGGAAGAAATGAGCTTTTCAATCCTGCCGATTTCCTCCACGGCCATGTCTATTGCCTGGTGGGCCGCTGCTTCGGAAGCCGCCACTACCGTTATTTCAAAGCGGCTTCCCATAAGCTTCAGGGTCCTTTTGTGCGTTTGCTGGGCCTGGATGGCCAGAGACAGCAGGAAGAAGATAAGGGCGTGTCCGCGTTTGATCAAAAGGCTAGGATTTAAAGGATTCCAGATGGGTGATATATTCGGAGGGGGTCATTTTTTTATAGCTGGTCTTACCCAGGACCTTTCCCGTGGCATCCAGGATAACCACCAGGGGGAAAATTCCATGGGTATTGTAGGTCTCGGCCAGCCTGGCATTGGCTTCCTGCTGGGGCTTGGGCAGCGCATTTTTGGGTTTTCGGGGAAAGTCTGCCTGCAGCATCACAAAATGTTCGGAAGCGTAGGCCTTGAATTCATCGGTACTCCAAACTTCCCGGTCCAGTTTGATACAGGGCGCACACCAGTCCGATCCCTGGAAGACCAAAATAATGGGTTTATGGTCATGGGCAGCCAGTTCTTTGGCTTTGTCAATATTGGTTTGCCATTCCTGGGAGTACAGGGGCAAGGCCGCCAGGAGGGAGAACGCTGCCATCAAAACTAGCTTGTTCATAGGTGTCGCAGGCATTTAGAGCGTATAACGATTTGTATAGGTACATGCATAACGGAGATTATAGGGCCTTGGTATGTTAAAAGGCATATATTTTACGGGTCTTTTTTACGATGTGCGCACCCGATAGATATATACGGGATTATCCTTGTAAATGGTAGCCTTGTCCAGGCGCATGCCATTGTTTTTGGCCACCTGTTGCGAAGTGAGGTTGTCTACGTGGATGATGGAGATAAGCGAAGTGGCCCAGCCCTGAGTGAACGCCCTGATTTTGCAAGCCTGCGCTGCTTCGCTGGCATACCCCTGCCTGCGGAACCGGGGAAGGATGGAATAGCCTATTTCCAACGCTTCCTCCTGGTCGACTTGTTGTACCAACAACCCACAGAGGCCTACCAGTTCACCACTTTCTTTGTTTACGAGGGCGTTCATCCCGCCCAGCCCCAATTCATACCGCTCAAAAATACGCTGGAACTGCTCTTTGCAGGCATCCGGGGGAGCCGCGGGCAGTCCGGCCCAATACCGGGTGCTTTCCGGGTCTTCCCAAAATGGCAGCCAGGCAGGGAAATCTGCTTTGGATACTTTTCGGAACTGCAGTCGCTCGGTTTGTACACCGGCCATCAGGAACTTTTCCATGGGAATGGCAATTTTGGCTGTTAGGCCAGGGGGTTCCTTCCTAATCCTTGCGGTAGGCAATGCTGTCGCCCGGCTGCAGGCCCCATTGGGCTGCCAGGCCGGCATTGACCTCCAGTACATATTGTACGGGCACAACGGAGGAAAGGCCCTTTTCATCCAGGGGTTGGGCATTTTCCGTGATACTGCCCACCTTTTTGTCAGCCCTGATGAAGATCAGGTCCAGCGGGATTTTTGTATTCTTCATGTAGAAGGAATGCATGGCCTCTTCCGGGAAGACAAAGAGCATTCCCTGTCCTTTTTCCATGGTATTCCGGTACATCAGGCCTGTCTGGGTCTCGTAGTCGGTATCGGCAATTTCTATATCCAGGCGTGCCAGCAATGAATCGGTCCCTTTTCTGAACACCGAAAGCTCCCCCTCTTTTTTAAAGGTGATGGGCGCGGTCTTAACTACTTTGGTAGCGGTGTCCTTGCACGCCAGGGCAGGGGCGAGGACCCAAGCCAGCAGGAGGGCAAAAAAACATACTCGTTTCATGGTTCAACTTCTATGGCCACAGCATCGGGGAGCACTCCCACGGGGTTTTTTCATGCTGCTTTGGGTTTTCTGAAAACAAAATAGAGTCCCAGCGCGATAAAGGGGATGCTCAGCCACTGTCCCGTAGAAAGCAGGCCAAGAGATTCTTCGAAGCCCCCCTGGCTCTTCTTGACAAACTCTACGAAAAAGCGGATGGTCCAGAGTAAGATCAGGAACATCCCGAATAAAAAGCCCGGGCGCGACCCCTTGTCGGTTTTCCAGTAAAAATAATACAGGATGAGGAACACAAAGATATAGCAGACCCCCTCATACAATTGGGCAGGGTGCCTGTAGGGGATGGTATTGAGGTATTCCAGGAATTTTGGGTTGTTTTCTATGGCGGCATAAGCGGCATTGACGCTGCGTTCCTTGGTGATGGCCAGGGCCGCCGAAGCGGGCATGTCATCTGAATCCCGTATAAAACGCGTGGCAAAAAGGAAGGATTTATCGACCGCCTTGCCGTTGATCTCTGAGTTGAAAAAATTCCCCAGCCGTACAAAAAAGGCCCCTATGGCAACCGGTATGACCACACGGTCCAGGACCCAAAGCATCTTCATGTCCTGGTATTTCCGGGTATAGAGGTACATCCCTATAATGATCCCAATTGCGGCCCCATGGCTGGCAAGGCCTGTAAAACCTGAGAATTCATACCCTTTGATGAAGCCAAAGAGTGTCCCCCCGGCACTTTCCCGTATGGGCAATAAAATTTCCAGGAGATGGTCCTGGTAATAGGCCCAGTCATAGAAGAAGACGTGGCCCAGGCGGGCACCCAGCATCGTTGCCACCACGGTATAGATGAAAAGCGCATCGAGTTTTTCCAGCGATTTATCTTCCCTCTGGAAGATTTTTTTCGTCAGGAACCAGCCCACGCCAAACGCCACAATCCACAAGAGGTTGTAGTATTTGATTTGTAGGAAGCCAATTTTGAAAAGGGTGTCGTCGGGATTCCAGGTAAACCCTAGTAGGTACATACTGCCAATTTTTGAGCGACTAAGATAGTTATTTAAGCGAAAGTAGGGGGTATAATCAAGGCAGTATTCCTTGCCGGGTTGGGATGTGGTGTGGTGTCGGGAAATGCGGGGCATTTGGGATAGGGGGATCCACCATTCTGCGGGAACCCATGCTGGACGGAGCTGGTCCTACCGACCCCGTTCGTGGTTGGTGGTGGCTGCAATTACGATCGGAGATGGCTATAATCCAGGGTTTTCGGGGGATGCGACAGGAAACTTTTTGGGCGGGGGGTAGGGTCGTAAAAAAGGAAAAAGGGGTACCCGCGGCAGCGGTTATTGGTTGGGGCCATGAGCCCCTCCCCGTTCAAAGGTACTCTGGTCGACGGCAAAAAGCCTGCATGAAAGACCGTGATTCCTCCCTGCCCGGTTTCTGGCTGCCGGCAATCAACCGCGGAAGGGGGGCGGAATTACCATGCATTCCCGTTTTTGCCATTATCCTGCATGCATTTTGCAGCGGGTTCGGTGATCTTGATCCCTGGGGGAGGGGGGTGCCCCCATTAGAAAAACCTTTACGTGGACGGGATGCGCCACATTCCCGGGAAAGTGTCCGATGCGTCCCAGGTCCCCTTTGCTTGTTTCCGTTTCACTGCATGCATTTTGCAGTGGTGGCAGCTACCTTTTAACCGGGGAGGGGATACGTATCCCCCTGACGAATTCTCCCCAAAGAACCCCCTCAACACAAAGGTACCCCGGAAAGGATGTGGTTACCTGACCGCCTTTTAAAACGGGTTAAAACTTCCGGTTGCTTTTTCCGCTGCGCTGCATGCATTTTGCAGCGGTTGCCAGTAGCTTGTGACCCGGGGCGGGGGGTAAGCCCCCCGGCCCCCGAATAACTGCCAGGGCCGTATCCTAATACGTCGTCGCATTGCGAAATACAAGACCAATCCTTTATCCGGCCTAAGGGTTCCCTGAATGCATTTTGCAGCGGGCTGGGCTATCTTGATAACAGGGGCGGGGTTGTCTACCCCGTATAGGTATAGCCGCAAATACTGCAACTTGCCAGACCTCCAATCCCCGGATAAACGGGCCATTGCTTGGCCTGCTATTTTTCCATTTTCCCGAATGCCTGTTGCAATGGTTTGGGAGACCCCGGTTGCCGGGGTGGGGCGTAGTACCCCTGTTTAAACGACACAACTACCAGGCGCTATGCGTGGCGGCAATACCGATTGGGTTCCTGGCAAACAGGCATGCCATTGTGGAAGCTAGGGGTCATCCGGCCCGGGAACCGGATCGTAGCCCGAACCACCCCATGGATGACAACTGCTGATCCTCTTGATGGCCAACCACCCCCCCCTGAACAGGCCATGTTTCCGAAGCGCTTCCAGGGTGTATTGGGAACAGGTAGGCGAATAACGGCAGGAAGCGGGCAACCATGGCGAAATAAGGTATTGGTACAACCTTACCAAAAACACAAATGGGGCGATGAGCAGCTTTTTCATGGTATTCTGTCGCTTTACGGGCCGGGTTCGGATAGGTGCGCAAACCCCGGCTGGTACCCCCGGGTAGTTACTTTAGCCGGATACGCTGAAGCTGGTGCCTTCCTTTCCGTCCTTTAATTGGATCCCCAGGGCCGCCAGTTGATCCCTGATACGGTCTGAAGTGGCAAAATCCCTGTTGGCACGGGCTTCGTTCCGCAGCGAGATTAGCAGTTCCATTACCCCATCGAGTTTGTTGGAATCGGCAGCACCGCCGGCGGTTTTTCCTTCCAGGCCCAACAAATCGTAAACAAAAGCCTGCATGCTGGCCTGGAGCAATTCCTTGTCTTCCTGGGTGATGTCCGATTTGCGTTCCTTGATCAGGTTGATCTGCTTTACGGCTTCAAAGAGGTGAGCGATGAGGATGGGGGTATTGAAATCGTCATTCATGGCATCATAGCACTTCTGTCGCCAGGCAGCCACATCGAAATCGGAACTGCTGGAAGTGTTGAGCCACTCCAGTGCCTCCATGGCCTCCATCAAACGGTGGTACCCTTTTTCTGACGCTAACAGGGCCGATTCGCTCAGGTCCAGAATACTGGAATAGTGCGCCTGCATCATGAAAAAACGCACCACGGCCGGACTAAAAGGCTTGCTGAAGATGTTGTTCTCTCCCGTGAATATTTCGTTGGGCAGGATATTATTCCCGGTAGATTTGGCCATTTTCTTCCCGTTTAAGGTCAGCATGTTGGCATGTAACCAATAGTTTACAGGGCTTTTCCCATAACTTGCTTCGGCCTGTGCGATCTCGCATTCGTGGTGGGGAAATTTCAGGTCCATCCCACCCCCGTGTATATCAAAAGTCTTCCCCAGGTATTTGGTGCTCATGGCCGTGCATTCCAGGTGCCAGCCCGGGAAGCCATCGCCCCAGGGGGAAGGCCAGCGCATAATATGCTGGGGTTCTGCCCGTTTCCAAAGCGCAAAATCCTGGGGGTTCCTCTTTTCGTCCTGGGCCGTAAGGTCGCGGGTATTGGCGATCATATCCTCTAACTTCCTCCCGCTCAACTTGCCATACGCATGTGATTTGTTGAACTTGACCACATCAAAATACACCGAGCCATTGGCTTCGTAAGCAAAACCATTTTCAAGGATCTCCTTGATGATCTCGATCTGTTCGATAATATGCCCGGTAGCCGTGGGCTCTATACTGGGGGGAAGGATGTTGAATTTCTGAAGGATGTTGTGGAAATCAACGGTGTACCGTTGTACCACTTCCATGGGTTCTATTTGCTCCAGCCGTGCTTTTTTGGCGATCTTGTCTTCCCCTTCGTCCGCGTCATCCTCCAGGTGGCCGGCATCGGTGATGTTGCGCACATAACGCACTTTGTATCCCAGGTGCCTGAGGTAACGAAAAATCATGTCAAAGGAAAGGAAGGTGCGGCAATTGCCCAGATGGACGTTGCTGTAGACCGTGGGGCCGCAGACATACATGCCCACATGGCCTTCGTTCAAGGGTTCAAATAGCTCTTTGGAACCGGATAGGGAATTATGGATCTTTAGGGGTTGGCTCTTATATAGTTGCATGGGTGCTAAACGCCATTAAAATTGGTATCCAGGTTGATGTAGTCCAGGAACTCCCTGCGAACGCTTTCTTCCTTGAATTTACCGCCAAATTCTGCGGTGACCGTACTGCTTTCCACATCGCGTATGCCCCTTGAGTTCACGCATAGGTGTTTGGCATCGATGACACAGGCCACGTCATCGGTCCCCAGTACCCGTTGTAATTCCTTTACGATCTGTATGCTCATGCGCTCCTGTACCTGCGGCCTCTTGGCAAAATAATCGACAATACGGTTCATCTTGGAGAGCCCCACCACCGTGCCATTGGAAATATAGGCAATGTGCGCCTTCCCCACGATGGGAAGCAGGTGGTGTTCACAAGTGGAATAAACGGTGATGTTTTTTTCCACCAGCATTTCCCCGTATTGGTATTTGTTGGAAAAGGTCGACGATTTTGGGCGCCTCTTGGGGTGGAGCCCACTGAAGATCTCCGTGACATACATTTTGGCCACCCGGTCTGGCGTCCCTTTCAGGCTGTCATCTTCAAGGTCGAGCCCCAGGGTATGCATGATCTCCCTGACATTTTCCCGGATGCGCGCAATTTTCTCATCATCGCTGAGGGTAAAAGCGTCTTTGCGCATCGGGGTTTCCCCGGTAGACGAAATATGATCGTCCCCCATGGCTTCGTATTGCTCTTTCAAGGTGCTGTCAATTTTCATAGGATGGTGCCCGTTTCGAAGGGCAAAGATATACATAAAATGCCACTTAATGGCCCGATTCCACCCGTACACAACATAAATTAGTGTTAAGGAAAACAAGCCAATACCTTTATTTTTCTGAATATCCATGGCAGTGTATGAACCTTAAGGGCTTGTTTTTTACCATCGTGCTGATGCTGGCTACCTATGCCTTGCGGTCACAGGTATCCCCGGATTGCCTCAATGCCATTCCTATCTGTAACGATACCCCGGTAAACGCGGGGACCCAGGGCTACGGGCAGGACGATTTCAATGGGGCCCAGTTCAGCGGTTGCCTGGAACAGACCCTGACAGGGGCCATAGAATCCAATTCGGCCTGGTACCGTTTCAGGACGGGGGCTTCGGGCCAACTGGGCTTCAATATCGGCTTTGATATCGATGAGGATTGGGATTTCGCCCTTTACCAAACGGACGACTGCGGAAACCTGGGTGATCCTGTGCGCTGCAATTTCTTCGACAATAGCGACCGGGAAGCGTATATGGGGGTGGGGGAAGACCCTACAGGTAGTACCTCGACCGTGCTCTATGAAGATTGGTTGCAGGTAAATCCCGGGGAAGACTACTACTTGCTCATCAATAATTTCAGTAACACCAACTCAGGTTTTTCCATACAGTTTACCGGGGCTATTTTCCAGACAAACCCGTATGACGCCCTGGATTGCTCTATTATCAGTAACCTGCTGGGGCCCCCGGTTGCCGCCTGTGACAACGAAGTGGTCGTCCTTGACGCCACCACACCCAATGCCCTCAATTATACCTGGTACCAGGATACCGGTAGCGGGTACCAACAGCTGGCTGGGGTCAATACCCCTACCTACCAGGTGCCCGCCTCTGCCTTCTACCGCGTGGAGGTGGCCACCCCCTCTGGAAATATCTACAGCGATGTACAGGTGGGGTTCAGTACCGCCCCCACCACCTTCCCCCTGTCGGATGAGGTGTTCTGCACCCAATCAGGGTCCCTGGACCTGAATGCCAAAGACGTTGAAGCCCTGGGCGGACAGGACCCTGGGTTGTTTGTCGTGAGTTACCACCCCTCCCTCAATGATGCGAACCTGGGCACCAATGCCCTGCCAAAAAACTATCCCCTGGTGCCGGGTACCCAATCTGTCTATGTGAGGACCACTTCGGTTGCCAATGGGAAATGCTACGATATATCCCAACAATTTACCCTGCAGGTGGCTGCGCCACCCATACTGGATTTCCCGACAGAAGTTCCCATTTGTGAGGATGGAGGGGCTGTTACCATTGGAGATACCACCCCCGATCCAAATAGTACCTATACCTGGGACAGCGGGGAACAAACCCCCACCATCACGGTTTCGGGTAGCGGGGCCTATACCCTTACCGTGACCAACACCCAGGGCGGTAACGGCTGCAGCGAGCGCTGGACCGTGAATGTGGTCATTTCCGAGCCTCCGGGGATCAGCGATGTCATCATCTCCGACCTGCAGGAAAACAATACCGTGGAGGTGGTGACGGATGTGGTGGGAACTTTTGAATACCAGCTGGATAGCGGCCCTTTCCAAAGTGGCAATCGCTTTGCCAATGTGAGCCCGGGTATCCATACGGTCACCGTTAGGGACCTGCTGGGTTGCGGGGCTGTAAGTGAGGACATCAGCGTGGTGGGCTTCCCCAAGTTCTTTACGCCCAATGGGGACGGGAATAACGACTACTGGCATATCGTGGGGATCCAAGAGTTGAATGAACCCGTGGTCTTTGTGTACGACCGTTACGGAAAACTACTCAAGCAGTTGTATCCTAACAGTCCGGGTTGGGACGGCACTTTCAACGGCCGGGAATTGCCCTCCTCTGACTACTGGTTCAGGTTGAGCTACCTCAATAATGACGGGCAACGCGTCGATGCCCGGCACCTTAACAGCCATTTCGCTTTAAAGCGGTAACCTGCCGCATCCCCCTCGCGTTTTCAACACCCATTGATCGATAATCGGCATAAAATACCGATGAAGATATACTAAACAGGGGACCATCGAGTTATAGATATGTCAACCAAAAAAAATCATAGCCCCACCCCTTATGCGGACACTTCTTATTTTAGGCTGTTTGCTATTAGGAGCCTTTGGTGCCCTTGCTCAGAACTCCCCCGATTGCCGAAGTGCCATCCCGGTTTGTGCCGATACCGTCATTGTGGCTTTTGCCGACGGGGCTGGCGATATAGATGATTTTGACCCGGATGTCATCCGCCAGAGCGGGTGCCTGGAAAAAGGAAGTGTAAGCTCGGCAAATATCGAAAACAACACCTCCTGGTATGTTTTCCGGGCGGGGACCGACGGGCAAATAGGTTTTGATATCGAGGCCCTGCCTTCTACAGGGAATACCATCACCGCCGAATGGGACTTTGCCCTTTATGGCCCGGATACCGATTGCGCCAATATCTCCAACGGCACCGCCCAGCCCATTCGCTGTAATTATGAAGTGAACAACACCCGATTTACCGGGGTCGGGGTCAACCCCGAAAACGGACAGCAAGGAGAACCCCCGTTGACCGCCAACCAAAACACCTACGATGTATGGTTGGATGTACGGGAAGGGGAGCTCTATTATTTGCTGATCAATAATTTCAATACCAATTTTGATGGCGACCCCGAACCCTATACCCTTACTTTTACAGGGAGGTCCGTGGAGGCCGACCAGGATACGGCCCTGGATTGTACCCTCAGGGACGAGTTTTTGGGATTGGATATTGTGGCCTGTGAAGGCGACCCCGATATCGTGCTCAGTGCGCTGAGGTCCCCTGCCGGCCCCGATATTGCCAGTGTGGTATGGGAAGTGGATTATGAAGATGACGGGGTAAGGGATGCCGTTTTACCCGGGACAGGGCCTTTTGGGGCCGAATACACTGTTACCAGCCCCAATTCCGGCCGCTATTTCGTGACCATTCAAACAACCCTTAACACCACCATTACAGACGATATCCTCATTACGTTCTACGGGGTTCCGGTCCTGGACCGTGTGGATATCCTGGACGACCTTTCTGACAGCAACAACATCGAGGTCTTCGTGCAGGGCGATGGGGATTACGAATACGCTATCAACGGAGGCGAATTTCAGGATTCGCACGTCTTTATGGATGTTCCCCCCGGCGAGAATACCGTGGTGATCAACGATAAGAACGGCTGTGGGATGACAGATCCCATCCCCTTCCTGGTAGTGGGCTACCCTAAGTTTTTTACCCCGAATGGCGATGGCATTCACGATGCCTGGAACGTGTTGGGCATAGAAACCCTGACAGACCCCACCGTGTTCATTTTTGACCGGTATGGGAAACTGCTCAAGCAACTGGATGAAACAACCATCGGCTGGGACGGTACCTTTAACGGACGACCCATGCCTTCTTCAGATTATTGGTTCCGGCTGGATTATTCCAGGGACGAAAGCGGGATCGTGGTCGCCAATACCATCCGTACCCATTTCAGCCTGGTGCGATAAAAAAAAGGCCGGAAACCCCGGCCTTGTATCCATTATATCCATTTCCTCTAAAAGTTCAGGGTATACCCCAGGGTCACGTTGGTATTCACGGCATTTACATTGGCGGGGGTGTTGAACCCTACCTCGAATAAATTTTCCTGGGAATCCCGCTCAGACCTGCTTACAGCCAGGTCCAGTCGGCTGGCTCCGAAATTGTACCCCAGGCCTGCAGAATAGCCGTTCAGTTCGCCAATGATCCTGTCGTCCGCGTATGGGCTTTGTTCATATCGATAACCCCCACGCAGGCTTACCCGGTCTATCCGGTACTCACCTCCCAGGCGAAAACTGGAAACCCCTTGCAAGGCTGTGCTGATAAAACTGTTTTCAGAGGCAAAAGCGGCGTCGGAAGTGGGCCGGAGCTCGGCTTCCGAAAAGTCCTGGTAACTGTAGTCGAAACTCAACAACCCGTCCTTGCCAAAAATAATGGCCAGGCTCCCGGTGTATTTTGAAGGTGTTTTGATTTTATAGGCTTCAAAGAGATTGACAATATTGAAGTCGATAAAGCCTATATCCGCATCCGCCAGGTCCGAGTTGATCCGTTGGGAGGTGTCATCGGTAAGGCGGTACCAGGTGGGCGATTGGTAGCTGGCGCCCAGGCGGACATTTTCGTTCATCTTGGCGATGGCCCCAAGGTTGAAGGAAAATCCGGATCCTTCTGTGCGCAACAGGTTGTCAAAGGTGGCAAATTGTATCGCCGAGGCCGCGTCGTACCCACTTTCATCAAATAGGGTGAACTTTTCGTACAAAACGGTGTGAAAGTTCAAAGAAGCCCCCAAATACAGGTTTTCCTGGTACTGTCCCGCGAGGTTTACCGTAAACTTGCTGTTATAGCCCGAAGTGCTCTGGAAATATTCCTGGTTTACCGAATTGTACTGTGCATTGGAAACATACTGGGTATTGTTGTCATCGTTGGCGTCCACGGGGTCTATAAGCCCCCCAAAATACCCCAAAAAGGCCTGCTGGGTGGCAAAGCCAAAACTCGAACCTATGTCCAAATAGGCTTCTTCGATAAACTCCCCGTCCTGTAACAGCAAATTCCCGAAGGGGATGCCATTGGCAATGCCCAGGAAATAGGAATCTAACCCCTGGTTGGCATTCCCGCTGGCAAAGTATTCATTGTCGAAATTTTGCGCCATATCGTAATTAAAGGCCAGGGACACGCGTTTCCAGTCAGAGTTACCGCCGGTGTTGTTAAAGACAAAGACCCCACCCAATTGGTTGAGCTCCAGAGAATTCATTTCCTGGTTGCTAAGGCGGTTGAAATAGGTGGCATCGTTGTTCCTGTTGTAATTGGTGCCTGAAAGGGTGAACTGGCTGTTGATAAAGACGGCCGATCCTGCCGGGTTGATCCCGATGGCAGAGAGGTCGCCCCCCAGGGCGCCAAAAGCACCACTGAGGCCCTGGAACCTGGCGGTTCCCTGCAGGTCCTCCATGCTGTAACGGAGTACGTCATTAATATTCTGACCACTAGCGGCCACACATACCAAGAGCAATATGAAAGAGAAATACCTTTTCATCCTGTGATTTTTAATGGGTGAATAATGGGGTTTATTGTGGCCTGCGACCGCCGCCTGAAGAACGTGTCCCTGAAGACCTGCTGGGGGCCGAAGAACTCCTCATGCTTCCCGAACTCCGCGAACTGCCTCCTGAACTCCGGTATCCGCTGCTTCTTGACGGAGCGCTGCTGCGCCCTGAACTCCGGTAGCCGGAATTTCCGGAAGAACGGCTGCTTCCCGAACTCCGGTAGCCCGAACTCCTGTTGGGGGAAGACGATCGTGAATAGCCCTGGCTCCTGGAAGGGGCACTCCTGCTATAGGTCCCTCTGTTGTTATAGGAGCGGTTGGTACTACTGCCCCGGTTGTAGGTGCCGCTTCGGGGTGCAGACCTGCCATAGGTCTGGCCGCTACTGCGTTGGGTGCTGTAACCGGGTACGGTGCGGGTGGCCCTGCTCGAGCGGTACGCGCGGTTCCTTTCAATACCATCGACTCCAACAGACCTGCGGGTAGTGGTCCCCGAACGGTACCTGGAAGTGCTGCGGTCATAGGAAGAGCGTGTGTTGAGGTTAGACCTTCCCGAATTGGTACGGTATCGCGAGTTTTCTGCGCCCACGCGGGTGTTCAGGTTGGAACGCCCCCGGATGCCACTGGCCGCCAGAGACCTGTCGTAAATG
>MRWG01001624.1_pt1 | contig 13603 bp, 11 predicted proteins | sample 1013341 | NCBI WGS metagenome assembly MRWG01 (sample SAMN06117577, study PRJNA244670) | biofilm metagenome | biome: Water; feature: Cathode Biofilm; material: Biofilm; isolation source: microbial consortium enriched at the cathode of a solar microbial fuel cell | place: USA: District of Columbia ... | reverse complement strand
AACGCCTGACCCACGGCGCGGAAGAAGGGGAAACCTGATCCCCGTAGCCCGCGCGTGAGCTACCCCAAAGAAAGGCGTTCCTCCCCACCCCAGGGGGTGTTGCAATAAAAACTTCAAAACCAAATGTCATGAGCACGGATATTGAAAACCTATTCAAGGACAAGGTACTGGGGCATCCCGCCGGCCTTTTTGTTCTCTTTTTTACGGAGATGTGGGAACGTTTTTCCTTTTATGGCATGCGGGTTTTGCTGGTGCTTTTCCTTACCGCCCCCCTCATAAGTGACAACCCGGGCTGGGAATGGCCCCGTGAGCATGCCCTGGCCCTGATAGGCACCTATGCCTCCCTGCTCTACCTGACCCCCATCCTGGGCGGGTTTATTGCCGACCGGTATACGGGTTATAAAAAAGCGGTGATCATAGGCTGCTTAATCATGACCCTGGGCCATGCGGCCATGGCCCTGGAGACAACCTGGTCACTCTACCTTGGCCTGACGCTCCTGGTCATCGGGACCGGTTTTTTTAAGCCCAACATCACCTCGGTCATCTCCGAAATGTACAAGGGGAAAGAATCCAAGAAAGACGGGGCCTATACCATTTTTTATATGGGCGTCAACGCGGGGGCCTTTTTTGGAATGATGTTGTGCGGTTACCTCGCCGAGAACTACGGCTGGTCCTGGGGCTTTGGCCTGGCAGGCATTTTCATGTTCCTTGGGATGCTGCAGTTCTGGAAGGCTTCCTCCCTGTTTGGACAAATAGGCGCACAACCCTCAAAAAATGGAACAGCCTCAAAGGAAAACCAGGCAGCCCTTGAGGAACTTTCCGAAGAAGAACGCAAACAACTGGAAAAACGCAACCCTTTTACCCTCCTGGACAAAATCCTTATTGGCCTTTCAAGCCTTGGGGGGATGCTGTACCTTTTTAACGACCCCCTGTCAAAGATCGGGAACATCAACTTGCTCAGTTATAGCATGGGATCGCTGGATGGGTCTAACAGTACCGTCTTATTAGCCCTGTTACTTTTCCTGGTCCTGATTATTTCGAGGATACTCCGTTATTCCAGGGTCATCAGGGACCGGATTTTCGCCGTGGCCATTTTTGGCCTCTTCACGGTCTTCTTCTTTGCCGCTTTCGAACAAAACCTGGGGTCTATGACCATTTTCGCCCGGGATTACACCAACCGCACCCTGGTGGGGTCTGCCTCCTTGATTTTTAAGATAGTGGATGCCTTGCTAACCACGGTACCCCTGATGATCATTACCTGGGTCCTCTACCTCCTTTTCAAGAAAACCTATGTGAAGATCCCCTTTTCCAACTGGGCGCTCGGATTGGCGTTTGTGGGGGTCTGGGGGCTGGTATTGTTCCGTTTGTTTGATAAGTTTTCCCAGGAGGGCAATGAAGTGGAAGCCAGTTGGTTCGCCATCCTGAATTCTTTTTTCATCATTACCCTCGCCCCTTTGTTCTCCAGGTGGTGGGAGAGCAAGTACAATCCTACCGGGGCAAATAAATATGGGATAGGCTTAATCCTGCAGGGACTTGGGTTCCTTGTGCTGGTCTTTGGTACCATGGCTATTCCGCAGGGGGCACAATCTGCCTCTGTAAGCATGATTTACCTGATCCTGGCCTACCTGCTTATCACCATGGGGGAATTGTGCGTATCGCCTGTAGGCCTCTCCTACCTGAGCAAGCTAGTCCCCCCAAGGATGATTGGCTTTATGTTCGGCATCTGGTACCTGGCCATTGCCATCGGCCAAAAAGCGGCAGGGACCATGGGGGGGCTTATCGACAAGATAACCGAACAATATTCCCTGAGCACTTTCTTTGGCATTTTTGCCGGTTTTTGCGTGGGCATTGGGTTGCTGGCCATCGTGCTGAACCCACTGCTTAAAAGGCTGATGCATAAAGTCCGGTAAGGGGGTAGCTACCTCCCAGTTATACGCACCGTCCACAGCGGTGTCGTGAAAGGGGATATGGCGGGCCCTGCAACTCGCTTTCCAGCGGGAAACGTAGGAGCGGAAGTTACTGCCATCGGCAATGACCCCTTTGGGGGTGGATACATCGAGCAAACGACCCAAATGTACCCTGGGCGAATTAACAAGCAGTAGATAGAAGTTCTCCAGGGAGGGGGGTAGAGGTACGGCACTTTCATCGAGGATGTAGAGCGAGGTGTCCTTCACGCGGTAGGCCCGTTGCCATGGGACCACCTCCATGCGGTCTATGCCCAGGCCCGTTCTTAGCGCTGCCAGTATGCGTTCCGGCGGCGGTCCGCTTGCCGAGGCCACCCTGAGCAGGTTGCCCTGTTGGTGAGCCAGCAGGCTGTTCCCCCTTTGTTGCAGGATCCAGACGGTCTCCTTTTTACCGGTATCCCAAGCAAGGCAGGTAATCCAGACTTGCCACCCGATTAGCCCGAAAAGTACAAGCCGTAACCGGTGGTAGCGCTTATGGCCAAGTAGCAGCCCGGCCCCCGTTAGTAGCAGGTAAGCCAACAACAGCTTGGGCAGGTCCCAGTGCACTTCCCTGAAGACAAAGGCTTCATGTTGGGAAATCCATTGCATCAGCCCATTCATGGCGCCAATCATTAATTCATATCCCCTGGCCAATGCCGGGGGCAGCAGGTTGCCCAGGGCGAGTAGGAGCACTAAAAACCCCAACCCCAGCAATAACCCCATAAACGGTACCACCATCAGGTTGGAAATAAAGAACAGGCCGGGAAACTGGTGGAAATAATAAAGGCTGATAGGCAGCACGCCTACCTGGGCAGCAAGGCTTACCGACACTAGTTGCCACCCCTTTTTCAGAAGCCAATACCGGGGGATCCATAGTTTCTGCAGTACGGGATAGAGCCATACAATGGCAAATACGGCCGCATAGCTCATTTGGAACCCGGCGCTGAACAAAAGGCGGGGCTGAAAGGCAAGTAGTACGAAAAACATGGACAGGGCCAGGATGTTAAAGGTGTTCGAAGGCCGGTTCAAATACAGGGCGTAGGCAACAAACGAGAACATACTCACCGCCCGGACCACCGAGGCCGGTAATCCTGCCAGGAATGCGTATCCCCACAGGAATGACAGGAGCAGCAATAGTTTGATATTCCTGCCCGCGGGCAGCCGCTCCAGGGGGCGGAACAGGAGGTGCAGGAACCATAGGAGGATTCCTATATGCAGGCCTGATACGGCCAGCAAATGTACGGCGCCTGCATCGATATAGGTCTGGTAGGTTTCCGCTGGGATCTCATTCCGCTGTCCCAACAACATGGCCTGGACAATGGCCAATTCCCCCTGCCCGAACCCGTCCCGTGACAAGCTGCTGACAAGGCGTTCACGGAGTCCCGCGGCCAGCCCGAACAGGGTGGTAGACGGATGTTCCTCAACGCATAGCCGGGCCTCGCCCGGCCGGATTTGGTGGTAGATTCCCATGCCTTCCAGGTATGCCCCGTAGTCAAACTGGTAGGGGTTCAGCGGAGGGCCTGGTTTTTCCAGCTTCCCATACACCCAGCATTCGTCATCCACCGCCAACCTTCCAGGAGCGACCGAGGGGGGTAGTTGCAGCATCAGGCTGCCTGTACATGGCTGGGAACCGATCGCCTGAAGCTGTACCCTGTACCGGGAACTGTATTCCGATGCCTTCAGGACTTGCTTTACTTTCAACCGCCATAGGCGGGGCCCTTCAAAATCGTAGTTTAGGTAGTGGCTTTTGTGGTTCTCGGGGAAGGAAAGGACATGGGATAACATCCCTGTCCCCACCACCAGAAGACTGGCGGCTATACCAAAACCGGGGTGGAATTCCGATGAATGCCAGTAAAATGAAAGGGTGAAAACCAAAAAAATAACCCCGACGGCAAGCAAGGCCCATAGGGGGCTGGGGTCGAGGTATTTCCCAAGGAGGATTCCCGCGACCAGCAACAGCGTTAGCTTTACCGGGATAAACCTCAGTAAGTGCATGGTTCCTAGAGCACGCGGGTGGCTTTAACAAAAGAATAATTCCAAAACCCTTCCCTGAGGGAAGAAACAATGACCCCCCTGGAAGTCGTGGAATGGATAAACCGGATATCATCTCCGTCTACGTCGACCACCAGCCCCACATGATTGATTTTCCTCCCACGGCGGGTGGTGGTAAAAAACAAGAGGTCCCCTTTGGTAATGTCGTCGACCTTGATTCGTTTGCCCTCCTCCGCCATTTCGTGGGAGACCCTGGGCAGGGTAATATCGTGGGCCCTGAAAGCCACATAGAGGAGGCCGGAGCAATCCATCCCGTTTTCATTGGTGCCCCCATACCGGTAACGCACCCCTGAAAATGCCAGGGCGGTATTGATGATGCCATCTACTTTGGCGGGGCTGATGTCGTATCCCGTATCTTCGACAGGGTCGCCTTCCCCGGAAATTTCTTCGGGAAGATTCTCCGTTTCACCGGCTTCAACACTTACCGTGGCGGGGTTGCTGGCATAGGTAGTCCTTTTCTTGGTGCCACAGGCCAATAGGAGTAAAAAAAGCAAAGCCGAGGCGATCTTACGGGTCATCCAGTGGGAATTAAAGTCTCTCGGGTATCAAATTTAACCAAATTTTTTAACGTGGTTCGGGGGAAAGCCTCCAACACCATGTGCCATCTTCTGGGTTCATTATTTGCATTACCCTGTTATTCTTTGAACGCAAGACCCCTATAACTATTGCATCCGTGGGGTTACAGGGCATTTTTTTCTTTGGATTTTCGGAGGTCGGCGACGATCAAGGCGGCCGTTTTTTCACTGGCGCCTTTCCCGCCCAGCTTTTTCTCAAGGGCGTCATAGGCCTCCAACTGCGCCTTCCGTTTCGGGCCCTCCAGGATTTGTTCCAGCTCGGTTCGGAGCCTGCTGCCGGTCAGGTCCCCCTGTATTAGTTCTTTCACCACCTCCCGGTCCATGATCAGGTTGACCAGGGAGATATAATTGAGGGTAATAATTCTTTTGGCAATCTGGTAGGAAAGCCAGTTTCCCTTATAGCATACTACCTGCGGGACTTTTAAAAGCGCCGTTTCCAGGGTGGCCGTGCCACTGGTAACCAGGGCGGCATGCGCATTCAGCAAGAGGGCGTAGGTTTGGTGGGTCACAAAGCCCACCCTGGGGTCTTTTAAATAGGGGGCGTAGAAATCCGCGTCCAGGCTGGGGGCCCCTCCGATCACAAATTGGTAGTCCGGGAAGCGCGAGGTAATAGAAAGCATCACGTTGAGCATCTTCTCTACCTCCTGTTTCCTGCTCCCTGGCAGCAGGGCAATAATGGGGCGGTCGGGATCCAGGCCGTTTTCCATCCTGAATGCCATTGGGTCCGGGGCCTTTTTGTCACCCAGGGCGTCGATCAGGGGGTGCCCCACAAATTGTACGGGAAAACCGTATTTTTTCTCATAAAAGTCCTTTTCAAAAGGGAGGATGACATACATGGCATCAATGTCCCTTTTGATTTTTTTGATTCGCCCTTCCCTGGATGCCCAGATCTGGGGGGAAATATAGTAGTTGGTGCGGTAGCCGTGTTCTTTTGCCCACTGGGCGATCCGCAGGTTAAAACCGGAATAGTCTATGAAGATGACCACATCCGGCTGGAATGCCTGGATATCTTCCTTGCAAAACCGGATACTCTTAAGAATGGTCCCTATGTTGGCCAGTACTTCGGAGAAGCCCATAAAGGCCATTTCCTTATAATGCCTTACCAGCCTGCCCCCGGCTTTTTCCATGAGGTCCCCGCCCCAGCAGCGGATATCCGCCGCGGCATCCTGGGCCCGCAATGCCCGGATCAGGTTGGAACCATGCAGGTCCCCGGAAGCTTCGCCGGCAATGATGTAGTATTTCATCTTACAAGTAATTATTAAGGAACAGGCGCAACCTGGGTGAAACAGGGGAGGGGATACCATTCTTTGAAATGCGTATTGCCCGACTGCTTGGGATCCCTATGGTTTTTTGGCCAATTCAGTAGTTTTGTGCTCATCAACCTATTAACATATTTCAAAATTTCCAGAATCACCCCGGAGGCCTGTTGGACCAGCGGGTGTAATTGCCCTGTTTCAATTCTGGGCCTGTACAACAAAGTTCCTTCAACCCACTGCAAATTCCTTTCACCCTGGTCCCCTGCGTTTAAAAAACCTTGTAATACAAAATAACAATGGCCGTGAGCAGGGTGGCTATCAGCACCCCCCTGGCCCTTTGGTCGCGCCGTATTTTCAGGAAACCAAAAAACGCTACCAGGTTCAGGATCGCACCCAGTGCAAGGAGGCTTCCCAGGTGCCCCTGTTCGGCAGCGGCTTCAAAGGTTTCCGCGATACCCATATCGGAAAACAACAGGATGTACAATAAGGTGCCAAAGGTATTGGCAATGAGGCCGACCAGGAAACCGATCGCAATTTCTTTCTTTTGATTCGTCATAAATTCCAGTTGTTTACATCCTGTATGGCGTGGTGTGCCGTGAGGTCAAATTGGGTTGGGACGAGTGAAATATACCCATTGGCCAGGGCCCATTCATCAGTATCCTCTCCTTTGTCGAGCAATTCAAATTCGCCGGTAAGCCAGTAATAGTCCTTGCCATTGGGATTGGTACGCTTGTCAAATTTCTCTTTCCAGTTGGCCCGTGCCTGCCGGCAAACCTTGACGCCCTTTAGGGCTTCTTTGGGTAATTTAGGGATATTTACATTTAGCACCACCCCTTTTGGCATTCCATGGGCCAGGGCTTCGCGCACAATAGTTTTGATATGGTCTTCAGCTGCCGCGAAGTTGGCCTCCCACGAATAATCACAGAGGGAGAACCCTATGGCCGGAATCCCTTCGATCCCCGCTTCTATGGCAGCACTCATGGTGCCGGAATAGATCACATTAATGGAGGAGTTGGACCCGTGGTTGATACCGCTTACACAGAGATCTGGCTTACGGTCCAGCAATTCGCGCAACCCTAGTTTGACACAGTCTGCCGGGGTGCCGCTGCAGCTGTATTCTACCAGTGCGCCCCCTTCAAGGTCGATAGCCACCTTTTTTGAATACAGGGTGTTGTCCAGGGTAATGGCATGGCCCATCCCGGATTGGGGGCTGTCCGGGGCCACCACGACCACTTCCCCCAATTCCTTCATATAGCCCACCAGCGCCCTGAGCCCGGGAGCCGTGATCCCATCATCGTTCGTAACCAGAATAAGGGGTTTTGGCATATGGCATACTTTATGTTGCAAAAATACGTTTTAATGTGGTAATGCCGGGGGGGAACCCATGTCCAATTTCAGGATGTACGGGAGCCATAAAACCCGCTCACTCCGATACGACAAAAAGGCACTTGGCAGGGATGACCGATCGCCGGCACCTTCAAAACATAAGCAATCAGGGCTTTAACAAAAAATTAATCGGAGTGTCGTTCGGACTGGCATAGTTTTTTCTGTAACTTAGATGATTCAAGATTTTTGTGTATCTTCTTCTGAAATAGGGTAGGGATAGAAAAATTGAGTCTGAAGACAAAAAAAAGATCTAAATGAAAAGGAATCTCACACTTGGATTTTTGGTGATCCTTATCGCTGTCGCTTCGTGCAGCTTCACCAACAAATCATTTGAAACCAACGATAAGGACAAGTTACTGCTCGACCTGATTACCTATGTTCTGGAACGCGGTCATTATGAACCCAAAAACATCAATGACGATTTCTCCGTCCATGTATTTGAGGATTTTATCAATGTGCTCGATCCAACAAAACGGTACTTCCTCGAAGAGGACATCCTCGAGTTTGAGCAGTACAAATTTCAGATTGACGACCAAATCAAAAACACGGATATCGCCTTCTTCAACCTTGTATACGACAGGCTGATGAAAAGGATGGAGGAAGCCAAGGGCATTTACAGTGAAGTGCTTGACGATCCATTCGATTTTAGTGCGGACGAAAGTATCGATATCAACTACGAGGACCAACCGTTTGCACGTGATAGGGGCGAACTACGGGAGCGATGGAGGCAACAATTGAAATACGCCACCATAGGGACCTATGACTCCAAAATGAACAACCAGAAGCAAAAGATTACGGTCACGGATGAAGAGACCGGTGAGGAACTCATTTTGGACGAGCCCGGGGAGGTGGCCGCGAGCAGCAAGCCCCTGTCTCCTGAAGAGATTGAAAAGGCCGCCCGTGAATCTACCCGCCAGACCCTGGATGAATTCTTCGATTTCGTCGCAGACCTGGAGCGCAAGGACTGGTTTGTACAATACATCAACACCATCGTGGATGAATTTGACCCGCATACCTATTATTTTGCCCCTGAGGATAAGGACAAGTTTGATATCAGCATGTCGGGTAAGTTCGAAGGCATTGGAGCCCGTCTCCAGAAAAAACCCGAAGGTGCCAAGATCGTGGAGATCATTTCGGGCGGGCCGGTCTGGAGAAACCAGCAATTGGAAGTGGGTGACGAGATCCTCAAGGTAGGACAAGACGGACAGCCTCCGGTGAATATTGTGGGAATGCGCCTTGACGATGCCATCAAACTCATCAAAGGCCCCAAGGGAACCGTGGTAGACCTTACGGTGCGCAAGGTGGATGGTTCTATAGAAGAGATATCCATCACACGCGATGTGGTGGAACTGGAAGAATCCTATGCCAAGTCGGCTACCGTGATCAAGGACAACCGTAAATTCGGGCTGATCAACCTTCCCAAATTCTATGTAGACTTTGATGATTATTCTGAGCGCAATGCGGCCACCGATGTGGCCAAGGAAGTGGAACGCCTGAAAGAGGAAGGCGTCCAGGGTTTAATCCTGGACCTAAGGGATAACGGCGGAGGATCCTTGAAAACCGTGGTGGAGATGGCCGGGCTGTTTATCAAGGACGGGCCCATCGTACAGGTACGCTCCTCGGGCAAGGACAAGGATATCTATGAAGATAAAGACGAACGCATACAGTGGGACGGTCCCCTGGTGATCCTCGTGAACGAACTTTCCGCATCTGCTTCGGAAATCCTCGCCGCAGCTATGCAGGATTATAAAAGGGCAGTGGTCATTGGCAGTAAACAGACCTTTGGAAAAGGTACCGTACAAAACGTAATCCCTCTGGAAAACATTGTCCGCAGCAATGAGTATGGGGACCTGGGTGCGATCAAACTCACCACCCAGAAGTTTTATCGTATCAATGGCGGATCTACCCAATTGGAAGGGGTAAAAAGCGATGTGGTGGTTCCAGACCGCTATAGCTATATAGACCTGGGAGAACGCGACCAGAACAACCCCCTGGGTTGGGATAAGATCTCCCCGGCCAAATATCAGCCATGGGATGGGTATATAGATTATGAGTTGACCATCGCCAACAGTACGCGCCGCATGCAGGGCAACCCCCAGATCAAATTGATCGAGGAGAACGCCAAATGGCTCAAAACCCAACAGGACGAGACCGTGATCTCACTGAACTATCAGAAATACCGCCAGGAAGCTGAGGAAGACAAGGAAATGTCCAGGTATTTCAAAACCATTTCCGACTATGATTCCAAGCTCACCTTCAAGTCACTGGGATATGAGCAGGAACTATTCACCAAGGATCCCGTACTGCGCGAGAAAAGGGATCGTTGGCACCAGAACCTGGCCAAGGATGTCTATGTGGAAGAAGCGGTCAATGTCCTTGAAGATCTCAAAACCAATAATATTGAAAATACGAAACTGGCCAGTGTAAAGGATTGAGATATCGCCGAACACGCCTTTGGTATACAAAAAGACCCCGATTTTCATGTCGGGGTTTTTTATTTTAGCATTCTTGCCGGGGCCATAAAAACCATAAATGGTGGGGTGCTTTGCCTGGCCACTACCCCTGCCAGCGGCAGTCGCTCATAACGAGCCCCATTGGAGAGGTGTGGGAATACCCCGGGAGATCAGCCGACGTTAGGCTTCAGGTGGCCTGAAAATTGCTTTCTGAGCTTGCTGAGCTTGGGGGTGATGACGTAATTGCAGTAGCCCTGTTCCGGATGGTTCCGGTAGTAATTCTGGTGGTAGTCTTCGGCCTCGTAAAAGGTGCCCAACGGGCTGAGTTCCGTGACAATGGGGTTGTCATAATACGTCGCCATTTCCTCCAGGACTTCTTCTGCCACTTGCCTCTGTTGGTCGTCGTGGTAGTAGATGACGGAGCGATATTGCGTTCCCACATCGGCCCCCTGCCGGTTCAGGGTGGTGGGGTCATGGGTGCTCATGAAGATGGTCAGCAGTTCCTTATAGGAAATCTCCGCTGCATCAAATTCCAATTGTACGACTTCGGCATGGCCGGTAAGGCCACTACATACCTCCCTATAGGTGGGTTTGCCCGGGGCCTTTCCCCCGGTATAGCCAGACCATATCTGGTGCACGCCCCTTACTTGCTGGAAGAGGGCCTCGGTACACCAGAAACATCCGCCTCCGAAGGTGGCTTTCGTTTTTGATTTACTGCTCATTGGGGGTGGTTGTTTTTAGGAGTTCAAGGGATTCTGAATTAATGCAGTACCTCAGGCCGCTGGGCGGGGGCCCGTCGGGGAATACATGCCCCAAATGCGCATCGCAGGTATTGCACATCACTTCTACCCGGATCATCCCATAGGAATGGTCTTTCTCGTACTTTATGGCGTTCTGGGTTATTGGTTGCGTAAAACTGGGCCAGCCGGTTCCCGAGTCAAACTTAATGGTAGAATCAAAAAGGGGGGTTTCACAGCAGGCACAGGCATATTTCCCAGCTTCGTAACTACTGCACAAAGCTCCGGAATGGGGAGCTTCTGTTCCTTTTTTCCGGGTGATCCTGAACTGGGCGGGGGTCAATAGCTCCTGCCATTCCGCATCGGATTTCTCTACCCGTCTGTCGGGTTCGGGGTTTCCGGCGGTGCTGAAATGTATTACGTCTTTCCAGGTTAGCATAGTTGGTACTGTCAAAGTTAATAGGCCTGTTTTTGCGGTTTAGTTGGAAATAGGATTTCCGTGCCTAGAATAGGTCGGTAATTCCTGTATAACTTACAAAAACTTCCATGTAAAACCCCTTATATTGCGATAAAATCAGAACCCCTGTTCCCCATGGATGCCCGGCGTAGGAATTATCTTGTGTATACCCTGTTGTTGCTGGCGTGTACCATCGTATTTTGGCTGTTCGACAATTTTTACACCCCCGCTACCTACAGTGATCCTGAGCTGGAGGCCGGCGGGCCTGCGGTACCCCGTTTCGCACTCCCGGCCTCAACCACCGGGGAGGTCGTTCACCACGCCTATTACAGCCTTTCTTACCATGAAGCGTATGAGCAGGCCGAGTGGGTGGCCTATACCCTGGATAGGATACACCTGACCTATGATGACAGGGAGCGTCCCCTGTTTATTGAAGACCCCAGGGTAAGGAGTAAATCGGCTGATTGGAAGAACTATCGCGGTTCGGGCTATGACCGGGGGCATTTATGCCCGGCCGGTGACCGGCGCTTCTCGGACTATGCCTACAATGAAACCTTTTATACCAGCAATATCAGTCCGCAGCGTTCCGATTTCAATGCAGGGGTATGGAACCGGCTGGAAATACAGGTGCGCAGATGGGCCAGGCGGTATGGGACACTCTATGTGATTACCGGGGGGGTACTTAAAAAGGGCCTGGGATCCATAGGGGAGGAGGCGGTTGCTGTACCCGAGGCATTTTACAAAATAGTGGTCCGTGGCGATGAGGCAGAGCCCAAGGTGCTGGCCTTCCTCATGCCGCACCGGGAAACCAATGGATCCTTACCGGGTTTCCTGGTCCCGGTAGACAGCCTTGAACAGATCACCGGGATCGATTTTTTCCATCAGCTCCCCGATAACCTGGAATCCGGGCTGGAGCAAAGCGCTTCGGGAAAAGGGTGGAAATTCTAGCCAGGCGCGCAACCTACCCGGGCCGGTTTACCATTCGTTCAGGCGGTTGGCATCGAGCCTCAGGAAGATAAACAACAGTGCCGTAAAGCCCAGGAGCCCGGAGCCGCCATAACTAAAAAAGGGAAGGGGGATCCCTATGGTGGGAAGGATCCCGATAACCATCCCGATATTGATAAAATAGTGGATGAAGAGGATGGAGATGACCCCGTACCCATACATCCTGCTAAAGGCGTGTTTCTGGCGTTCTGCCAGATACACCAGCCGGAGCAGCAGGAGGGTAAACAGGATTACCACGGTGGTGGTCCCCAAAAAGCCCCATTCCTCCCCGACGGTACTGAAGATATAGTCGGTATGTTGTTCCGGTACGAAATCGCCCTTGGTGCGGGTGCCTTCCAGGAAGCCCTTTCCAAAAAAGCCCCCCGATTCTATTGCCTTCTCGGATTGATAGGTATTATAGCCGATGGTTTTCCGGATTTCTTCCAGCTTGTTGGGGTCTTTTTCCAGCCTGAGCCAAAGGCTGAAACGATCGCGGTGCCTTTGTTCAAAAACCTTGTAAAAAACCAGGTTTACCGAGAGTGAAAATACGATGGATGCTATATAGATCGCAATCAGCGGGAGCAGGGGGATCCTGGTCCTTGAACGCTTCAGGAGGAAAATAAGGACAATTAGCAGGGCCAAGCCTATCGCTACCCAAATCGTTCCGTACATCAGGGTTGTGACAAAGATCAGGATGGCCATGAACGCGATACCCAGGTAGAAAAGCGGCAGCCCTTCGCGAAACAAGACAAACACCAGGGCAAAAAATACCAGGGCACTGCCGGGATCGGGTTGTGGAATGATGAGTACCGCGGGCAGTACGATAATCAGGATGGCATACAACTGGTCTTTACGCCTTTTGATATCGGTCTGTATATCGCTTAGGTACTTGGCCAGGGCCAGGGCAGTGGCTACTTTGGCGATTTCGGAAGGTTGCAGGTTGAAGAAGCCGAGGTTGTACCAGGAAGTGGCCCCCGCAATGGTTTTTCCAAATACGAAAAGCCCCAAAAGTAGCACCATGGAAACAATGTAAAGCAGGCCCGAGAAACGCTCATAGAAATTGGCTTCCAATGCGGCAATAAGGAGGATGCTCGCAAAGCTCACCGCTATGAAAAAAAGCTGTTTTCCATAGAGTTGGCTGAAATCGAAGATCAAGGGGTGGCTTTCCGAAAAGGTACTGGAATAAATATTGAGCCAACCTATGGCAACAAGGAAGAGGTAAAAAAGGATGGATAGCCAATCAATGCGCTTTAGCAGGCTCCTACCAAACATATTCGTTGATCTTGAATTCCTCCCCGCTATAGGGTTTGGCGTATTCGTGTTCCAAAGTCTTTTCCAGCATACGCTTTTCCAGGTCCTTCCTGCTGATCTCCCCTTTGAGGTATTTTTCGATCAGGAGGCTTGCGATATGCCCGGCGTACCGCGCACCGTAATACCCATGCTCAATATAGACGGCCAGGGCGATCTGCGGTTTGTCAACCGGGGCAAAGGCCACAAAGATGGAATGGTCGGTCAATTGCGTGCGCACCCCGTCGATCCTTGTATAATTCTCCACGGTGCCGGTTTTTCCCGCCACCTCTATTCCGGGGATTTGCAACCATCGGGCCGTACCCTTTTTATAAACTTCGGCCATGCCCTGCACCACGGGTTCAAAATGCTGCCGGTCTATAGTGGTGTATTTGGGCGTGGTGAACCTCGGAAGGTCTATGTCTTCCCCGGCCACTTTTTTAAGGACATGGGCGTATAGTAGAAGCCCCTGT
>MRWG01001623.1_pt1 | contig 13609 bp, 13 predicted proteins | sample 1013341 | NCBI WGS metagenome assembly MRWG01 (sample SAMN06117577, study PRJNA244670) | biofilm metagenome | biome: Water; feature: Cathode Biofilm; material: Biofilm; isolation source: microbial consortium enriched at the cathode of a solar microbial fuel cell | place: USA: District of Columbia ... | reverse complement strand
ATCGCGAAGGCGCCGGCCGCCGGCAGCGCGTCGGCGCGGCGCAGGCTCCAGTCGTAGACGGCGGCATGGGCGACGGCCGGCGGCGCCAGCGCGGCCAAGGCGAACGGCCAGGGCGCCGCCGCCAGCAGGACCGCAAGCGCAGTCAGGCCGAGGCCCGGCGCCAGCTTCAGCCAGGCGCCCGAACGCGGGGCGACGCGTTCAGCCGCCATGAGCCACCCGCCCGAGCTGCGCGGCCGGCGGCGCCGGGTCCAGCTTCTCGCCGAAATCGACGACGCGCACATAGGCGAGATTGCGCCAGTCGACGAAGGTTTGCGCCCAGGTCTGACCGCCGATCTCGCCCGCGACCACGCCGACCGGCAGGCCGGCGGGGAAAACGCCGCCATGGCCGGAGGTGACGATCAGATCGCCCGCCGTCAGCGGATCTTCGCCGTCGACGAACTTGATCTTCGGATTGTCGGAGTTGTCGCCGACCAGGATAGCGCGCACCGGCGGGTCGCCGACGACGACGGGCGTGCGGGCGTTGATGTCGGTCAGCAGGAGCACGCGGGCCGTCCGTTCGCCGACATGCACGACGCGGCCGACGACGCCGTCGCCGGTCATCACCGGAAGCCCGGCGCGCACGCCCTTCGCGGCGCCGACGTTCAGGAGGACCGCGCGGGCGAAGGCGCCGCCGACGTCGGCGATCGCGCGGGCGGAGACGAAGCGCGCCGCCGGTCCCGGATCGAAGCGCAGCAGGCCCTTGAGCGCCTGGTTCTCCGCCTCCAGCTTCTTGGCGAACACGCGCCATTGCAGCAGGCGGGCGTTTTCCTCCTTCAGGCGCTGGTTCTCTTCGATCAGGTCGGCGAGATCGACGACGTGCTCGGCGCCGGTCCGGGCGATGCGGATCGGCTGCGACAGGAGCTCCAGCATCGGGGCCACGCCGTCGGAGAAGTTCGCGCGGATGCGTTCGACGAGAACGGTTTCGATCTTGCCGATCAATATCAGGCCGACGGCGGCGCCGATCAGCAACAGATAGGCGAATCGATGCAGCAGCGCCTTGATCGGGCGCGCCGCGTCGACCAGTTCGTCGACGGGAATCAGTGCGGGGTCGCGCGCCATTGCTGGCGGATGGCCTCCCCAGCCGATTTCGGTCCGGTTATTCTAACAGAACGCCGGCGAGCGCGCTGCCTTCCTCAAGACAGCGGCCTGTGCCGATCGCGACGCAGAGCAGCGGGTTCTCCGCCACCGTGACCGGCAGGCCGGTCGCCTCGCCGAGCGCGACGTCGAGGTTCCGCAGAAGCGCGCCGCCGCCGGTCAGCACGATGCCCTTGTCGACGATGTCGGCCGCGAGCTCTGGCTGGGTGTTCTCCAGCGCGGCGCGCACGGCGTCGACGATCGCCTGGATCGGCTCCGCCAGGCATTCGGCGATCTCGCCCTCGGAGATGGTGATCTCGCGCGGCACGCCGTTCATCAGGTCGCGGCCGCGGATGGCGAGGCGCATCTCCTCGGGCCCGGTCGCGACGACGGCGGAGCCGATCTCGGTCTTGATGCGCTCGGCGGTGCGTTCGCCGATCAGGAGGTTGTGCTTGCGGCGAACGCTCGCGATGATCGCCTCGTCCATGGCGTCGCCGCCGATGCGCACGCTGCGGGCGTAGACGATGCCGCTGAGCGCCAGGACGGCGACTTCCGTCGTGCCGCCGCCGATATCGACGATCATGGAGCCCGTCGGCTCGGTCACCGGCAGGCCGGCGCCGATCGCGGCGGCCATCGGCTCCTCAATCAGGTCGACGCGGCGGGCGCCGGCGGCTTCGGCCGATTCCTGGATGGCGCGGCGCTCCACCTCGGTCGCGCCCGACGGCACGCAGATGATGACGCGCGGCGCGGCGAAGAAGCGGCGATTCTGGCCCTTGCGGATGAACCGCTTGATCATCTCCTCAGCGATTTCGAAGTCCGCGATCACGCCGTCGCGGAGCGGGCGGACCGCCTGGATGTTGCCCGGGGTCTTGCCCAGCATCTCCTTCGCTTCCAGCCCGACCGCAAGCACCTTCTTTTCGCCATGGCTGGTGACCATGGCGACGACCGAAGGCTCGTCGAGGATGATGCCGACATGCGGGGCGTAGACCAGCGTGTTCGCCGTCCCGAGGTCGATGGCGAGGTCGGAGGAAAACAGGCCGAACAAACGGGAGAGCATGGCAAAAGTCTTCCGCCAGAATGAGAGAGGCCCCCGCTTCAGGGGGGCCTGCCTGAATACGAGGGCGCGTCGTTATAGCCCCCGTGGCCCTTCGGGGGAAGCGGGGCGTCGGGCTTATGCGCGGCGCGGGCGGACGTGTCGCGCCGGCCACGACGTCGCAGCCACGCCCGCAAGCGTCAACGTCAGCCCCAACAGCATGCCCGGCGTCACCGGGTCGTCCAGCAAGGCCGCGGCGAGGACGACCGCGGTCAGCGGATTAAGCGCGAGGTAGACGACGGCGCGGCTCGGCTCCAGCCAACGCAAGGCCCACATGAAGAGCGAGAACTGGATGGCGGCCCCGAACGTCCCGAGGAAAAGGGCGGACGCAAGGCCCGCGTCCGAGAACTCGGGCGGACGGGCAAGCCCGCCGGCCAGCCCGGCGAACGGCAGGAGGGCGAGCGCGCCGAAAACCATGCCGAGCGCCGTCACGAAGACCGGTCCGTGGCGGGCGAGCGTCGTACGGCCGAAGACGGAGTAGACGGCGGCGCTGAAGGCCCCCAGCAGCATCAGCCCGTCGCCAAGCAGCGTGTCGCCGCCGCCCGACAACGCCGCCGGTCCGAACGCCGTCGCGACGCCGCAGAAGGCGAGCGCCACGCCGACCGCCTTGGCGGCGGTCAGCCGCTCCCGCCCGGCGATGGCGGCGACGAGGAGAGTCTGCGCCGGTATGGTCGCGAGCCCGATGGCGCCGCGGGCCGCGGTCGTATGCTGCAAGGCCGCGTTGAACGCCCAAGGGAAGAAGCCGAAGAAGAGCGCGCCAAGCAGCGCGATCTTGGCGACCTCGCCCGGCGTCAGCCGGTGGTTGGGCCAGAGGCGCGGCAGAAACGGCGCCATGCAGGCCGCGCCGATCACATACCGGATGAGCGCCAGAGTCGCGGGATCGGTCTCCGCTACCGCAATCCGGGTCGCGACGACCGCCGCCCCCGCGCTCAGCGCCGCCGCGGCGGCCGCAGCGTTCGCCTGGGCATCCCGTCCGATCGTTCCGGGCATGGGCGCATTCCTTGTCACTTGCATTCTTAAAGTCACTATTGCCTCATTACTTTCAAAATGCAAGCGACTTCGCTAAACTCGCTGAAACCCGTATCCGGGAGGACGGCGACGCATGAACAGGACGGACGCGAAGGCGATCGACCGGTCCTACAGGTCCGGCTGCTCGATCGCCCGGACGCTGGAGGTCGCCGGCGACAAGTGGACGCTGCTGGTCGTCCGCGACCTGCTCTGGCACGGCAAGCGGACGTTCCAGGACCTGCAGTCGAGCGCAGAGCGCATCCCGACGAACATCCTGTCGGACCGGCTGCGTCGGTTGATGGAATGGGGGCTCGTCACGCGGGAGCCCTATCAGGACAGGCCGGTGCGCTACGCCTATCGGCTGACCGAGACGGGGCGAACCCTGGAGCCGGTCTTGCAGTCGATCATGCGCTGGGGGCACGAACACTTGGGCGGCGGACTCTACGATCCGGAGACCGGAGACGACATTCCGCCGCGAACCTGACGCGCCGCGACGGAATTCGACGCATCGGTCGCCAATCCGGCTTGTGTGGCATATCGGCAACACCATATTTCTGTCGTGGGACCGGCGCCCGAAAGGGGCCGCGGCCGCCGCCAAGCGGGGCCCGTCATGCCGGTCGCCCTGAAGGAGAGAACCGAATGAACACGGAATCCTATACGGATCGCCTGCGCGGCTTCCTGCAAAGCGCGCAAGGCTTGGCGCTCCGGTCCGGCCACCAGCGGCTGACGCCTGAGCACCTCTTGAAAGTCTTCCTGGACGACGACCAGGGCCTCGCGGCGAATCTGATCGCCGCCGCCGGGGGCGACGCCCGCCGCGCGATGACGTTGACCGAGCAGGCGCTCGGCAAGCTGCCGAAGGTCGAAGGTTCGGCCGCACAGCCCTATCTGGCGCCCGAATTCGCGACGCTGACGAACGACGCCGAGGCGCTGGCCAAAAAGGCCGGCGACGGGTTCGTGACCGTCGAGCGCATGCTCGAAGCCATGGCCCGGATGGCCAAGGGCGAAACGGCGCGCATCCTGAAGGACGCCGGCGTCGCCGCCGACGCGCTCGCAAGCGCCATCGCCGACCTGCGCAAGGGGCGCAAGGCCGAAAGCGCATCCGCCGAGGACGGCTACGACGCGCTCGGCAAGTATGCCCGCGACCTCACCCAGGCCGCGCGCGACGGCAAGATCGACCCGGTCATCGGCCGCGACGAAGAAATCCGTCGCACGATCCAGGTGCTGTCCCGGCGCACCAAGAACAATCCCGTGCTGATCGGCGAACCCGGCGTCGGCAAGACCGCGATCGCCGAAGGCCTCGCCATGCGCATCGTCAACGGCGACGTGCCGGAGGGCCTGAAGGACAAGAAGCTCCTGGCGCTCGACCTCGGCGCATTGGTCGCGGGCGCCAAGTATCGCGGCGAATTCGAGGAGCGCCTGAAGGCGGTCCTGCAGGAGATCGAGGCGGCGGCCGGCGAGGTCGTGCTGTTCATCGACGAGATGCACACGCTGGTCGGCGCCGGCAAGGCGGACGGCGCGATGGACGCCTCCAACATGCTGAAGCCGGCGCTCGCCCGCGGCGAACTGCACTGCATCGGCGCGACGACGCTCGACGAATACCGCAAGCATGTCGAGAAAGACGCCGCGCTCGCCCGCCGCTTCCAGCCGGTCTTCGTGACGGAGCCGACGGTCGCCGACACTATCTCCATCCTGCGCGGCCTGAAGGAGAAGTACGAGCTGCACCACGGCGTGCGCATCGCCGACACGGCGATCGTCGCGGCGGCGACCCTCTCCAACCGCTACATCACGGACCGGTTCCTGCCCGACAAGGCGATCGATCTGGTCGACGAGGCGGCGAGCCGGCTGCGCATGGAGATCGATTCCAAGCCGGAGGCGATTGACGAGCTCGACCGCCGCATCGTCCAGCTCAAGATCGAGCGCGAGGCGCTGAAGAAGGAGACCGACGAGGCCTCCAAGGAACGGCTGGAGAAGCTCGAGGAAGAGCTGGCCGGCCTGGAGAAGGAATCGGCCGAGCAGACCGCGGTCTGGATGGCGGAGAAGGAGAAGCTCGCGTCCGCCAACAAGATCAAGGAGGAGCTCGACCGCGCCCGGTCCGAACTGGAAGGCGCGCAGCGCGACGGCAATCTTGGCCGCGCGGGCGAACTCGCCTACGGCGTGATCCCCGACCTTGAGCGGAAGCTCAAGGCGGCGGAAGACACGAGCGACGCCGCCCAGATGGCGGAAGCGGTCACCGACGAGCATGTCGCCGGAATCGTCTCCCGCTGGACGGGCGTTCCGGTCGAGAAGATGCTCGCCGGCGAGCGGGAAAAGCTGCTGGCGATGGAATCGCACATCGCGAAGCGCGTCGTCGGCCAGGCGGAGGCGGTCAAGGCCGTGTCGGAAGCGGTGCGCCGCGCCCGCGCCGGCCTGCAGGATCCGAACCGGCCGATCGGCTCCTTCCTGTTCCTCGGTCCGACCGGTGTGGGCAAGACGGAGCTGGCGAAAGCGCTGGCCGAGTTCCTGTTCGACGACGAGCAGGCGATCGCGCGCATCGACATGTCGGAATACATGGAGAAGCACGCCGTCGCCCGCCTGATCGGCGCGCCGCCCGGCTATGTCGGCTATGACGAGGGCGGCGCCTTGACCGAAATCGTGCGGCGCCGGCCCTACCAGGTCGTGCTGTTCGACGAGGTCGAGAAGGCGCATCCGGACGTCTTCAACGTGCTCCTCCAGGTCCTCGACGACGGGCGGCTGACCGACGGCCAGGGCCGGACGATCGACTTCCGCAACACGCTGATCATCCTGACCTCCAACCTCGGCAGCGAGTATCTGGCGAACCTGCCGGACGACGCGGACATCGAGGAGGCGCGCGGCCAGGTGATGGACGCGGTCCGCGCCGCCTTCCGGCCGGAGTTCCTGAACCGGCTGGACGAGACGCTGATCTTCCGCCGCCTCGCGCGGGCGGACATGGCGGCGATCGTCTCCATCCAGCTCCGCCGGCTGGAAGCGCTGCTGGAGGACCGGAACATCCGGCTCGACCTCGACGACGCGGCCCGCGCATGGCTCGCGGAGAAGGGCTACGACCCGGTCTACGGTGCGCGTCCGCTGAAGCGGGTCATCCAGCGGGAGCTGCAGAATCGCCTGGCGGAGAAGCTGCTGGCCGGCGACATCCGCGACGGCGAAACCGTCCGGGTTTCGACGGGCGACGGCGGCCTCGCCATCGGGGCGGTCGCGGCGAACGCGGCGTGATCCGGTCGGGACGAGCATCAACCGAGCGCCGGCGCGCGGGCGAGAGCTTGCGCGCCGGCCGCTCACTGGCTATCGATTAGCGCTTCGACAGCTCTGGCGAAGGAAGGGCGGGGCCATGCACGCCCGGCATGCGAAGTTCGGCATCGGCGATGTGGTCCGGCACCGTCGGCACCCCTTCCGCGGCGTCATTTTCGACGTCGATCCCGTGTTCTCGAACACGGAGGAATGGTGGCTGTCGATTCCGCCGGAGCTGCGCCCGCGCAAGGACCAGCCATTTTACCACCTGTTCGCCGAGAACGACGAAACCACGTACATCGCCTACGTCTCGGAGCAGAACCTTTTGCCCGACGAAAGCGGCAAGCCGTGCCGGCATCCCCGCATCAAGGACATGTTCCAGGGTCCGACCGAGGGCCGCTACGAGATGCGGGACGGACGCTTCGCCAATTGACGGCCTTTCGGACGACATGACCGCAGCGTCGGCGGACGACCGCGCGCTGATCGTCGGCGCCGGTCCGGCCGGGCTGACCGTGGCCGCGCTCCTGGGCGAGGCCGGCCTGCCCGCGATCGTCCTGGAAGCGGAGACGGAGCTTCCGACCAACATCCGCGCCTCGACCTTTCATCCCCCCACGCTCGACATGCTCGATCGCTTCGGCGCGACCGAGAAGCTCATCGCCGAAGGGCTGATCGCGCCAACCGTCCAATATCGCGACCGCGCGTCGGGCAAGCTCGCGGAGTTCGACTTTGGCGAGCTCGCCGACGTCTCCCGCCGGCCCTTCCGCCTGCAATGCGAACAGTTCAAGCTGAACCGCGCGCTCCTCGAATATCTGGCCGACAAGCCGAGCGTCTCAGTCCGGTTCGGCGCGCCCGTCGAGGCCGCGACGTCCGACGCGCATGGCGCGGAGGCGCGGCTTGCGGACGGCGAGGTTCTGCGCGGCCGCTGGCTCGTCGGCGCCGACGGCGCCCGGAGCGTGGTCCGCCAGAGCCTGGGCGTCCCCTTCGAGGGCTTCACCTGGCCGGAAGCCTTCCTGGTCGTCTCGACCCCCTTCCCGTTCGAGCGGGAGATCGAGGACCTCTGCCTGGTCAACTACTATGCCGACCCGGAGGAGTGGTTCTTCCTGCTGCGCGCGCCCGAATTCTGGCGCGTCATGTTCCCGACCGACGGGTCGCTGCCCGAAGCGGACCTCTTCGACGCGGCGGCGATCCAGCGGCGCCTCAACCGCATCCTGCCCCAGGCGAAACCCTATCCCGTCGCGCACGTAACGCTCTACAGGGTCCATCAGCGCGTCGCCGAACGCTACCGGGAGGGCAGCGCCTTCCTGGCCGGCGACGCCGCGCACATCAACAATCCGCTCGGCGGAATGGGCATGAACGGCGGCATTCACGACGCCTTTAACCTCGGCGAAAAGCTTGTCCGCGTCATGTCGGGCGCGGCGGACCCGGCGCTGCTCGACGCCTACGAGGCGGAGCGCAGGCCGGTCGCGCTGGAATACGTCAACGAGATTACGATCCGGAACAAGCGCAATCTGGAGACCCGGGACCCGGCCGAACAGGCCGCGTTCCGGCGCATGCTGGCCGAAACGGCGGCCGATCCGGCGCGGCGGCGGGCCTTCCTGCTGCGCGCCTCCATGCTGGCAAGCCTGGGCGTGACGGAGTAAACGGAACAGCTGAGTCCGGGCCCGAATATCGGGCGCCACACGCGATTCAGCGGACTGGGGACACATGAGTCGAAAATTTTTTGGCACCGACGGCGTGCGCGGCCGCGCCAACCAGGAGCCGATGACGCCGACGTCGACGTTGAAGCTCGCCATGGCGGCGGCAAGCGTGTTCGCCCGCCCCGGCGGCCACAACATGGTGGTGATCGGCAAGGACACGCGGCTTTCGGGCTACATGATCGAGGCGGCGATGCTGTCCGGCTTCACCGCGATGGGCATGGACGTCGTCCTGACCGGCCCGATCCCGACGCCGGCGATCGCCATGATGACGCGGTCGCTGCGCGCCGACCTCGGCGTCGTCATCTCCGCCTCGCACAATCCCGCGACGGATAACGGCGTCAAGCTGTTCGGCCCGGACGGCTACAAGCTCTCCGATGAGATCGAAGCCGAAATCGAGGCGCGCATGGACACGGTCGAGGCGCATCTGCCCGCGGCCGACAGCCTGGGCCGCGCCCGCTGGCCGGACGACGTGACCGGCCGGTACGTGGAGTACGCCAAGGGCGCCTTCCCGCGCGGCCTCTCGCTCGACGGCATGCGCGTCGTGATCGATTGCGCCAACGGCGCAGGCTACAAGGCCGGCCCCGCCGCTTTCTGGGAGCTTGGCGCCGAAGTCATCAAGATCGGCGACCAGCCGAACGGCTTCAACATCAATGACGGCTGCGGCGCGACCCACCCCGAGAAGCTGCGGGCGGAGGTGATCCGCCACCGCGCCGACCTCGGCGTCGCGCTCGACGGCGACGCCGATCGGGTCCAGCTCATCGACGACCAGGGCGCGCTGATCGACGGCGACCAACTGCTGGCGCTGATCGCGGAGGCCTCCGCCGACCAGCGCAGCCTGCGCGGCGGCGGCGTCGTTGCGACGCTGATGTCCAATCTGGGCCTCGAACGGCATCTCGCCAAGCGGGACCTGACGCTCGCCCGCACCCAGGTCGGCGACCGCTACGTGGTCGAGCACATGCGCGCCCACGGTTTCAACGTCGGCGGCGAGCAGTCCGGGCACATCGTGCTGTCCGACTTCACGACCACGGGCGACGGCCTGATCGCCGGTCTGCAGGCCGCGGCGGCCGTGAAGCTCGCCAACCGGCCGGCGAGCGAGGTGCTGCATCGTTTCACGCCGACCCCGCAGGTGTTGAAGAACGCCCGCTACCAGGGCGAATCGCCGCTGGAGATGGACCCGGTCAAGAAAGCCGTAAAGGACGCCGAAATCCGGCTCTCGAACATAGGCCGCCTCGTCATCCGTCCGTCCGGCACGGAGCCGCTGATCCGCGTCATGGCGGAGGGCGACGACCCGAAACTGATCGACGAAGTCGTCGACGGCCTGATCGACGCGATCACTGCGACCCAGGCATGACGCCCGGACGCGTCTCTCCGGGCCGCGTCCTGATCGTCGCAGGCTCCGATTCGGGCGGCGGCGCCGGCATCCAGGCCGACATCAAGGCCGTGACCGCGCTCGGCGGCTACGCCATGACCGCGATCACGGCCTTGACCGCCCAGAACACCGAAGGCGTCTTCGGCGTGCATGCGCCGCCGCCGGAGTTCGTGGCGCTGCAGATGCGCCTGACGCTGCAGGATATCGGCGCGGACTGCGTCAAGATCGGCATGCTGCACAGCGTCGGCGTGATCGAGGCGGTCGCCGGCGCATTGGCGGAATATGCAGCTGGCGTGCCGGTGGTGCTGGACCCGGTCATGGTCGCGAAGGGCGGCCATCTCGAAGGCGAGACGGTGCGCGACGTGCTGATCGAGCCGGACCGGACGACCGTCTTCGAGAACCCGCGCATCGAGACGCGCCATACCCACGGCACCGGCTGCACGCTCGCCTCCGCGATCGCCGCGGGCGTGGCGGACGGCATGGCGCTCGACGCCGCGGTCGGCCGCGCCATCGCCTGGGTCCAGGAAGCCATCCGCACGGCGCCGGGCCTCGGCCATGGCCACGGCCCGCTCAATCACGGCCACACCGTCGCGCCCTATTTTCCGGGCGATTCCGGCTAGGCGGTTCCGGTCCAGCGGCGATATCCGCCGATTTCAGTCTTTGTTAAGCGCTCGCGGCCTATTTTGATCGACGAAACCTCCGCCGTCTGATCCGGGGCCGAAACATGCTCAAGTCCTACCTGCACGCAATTTCGCTGATCGAGCGCATGCACCGCCAGTTCCTCGACGTCGTCAAGTCGGAACTCGACGGCCAGCGGATCCGCGACATCAACAACGTCCAGGCGCTGATCCTGTTCAACATCGGCATGGACGAATTGACCGTCGGCGAACTGACCCAGCGCGGCTACTACCTGGGCTCCAACGTCTCCTACAACGTCAAGAAGATGGTCGAGCACGGCTATCTGCAGCAGGAGCGTTCGGAGCACGACCGCCGGTCGGTGCGCGTCAGCCTGTCCGACAAGGGCAAGAAGCTCTGGGACCGGATGGACCAGATGTTCAAGCGCCATGAGGCGATGCTGGCCGACAGCCCGATCACCGAAGACAAGGTCGACGCCGCGACGAGCGCGCTGTCCGAGCTGGAGCGCTTCTGGATGCATGCCGCGCAGAGCGCGCCGCGCGCGCCGGAGCCGCTGATCGGCAAGGCCGTCGACCGCCGCGACGCCGCCGCCTACTTCGGCGACTGACCCCTAAAAGTTCTCGACCCAGGGCCGGACGTCGAGTTCCGCCGTCCAGCTCGACCGGTGCTGCGCGTGGAGATGCCAATAGCTCTCCGCGATCGCATCCGGATCGAGCCATTTGTCGGGCATGGCCGGATCTTCGGCCCGGCTTGCCGCCCGTATCCCGCCATCGACCACGACATGCGCGACGTGGACGCCTTTCGGCCCAAGCTCCCGCGCCATCGAGAACGCGAGCGCCCTGAGGCCGAACTTGCCGACGGCGAACCCGGCGGAATGGGCGTTGCTCTTCACGGATGCCGTCGCGCCGGTGAAGAGGATCGTGCCGCCATCCGCCTGAACCATGCGGCGCGCGGCCTCCCGCCCAACCAGGAACCCGCCGAAGCAGGCGGCCTTCCAGGCGTCGAGGAATTCCCCGCCCTCGATCTCCAGGATGCTCTTGCGCACCCGGCCGCTCGCATTGAAGACGACCACGTCCGGCGCGCCGAGATCGTCCTCCACTCTTCGGAACAGATCGACCACGGCGGCTTCGTCCGTCGCGTCGGCCGCGTAGCCGCGGGCGCCGTCGATCGACGCGGCGACCGCGTCGATCTTCGCCTGGCTGCGCGACGCGACGGCGACCGCGAAGCCCTCGGCCCGGAACCGCCGGCCGACGGACGCGCCGAGGCCGGGGCCTGCCCCGACGATCAGGATCGTCTTCGCCATCTTCCGCGCCTTTCTAGGTCAGGATCAGTTCGACCTTGCCGTCCGGCCCGAAATCCGCGACGGCGTGGGTCGGGCCGGGCGCCGGAATGACGCCGGTGCACGAGCCGGTCGAAACGAACTGGCCGGCCTTCAGGCCAATGCCCTTGCCGGCCATGTGATTGGCGAACCAGACCACGGCGTTCACGGGATCGCCCATCATCGCCTCGCCCGTGCCGCGGCCGGCTTCCTTGCCGTCGAACGTCAGCGCGACGCTGGTGTTGACGGCGTCGACGCGCTTCCAATCTTCGATCTCGGCGCCGATCACGTAGTAGCCGGTGCCGCCATGGTCGGCGACGAGGCCGATCGGGCCGAGCTTGTTCTCCGCGCCGAGCCGGCTGAGCGGCACCTCGATGCCGCAGATGATCGAACCGATCGCGGCCTCGACGTCGGCCCGCGAATAGGGCGCGCCCGAGGCGGGCAGATCCTTCTTCAGGCGGTAGGCATATTCCGATTCGACGATCGGCCGGTTGAGGTCGGCGAATGCGAACTTCGCCGGGCTCGGCAGAACGTTCGCCTGGCGGATGCCGCCGACGAAGGGCTGGGTGAGACCGAGCGCCTTCTGTGGGCCTTCGCCGGTCGCGCCGATTTTCCAGCCGCCGATCTCATGCGGGTTGTCGCGCAGGATCACGTCGTTTATCGCGACCGCCTCGGCCTCGTTCTTCGGCGCGCAGTCGTCCGGCAGCGACGGCAGCGGCTTGCCATCCTCCCATGCCTGCATCAACAGCCCCGCGGCCTTCGCGGCCTTGCCCTCGCCCATAAGTTCGTCGCTCCCCTTCGCATGGCCGCCCGAACCGGCGGCCTTCCCCCGAAACGATATCGCCGGCCGCCCGCGCGGTCGATATGCCGTCGGCTAGACCGCCGCCGCGTTCGGACCTCCGGCCGCTTCGGCCAGGTCGAACAGCGGCATGAAGTATTCCGGCTCCTGCGCGCCGGAGACGGCATAGCGCCGGTCGAAAATGAAACAGGGCACCCCCTGGATGCCCATCTGCCGCGCGCTCGCGTCCTCCGCGCGCAAATCCTCGCGATCGTCGTCGCCGGCGAGATACGTCCCGGCCAGATCCGCGTCGAAGCCCGCCGACGCCGCGAGGCTGACGAGCGTGTCCGGGTCAGCGATGTCGGCGGCCTGTTGGAAATAGGCGTCGAACAGCGCCTCCGCCATCGCGTCCTCGCCGCCCGCCGGCCGCTGACGGCCGGCCCAGCGGATCAGGCGATGGGATTCGATCGTGTTCGGGGTCCGCTGGATGCGGTCGAACGCGAAGTCGATCCCTTCGCTCGCGCCGATCCTGCGGATGTTCTCGTAGATGCGGCCGGCGTCCGTCGCGCCGAACTTGGCGATCAGGTATTCGGCCCGCGTCATGCCCTCGGCCGGCATCCAGGGGTTCAACTGAAATGCCCGCCAGCGCGCATCGACCTTGAGGTCCGGACGCATCGCCAACGCCCGCTCGAGCCGGCGCTTGCCGATGAAGCACCAGGGACAGATCGTGTCCGAATAGATTTCGATCAACATGTTGGCGTCACCCCGCAGAATTCAGATAGGCCGAACCACCGGCGGAAGAAAGCGGCCGTTAAGGGCTTTCGGCGATCTTGCCACGATGCAGAAGCGCGCCCGAAGATCCACGCGCGGCCGCAAGTGGCCGCTTGAACGCGTCGCCGCCTTCGCGGCGTTCGCGATTGTGGCGCTGACCGCCTTCGCGGTCGGCGGCCCCATCTGGCTGCTCGGCGCGCGGGAAACGGCCTCTCTCGCGGGACGGATGAACGCCGCGATCGTCGCCGACGCCGAACGCGAGATCGCCGCCCTGTTCAAGCGGATCGAGGGCCTGCAGGAGACCGCAAGGTCCGTCCTCGCCACCGGCGGCGTCGACGTCGACGACCGGGCGTCCCGGGAAGCGTTGTTCCTGGGTCTGTTGCGCGCGGATCCTGCCATTTCCTGGATCAGCTTCGGCTTCGAGAACGGCGACTTCTATGGCGCGAACCGCCGCGACCTGGGCCGTTACCGCCTGGTCGAGAGCCGCTGGTTCGCGAACGCCAAGAGCGCGCTCCGCCGGACCGACTACCTGTTCGACTACGAGGGCGCGCTCTACCGCACCCACGCCAAGTCGAGCGAGAAC
>MRWG01001622.1_pt1 | contig 13609 bp, 12 predicted proteins | sample 1013341 | NCBI WGS metagenome assembly MRWG01 (sample SAMN06117577, study PRJNA244670) | biofilm metagenome | biome: Water; feature: Cathode Biofilm; material: Biofilm; isolation source: microbial consortium enriched at the cathode of a solar microbial fuel cell | place: USA: District of Columbia ... | reverse complement strand
TCGGGTCCCCGCAAGACCGACCCCAGCCCGCTCACCGGCAAGCTGTACGACGACGCCGGCGACCCGATGACGCCCACCCATGCCGTGAAGGCCGGACGGCGGTATCGCTACTATGTCTCGCGTCATCTTATGGCGGCCTCGCCGGCGGCGGAGCGGAGCGACCGACGTGGCGCGCGCCTGCCCGCCCGCGAGATCGAGCGCACCGTCGCCGCGGGCCTCGCCCTCCTGCTGGCCGACCGCGCGAGCCTCGCCACTGTCGCGCGCGATGCCGGATGGCCCGCCGACCGCCTGCCCGGCCTGCTCGCGGCCGCGACCCGCTGGGACGGCGACCCGTTCCAGTTGGTCGAGCGCGTCGATCTCAGCGCGGAGCTAGTCGGGCTGACCTTGGACCTGGCGCCGCTGGGGTCGGGACCGGGCCCCTCGGTCCGACACGAGATGCCGATCCACGTCCGGCGGCGCGGCGTCGAGATGCGCCTGGTCGTCGACGCCCCGAACGATGACACCGGGCGCGCCCGACCCGACCCCGCGTTGATCAAGGCCGTCGCCCGCGCCCACCGGTGGTTCGACGATCTCGCTAGCGGCCGCGCCGCGTCCCTCGGCGCCATCGCCCGCGCCGAAGGCTGCACCGACCGTTACGTCGGCCAGCTGATGCCGCTGGCCTTCCTCGCCCCCGCCATCGTCGAGGCGATCCTGACCGGCCATCAGCCCGTGGGCCTGACCGCCGAGGTCCTGATCAAGCGCACCGAGCTGCCGCTGTCCTGGCACGCGCAAAAGACCCTGCTCGGCCTCCACTGACACACCGAAAAATTATCGCCGAACCCGAACCGCCGGAACCGCCGACGGAGAAAAGGGGGCGTCCGCGCGGCGGCGGCGGCCGCCCGCGGTCCTCCCCGGTTCGACGACGGATCGGCCCCCCGGCAAAAGCCCGCGGAAAGCCCCAAAAGCGTACCGGGAGTTCGAATTCCGATCGAAAATACTGCAAAAACAATGACTTATTGGCGGTGCAGGGTGTCTGCTGCGAACCCGTCTCCACCGTCCAGTTCCCTGTTAACAGGGAAGAACAGCGAAATTCGACCAATTTCGGCCCCAAAGGGCACGCTCCCTTTGTCACAAGGCACTGAACTGCGGTCGTTTTCTAGGTGAATTCCCTGCCGGACAGATCAGCGAATTGTCCGCCGAAAACAGGCAACCCCTTGGCCCGCAACAGCGAAGCCAATGGCCAGAAGTGGGAGCCGGCGCCACAGGCACGAGCCGCAGGATAAAGCTCCGCAAAGTTGTCCACTACCGCGCCCACGCGGGTGTCGTTGACTGCAGGCGCCGGCCTGGCCCCCGCCCCGGCCGCCATCGCCCCGGCCCTCAGCGAACGGCGCGACGCCACAAATGCCTTGGCTGGTTTGTCCCAAGACGGCAGTGGCAGTTGGCACTGGGTGGGATCGATGTATTGGTGTTCACTTTTTGTGCCAGGCCCGCGATAATAGAGAACCTGATCGGGATAGGCGCTGAGGCGACGAGACGAGCATGGGACACGCCTCTGAGTTAGTGGGATGAGATCGCGCGATTCTGGGACAGAATCGGCAACTCCACTCGTATTGTGGGACGAATTCCCTGTTATTTACTTGGATTGTCTAAATAACTGGGATACTTTTACAGCATAACTCGATACTCTTCCGATCATTTTATTTAATAGTTCGTGAGTTTCCATTGACAATCGTATTATACGCATGAATCATGACTTGGACGCTCCTGGCGCATCGAAACCGTCTTGGTCCGGCACGTTCATGATAACTCCCGCCTCACAGGCTCCCGACAGTACGGGAATTGCGACCTCCATCGGCAAACGGCCGCGCTCTGTTCGAGCTATCGAAGAGCGTCCCCTTTCGGCGCTGCTCCCGTATGCTCGCAATCCGCGGACTCACTCCAAGAAACAGGTGCGGCAACTCGCCGACAGCATCGCTCGGTTTGGCTTTACCAACCCGGTGCTGATCGCCGACGACGACACCATCCTCGCCGGGCACGGACGTGTCGAGGCGGCCAAGCATCTCGGCATGACCCATGTGCCCACCGTCCGCCTATCAAATCTCACGGCGGCGGAGCGCCGGGCTTATGTGCTCGCGGACAACAAGCTGGCGCTCAACGCTGGCTGGGATCAGGACCTGTTGGCGATCGAGTTGCAGGCTCTCGTCGTGCTCGACTTCGATGTTGAGCTGACCGGCTTCTCCCTCGCCGAGGTCGACCTGGTGCTTGACGCTGCGCAAGAGCGCGACGCATCCGGTCTGGCGGAACCGGCGGATGCAATCCCGCCGTGGCCAGAGGCGACCGTCAGCCGGCGCGGCGACCTCTGGATATGCGGCCGTCATTGGGTGCTTTGCGGCGACGCGCGGGAGCCCAACGACTACGCAACGCTCCTGGATGGTGAGACAGTCGATCTCATCTTCACCGACCCGCCCTATAACGTGCCGATCGATGGTCATGTCTGCGGCTTGGGCCGGGTGCGTCACCGAGAGTTCGCAATGGGCGCCGGCGAAATGTCCGAAGCGGCGTTCACGGCCTTTCTCAAAGCGACGCTCGGTGCCGCTGCGCGGACCTGCCGCGACGGAGCCATCGCCTACGTATGCATGGACTGGCGGCACATGGGCGAGTTGCTAGCCGCCGGCAAGGAGGCGTTCAGCGAACTCAAGAATCTTTGCGTGTGGAACAAGACCAATGGCGGCATGGGTTCTTTCTATCGTTCCAAGCATGAGCTGATTTTCGTGTTCAAGATCGGTAGCGGCCCGCATGTGAACACGTTCGGCTTGGGCGACACCGGCCGGTATCGCACCAACGTATGGGACTACCCCGGCATCAGCAGCATCGGACGGCACCGCGACGACGAGCTTGCCATGCACCCGACGGTGAAGCCTGTGGCTCTCGTGGCTGATGCGATTCGGGACTGCTCGAAGCGTGGCGACACGATCCTCGACCCGTTCGGCGGTTCGGGCACGACGATGATCGCGGCCGATCAGGTCGGACGCGCTGCCCGCCTGCTCGAGTACGACCCAGCCTATTGCGACACGATCGTCAGGCGTTGGCAGCGGTTCACGGGCAAGCGCGCGACCTTGGCCGAATCGCGAGTGCCGTTCGAAGATGTCGAGGAGCAGCGGGTCTGCGAAAAACACCGCCAAGACGGCGACGCAGCATGAACGACAAACCTGCAACCAGACGAGGCGGCGAGAAGGCGCCCAAGGACGAGAGCGGCGAATCGCACGCGCGCAAGGCTGCCGACCACTACGAAGTGGGATACGGCAAGCCTCCCGTCGCCACGCGCTTCGTCAAGGGCCAATCAGGAAACCCGCGCGGGCGGCCACGCAAGCCAAAACCCCAACCGCCGCGCCTATCGGATGCGCCGTCCGACAGGTATCTCGAACACGAAGCCTATCGTCCCGTTGCGTTGCGGGAGAACGGTCAAGGGATCGAGCTGCCTTCGGTACAAGCCGTCTATCGGGCCCTCGTGATGGGAGCACTCAAGGGGAACCGCCTGTCACAACGGTATTTCCTCGAGCATGTCGCCCGCCAGGAAGAGCGCAATCTGCAGCTCAGGATACAGAACTACGCGCGCCTGGAAGCCCTCAAACGAAGAGGTGAGGAGATCCTCGCCGATCGTGAGCACACGGGCCTTCCGCCACCCGATCTCCTCCCGCATCCCGACGACATCGTCCTCAGGCCCGCGACCGGCGAGGCCTATGTGAATGGCCCCGAAACCCCCGAGGAAGCGCGCCACTATGATCATGCCGCCCGGGTGCGCGACCATTGCCTATTGCGGTCGGCTCATGCCGGCGCGGCCCAAGGTCGTTCAGGTGACCAAGACGGCGCGGTATGCGGCCATCTGCTCCTCGCGCAGTTTCTCAATCAGCTATTGCCGCGCCGCTATCGATGGCAGGACAATGCGGAATTGTTTCTCATGATGCAGTTCAACGGTCTCTCTCGTCGCGAACGCGAGCGACGTATCGTCGCTGAATTTGTTCAGTTGAAGGAGACCGCGCCGGAGCCGGTTCACGTCACGCCAGATATGCGTGCGGAGATTGATCGGATCACCAGGCGGTTTGACCGGCAACCGGGGTCAAAGACAGGTCGCAGCGCCTGGTCGCGTTCGCCCCCCCCTCTTAGTATGAGGCGCTGTTTCGCGCACCTCGGTTCCACGGAATAAAGACTGTTGCTGGTGCCAGTCGGGAATAGACAAGGGGAGAGCCGCGGGCCCACTCAAATGGGCAGCCGCCACGTCTCTGTTTGGCTGTGGACGCTTCTTATCGCCCGGAACATCGTGTGGAGATGTGCCCGCCAATCTCTGACCAAGAAATGCGACTCCGACGAAGTCCGCCCCCCTTGAGCCTTGGCCGCGTATTGGTTGGATATGGCCATGCGAAGCGGCGGCGGCAGATATTGGGCCAGGCAGACTCCACCCCTGCCCCGCGGCTCGCAACTTAGAAAGGAGGTGGGCCGCCAGCGCCGCAAGCACGATAGTTGTACCTTCCGTTGTGCCTGGGTTCAACGCGACAACCTCCTATAACTCTGTCTCTGGCTCGATCCGGCCGGCACTCTCCCGTAAATGTGTAGAGCCAATGATGGGTCCATACTCACTGGTACCGTATAAGTTCTGCGTACACGAGGACAGAATGGTTTCTGCCCACAAAGGGATGATCTGATGAAGTTTCAACTCGCCGGCTCGCTTCTGCTTGTGGCTCTGCTAAACTTCCTGACGGGCGAAGCCGTTGCACAATCGTTGAGTCCGACCCCGCGTCCCGAAGGGGCGGCAGTTCGGCCATTGATTAGCTGGACACTGTTGCCGAGCCTGCGACCTCCGCGCAAGGCTGACGCGGTCGCGGTGAAGCGAGCCGCGGCCGTGGCCGGCGCCTATCGCATCGTCGCCGTCGGCGACACCATGATCGGCAGCGACTTCCCGTCGCCGATCCTCGACCCAGCGCTGACCCGCAATGCCTCGCCGTCCAAGATCTTGGGGCCGCGGCTCGCCCGCATCCTCGAGGACGGACCGAACAAGCTCGTATTTGCCAACATCGAGGGAACAATTCACGCTCTGCAGGGACCGTCGAAGCGCTGCGGCAACCCGCGGCTTTGCTTCGTCTTCCGAATGCCGCCCTACTATGCGCGCGTACTCCGGCGGGTCGGCTTCACATTGGGTTCGATGGCGAACAACCACGGCGGCGACTTCCTCGACGGCGGCAGACTGGCGACCTATCGCGCGCTGACGCGGGCCGGAATCAACGCCGCCGGCGTGGACAGAGCCGGCATGCGAACCGCAATGGTCCGGCTTGCCGACGGCACCAGGGTCGGGTTCACTGCCTTCGGCCACAACCCGGGCATTCTGAACATTACGGACATTCCGCGCGCCAAAAGGATCGTGCGCGACCTGTCGCGCCGATCGGACATCGTTCTCGTCTCCTTCCACGGCGGCGCCGAAGGAGCCGGCGCCACCCGGGTCCCCAAGCGCACCGAGGTCTTTGTCGGCGAGAACCGGGGGGACGTCTATAGATTCGCCCGTGCCGTGGTCGATGCGGGCGCCGACGTCGTGATCGGCCACGGCCCCCACGTGCCGCGCGCGGTCGAGGTCTACAAGCGCCGCTTCATCGCTTACAGCCTCGGCAACTTCTGGACCTACGGTCGCTTCAACCTTCGAGGGCTGGCCGGTGTCGCCCCGGTTGCCGACGTCACCGTCAACCGACGAGGCCAGGTGGTCGCGGTACGCCTCCATCCCACTAGACAGGTCGGACGTGGCGTCCCGCGTTACGATCCTTCAGGGGCAGCCATCCGAGCGATCGCCAAGTTGACCAGGCTCGATTTCCCCAACTCGAAGCTGGTATTCCACAAGGACGGCCGAGTAACCGGTCCCGGCATAGGCCGATAGCGGCCGGTGCTCCCGTTCGCTGGCGAGTAGGTTCGGACAACGCCGGACGAGGCATAGGCTCCGCGCTATCGAGCTGGTACCGAATTTTTGCGGACTACTCGCACGGCCGAGTGTCTGTCGGATCGAGCCGCAGTCCGTTTTTGCAGCCGCCATCGGGCTCCGCTTCGACGGTCAGTACACGCCCGGTGTTGCCGTTCTTCTCCAGTGCGGCATAAATCGCGTCGATCTTGGACTTGTGGGCCTGGAAACGATTCATGTCGGTTTTATCCAACCGCTTATACGACGGCAGGCTGAGGTTGGCCGAGTTAACGAACTTGCCGTTCTGCAACACTTCGTAATGCAGGTGCGGACCGGTCGACCGGCCGGTCGTGCCGACGCGGCCGATGACCTGCCCCTGCTTGACCCGCTGACCCGCCTTCACGAGCAGCCTGGACATATGGGAATAGGTGGTAACGTATTCCTTGTTATGCCGGACTCGGACATGCTTTCCGTAGCCGCCATGCCAGCCCGCCTTGATGATTGTACCGTCGCCGGCGGCATAGATCGGCGTGCCGCGCGGCGCGCCGAAGTCCGTGCCCGTGTGCATCTTCGTGTAACCGAGGATCGGGTGCCGGCGCATGCCGAAGGAGGACGTCAGCCGGGCGCCGTCGACCGGCGTCTTCATCAGCGCCTTGCGGTTGCCCTCGCCCGTCTCATTCAGGTAGGTGACCGGCCCCTTCTTGTCCGACTGGAAGCGGTAGAACCGGTGGGCGGTGCCGCGGACGGTCAGCGAGGCATACGCGACCTCGCCGGTGAGGACGACCTGGCCGCCCTGGTCGCGGAGGACCCGGTACAAGATCTCGAATTCGTCACCTTCTTGGATGTCGCGCTGGAAGTCGATCGCGAAGCTGAACAGGTGAATCATCTGCACGATCGCCTTGGCCGGGGCCTTGGCGTTCAGCGCTGCCTGGAAAAGGCTGGACTTGATCGTCCCGTTCGAGCGGGCGTAGCCGACGTCCAGCTCCTTCTTCAGCTCGGCCGAGGCGAATTCGCCGTCCGGCTGGCGCTGGACCTGCACCGTCTTGTCGAAGCTCGAGTCGAACTTGACGCCGAGGAAGCGGCTCTGCTCGTCGCCGACGGCGCCGAAGATCACCGCGACCTTGAGGCCGGGACGCAGCTTGCGCGGATCGAAGATGGTGCGCATCGCGCCGATCGCCGAGTTGGCTTCGTCGATCGGGACGCCGACCCGGTTGAGCACTTCGGAGAAGGTGTCGCCCTTCTCGACCCGCTGGAATCGGATGTATTGGCGGGGACCCATCTTGTATTCGAGGTCGCCCAGCGACAACAGGACGGTGCGGTCGATCTTGGGCAGGGGCACGCTATAGAGGGCCGGGGCTAGCGGCTTGGCCGGGATGAAGCCGGCCTGCTGCATCTTGGCGGCGTTCTTGTCGCGAACCTCGACGACCTTGACAGCTGTGCTGTGCTAATTGCTGACGTACCAGCCGGCGGAGCCGACAGCGGCGATGATGCCGAGCAAGGAGACCACGTTGGCGCGCTGGCCGGTATAGAACTGACGCGGCGACAGCGGCAGTTTGCGCAGCGCCAGTGCCGAGCGCAGCCGCGCCTCGTCGATGTGGGTCTCGGGGTCGTCGGCGGGCAGGGCCATCACCGGCAGGGCGCTCGCCGTCTTGTCCGATCTGGGGCGCGTGCTGCTGCCGTCACTCTCCCAACCCCGAGAGCGTGAGGGCGATGAAGGTGGCTTGGACGTCTCGCCGGGTATCTGCACCTGGGGATCGTCGCCCTGGTCGGCGGAGATATGCGCGGCAGCATCTTCCGTATCCGATTCGTCGCACAGCGCCTCTGGTACCCGATTTTCCTGTGCCGCAACGGCGCGGGAAATGTCACCCGATGCGTCGCTCGAATCGCTCACGTCGTTCCGTGTATCACCGCCAATGTCACCCGAGAAATTGCTGACCGCATAAGAGATTACTCTGTCCTTCTTACCCCTTCTGCCCATATTCACTCCCACAATTACGGCTAGAACCGGATCGTCTTGAATCCTACGAATTATTTCCTCGCCGCCAATTGCGACTGGACATCATTCACTTAGAAGGCCGAGCGGGTTCCCGACAAATTGTTGCACGACCCATCGACTTCCATCTATTCGACTCGGTGTCGCGAAGGACTTTCAGATTCCAATGATTGACACATTCCACGACCATCCAAGCCACAGGATTTGAACTCGTTGACCGCCTCCATTCGATTGTCGCGTGAGATCGACAGCAAGTTCCGTATCGACAGAGTACGTCCGCCGGCTTCCGGACTTGAGTAGCGTTTCATTGTCGACATGTCGCATAGGCTGCGAATCGCCCTTCGGAGCTCGTCCGGAAGTTACAAGTACGAAATCCCCGGTCGTGCGATGATCGGCGAGTTCCGCATTTCGTGACAGAGACCACCATGCGATAAGAATAGTGAGTCCGCCACACATGAATGCCGTCGCGGCTATCGCAAGACAATAGGAATGCCGATTCCAAAATCCCATTGGCTACACGTCTCCTGCCACCAAGTCACGGTTCCGTCAGTGGGCAAGTCAACATCTTGCGTGCGGTTGAATCCGCTCACTGTGAAAAGTGAAAACTTTAACTCCCTCTCCAAACCCAAGCTCTCATATATCCACACTATGACCTTCGCGTCCGCGCATAATTGAGATGAGACACGGCACGCCAGTCCTGTCTCAGCTCTGCTATATTGCGCCTAGTTTGGCGAGGGTCAGGAGAAAAAACAGCAAGACTAAACCTGCCAAACACAGCCCTAGAGCAATATTCAAGGGCCGACGATGCCGAATGAAATCCCTTCTGGAGTAGGTCATAAGCCAGCCCTCTCCGCGTGTTGCCTCATCGTGGTTGTGTCGCCAATGTTGGGAGAGCTAAGTGGAAGCTCGTTGTCCGATTGCGACCTGTCCGCCGAAACGATCTGCCTTGCGCACTACTCAAGGATCTCCTCGAGCCAGGTCTTCGTCCTTGCTCGTTGACGACCGGCAAAGACGAAGCCTCGGTACCTCCTCAAGCCGGACAGCCGGGGATCGTTCTCCAAGCTTCGCTTCAAGAGCTTGTCCACCTCGGCGCGGTCAAGCCAAATGCCGCGACACTGAGGGCATGAGTTGATTTCGACGGATGCTCGCTGAACGAAGAGCAGGTCGATCTCGCATTTGGGACAAAGGCGACCAGCCGGCTGTGGCTGGACATCCATTTCGGCCATGTTGTTCTCGTGATTTGACCTACCGCATTGGCACCACGGTATTCAGCGCTGTTGCCGATGTAAACGCTACAGCGGGTGGAGGTTTTCTGCGCTATTGTGACGCAGACTGCGGTTAACCACCCACGAGCGCAGGCGCCGCCAACGTCCCGAAGAGCTCGTCGCGTGCCGGCTCCCGGTCGTCATCGAGAGCGGGCATCATTCCGAGAGTCTTCCGCAAGGCCGACCGCGAGTTGGGCGAATTTGTCGGTTTGACCGCTCCTCGCGTATTTCGACCTCTCGACGTCATTGACCGCTCCCGAGGCCTGCCGAGACGAAGGTGAAAAGGACGAATCCAGCGATCAAAGCCAGCAACGACAGGGAGCGATCTTCCGCGCTGTCATGGGCCTCGGTGAGCATGTCTTCGACTGCCGCCACGGTGAGGAGCCCGGCCGTGAATGTCAGTGCGACCATCTGCAGGGCCGGTCCCTGGTCGCGCAGGACGAAGTAGGCGAATGCTGCGGCGCCGACGGCGGGCAGAGCGAAGGCGGCGGCAAGGGCCAGTCGCCTGCGCCGAGGCACGCCCTTATCGCGCAGGTTTGCCATGGTCGCGAAGCCCTCGGGGAGATCGGCCAGCACCTGCCCGAGCGCCAAGAGGAGGCCGAGGCCGGAAGCGACCGCGGTGCCGGCGCCGATCATGAGCCCGTCGCTGAACAGGTCGATACCGACGGCCAGATAGACCATCCACATCGAAGCTCTGTCGGCTGCCTCGCGTGTGCGTTTCTCGAGCCGTTTGACCAGCTGCTGCATGGCGACATAGCACAGCCCCCCGATGCCGAAGGCGACGCCCACCAGCCATCCCGACATCGCATCGATCGCGCGCGGTATCAGCTCCACCGCCACGATCGCGAGCACGACGCCCGTTGCGGCATGGAGTGCCCGGTTGAGATTGCGCGCCGAAACCGGAAGAAGCTCGGCCACCACGCCGCCTGCGAAATTACCTAGCGCCGGCAATAGCGCAAGACCGAGTACCATTAGAAAAGGTTCCAATTTGGACGGTCCGGCTTCGCGATACGCAGTGGCGATTCGAGTCTAGGGATGTGATCTCAGGCGGATCGAAGCCGCAATAACCGAATTCTTCCCAACAGGCTCGGCTTCGGTCACTTTTTGATCACGCCACACGCGATCCGATTGCCGGCGGCTCCCGAGGGCTGGCTTTCGTAGTCGTCCGCGCCGGCATGTACCATGATGGCTGCGCCATCGCGGTCGAACAGGCTGGCGAATCGGAGCCGAAAGTTCAGCACCTCGATCTCCAGCCTTCCCGTATCAGGCACATGGAGATTGGGCATGTCACCGGCATGCGGTCCGCTCTCGACCCTAATCCCGTGCTTGGAGTCGTTCGGATTGAAGTGGCCGCCCGCAGAGGTAAACGGCGGATCGCACCTACCGACCGCATGGACGTGAAAGCCGTGGACGCCCGGCGGCAGACCGTCGAATTTGGCATGCAACAACACCCCGTTCGGGGTCTCGGTTACCGTGACTTCGCCAACAGCTTTACCCGTCCGGTTCTTCATTTCGGCCTTCGCGGCTTGCTGAGCCTTGGCGCCGCCACCACCGAGCAGGATTATGGCGATCGCGAGGGCTGCGACGCGCCGGGTTCCATCCAACATGTTTCTCCTCTTTGTAAGCGCTGATCACCATATCCAGGTTCACGCACAGCAGCAAATGGAGGCCATAGTGCGCCACGCGACGGGGATTTCGCTGCTCGTGGTACCGACGGCACTTCGGCTTATCCGCCGGGAACACGCCGCAGTCAGACGGGCGACCCTTGGAACGGGGCGCGGCCTAGTCGAAGAGCTCGTTAAGCCATGACTTGCGCCGGTGGTTGCGATGGCCGCGATGGCCGCCAGCGTGGCGGTCACCGACTGTAGCGGTTTCGGCACGGCCGGCGACCTCCCGCTCGAGACTGCGGTCGATAATCTTGTCCAGTTCTCCACGATCGAGCCAAACGCCGCGGCAACGGGGGCAGTAGTCAATCTCGATGTTTTGGCGCTCGCTCATCACGAGTTCGACATCACACTTGGGGCATTGCATCGTGTCACTCCTAATGTCTGGTTTGTCCCATGCGGTAGCCACGCGGCACTTTGCGGTCTTGGCACCGTCGCAGCACGGATTCGATATGGGATCTCCAGGTGCTGTAGGTTCAATGCCACGTGGGACTAAAATTATACAGCGCCGACGATCGCCCATCCGGAGCGACGAGCGGCTATCCCGGATGCTTGGATTCCGCGCCCGTGGGCTTTCTCAGCCACGCGACCATGAGCCCCGCAGCACCGAGCGAAATCGCGACATCGGCGAGGTTGAACGCCGGCCAATGGAAGCGGCCGTAATGCAGGACAAGGAAATCGGTAACGGCGCCGTCACGGAGTCGATCGACGAGATTGGCGGCCGCTCCCCCGATCACCATCGCTATTCCGGCCGCTTCCAAGACGCGTGACGCGCGCCGAAGCCAGACCGTCAGGAGGACGATAATTGCGAAGGCGACGGCGGAAAGAATGATGGGCGTCCATGACCCGAGATTCCCGAACAGGCCAAAGCTGATCCCGCGATTGTAGACCAGGGCAAGCTTGAAAAAGGATGCAACGGGAATGACGCGAGGCGGATCGAGCACGACGTCTACGATTAGCCACTTCGACGCGAGATCGATCGCGGTGATGACAACCGCGGCCAAGAGGCCGGCCCCGAAGTAGGGAGCAGACTTAGAGTTGCGATTGTTCATGCCTGATCGAGTGATTGCGAGGCGAGCCTTCCGCGTCGCTGTTGCCAAAATTGCGGGTTTGCATTTCGGATCGGTTTCGCCTTTTTCTTTCGCGCTGGGGCCTGACCTACAGGCTCGCGAATACGCCGATCGCCAGAGTGGTGGCGAGCACGGCCAGCACGAATGCGATAAAGCCCAGCGCAAGCACACGGTTCTTTCGTCTTTGCTGCTCGATCAGGAGCGCGCCCGTCGTCAGGTAACGTATGCTGTCGGAGTTCGATGGCGACCATGTCACCCGTCGTGCCTCTGTCTTCGTTTCGTGCCGCCCCCACATGTAAAGGATTACCAGGAAAGCGATCACGCACATCATGCTACTCGGGATCCAGATGACAACGCCCCCGACCTGTTCGTCGGCCAATGGCGCGTATCCGAACAAGCGGCCGGGCGCGTCATACCCCCTGTAAAGGACCGCGCTCTTGAGCGTCGTGTAGGCGCCGAGAACGATGTTGGAAAGGATGACGAGCCAAAGCATCATTGCCCGCACGCCAAACCGCAAGCCGTTCGGCGGCGGCCTCCGGTCGAATATGCGCCACCAGAATATCAGGCCGGCGAGAAGCATGGTCAGGTGCATCGAGTAGTGGACCGCCTCGTCGCGTAAGGCGGCGTCGTGGTAGCGTGGGATTTCCCAAACGTAGAGCGCACCGACATACAATGCCGTCACGACGACCGGATGGGCTACCGTGCGGAAGGCGCGCCTCAGCCAGCGCTGCCTGGCCATGGGTGCCACCAGGCCGCGGCGGATCGATGCGGGAAGCCCTGCCACCAAGATGCCCTGGGGCCACGCAAGGGCGATTAGCATCGGGCCCAACATTCGCAGCAACAGGTGCTGGATTTGGTGCACGAAGAACAGCCGCTCCGCGATAGGGTCGATCGGCGATTGCAGGGCCAGAAACAGCGCCCCCACACCGGCAAAGAACATCAGGTGTCGCCATTGGAGTACAGGGTCGACGATCGCAGCGCGCCGCACCACCCCGACCGCGTATATCAGCGCGATGGCTGCCGTGGGCAGGACGACGTCGGGCGTCGGCTCCCAGGCCGAAACAGCCGTCGCGTCGGTCAGGGTCTCGCCGCCATGCGCGACGGCGGGGCCGGACGCTACGCCCATGACCCCCGCCGCCGCGGACAGCCACAGAACGGCCGCCGTCAGCCGGGAGGTCTGCGCCTTAACCATCCCGAAACCGCTGGGCCGAGCAAGACGCCCGCTTCGGCTCCACCTACGATGAACAGCGTCAGGCCAATCACCACTGCTGTGGCGGGCTCGATCCCGGCGCTGACGACGATTCGCTCGATCGTGTCCGCGACCGGGAACGTCAAATAGGCCAACGCCCCCGCCAGACCGCCGACGGCCATCGGCAGACAGCGCGCGAGCCGGGATCGGCGCCGATCGGGAACGGCTGAAAGCCCGGCCGTGTCGCCGTCTCCGACCAGCGGGTCTGGCGCCGATCCGATCGGAGCGCGAATCCCGTGCGCCCGCCTCAACGCCTCTTGGCCTTCTCGACGACGACTTTCACCGTTATGCGGCCGGCCGCTCCGAAATCCATCGTAAGGTCGAACGCGTCACCCTCCTTCAATCGCTTTTTCAGGCCCGCGAGCCAGATATGCTCGCCCCAGGACGCGAGCGCGCGCGGCTTTCCCGGGGGCAGTTCGACCGACGTCGGCCACGTGTCATGGCCGTCCTTCCG
>MRWG01001621.1_pt1 | contig 13619 bp, 10 predicted proteins | sample 1013341 | NCBI WGS metagenome assembly MRWG01 (sample SAMN06117577, study PRJNA244670) | biofilm metagenome | biome: Water; feature: Cathode Biofilm; material: Biofilm; isolation source: microbial consortium enriched at the cathode of a solar microbial fuel cell | place: USA: District of Columbia ... | reverse complement strand
TCACGGCTCCGACCGACAAGTCGATCCCGCCAGTAGCAATGACGAGCGACATGCCAATGGCGATCAGGGCGACCGGTGCGCCGCGATTGAAGATATCGATGACGCCGCCGAACACCCGCCCGTCCTGGATGGTGAAAGCAAAGAAGCCCGGATTGACGATGATGATGACCAGCCAGATGAGGCCGAGCGCGACCAGCGGCCAGAGCGCGCCGTGGCGTTGCAGCGTGGAAATGATCGACTTCGGCCCGGTCATGAGGCAATCGCCTGCAAGACGGCGTCCTCTGTGATGTCCTCGCCTTCGATCATTGCGATCTGGCGGAAGTCGCGCAGCACGATGACACGGTGGCTGAAGGCGACGAGTTCTTCCAGTTCCGAAGACGTCACAATCAGCGCCATTCCGCGTTCGCAGAGCTGGTGGATGAGGCGCAGGATTTCAGCATGAGCGCCGACATCAATGCCGCGTGTCGGCTCGTCCAGGAGCAGCACATCCGGCGCGATGGCGAGCCAGCGCGCGAGGATGACCTTTTGCTGGTTGCCGCCACTGAGAAGGCGGACGGGCTTGTCGGCGTCAGGTGTCGCAATCTTGAAATCGGTAATCGCCTTCTCGGCCATGGCGCGCTTCTCACGGGCCGGAATGGGCCGCCACCAGCCGCGCCGGGCCTGCAAGGCGAGGGCAATATTCTCCCGCACGCTAAGCTCGCCCACGATGCCGTTTGCCTTGCGGTCCTCCGGGCACAGCGCGATGCCTCTGGCAATGGCGCCGCGCGGCGATGTGATGTGCACATCGCGGCCATTGCGGCGAATCCGGCCACTGGAAAGCGTGTCGAGACCGAAGAGTGCGCGGCAGACTTCGGTGCGCCCGGAACCGAGCAGGCCGGCAAGACCGATCGCCTCGCCCGATTGCGCCGCGAGGCTGATCTCCTGCACCGAACCCGATACGCAGGCACTGTCCATTTCCAGCGCCGCGTCGTTTCCCTCTGTTACTGTTCCGCGGCTTGCGTGGCTGCTGGCCGTGCCCTGGAGCTCATAGCCCAGCATGTGCTCGACGAGTTTCGGGCGAGGGAGTTCGGCTGTCTCGAAAGTCCCGATCTTCCTGCCATTACGCAGCACCGTTATCCGGTCCGATAGCGCGTAGACCTGGTCGAGAAAGTGGGTGACGAAGACCACGCCCAGCCCGGCGGTCCGCAGGTCGCGCAGGATGTCGAACAGCACCTCGACTTCGCTGGCATCCAGGCTTGCCGTCGGCTCATCAAGGACAAGGATTTTCGCGCGCTGGTCGACACCGCGCGCAATCGCGACAAGCTGTTGGATGGCGACGGAGAACGCACCCAGCGGGCGGGTCACGTCGATGTCGAGACGGAATCGCTTCAGCGTTTCGCGCGCCTTGGCATTCATCTGTTTCCAGTCGGTCAGGCCGAAGCGTCGCGGCTCGCGCCCGAGCAGGAGGTTCTGCGCGACCGACAGGTTGGGCAGGAGATTGACCTCCTGGTACACAGTACTGATCCCCGCCGCCTGTACTTCGCCAACCGATTGCGGCGACAGCGTCTCGCCGCCCAGCAACATTTCCCCGCCATCGCGCGGATAGACGCCTGTCAGCACCTTGATCAGTGTCGATTTGCCCGCGCCGTTTTCGCCGAGCAGCGCGTGGACCTCGCCGGGCCTCACCTCGAAGTCGACATCGTCCAGTGCGACGACGCCCGGAAATTCCTTCCGGACCCCGCGGAGGGAGAGGAGCGGCGTGGCAGCAGTCATTGGCTCAGCCGGCGGTCCGCTTCTGGTATTCCTCCGCGGCGGTCTCCTGGGTGAAGAGGTCGCCATTCACCGAGATCAGCTTGTCCACGCTCTCGCCGCGCAGATGCGCCTCGATGGCGTCGAAGGCCGGGCCGCCCATATGCGGGCTGAGCTCGACCGTGGCGTTGGTGTCGCCATCGGCCATGGCCTTGAAGATGTCCGGCACGGCATCGACGGAGACGACAAGAATGTCGTCGCCTGGATCGATACCGGCTTCCTTCATGGCGATCACCGCGCCAAGCGCCATCTCGTCATTATGCGCCCAGACCGCGCAGATATCGGCAGGGTCCATGGCGCGCAGGAAGGTCTCCATGATTTCCTTGCCGCGGGCGCGGGTGAAGTCTGCCGTCTGTGTCATGACGATCTCGGCATCGGGGTAGTTGGCGATCACCTCATTGAAGCCGGTCATCCGGTCGATGGCGGCCGTGGCGCCGACCGTGCCCTGCAGCTCGACGATGTCGCAATCGCCGCCCGTCTCTTCCATCAGCCAGCGGCCGGCCTTGCGGCCTTCCTCGACGAAGTCGGACGCAACGCGCGTGAGGTACAGGCTGTCATCTTCGAGCGCCATGTTACGGTCGACGATGACGACCGGGATACCGGCGCGCTTGGCTTCCGTCAGCACGGGCTTCCAGCCGGTTTCGACGACGGGCGCGATGACAATGGCATCGACGCCCTGGGCAATGAAACTGCGCACAGCGCGGATCTGGTTTTCCTGTTTCTGCTGTGCGTCGGAGAATTTCAGGTCGATGCCCCGGTCGCGCGCTTCGGCCTGCACGGCCTGCGTAAACGAAGTCCGCCAACCGCTTTCGGAGCCAACCTGAGAGAACCCGACGGTGAGCTGGTCGTTGGCGCCGCCCTCCGAGTTTCCGGAACCGCACCCAGCGATAGCGATAGCGCTAACAATTAGCGTGATAAGCTGTTTCATTTGGCCTCCCGTTTTTCTTTCTATTCTAGAATTCAGATCCAGCCGCCGTCGACTATAAACGACTGGGCCGTACACATCCGCGCATCGTCCGAGGCGAGGAACAGCGCCATGGCGCAGATATCCTGCGGCAGCAGCTCGCTCTTCAGCGACTGACCGCGTACGATCTCGCGCTTTACCTCTTCGCCGACCCACATTTCCTTTTGCTTCGGTGTCATCACCCAGCCCGGCACCAGCGTGTTGATGCGGATATTGTCGGCGCCAAGATCGCGGGCAAGGCCGCGCGTCATGCCCTCGATGGCGGCCTTGGACGTGGTGTAGCCGGTCATGCCGCCCTGGCATTCATACCAGCTCATCGAGCCGAAATTGACGATGGAGCCGCCGCCGGCCTCAAGCATCTGGGAATGCGCGGCCTTGATCGCGAAGAAGGCGTGGCGGAGATTCACGGCGATCCTGTCATCCCAATAGGCTTCAGTGACCTCGCGAAAATCGTGGCGCGTATCGTCGGCGGCATTGTTGACGAGAACGCTGATCGGGCCGTTCGCCTCGCCGACCTTTGCCATGATGTCGGCAAGCTTGCCGGTGTCGCGCAGATCACATTCGAAGAAGCTGGCGCCGGTTGTGTCTGCAAGGCTTTTGCCCGCATCCTTCTGCAGGTCCACAAAGCTGACCTTTGCCTTCTGGGCTGCAAATGCACTGACCAGCTCGGCGCCGATACCCGTCGCACCACCCGTAATGAAGACAGTCCGGCCGGCGAGGCTCGGATAGGTGTTTGTGAGTGGGGCAGGGGCGGTCATGACAGTATTGCTCAATGGGAATGGGGCGGGACGGCGGCGCCCCGGCAGCCAACAAGAAAATCGAAATCGCAGCCTTCATCGGCCTGCAGCACATGCCGGCGGTAGAGGCCTTCATATCCTCCGGCAGGCTGGGCGACGGTACTGGCCCGAAGCTCAGCGAGGCGGGCCTCGAGCTCCTTATCCGGGATATCGAGATGCAACCGGCCCGCGCGCGCATCGAGTTCGATCATGTCGCCATTGCGCACGGCGGCGAGAGGACCGAATTCTGCCGCTTCAGGTGCCACATGCAGGACGACGGTGCCAAAGGCGGTGCCGCTCATCCGCGCGTCCGAAATGCGGACGAGATCGGTGATCCCGCGCTTCAGCAGTTTCGGCGGCAGGCCCATATTCCCGACTTCAGCCATGCCCGGATAGCCTTTCGGTCCACAATTCTTGAGCACCATGACAGAGGTCTCGTCTATGTCGAGATCAGGATCGGCAAAGCGGGCCTTGTAGTCCTTGAAGTCTTCGAAGACGACGGCGCGGCCGCGATGCTTCAGCAGCTCTGGCGTAGCGGCCGAAACCTTCAGCACGGCGCCGCGCGGGGCGAGGTTTCCGCGTAGGATGCAGATGCCGCCGCTTGCGACCAGCGGATTGCCGAGCGGGCGGATGACCTCGTCATTGTGGCAGGGCGCGTCCTTGACGTTCTCCCAGATCGGCTTGCCGTTCGCCGTCAGCGCGCCGCGGTGCAGGAGGCCGAGTTCACCGAGGCGGCGCAGGACGACAGGCAAGCCGCCGGCATAGTAGAATTCCTCCATCAGGAACCGACCGGAGGGCTGCAGGTCCACAATGGTCGGCACGTCCGCGCCCAGCGTCTGCCAGTCATCAAGCGTGAGATCGACGCCGATCCGCTGGGCGATGGCTTTCAGGTGGATGACGGCGTTCGTCGATCCGCCGATTGCGGCGTTCGCGCGGATCGCGTTCTCGAAGGCTTCGCGGGTAAGGAGCTTGGAGAGGGGAAGATCTTCCTTCACCATCTCCACGGCGCGCATGCCGGAAAGGTGCGCAAGGCCATAGCGCCGGGAATCGACGGCGGGAATGGCGGCGTTCTCGGGCAGCGTCACACCAAGGGATTCGGCCATGCAGGCCATTGTGGAGGCCGTGCCCATCGTGTTGCAGGAGCCAGCCGAGCGCGACATGGACTGCTCGGCGGCCATGAACTCGTCGAGGCTGATCTCGCCGGCATTGTATTGCTCGTTCATCCGCCAGACGAGCGTGCCGGAGCCGACGGGCTTGCCCTTGTGGTAGCCGTTCAGCATCGGCCCGCCGCTGACGACGATGGCCGGGACATCGCAGCTTGCCGCGCCCATGAGCAAGGCCGGCGTGGTCTTGTCGCAGCCGACCAGCAGCACGACCCCATCGACGGGATTGCCGCGGATCGCCTCCTCGACGTCCATGCTGGCAAGGTTGCGGGTCATCATGGCTGTGGGGCGGAGGTTCGACTCGCCATTCGAGAAGACAGGGAACTCTACCGGCAGACCGCCCGCCTCGTAGATGCCTTGCTTAACCCGATCGGCAACACCGCGAAGATGTGCGTTGCAGGGGGTGAGTTCAGACCAGGTATTGCAGATGCCGATGACGGGCTTGCCGTCGAACTGATGTGCCGGAAACCCCTGATTCTTCATCCAGGACCGGTACATGAAGCCGTTCTTGTCGGCTGTGCCGAACCAGGCCTGAGACCGGAGTTTCCTCTTCTGGTCAGACATTCAATGCCTCTCCCTGAACCGTTTTTTGCGGCGCTTTCTGAACGCGGCTTGATTTGCGTCATCTGGTCATACAATATGAGTAAGACGCTGCCAACACATCGGTTACCTCATGTCGCTGAAACCTCGAAACCTCACCGAACAACTCGTCGAGACCCTGGGTCTGCGAATTATCTCGGGCGACTATCCGGTCGGTGACCGTTTGCCGAGCGAGCAGTATTTCGGCGAGGAATTCGACGTTAGCCGGCCCATCCTGCGGGAAGTGACAAAGGTCCTGATGGCCAAGGGGCTGGTGGAGTCGCGTTCGCGGGTCGGGACGACGGTCAGGGCGCGTGAGAACTGGTCAATGCTGGATCCGGACGTGCTGCGCTGGACGATCCAGTCGCTGCCCGAGCAGGACTTTATCGACTCCCTGTTTGATACGCGCATGGTCTATGAGCCGGGCGCTGCGGCGCTGGCGGCGAGGAATGCAAGTGAAGAGGACCTGGTGCGCATCCGCTCAGCCTATGAAGCGATGGAGGAGGCCGATACCACGTCTGATCTCATGGACCCGGACCTTGAATTCCACCAGGCCATTGTCGATGCGACGCAAAACCCGTTTCTCGCCCATATCGGGCGCACGCTCTACAATGCGCTCAAATACTCGATCGAGCTTACCAGCCGCCATCCGCACACCCATGACCTGTCCCTGCCGCGCCACAAGGCGGTCTGCGATGCGATCCTGAAGCGCGACAGCGCAGAGGCGGCGCGTACGATGCAGATCCTCCTCGAAGAGTCGCGCCGGGATTTCGTTCATGTTGCAGGCATTGACGAGACGGATCACCAATGAACCTCGTTCAGTATCTCGACGATTCTGGCGCCGTGCGGGTTGCCTGTGTTCTCGACAGCGAAACGCTGGCGCCGCTGGAGCCTGCGATTTCGCTGTATGACTTTGCTCTCAAAGTGATGGAGCAGGGGCTTCGACTGTCTGACGCTATCCAGGCTTCACTGGGTTCTGGGCGTCTGAATTATGAAGCGCTGCTTCTCGAGGGGCGCATCCTGTCGCCCATTAGCCACCCCGACCCGGCCCACCTCCTGGTCACAGGGACCGGCCTGACCCATCTCGGCAGCGCCGACACCCGCGACGCCATGCATGCGAAGCTCGAAGCGGGTGGGGAAAACCTCACCGATTCCATGAAGATGTTCCGCATGGGGCTTGAAGGCGGCAAGCCGGAAAGCGGGCAGGAGGGTGTGCAGCCGGAATGGTTCTACAAGGGCGACGGGCTGTCGGTCGTCAGGCCTGGTGGAGACCTTGTCTCACCCCGATTTGCGCTTGACGGCGGCGAAGAGCCCGAGATCGCCGGCATCTACATCATCGCGCCGGATGGCCGGCCGCGTCGTCTCGGCTTTTGCCTCGGCAACGAGTTTTCCGACCACACGATGGAGAAGATCAACTATCTCAATCTTGCCCATTCGAAGCTGCGCCCCTGCGCTTTCGGGCCAGAGCTGCGGCTCGGCGAGCTGCCTGCCGACATACGGGGCAGGTCGATGATTTCGCGCGATGGAAAAACAGTCTGGGAAAAGCCCTTTGCCAGCGGCGAAGACAATATGAGCCATTCCATCGCCAATCTCGAAGCGCACCATTTCAAATATGAAGGTTTCCGGCGGCCGGGCGACGTGCATGTCCATTTCTTCGGGACGGCGACGTTGAGTTTTGCGGATGGTATCGAAGCCAAGCCGGGCGATGTTTTTGAGATCAGCGCGGAGGGCTTCGGCGCTCCGCTGCGAAACCGCATCGTGGAAGGGCAAGCCCAATCCGACTTCCACCCACTGCCGCTATAAGGCAGGGGCGCCCGGACAGGGGCGAAACAACGAGAATAGATCAGGGAGAAAAGAATGATCCGGTCTGCATTGTTAGCGGCAAGCATGATAGCGCTATCGGCGTGTGCGACGATCGAGGCGCAGACGCGTGCCACAGTTGATCCGTCCTCGCCGATTGGCACGATCGCACCAGAAGTGTACGGCCAGTTCCTCGAGCATCTCGGGGCCCAGCCCTATGGCAGCATCTGGGTCGGCGAAGACAGCGATATCCCCAATACGGATGGGATTCGCGACGATGTCTTCGCCGCGCTCGACAAGCTGGACATTCCCGTGATCCGGTGGCCGGGCGGCTGCTATTCGGACCGCTACTATTGGCGTGACGGCATCGGCGAACGGGCACTGCGTACCAACGCCGCCTGGGGTGGGACGCTCGAGCCGAACACGTTCGGGACGCATGAATTCTTCAACCTCGCCGAACGGCTAGGTGCGAAAACCTATCTCAACATCAATATCGGCACCGGCACGCCGAAGGATGCCGCCGACTGGCTGGAATACATCACGGCCACCCGAGGCGACCGCGCCGAGGAACGCCGGTCCAATGGCCGGGACGAGCCATGGACCGTGGATTATCTCGCCATCGGCAATGAGACCTGGGGCTGTGGCGGTCATATCACGCCGGAATACTACGCGGACACGTACGCGCTCTATTCCAGTTTCGCGAAGACCGAGGGCGAGCAGCCCAAGCGCATCATCTCCGGCTCGCATGACGAGAATATCGAATACTCGGACGCCGTATTGAGCCATCCTTACATCGCCGATCTGGCCGAAGGCATCTCCGTGCACGTCTACTCCCTGCCGACCGGCGACTGGGGCGCCAAGGGCGCAGCGGTGGGCTTTCCGGAGGCGGAATGGATTTCCACCCTGTCACGCGCACTGCGCATGGAGGGTGTGATCACGGACCAGATCGCGATGTTCGAAGAGCATGAAGACCTAGGTGACGACTTCGGCCTGTATGTTGACGAATGGGGAACCTGGTACGACCCGGCCACGGAGGACACGCCGGCCCTTTACCAGCAGAACACCATGCGCGACGCGGTCGTCGCGGCCCTCAGCCTCAACATATTCCATGACCATGCCGACCGGGTCGCCATGACCAACATCGCCCAGATGGTGAACGTGCTGCAGGCCATGATCCTGACGGATGGCCCCGACATGGTGCTGACGCCGACCTATCACGTCTTCGAGATGTACAAGCCCTTCCAGGGCGCGACGGCGCTGCCGGTAAGCTACGATGCGCCGGATTACAGCCATGGTGACTACACCATCCCCGCGATCAGCCTTTCGGCGGCGCAAACGCCGGACGGCAAGCTGGTTGTCGCCCTCATCAATTCCGACGCGAAGGCCGCGCACGCCGTTGATATCAGTGCGTTCGGGGCGAGTGCCTTCACGGGACGGATCCTGACAGCGGACGCCATGGACGCGCACAACACGTTCGAGGCACCGGAGGCTGTCACGCCAACGCCGTTCGAGGTCGAAGGCGGCGTGGCAAACTTGCCGCCGCATTCGGTCGTTGTCCTGACAGAGGAGCAGTGAGTGATGTCTGCCAAACGATCATCGCTGACGACCGGCCTTGCTGGGGTCCTCCTTTCTGCCTGCGTATCGCAGGGCGCACCGGCGGCAAATGAGCCCCGACTGCCGGGGGCCAACCCGCTCTTTTCGGATGTCTTCACAGCCGATCCCGCGCCCATGGTCCATGACGGGCGGGTCTATCTCTATGTCGGCCATGACGAGGCTGGCCCAGATCAGATGTTCAACATCACCGAATGGCTGGTCTATTCCTCCGACGACATGCGCAACTGGACGGCGCATGGCCCGGTCATGAAGCCCACCGACTTTGCGTGGGCCAAGCGCGACGCGTGGGCGTCCGAGGTCGAGGAGAAAGACGGCAAGTTCTACTTCTACACAACGGTCGAGCACGACGACACCGATCCCGGCAAGGCGGTCGGGGTGGCCGTGTCCGACAGTCCGACCGGGCCTTTCGTCGATGCGCGCGGGTCTGCTCTCATCAGCAACAGCATGACGAAGATGGCCGCGCACTCCTGGGATGACATTGATCCGACCGTGTTCCAGGACGATGACGGCACGGCCTGGCTCTGGTGGGGCAACCAGATCCTCTATTATGCGAAGCTTGCGCCGAACATGATCGAACTCGACGGCCCGATCCAGACGCTCGACATCGCGCCCTACGAGGAAGGCCCATGGATCCACAAACACAACGGGACCTACTATCTCCTCTACGCCGCGATCGACCGCAGTGTCAGCGAGGATGAGCAGATCCACTATGCGACGGCGCCGAGCATCACCGGTCCGTGGACGCTACAGGGAATGCTCACCGGTTCGGGTGAGAACAGTTTCACCATCCATCCCGGCACGGTCGAGTTTGAAGGCCAGTGGTATCTCTTCTACCACGATGCGTCACAGACGATCGACGGCGTGCCGGGGGCGCTCGGCCGGCGCTCCGTCCGCGTCGAATATCTCTACCACAATGAAGACGGCACGCTTCAGCCGGTCGAACAGACGCCCGAGGGCATCAGCGTTCCACCGCAACCTGCGCCCGCAAGCCAGTCCACCGAGGAAGGGCAAAAGCCATGATGATCCGATCCATGATCGCGGCCTTCTGTACCGTTACTTTCGCCGGCCCGGCGCTTGCTCAGGACGGGACGATGTATCCCATGGAGGCGCCTGCCGAGCCTGGAGCGATCCCGTTGAATACAGGCGGCGTGGAAGGCCAGACGGCCAGCGAATCCTGGTTTCGCCAGTGGGGCGATCCGATGGCGCGCAACATTACCGCAGCCACGCTCACGCCTTTCCTGGCGGACCCGGAGACAGCCACTGGCGCCAGCGTCATCGTCGCGCCGGGTGGGGGCTTCATGTGGCTGTCCATGGGCAATGAAGGCTGGGAAGTCGCAGAGGCGCTTCAGGACAAGGGCATCAACGCGTTCGTCCTGAAATACCGGCTACAGCCGACAGCAGACACACTCGACGCCTTCAAGGAAGAGATGGAACGGCGCTTCGCCGAGGCGGGCAATCGGGACGAGGATGATGACACACCCGCCGGACCGCCGCGCTGGGATCTCTCCAACCAGCTGGAGGATGCCGAAGCCGCTTACGCCATGATCCTTGAAAACAAGGATGAGTGGGGCGTCGATCCGGCGCGGATCGGCATGATCGGCTTTTCCGCCGGCGCTGGCCTTACAATGCACACCACGCTCAATTCGGAGACCGTCGACCTCGCCTTTATCGGCCCGATCTATGGCGGCATGGGCTCGGTCGACGTGCCGGAGCGTGCGCCGCCCATGTTCGCCGCAATCGCGACGGACGATTTCCTGTTCGGCGGCGAGTTTGGCTTGATCCAGTCCTGGTTCGATGCCGGTATCCCGGTTGAGTTCCATCTCTACCAGAATGGCGGCCATGGCTTCGGCCTTGGCAATCCGGACCGCACCAGCAACAAGTGGTTCGATGCCTTCATCCACTGGCTGGACGTGAACGGTTTCCTTGAAGCCAGCTCCGAGGAGTAGCGGGCGAACACCTCGCCGATTTACTGGTAAGGCAATGTGTGCTTGGACGAGGCCCAATTGCCACCATGCAGGTCGGAATGGTCAAGGACACCTTGCTCGATTACAGATTTTCCGTCGCGCCGATGATGGACCGGAGCAAAAGATGAATTAATACAAAGACTTACAGGCCTTCGTGTGCGCGTCGTGTGCAGTGAGAATTCGCGATAATGCAAGAAAATCCGATGAAGGAGGGCGGCTTAGGTTGCTAGTAAAGAGGGCAATTCTCTTAAAGGCCAAGCACCCAATTGAAGACAGGGAGTATGTGAAACCGCCCCCCAGACAGGACGGTTTCACACTGACTTCGTGACGATGAGTTTGGGAATAGCTCACGAGCAATTCACCTAGTCGGCGAGGCAATCGGCACCGCTCTCGTCAACTTCGCAGATTTGCATAATTCGGTAGGAGCCATCCCGGCCGCGTTTGACTTCGAAGGACACCTGGTCGCCTTCCGAGAAGCCGGCCAGATTGGCGTCACCCATCAGGGCGAAATTCATCGTCATGGCTCCCATGCCAATACCTTCAAATGGTCCATGATCAATCGTGACGGAGCCGCCATCTGAGTCGATCGAGACGATATTGCCCATTGCACGGCCTGTGTCCTGGTCCATTCCACTTGGACTATGAGCGGGCATCTGGGCTGCATCCTCCATTTCCATGGGCATAGTCTGCGTCTCTGGCTGCGAACCTTGTGTATCGGCGGGTGCACACGCAGCAGTGGCCACAGCTAACACTGTCGAAGCAAAGAGGGGGACGAAACTTTTCACGATAGTTCTCCTTCGTTTTGTAGGGGTGTTGGATGAGCACGGCGCTCGTTTCGCGCGGCAAGCTGAAGCCCGACGCGGATGTAGTAGATGGCCGGAATCACAACCAGTGTGAGGAGCAGTGTCGATGCCATGCCGCCGAGCATCGGCAGCGCGATTCGGCGCATCACATCGGACCCCAGACCATCAGTCAGAAAGATCGGCGCAAGACCGGCAAATATTGTGGTGACAGTCATCAACTTCGGGCGGACACGCATCGCGGCACCCCTGCTGACGGCAGCCAGAAGCTCTTCCCTGTTTTGCGGGTTGGTCCTGCGAACCTCGCTATCGATGTAGAGAAGCATGACCACGGCTGTCTCGACTGCAATACCGCCGAGCGCGATAAAGCCAACGGCTACGGCGACAGACAGGTTGTAACCGGCAAGCCAGACCGCCCACATGCCTCCGATCAGACCAAAAGGGAGGCTGGCCATGATGATCAGGGTACGATCCAGCCGGCCGAAATGCAGCATGAGGAGCAGAAAGATCAGGGCGACCGCGGCGGGGATGGCGATCTGCAGGCGCTCATTCGCCTCCTGCATCTGCTCGAACTGGCCGGAGAACTCGACGGCATATCCGGCTGGAAGCTCTATCTTTTCGGCGATCACCTGCTGTGCCTCCGCCACATAGCTTCCGATGTCCCGGTCGGCGATGTCGATGAACACCCAGCCGGTCAGGCGGGCATTCTCCGAGCGGATCATTGGCGGGCCTTCCATGTAGGAAATGTCCGCGAGTTCACTGAGCGGTATGTGCGCGCCCGAAGGTGTCGGGACGAGTATCTCTTCAAGATCATCGGCGCTGTCGCGGAAAGGCCGGTCGTATCGCAGCATGATGTCGTAGCGCTCACGGCCTTCAACCGACTGGCTGAGCGCCATGCCGCCGAGTGCAGTCTGGACGACCGACTGGAAGGCCGCCATGTCGATGTTGCGTCTCGCGAGTTCGTTCCGGTTGGGGGTGATTTCGAGATATTTCCCGCCCATCACCCTGTCGGCGAAGGCAGACCGTGTTCCGGCCACGTCTCCAACGGCCGCCTCGATCTGGCGAGCAATGGCCTCGATCTCTGTAAGCTCGTCGCCTGTGACCTTGACGCCAATCGGCGTTCTCACCCCGGTCGAGACCATGTCCATCCGGATCTTGATCGGATAGCCCCAAGAATTGACGAGCCCTGGCATTTGCAGTTTCGCATCGAGTTCATCGGTGATGTCATCGACGGTAATCCCTGGCCGCCATTCCTCCTTTGGCTTCAGCTTGATCCAGGTCTCGATCATGGTCAGCGGTGCCGGATCCGTCGCGGTATCGGCCCGGCCTGCCTTGCCGAAGACCCGATCGACTTCTGGGACGGTCTGGATGACCCGATTTGTCTGCCCGAGGATCTCTCGCATCTTGGTCGCCGACACGCCGGGCAGGGTGGTCGGCATATAGAGGAGTTCGCCTTCATAGAGCGCCGGCATGAATTCGGAACCAATGCGTTGAACGGGTACAATAACGCTTGCGGTAAGCGCGAGGGCGATCGCAACGGTTATCCACTTGAAGCGCAAGGCGAGGTGTAGAACAGGCTTGTAAGCCCAGATGAAGAAGGCGTTGACCGGATTGGCTTCCTCTCGGCGAAACCGGCCCCGCATCAGATAAAGCATGAGAACCGGAACGAGGGTCACCGACAGGATGGCCGCAAACGCCATGGCGTAGGTTTTTGTGTAAGCGAGCGGGCTGAACAGCCTGAAACTTTGCCCTGTGAGCGCAAAGACCGGCAGGAAAGAAACAGTAATAATCAAGAGCGAGAAGAAGATTCCAGGGCCGACTTCCTGGGCAGCCTCAACAAGAGCCTGACGGCGAGCTTTCGGCTGGGGTTTGGCTCCGAGATCGGCGAGTTTCCGGCTTGCATTCTCGACCAGGACGATCGAGGCATCCACCATCGCTCCTATGGCGATGGCGATACCGCCAAGCGACATGATGTTGGCGGTCACGCCCTGCCAGGACATGATAAGAAACGCACCTAGCACACCAAGCGGCAGGGTGATGATGGCGACGAGCGATGAGCGCACATGGAGCAGAAAAATCAGGATGACCAGCGCGACCGCGATACCTTCTTCAATAAGCTTGTGTGTCAGATAATCGACAGAACCCTCGATCAGTGGGGCGCGGTCATAGAC
>MRWG01001620.1_pt1 | contig 13623 bp, 12 predicted proteins | sample 1013341 | NCBI WGS metagenome assembly MRWG01 (sample SAMN06117577, study PRJNA244670) | biofilm metagenome | biome: Water; feature: Cathode Biofilm; material: Biofilm; isolation source: microbial consortium enriched at the cathode of a solar microbial fuel cell | place: USA: District of Columbia ... | reverse complement strand
CCCCCCCGAGATCACCAACCCTTGACGCCTTTGGACTGGCCCCGGGGTTGGGCCGAGGTACACTGACGCGCTCGGCATGCGGGATTCTGACGGGCGTTGGTCGCCCTCCCGCACGCCGACGGTTCCTCGCCGGCAACGCAGCGCCGGCGCCTCCATTCCATCGTTCCGCTGTCAATTCAGAGCCCACATGCCCGACGAGCACGACAACGCCTCGACGACCCCGTCCGACACCGCGCCCCGCACCCCCGCGCCCTCCGGCCCCGAGTCGCCGTCCCTGACGGCGGAGATGGACGCCGAGATCGAGGCCGCCATGGCCGACCTCGAGGCCGCCGGCGCCGCCGACCCGGACTCCGCCCAGGGCAAGAAGCCCGGCATCCGCGGCCCGCGCGTCGTGCAGGGTGGACGCGAGCACCGAACCGGCACGGTCGTCTCGGTCGGCGCCTCGGACGTCTTCGTCGAGTTCGGGCCCAAGGAACTCGGCGTCGTCGAGTCCACCCAGTGGAAGGAAGGCGCCGAGAAGCCCAAGGTCGGTGACGCCCTCGAGGTGGTCGTCCAGCGCTTCGACGCCAACGAGTCGATCTACGTCTGCGTCCTCCCCGGCGCGGTGCAGAAGGCCGACTGGGAGATGCTCGAGCCCGGCCAGGTCGTCGAGGCCCGCTGCACCGGCACCAACAAGGGTGGCCTGGACATGGAGGTCGCCGGGCACCGCGCCTTCATGCCCGCCAGCCAGGTGGACATCGACCGCGTCCCGGACCTCTCCGTCTTCGTCGGCGAGAAGCTCACCTGCCAGGTCCAGAAGCTCGACAAGCGCGGGCGCGGCAACATCGTCCTCTCCCGACGCGAGGTCGTCCAGGCCGAACGCGCCAAGGCCGCCGAGGGCCTCAAGGAAGCGCTCAAGGAAGGCGACACCATCGAGGGCACGGTCCGCAAGATCATGGACTTCGGCGCCTTCGTGGACATCGGGGGCGTGGACGGGCTCGTCCACATCTCCGACCTGACCCACGACCGTGTCGGGCACGGCGCCAAGGCCGTCGCCAAGCACGTCAGCGAGGGTCAGAAGGTCAAGGTCCAGATCCTCAAGCTCGACTGGGACACCAACCGCATCAGCCTCGGCATGAAGCAGCTCCAGGCCGACCCCTTCGAGGCCGTCGCCTCCGAGATCGTCGAGGGCGCGGAGGTCTCCGGCAAGGTCACCAAGATCATGGACTTCGGCGCCTTCGTCGAGGTCGCCCCGGGCGTCGAGGGCCTCGTCCACATCTCCGAGCTTGACTGGAAGCGCGTCGACAAGGTCGAGGATGTCCTCCGCCCCGACGAGGTCGTGCAGGTCAAGGTCCTCGGCGTGGACCCCCAGAGCCGCAAGGTCTCCCTCAGCGTCAAGCAGCTCAAGGAACGCCCCCAGGCGCCCGGCGGACGCGGACGCAAGGGTGGTCGCGGCGACCGCGACGACCGCTCCCCCGAGGAGATCCTCAAGGAAACCCCCCAGATGCGCCGCCTGCGCGAGCAGGCCAAGGCCCGCGAGAAGCAGCAGGGCAAGAAGGGCGGCGGCCTCGGCGACGCCGGGGGCCTTGGGCTGGGGCTTGGGGATCTGAAGCTGTAGCTGCGGGCCAGATTCGATGGATCCGATTGAACGCCACGATACCGCCAGCTATCGCCACTTCACCGGTCCTCAACGGATCGACAAGGCGCTGAGTACGCTGGACGGCCTCATCCGAGGAATCTCAGCCGACAAGAGAGTGAACCCAACCGAGGCCAACGCTCTGCGCGATTGGATCGAGGAACACTCAAGATTCGCTGATCACGACATCTTGGGTCCTCTTGTGGATCTTGCCAACTCCGTGCTGGATGGCGAGGACGCTGGGGAAGCGCTCTTTGACCTTGCATGGCAAAGAAATCAGTTCCGCGCCAGCAATCAATACTTTCGGCAAGCAACAAAGGACATCCAACGTCTCCAAGCGATTCTTGCCGGCATTTCTGCGGATGGCGTCATCCAAATGGATGAGGCACGCATGCTGCAGCAGTGGTTGGAAAATCACCAATCCCTGCGTCACTCATGGCCATACGAGGAAGTTCAATCGCTCTTGCTCTCCGTTCTTCAGGATGGGCGAATCGATCCGACAGAGCACGAGCTTTTGGTCCAGTACTTTGAAGCATTCGGAGGGTCGGGGGAGGCTGATGACTCCGAACCGAGTACTACTTTGCTGACACTGGCAGGAGTCTGTGCAGCAACGCCTCAAATCGTGTTCGATCGGCGGACGTTTGCGATGACCGGGCACTCCAAACGGGCCAAACGCAGAGACATTGCCGACGTCATCGAACGCTTGGGTGGCTACGTAAAGGGAAACGTCTCCGCCGGACTCAACTATCTGGTGGTGTGCTGCAAGAAGAACCGTACATGGGCGTTCGAGTGCTATGGCCGCAAAGTTGAGTACGCAGTGACGCTGCGACGCCTCGGTCAAGGGCCGCTTATTGTCCATGAGAACGATTTCTGGGTTGCGGTTGAAGACGCCGGCGCCCAGGCCCCTCCGTGCTAGGTTTGACCGAACGCTTACCGCCCCGTGCTCCCGAACCCCCCACCGCCGCGCTCCGTGCTGCTCAGCTCATCGACCTCGACCAGCGCCGCCCGGGTCACGGGCGCGATGACGAGCTGCGCGATCCGGTCGGCGTGCTGGATCTCGTACGGCTCGGGGCTCAGGTTGATCAACGCGACGAACATCTCGCCGCGGTAGTCGCTGTCCACGGTCCCCGGCGTGTTGGGCAGGGTCAGCCCGTGCTTGCTCGCCAGCCCCGAGCGCGGACGCACCTGCCCCTCGTACCCGGGGGGGATCTCCAGGGCGAACCCCAGCGGGATCTTCACGATCTGGTTGTGCGAGATCAAAACCGTCGGCGTCTTGATCAGCCCGCGCGGCAGGCACGCGTACAGGTCCATGCCCGCGGCGTGGTCGGAGTGGTACACGGGCGGCGTGGCGCGCTCGTCGAGCTTCTTGAATCGGATGGTGACCTCGGGGTTCATGCCCGAAGCCTACCCGGCACGCGCCGGGCGGCGCTCAGGCGACGCCGGCGGGGCCCTCGAGATCGCCCAGCAACTCCAGATCCTCGTCGGAGAGGTTCGACTTCAGGTCACTGATCACCCGGTTGAAGCTCTCGATCAGGCGCTGCGTGCTCGCGATCGCGTTGTCCATCGAGCTGCGCCCGGTCACCTTCTTCATGAAGTCCGACTGGCGGATCTCCGCCAGGTTCTTCTCGCTCGTCGCCTTCGCGTCCACGAGCGCCCGCAGAAGGGCCTCGGCCTCATCCCGCCGCCCGACCGTCTCCACCAGGATGCGCTGTTTCTGGCTCATGCCCATGTCGCTGGCCTCGGTGATCATCATCGGACGCCCTCCGTTGCTTCGTTGGCCCACCCCCGGGACGCGACATCTGAACACGGATTCTCCCGCACCCCACGCGCAAATCAAGCGTCCACAGGACCGAGAACCCCCCCGATCGGGGGATCCTTCCCAGCGTCCGAGAACTTCCGCCTTCAGGTGGTCCGCCCCGATCAGGCCGCGGCTCGGGCGGATCGAAGCGCCGGCACATGCCGCCCGATCGCCTCGAGCACCGCCTGCGGGCTCGCTTCGGCCCGGGCCCGGAGCAGGTCCTCGAGCATCGCGCGGGCGCCCTCCGGGGTGTGCGTCGCGTCGTCGGAGAGCGCCCCGATGCCGGGGTGCGCGGTGGGCGAGAGCGTCTCGGCGTCGTACGCGAGCACCTCGCTGAGCTTCTCACCCGGGCGTGCGCCCGTCACGATGATGTCCCCCACCGAGGGCGGATCGAACCCACCCTCGGCCGCCCCGGTGTGGCGCACGCGCGGGGTCAGCCCGTGGGCCTCGACGAACCGGCGGGCCAGGTCGATGATCCGCACCGGCTCGCCCATGTCGAGCATGTAGACCCGGGGGGCGCCCGGCTCGGTCATCGCCCCGGCCTGCGTCACGAGCGCCGCCGCCTCGGGGATCGTCATGAAGTAGCGTGTCATCCGCTCGTCGGTCACGCTGATCGGCTCGCCCTCGGAGAGCTGGGCGCCCCAGATGCGCAGCACGCTCCCGGCCGAGCCGAGCACGTTGCCGAACCGAACGATCGCCGCGCGAGTCCGGCTCGGCGCGCACACGCCCTGCACGTACAGCTCCGCGAGGCGCTTGGTCGCCCCCATCACCGAGCTGGGGTGCACCGCCTTGTCGGTCGAGATGAAGACGAAGCGCTCCGTCCCCGACTCGATCGCCGCGTCAAGGATCGACGAGGTCCCGAAGACGTTGTTGGTCAGCGCGTGCGACGGGTGGTCTTCCATCAGGGGGACGTGCTTGTGGGCCGCGGCGTGGAAGATCACGTCCGGGGCGTGCGACCGCACCAGCTCCTGCGTGCGTTCACGCTCCACCACGTCGTGGAGCAGCGCCGCCCGTGAGACCTTGGGAAACCGGGTCGCCAGTTGGCGGTCGATCTCGAACAGGGCGTTCTCGGAGCGCTCCATGAGGATCAGCCGCTCGGGGCCGAACCCCGCGGCGATCCGGGCCAGCTCCGACCCGATCGACCCGCCCGCCCCCGTGATGAGCACCCGGCGCCCGGAGAGCGCGTCGCCGACCAGGCCCCGGTCGATCGCGTGCGCCTCGCGCCCGATGAGCACGCCGGGATCGATCTGTCCGACCGAGGCGCCCCCCGCCCCCGGCAGGGGCGCCGGGGCGTGGCTGAGCTGCTCGACCATCGGCGCCACGAATCGCTCGCTCACCCCGACCCGGCGCAGCTCCCGGCGCACGAAGGCGATCCGGTCGCGCAGGGCCGCCGGCAGGCTCACAATCGCCCGCTCGATCTGGTGCAAGGTGCAGATCTCGCCGAGTTCGTGCTCGGGCCCGAGGACAGGGCCCGCGGCGCCGATCGCCTCACCCGCCGGTACCCCCTCCCCCACCGGGACACACCCCACCGGCTCGGGCGCCTCGGGGAGGTGCCAGAGCTGGCGGGAGAGCACGCGGAGGGTGTCGGGCGTGCCGACGAGGATCGTTTTGGGCTGTTGGGGATCTTGCATGCGCCCGACGTCTATCGGCCGTTGTCCCGATGCGCCCACAATCCTCACCGGATTGCCCCGACGCCCCCGACCTGCTCTGATACGCCCATGATCAGGAGGATCACCGGACGCCTGGAGGGCGCAACAGACACGGCCTGCGAGATCAGCGTGGAGGCCACGGGGCTGACCTACGAGGTTCTGCTCCCCCGCTATCTCTGCGAGGACGCCCTGGCCCGCACGGGCGAGGTCGTCACGCTGCACACCCGCCAGCACCTCGAGGCCCAGGGGCAGGGAACCAGCTTCATCCCCCGCCTGATCGGGTTCGAGGCCCCCGCCGACCGCGCCTTCTTCGAGCTGCTCACGAGCGTCAAGGGCCTGGGCGCCCGCAAGGCCCTCCGGGCCCTGGCCATCGAGCCGGCCCAGATCGCCCGCGCCATCGCCGCCCGCGACGCCAAGGCCCTCCAGAAACTCCCCGAGATCGGCAAACGCCTCGCCGAGACGATCATCGTCGAGTTGCACGGCAAGGTGGACGCCTACCTCACGCCCGGCGAGACCGCGGCCCTCAACGCCGCCTCCATCGAACTCCGCCCCACCCCCTCGCTCCCGCCCGCGGCCGAGGAGGCCGTCTCGGCCCTGATGGCCCTGGGCGAGCACCGCGAGAGCGCCGAGCGCAAGGTCGAACGCGCCCGGGCGCTCGTCGGCGCCGACGCGGGCACGGACGAACTCGTCGCCGCCGCATTCGGCCAGCGGGCCGGGTAGGGATCGTGCCGCGGACCGGTTCCCGGGTCGGCGTGCGCGACCGGTGCTCGCGTTTGTCCCCTATCCTCGCCCCATGCGACACGCGATGATCATGGCGGGCGGGGCGGGAACGCGGCTTTGGCCTGTCAGCCGGGCCGGGACCCCCAAGCAGTTGACGCCCTTCATCCACCGGGAGGGGGGCGCCGTCACGCTGCTGGACGTCGCCGCCGAGCGGATGGACGGGCTGGTTGACCCCGCCCATCGCTACATCTGCACGAACGAGAAGTTCCGTGACCAGATCCGCACCCGTCTGCCCGCCTTCGGGGACCGGAACATCCTGGGCGAGCCCGCGGCACGGGACACGGTCAACGCCGTGGGCTTCGCGGCGGCGGTGCTGGAGAAGCAGGACCCGGACGCGGTCTTCGCGGTGCTCACCGCGGACCACCTCATCACGCCGCAGGACGTCTTCGCCAAGGCCATGGACATCGGGTTCAAGCTCGTCGAGGACAAGCCCCACCGCCTGATCACCTTCGGCATCAAGCCCACCTTCCCCGCGACGGGGTACGGGTACGTCGAGCAGGCCGGCGAGATCACGGGCACCGACGGGCTCGGCTTCCACGTCGCCCGCTTCGTCGAGAAGCCGGAACTCGCCAAGGCCCAGCAGTACCTGGCCAAGGGCACGTTCTTCTGGAACTCGGGCATGTTCGTGTTCAGCGCCAAGACGATCATGACGCTGCTCGAGAAGTACATGCCCGAGAACCACGCGGGCCTGCGTCGCATCCAGGAAGCGTGGGGCACGGGCGCCGAGAAGCACGTGCTCGACGAGGTCTACCCGACCCTCCCCAAGAAAAGCGTGGACTACGCCATCATGGAGCCGGCGAGCGAGGACGACAGCGTCACCATCTGCGGCGTGCGCATGGACGTGGACTGGCTCGACGTCGGCTCCTGGCCCAGCTACAGCGAAACGCTCACGCCCGACCCCAACAACAACCGCGCGGCGCCCGGCACGAACGCCGTCATGGTGGACTGCAAGGACAGCACCGCCATCAGCTCGGACGCGGGACACACCGTGGCGATGCTCGGCTGCGAAGGCCTGATCGTGGTTCACACGCCCGACGCCACCCTGGTCATGCCCGCGGAGAAGGCGCAGGACCTCAAGACGCTGCACGGGAAGCTCGACGAGGGCCTCAAGTAGACCCGTGCGATACCTCGCCATCGATCTGGGTGACAAGCGGACCGGCCTCGCCTTGGGCGACGCGGTGATAAAGATCGCCTCGCCCGTCGGCGTCATCGAGGTCCCCATCGACCGGCGCGACGGGGCGGACCTGCTCGACGCCATCGCCCGGGCCTGTGAAGAGCAGCTCGGCCCCTCCGGCGAGCTGGTCATGGGCCTGCCCCTGAACATGGACGGGAGCGAGGGCCCCCGGGCCAAGCTCGTCCGGGCCTTCGCCGCCCGTGTCAGTGAGAAGACCGGCCGGGCGGTTCACCTCCAGGACGAGCGTCGGACGAGCCGGCGGGCCGACGAACGGATGGCCCAGAGCGGGCTGACCCGCGGGCAGAAGAAGGCCCGGCGGGACGCGATCGCCGCCGCCGGGTTCCTGCAGGACTTCCTCGACGCCCTGAGCCGCCCCGGGTCGGCATGACGCGAACGGGAACGCCCCGGCGTCGTAGGCTTTGCAGAAGGGCGCCGGGGCCCGCAACGCGACGGGCGACCGCCGATAGACGCTCAGAGACCCACGGAGGGATGACGATGATCCGACACGCGCTGGCACTGCTCGGGATTCTCGCGATCGGGGCGTCGGCGCCGGCGCAGGAGACCGCCCCCTTCGAGAACGCCGACGAGCTGCTCGTGGCGCTCGAGACCGCCGACGACGGCCTGACCACCCTCCGCTGCAACATCGTCCACACCAAGCTCTTCGCCCTCGCGGGGGACTACCAGCAGCGCCGCGGCGCCCTGGTCTACGCCACCGACCCCCGCCAGCGCTTCTCCATCCACTTCGACGCGATGATCCTCGACGGACGCGTCTACGACTCCGAGAAGCAGTACATCTTCGATGGCGAATGGCTCGTCGAGAAGTTCCCGACCGACCGGGAGTTCGTCAAGACCCGCATCGTCGCCCCGGGCGAGGCCTTCGACCCCCTCCGCATCGGCGAGGGGCCGTTCCCCGTCCCCATCGGGCAGAAGCGTGAGGAGATCCTCGAACGCTTCGTGGCCCGGCTCGCCGACACCGGCGATGGACTCGAGGACGACGCGTTCAACTCCGCCCGCCGGGCCGCGATCGGGAGCGACTGGATCCAGCTGCACCTGACCCCCACGCCCGAGTTCGCCGAGGAAACGGACCTGACCGACGTCCGCGTCTGGTACGACCCGAGCGACCTGCTCCCGCGCATGGCCAAGACGACCAACGCGATCGGGGACGAGTCGCTCGTGCTCCTCTTCTCCCTGGTCAAGAACGAGCCGACGGGCGAGGCCGAGTTCAGCGTCGAGGCCCCCGGCGAGGACGAGGGGTGGAACGTGACACTGCGCGACCGGACGGGTGTGCAGGCGCAGATCGAGGTCACGCCGTGAGCGTGTCACGCCTGCGGGTCGCCGGCGTCGCCTTCGCGTTGGGCCTGGCCACGCTCGGCGTCGCGCAGGAGCAGCCGCGCCCGGGCCTGCCCCCGATCGAACTCTCCCCCGCCGCCCAGTCTCGACTCGACGCGCCCTACCTGAGCGAGGAGGAGCAGCAGGCGCTGCGCCTCTATCACGGCGTCTGGACCGACGAGGATCTCACCACCCCCGCGCGTCGGGCGCGCGCGGCGCTCGTGCTCGGCCTGGTCGATCACCCCGCCCTCGACGACGAACAGGCCGACCCGCTCGACCGGGCCGAAGCCCTGCTCGGGCGCGGCGACCCCGAGGGCGCACTGCGCATGCTCGAGGGGCAGAGCGCGATGCGCGCCATCCGCCTGCGCGCCGAGGCCCTCATGACGCTCGGACGCTACGACGAGGCGGACGCCGCCGTCGAGCCCGTCGTTGATCGGATGATCCGCGCCCGCCTCGATTCGGCCCGGGACGTGAGCGAAGGGGTGCGGGCGTTGATGGTGCGGACACGGATCCGCGGCTCGCAGGGCGCCGGAGGGGGCGACTTCCGCCAGATGCTCCAGATTCTCTCCAAGGCGCGCGACGAACTCGACCGCCTCTCCTGGGAGGTCCGCGTCACCGAGGCGGAACTGCTCTACGACAAGCACAACAACCAGGAAGCCCGCGCCGCCGCCCTCGAGGCCCTGCGACTCAACCCCCGGTGCGCCCGCGCGTGGCGTTTGCTGGGCGAGGTGAGCGTGGACGGCTTCGCGTTCGACGCGGCCGGCGCCGTCGCCCGACAACTCGACGCGATGAGCGCCCCCGCGGGCGTGCTGAACCGCGCCCGCTCGTTCAGCCCGGAGGCGGCCCTCATCCGCTCGCGCGCCAGGCTGCGCCAGCGCGACCCCGATGGCGCCGAGCAGGCCCTCGACGAGCTGCTCCTGGCCATGCCCGAACACCGCGAGGCGCTCGCGCTCCAGGCCGCCAGCGCCGCCGTCGCCTTCCGCTACGCCTCCGTCGATCGGGCGTTGGAGAAGATCGAACGCCTCAGCCCCGGCTCGCCCGACGCCCTCTTCCAGGTCGGGCGGGCGCTGGCCGAGTCCCGCCAGTACGAGGCGAGCGCGGGGTATCTGGAGCGGGCGGTCGAGCGCCTGCCGAGCTGGTCGGCGCCCCTGATCGAGCTGGGGTTGCTCGAGGTCCAGTCCGGGCGCGACGACCGGGCCCGGCGCTGGCTGGCACGGGCCGTCGAGCTTGACCCGTTCAACGTCCGCGCCGTCAACTCCCTCAAGCTGGTGACGGACCTGCGCCAGTTCGAGACGATCGAGAGCGAGCACTTCATCGTGCGCTACCGCCCCGGCGTGGACCAGATCATGGCCCGCGAGATGCTCCCCGTCCTTGAACGCGTCCACCAGCGCGTCGCGGGTGCAGAACGCGGCGGGCTGGACCACGAGCCCGAGACCAAGACCCTCATCGAACTCATGCCCGACCACGCCTGGTTCAGTGTGCGCATCACGGGCATGCCCGAGGTGCACACCATGGCGGCCAGCACCGGCCCGGTCATCGCGATGGAGGCCCCGCGCGAGGGCAAGGGGCAGACCGCCGGGCAGTACGACTGGGCCCGCGTCGTCCAGCACGAGTACACGCACACCGTCTCCCTCTCGCGCACCAACAACCGCATCCCCCACTGGTTCACCGAGGCGGTCAGCGTCTTCATGGAAGACGCCCCCCGCAGCGAGGCGACGTGGGGACTGCTCCTCGGGGCGTACCAGTCCGGGACGCTCTTCGATCTGGAGGAGATCAACCTCGCCTTCGTGCGCCCCAAGAAGCCCACCGACCGGAGCCAGGCGTACGCCCAGGGACACTGGATGTACCAGTTCATCGTGGACCGCTGGGGCGCCGACGCCCCCTTGCGCCTGATGGACCGGTACGCCGCGGGCGAGCGCGAGGCCTCCGCCTTCGAGACGGTCCTCGGGCTCGACTCGCCCGGCTTTCTCGAGGCGTTCACCCAGTGGGCCCGGGAAGACCTGGTCGCGCACGGGCTGCTGCTCCCCGAGGGCGTGCCGAGCGTGCCCGAGATGCTCGAGCAGGACCGCGACGCCAACCCGAACCAGCAGATCCGACCCGACGAGGCCTTCGTCACCCGGTGGCTCGAACGCCACCCGGGGCACCCGGAGCTGCTCCGCCTGCGCCTGGCGCAGACGCGGGCGGGCGCGGAGAGCGACCTGGACCCCGTCCTGATCGAACCGCTGGAGGCGTACGCCGCGGCCCGCCCGGTCTCCGAAGAGCCCCACCGCCTGCTCGCCCGGATCTACCTGGCCAGCGCGGATCACGCGACGCGGCGCGAGGCGATCGAGCATCTGGAGTTCCTCGACGCGCGCGAGCAGCGCAGCGCGGCATACGCCATCGAACTCGCCCGCCTCTACGCCGCCGACGCCCAGTGGGACAAGGCCGCCGCCAAGGCCGATCGCGCCAACACCATCGCCCCCTTCGACGCGGACGTGCGCGAGCTGGCGGCACGGATCGCGATCAAGAGCGGACGGCTCACCGAGGCCGAACGCCACATCGAGGCGCTCACCGTCATCGAGCCCGACCGTGACCTGCACCAGCGCCGCCTCGAAGCGATCCGCGCCATGATCGCCAAGGCGGGGTAGCCCCCCGAACGATCAGGCGGCGTTGGTCCCGGTCTCGCCCGAGGCGGACTCGGTGCGCCCCTTCGCCCGCTCGCCCTCGTCTACGCCGGTGCGCTCGCGCGGCTGGTCGTTGGCGGGCCAGCCGGTCCAGTCCATGAACCGCTGACGCAGGTGCTCGGCGATCTCCGCCCCCGTCAGGTCCGTGCGCGAGTAGTCGATGATCTCGTGCGCCGTCACGCTCGACGAACTCCGGTGCCACAGGCTCGCCCAGGCGGGATCGACCTGCGGCGTGCCATCGATCACGATCGGGAGCACCGGCGCCTTGGAGCGATGGATCATCAGCCCGACCCCCCGCCGGAAGGGGCGGATCTGACGCGGGGGGCGTTCGAGCGAGCCCTCGGGGAAGATCCCGATCACCCCGCCCTGCTCAAGGTGGCGCAGGGCCTCACGCACCGCGCTCCGGTCCCGCCCGGAGCGGGAGACGAAGATCACGTTGTGCCACCTCCAGAACCACTCCAGGCGCCGGGCACGCATGTCCTGGGCCATGACCCAGCGGATGTGGAAGGGACAGGCCGCCGCGATCAGGATCGGGTCCACCCCCGCGGTGTGGTTGGCCAGCACGATGAGCGGGCCGGGGGAACGGTCCTTCGGGATGTACCCGCGACCGTCGATGGTCAACTTGTGGAACAGGCGTGCATACACCCGCCCAAATACATGCAGAATCATGTCATGCGGCGTCCGGGCCGGCGTTCGACGGACGGTCCAGAGCAGACCGATCACCAGGAACGCCGCCCCCGCAAGACCCAGGCTGATCAGAACCCATGGCGGCACAGCGATATATGTTAGCACCTACAAAGATTGGAGGCACCCAATCTGCCCCTTTTGACCACGATTCCATCCGGGGGCGCCCCGAACGGGACCTAAACTTCCGCGATGTCGAATCTCTGGGCAGGCAGGCGGGATGAGGCGCGCCAGCGGGTCGAGCCGCTGGCGGTGCGGATGCGCCCCCGGACCCTCGAGGAGGTCGTCGGGCAGGAGCAGATCCTCGGAGAGGGACGCCTGCTCCGTCGGATGATCGACGCCGACGCGGTCATGAGCCTGATCCTCCACGGCCCCCCGGGCACGGGGAAGACCACCCTCGCGGAGGTGATCGCGAGCCACACGAAACGCCGGTTCGTGCGGGAGAACGCGGCGAGCGTGGGCGTCAAGCGGATCCGCGAGATCATCGACGACGCGGACCGTCGCCTGGGCGAGAGCGGACGACGCACCATCCTCTTCCTCGACGAGATCCACCGGTTCACCAAGAGCCAGCAGGACGTGCTCCTGGGGGACGTTGAACGCGGGCTGATCACCCTGATCGGGGCGACGACGGAGAACCCCCTTTTCGCGGTCAACAGCGCGCTCATCTCCCGCTCAACCCTCTTCCGCGTCGAGTCGCTCAGCGAGGACGAGATCGTCGAGGTGCTCCGGCGCGCCATCGCCGACAAGGCCCGCGGGTACGGCGAACTGAACCTTGAGGTGACCGACGAGGCCCTGCGCGTCTGGGCGCTCAAGAGCGAGGGGGACGCCAGGCGGGCGCTGACCGCCCTCGAGGTCGGCGTGCTCTCGAGCCAGCAGCGCCGGAGCGGAGACGGCCCCATCGTCATCGACGAGCAGACCGCGGAGGACTCCATCCAGGCCAAGGTCGCGGCGTACGGGGAGGACGGGCATTACGACGCGATCAGCGCGATGATCAAGTCCGTGCGCGGGAGCGACCCGGACGCGGCGCTCTACTGGATCGCGCGCATGCTCGACGCGGGGGAAGACCCCCGATTCATCGCGCGCCGCCTGGCGATCCTCGCCAGCGAGGACGTGGGCAACGCCGATCCCCGGGCGATGGTCATCGCCAACAGCGGGTGGGAGCTGGTCGAGCGGATCGGGATGCCCGAGGCGCGGATCACGCTCGGACAGCTGGCGACGTATCTGGCCCTGGCGCCCAAATCGAACGCGGCGTACCGGGCGATCGACGCGGCGCTCAAGGATGTGGCGGAGGGGCGGGTGCGTCCGGTGCCCATGTTCCTGCGCGACAAGAACTCCTCCCCCACCGCCGGCGCCGGGGGCGCGGGGACGCGCGTGCGCGACCTGGGCGGGGAGGCGTACGAGTACTCGCACAACGACGAGGAGGGCGTGACGGGGCAGGACTACCTCGGCGTGCCCCGGACGTACTACGAGCCGAAGGAGACGGGCGCCGAGCGGGCGCTCGGGGAACGATTGCGCGAGATCCGCGCCATCCGCGCGCGCAAGGGCAAGGGATCGCAGACGTGAGCGGGGCGGCGGCGAGCAAGGGAGCGCTGCGCCGGTCGATGCGCGCGCGCCTGGCCTCGATCGACCCGGGCGATCGGGCGCGATGGTCGGCGTCGATCGTGGAGGCGATCGCCTCGAGCGAGGCGTGGACCGCGGCGCGGGGGGTGCTGCTGTACCTGGGGGACGAGCACGAGCCGAACCTGGACCCGCTCATCGAGCGGGGGTGGCGGGCGGGCAAGCGTGTGGGGGCGCCCCGGATGGACTGGCCCGCCGGGACGATGCGGGGCGTGGAACTCGGGTCGCCCGCGGGCGTCGAGGTGCGTCGGCACGGGATCCGGGAACCGGTCGAGGGCGAGGCGCTCGAGGCGGGAGCGATCGATCTGGCGCTG
>MRWG01001618.1_pt1 | contig 13633 bp, 8 predicted proteins | sample 1013341 | NCBI WGS metagenome assembly MRWG01 (sample SAMN06117577, study PRJNA244670) | biofilm metagenome | biome: Water; feature: Cathode Biofilm; material: Biofilm; isolation source: microbial consortium enriched at the cathode of a solar microbial fuel cell | place: USA: District of Columbia ... | reverse complement strand
TGTCATTGAGGATGGCCACATCCCGATCATGATCAAAACGGATTTCTATATCCTTGGTATACCCGCCTTCATCGATCTTTCGGACAAACTTGTAGGGCTTACCGTCTTTTTTGTCAAAATAACTTTCATAGGTGTCGTCTACCTTAAAAAATATGCTCGCAAAGCCTGTGGTTTTACCCCTACCCACCACGTGGTACATGGGGACTGTGCCCACGGTGTCCGATTTTACGTGCAGGGTGGCATAACTGGCGTTGAGGATGCCGTAATGAATGCGAAACTTAAGCCACTCCCCTTCCTGAAAAGCCGGTATCTTGTTGGCCGATCCTCCATTCTGGGCCCCAAGGGATACCCCCAGCAGCAGCATTAGCATCGCCACGCCCTTTTTCATGCCAAGATTTTGGTTCAAAAGTACTAAAACAGCCATAACCCGGTCAAACTTTACCATTAATTAAACAAAATTTATTCCAAAGTATTGTACGGCCTGTCTGGGCAGGGGGGTGGGGCGGCGATAGGCGAAAGAGGAGGACAAAAAAAGCCCCGGCGGGCGCCGGGGCTTTTCCTAAATAACCAACCAAACTTTAAATTATGAAAAACCAATACTTAAAGTAATAAGGGAACCACCCCTTATGTGATACAAATGTACTACAACAAATATTTCTTGTAAATGGTTTTAACGTACTTTAACTACGGTATTAACATTACTTTAGCAGCCTCGGCCGCCCCGGCCCCCGGGGGTGGTTGCTGCTAGAGCGTACCCCTGGATTCCTGTTCCCGCTCAATGGCCTCGAACAATGCTTTAAAATTGCCCTTTCCAAAAGACCGGGCCCCTTTTCGCTGGATGATTTCTATAAAGAGTGTAGGCCTGTCCAGTATGGGTTTGGTAAAAATTTGCAGGAGGTAGCCTTCCTCGTCCCTGTCTATCAATATCCCCAGCTCCTTAAGTGGTTCCAGGCTTTCATCTATTTCCCCCACACGTTCCAGCACATCCTCGTAATAGGCGGCCGGCACGGTGAGGAACTCCACGCCACGGTTCCGCAATGCGGTAACGGTTTCTATGATGTTGTCTGTGGCCAGCGCCATATGCTGTACCCCTGCCCCGTGGTAGAAATCGATGTACTCTTCTATTTGTGATTTTTTGCGTCCTTCCGCAGGTTCGTTGATGGGGAATTTGATGCGCCCGTTGCCATTGCTCATCACTTTACTCATCAAGGCGGTGTATTCCGTGGAAATGTCCTTGTCGTCAAAAGACACCAGCTGGGCAAACCCCATGACTTTGGCGTAGAATTCGCACCATTTGTTCATTTCGTTCCAGCCCACGTTGCCCACCATATGGTCTATGTATTTCAGGCCTGTGGGTTCAGGTTTGTAAAAGGGGTTCCACACCCTGTACCCCGGCATAAATACGCCCTTATACGCGCTCCTTTCCACAAAGACGTGTACGGTTTCCCCGTAGGTATGGATCCCGGATAGCTTTACCTCCCCATGTTCGTCTTCAAGGATCCTGGGTTCAAAATAGGGTTTTGCCCCGCGTTGGGTGGTTTCCCGAAAACTTTTGGCGGCGTCATCGACCCAGAGGGCGATCACTTTCACGCCATCGCCATGGGTTTCTATATGCCGGTTGATCTCTCCGCCCGGCACCAGGGGTGAGGTGAGTACCAGCCGGATCTTGTCTTGTTGTACCACATAGGATACCTTGTCTTTGAGTCCGGTTTCGAGGCCGGCGTACGCCACGGGTTGAAACCCCCAGGCGGCCATATAATAATAGGCGGCCTGTTTGGCATTGCCTACGTATAATTCTACATAATCTGTGCCCAGCAGGGGCAAAAAGTCCTCTGCCCCGGGGTTTTCCTTGGGTAGTTTCAGGGATGTTTTATCTAGTGTTGCCATTGTATATGTACTGAATTGATTAAAATAATACGTGAATCCGGGGAATAGCCTATTCCCGGTAACATCTGTCTGAATTTACCACATGGCCCTGAGGTGGGCGGTTATATCAATCCTGTATGCGAGCATTCCCCTGGGGTTTACACAAATATCGTAAAAATCAACGACTTTCGGAAGCGCGACCTGTAGTAGAAAGACGCGCCAAACGCATTCGGGGTAACCCCTAAAACCAATAGCCGATACTGAAAAAGAAACGGGAGTCGTTACTTTCCGGGGACCAGGAATAAAGGATCTGCACAGGGCCGAAGAACGACTCCCAGCCGTACCCCAGGGCATAGCCCGTAAAGTTTGGCGCCGTAAACCATTCCCCGGTGCGGAAAATATCGTCTTCCACATTGGCCATGTTCCCGACCAGCATAAAGTGGTTTTTTGGCGAAAACTCGTAGTCCAACCGGGCATAGGCTTTCACAAAGCTGTTGCCCGGAAGCCTGAGGTAATCATAACCAAAAAAGGGCGTGAAATTATTGATGAAGTTCGCACCAAACCCTCCGAGAACAAAATCAAAGGACGAAACGTTTGAAGTCCCCAGCTTAAAACCGCCTTCGGTTTCCAGGTTGATGGAAAAATTGTGGAACAGGGGGAAAGCGACCCCCATACGTGCCTTCCCTATAGAGAATTCCTTGAAATTGTCGTTATAGTCTGAAGAGAACATATAGAAATGGAAATCCCCGTCAAAATAGAGCCCCCGCGACGGAAAATAGGCGTCGTCATAGGTGTCCAGGGTAAGTCTGCCATAGGAGCTGAAGTAATTGCTGTTTTCAAAGAAGGTACGGCTGTCGCTTGCCGGCTCTACCGCGGTCATACCCTCCTGTGGAACATCATTCAGTGTCAGCGTGCTGTATTTTAGCAGCTTGTGCTCCAACCCCAGGCTGAAGGCAAATTCTTCCTGCAGGACCGTTTGTACGTAAAGTTGGTTGGTAAGGTCTGTTACCTCCAGGTTGATGTTGTTGATACTCCCGCTATCGGGAACCTCAAAGTTGGAACGGATGAGGTTGTAATTGATTTCCCGGTCGAACTCGTTGAAGCGGGAATTGATCCCGAAACTCCAGTAGAACCCTTTATCCACATAATACTGCATATTGTAGCGCACGTTGTCGCCCAGGATAAAATCAAACGACGCCACATCGTCGTTCAGGAGGAACTTTTTACGCGTGAGGTTGATGATGGCGGCGCTTTTGTACAGGTCGTCATAGTGGGCACCCAGGCGTATAAAGGTCTTCTTGGGGTTTTCTTCCAGGTTGATGATCAGGTCTTCCTCCAGGCCATTGGACAGCAATTTATACCGGATCGTTTGGAAGTTCCCGGTCGCGGCCAGGTTGCTGATTCCCTGTTGCAGCTTGTTGAAATGTGTGGGCTCCGAAAGGTTAAAACGCAGTTTCCCTTTGACATACCCACGGGTGTAGCTGTTGTTCCCGTTAAGGATAAGCCGGTTCACGGTAATGGAATCCTGCATCCGGATAAACCGCTTTTGCAGCGGTGCCCCCCCCTGCCTGGCTGCCAGTTCGCTCAAGGCTTCAAATTGTTTTTTGGCTGCTTCCTCGCCCCTGTGCATGATGGTTTCCTTGAGGGCAAAATCAATCACCGAAATTTTTTCCACCTCCGGTTTGATATAGATGTCAGTTCGTTCCGACTTCACCTTCATGGCCCCTACCGTGCGGTAGTTGTTGATCTGCAAAAGGACCTCTGTGGCCGACAGCAGCGATTCCCGGTCACGCAGGCCGTGTTGTACATCCACGCCGATGATCACATCGGCCCCCATGTTCTTGACTTCGTCAACCGGGTAGTTGTTTAACACGCCCCCGTCTATCAACAACTTGCCATCTACTTCGGCCGGTTCAAACAGGGAGGGAAAGGTACCGCTGGCCAATATCGCCTCGGGCAGGTACCCGTGGTCCAGCAATACCTCCTTGCCCGTCTCCACATCGGTAGCGATGCAAAAAAAGGGAATGGGCAGCTGGTTAAAATCGTTGACGTCCTTTACATGGTACAGGTAACGTACCAGTTCATTGTAGATATTTTGGCCGCTTGAAATCGCGGGGGGGAAGGTGATCTTAAAGTTTTCGAACGGAAGGGTCAGGGCGTATCGCTCAGAATCCTCCTTTTCGTAAAAGGTTTTGGCATCCCTGGGCAGGTTGTCCTGGATGAGGTTGGTGAAATCGGTCTCCCTGAATATAGAATCGAGGGCGGTGGCGCTATAGCCCGAGGCGTACAAGGCCCCCACAATGGCGCCCATGCTGGTCCCCCCAACATAATCAATCCTAACCCCTGCCTCCTCAATGACCTTGAGCACCCCGATATGCGCCAGGCCTTTGGCGCCCCCGCCACTGAGGACCAGGCCCACTTTGAGCGGTTGTTCCGGGGGCGTTTCCTGTGCCAGCCCGATGGGGCCCAGGAGGAGGGATAAGAGTAAGCAGATGTTTCGCATGCGCTGATCATTTGTGTTTTTAGTGGAAGCGTTCATAGATCTTGCGGGCCCTTGCATTGCCCACGGCCCTGCTGAGGTCTTCTATAGAAGCTTCCTTGATGCGTTTTACCGATTTAAAGTTCTTCAGCAATTCCCGGGCGGTCTTTTCCCCAATGCCTTCTATGGTTTCCAGTTCCGTGGCCACCGCAGCTTTACTGCGGCGATCGCGGTGGAAGGTAATCCCGAACCGGTGCGCTTCGTTCCTTGCCATTTGGATCACTTTAAGCGATTCCGATTTTTTATCGAGGTAGAGGGGGACGGGATCGTCCGGAAAATAGATCTCTTCCAGCCGTTTGGCAATGCCGATAATCGCGATGGTACCCCTGAGGCCCAAATGCTCCAGGCTTTTCAGTGCGGCCGATAGCTGGCCTTTGCCCCCGTCTATGATGATGAGCCCGGGTAGCGACTCTCCTTCGTCCAGCAGCCTTTTATACCGCCTGTACACCACTTCCTCCATGGAGGCGTAATCATCGGGGCCGCTGACGGTTTTAATATGGTAATGCCGGTATTCCTTTTTCGCCGGCTTGCCATCCCTGAAAACCACACAGGCGGCCACAGGGTTGCTTCCCTGTATGTTGGAGTTATCAAAACATTCGATATGCCTGGGCTCCGCAGCGAGGCGCAGGTCTTTCTGCATTTGTGCCATAATGCGGTTGGCGTGCCGGTCAGGGTCTGTAATCCTGATTTGATTGAAGCGTTCCTGCCTAAAGAAGCGGGCGTTTCGTTCAGACAGGTCCAGCAGCTTCTTTTTATCCCCGAGCTTGGGCACGGTTACTTTCAAATCGCTCCCCGCGGCCACCGCAAAGGGCACATAAAGTTCCCGCGACTGTGAGTTAAAACGCTCACGGATCTCAACAATGGCCAGGGCCAGCAAGTCTTCATCGGGTTCCTCCAGTTTCTTTTTGATTTCCATGGTATGGGAACGAATGATGGACCCATGTGAAAGCTGCAGGAAATTCACGTAGGCATACGCCTTGTCGGAAATAATGGAAAATACGTCTACATTGTTGATTTTGGGGTTGACGATGGTGGACTTGGCCTGGTAGTTTTCGAGTACTTCGATCTTCTCCTTGATGCGCTGCGCCTCTTCAAACCGCATTTCGGCAGCCATGGTTTTCATCTGATTGCGGAAATAATGGAGGGACGACTTAAAATTCCCTTTGATGATATCGCGGATATCGGCCACCTGCTGGTGGTAGGAGGCCTCGGTCTGCAGCCCCTCACAGGGGGCCTTGCAATTGCCCAGGTGGTACTCCAGGCAGCGTTTGTATTTGCCCGCCTGTATCTTTTCCTCAGACAGGTCGTAATTGCAGGTCCGCAGCGGGTAGACAGATTTGATGAGGTCCAGCAAGGTTTTGACCGTTTTCATACTGGTATATGGCCCGTAGTATTCAGAACCGTCCCGGATGAGTTTCCGGGTCGGGAAAATCCGCGGGAAGCGTTCTTTTTTGATACAAATCCAGGGGTAAGATTTGTCGTCCTTTAGAAGGACATTGTAGCGCGGCTGGTATTTCTTGATCAGGTTGTTTTCCAACAACAAGGCGTCAGATTCCGTAGGGACCACAATATGCCTGATGCTTCTTATCTTCTTTACCAGCACCCGGGTCTTGCCATACTCGTGCGACTTGTTGAAATACGACGCCACCCGCTTCCTGAGGTTCTTGGCCTTGCCCACATAGAGGATCTTTCCGTCCTTATCGTAAAACTGGTATACCCCGGGGTTGTCGGGCAGGGTGCTTACTTGGATTTCTGGTGGCAATTCGGGCATGCGGTTCACAGCGGTTTACCAACAAAGATAAATACTAACTGCTTACCATCGGAGCCGGCATCCCAAATCCGGGCCCCGCTATACGAAACCTCCCGTACAATTTGGGACAAGGCCGCCAGAACAGATGGCTATAAATGGGACACGACACCCTGGCGGACCGGGTGGCAGGTCGCAAAACATCAGGGGGTAGACGCTTGGTACCAAAGATCCAAAATTGGAAGCAGGCAGGGCAATCCCGCTGACAGAGGGACGGACAGTTTTAGCCCTGTTGGACGCCAGGTACGGCCAGGTAACGGATAAGCATCCGTGTTTCCGGTCGTTGCCAGGCCTACCGGTTAAACCAAACCCATGAATTGGTTCGACAAAAGTTAAAATTATGATAAAAACGTGCGTTTTATCGATAAAATAATGCCTTTGATGGGATGATATTATTTTTTTTGTTATAATTACTATGTTAAAACAGAACAAACGGATGGAGAACTATTTGATTACCCTGGGAATGTATCTAATTTTGATGCTTTTCTCTAAAATCTATTTCGCCGTTGCGGCAAAGGATTAAGTTACATACCGGGAAAACCCGTTTTTACACATATTACCTCCCGGCATGTTGAAAGCGGCATTGCGGCATCAATACTCAGAATTGAGGCGTACACTTTCCCACGAGGACATCGAGACTGCCAGCATTGCTATCTCCAACCACCTTCTGCGTTTACCTATCTGGTTTTTCAATTACTACCACCTTTTTTTACAAATCCCCGATAAAAAGGAGATCAACACCCAACACATCCTTTCGGTCCTTTCGGGCCGTGACAAAAACATTGTGGTCCCCAAACTGGGAAAAGGGCTGCATTTTCACAACTACCTCTTAACGGATGGCACCCGCCTGGTGAAGAACCGCTGGGGCATCCCCGAGCCCGAAGACGGGTTGGAAGTTCCCGAGCAGAAGATTGACCTGGTTTTTCTCCCCCTCCTGGCCTTTGACCTACAGGGGCACCGGGTAGGTTATGGAAAGGGATATTACGATGCTTTCCTGGGTAATTGCCGGGAAGATGTGGTGAAGGTGGGCCTGTCTTTTTTTGAAGCTGAAAACGAAATCTCAGACGTACGTGAAGCGGACATCGCCATGGATTACTGTGTCACCCCCGAAAAGGTCTATCGTTTTTAGCCTTCCCTGTTTCCCGGCGCTTCTTCCCGGTGGGGAGTAGTTTCTTTCTGTTCTGCGGCGTTTTCGCCACCGAAGGCTTTTTTATTGAAAACGATAAGGATGCCCACGCCGGTGCTGATGGCGGTATCGGCCACGTTGAACACCGGTTCGAAAAAACGGAAATTATCCCCCCCCACATAGGGTACCCATTCGGGCCAGGTGGCGTCGATCATGGGAAAATACAGCATATCCACCACCTTGCCGTAGAACAAACGCCCGTAGGGATCCTCGGCGAAGAGGGTAGCCACCTGGTTGTGGCTGTCGTCAAAAATCAACCCGTAGAAAACGGAGTCAAGTATGTTGCCAAAGGCCCCGGCGAATATAAGGGAGACGGCCGCGATTAGCGTGGCCGAGCCTTTTTTGTCAATGATGTGGTACAACCAGTAGCCTATCCCGCCGATGGCGAACAAGCGGAAAATAGTCAGGATGAGCTTTCCCGTGCCGTCGGTGACCGGGAGGATGTCACTTAGTTTCGTCCCCCAGGCAGCCCCTTCATTTTCGATAAAAAGGATTTTGAACCAGGAAAATACTTCCACGGACTCCCCCAGCACAAAATTGGTTTTGATGTAGATTTTTGATAACTGGTCGATCAGCAAAACCAGGCCGATAAGAAGGAGGGACTTCTTTGCATTCATGGGTGTCGGTAAATTAATGGGGCAAAAATAGGGATTATTCCCTTCTTATCAGGTGGATATCACCGGAGATTGTCTGGAGCCTGAAACGTGGACTTCCCGGGGGTATTTGCTGGGAAATTACCCGGCCGTAGCGGCTTTGGGCCGCCACATCGGCCGCAGTGCTCTCCAGGTAGATATCGGCCTCCCGGGTCACTATATCGGCCCGTTGTGCCACCTCAATGAGGGTGCATTGGCCCTCCTCCTGGAAGATTTCCAGCTTTTCATAATCCCCGGTAACCCTTATTTGGGCCGAACTGGCATGAAGCAGGACCCTGCGGTATTCCGGAAGCCGTATTTGCAGGGCGATCGCAACCACCTTATGCGCCCCCAGTTTGTCATCGGGTAACTCAAAAAGCGGTTGTACCCCGGCAATGATCCTCGTGGTACTGCCCTCTTCCCCCAGCTGCAGCAAGAAATGGCCCCGGTATTCGCCTTCCATCCGGGCTTCTGCCACAAGTTGCATGCCGGGGGCTGTTTCTAACCGGACTTCATGGCACTGGCGGGCATCTATTTGCAGCCAATGGCCAGGCGGAAGGCTGGTGGCTTTGCGGACCACTTTCTGTGCCGATGCCAGGAGGCAGGACAGGAACAACCATAGTACCAGGTGACGTCTCATAGGGCAGGGGGCATAAAAAAACGCCCCGTGGGGCGTTTTGTTCTCTATTTCTGCATGTTCTTGGCTTCGATACTCAGCGTGGCATGCGGTACCAGTTTGAGCCGTTCCTTGTTGATCAGCTTCCCGGTTACCCGGCAAATGCCATAGGTCTTGTTCTCAATCCTGGTAAGGGCATTCTTCAGGTCTCTGATGAATTTCTCCTGCCGGATGGCCAGCTGCGTGTTCGCCTCTTTGCTCATAGTCTCTGAACCCTCCTCAAAAGCCTTGAAGGTGGGGGAGGTATCATCGGTCCCATTATTTCCATCGTTCATATAGGAGCTTTTCAACAACTCCAGGTGGCTCTTGGCCTTTTGAATCTTTTCTTCTATCAGTACGCGGAACTCTTCCAGTTCTTTGTCGCTGTACCGCACTTTTACATCCTGTCCCATAATCCTAATGTTTTTGGATAAACAATTTTGTGTTGATATCATCAAAGGCAATCTCCGTGCCGTTTTCCAGGCTTTCCTCGAAATTCAGATCTGCCGCCAGGGTTTCGGTTTTAATATAGGTCATGTTGCTTGCAACCGCCTTCTCTAACAAACCGCCTTTGAGAATCTTAATATCGATTTTGTCGGTAACCTCGTAACCGGATTCCTTCCTCAGGTTTTGTATCCTGTTCACAAGTTCCCTGGCAATGCCTTCCTTTCGCAAATCCTCATCGATCGTCACATCCAGAGCTACTGTCAGTGGTCCTGAACTGGCTACCAGCCAACCTTCAATATCCTGAGAGGATATCTCCACATCTTCTAACTGTAAGTTAATACTTTTATTTTCTATGTCAAGCATTATTTCGCCTTGCTGCTCGATTTTTTGGATATCTTCCTGATTCATAAGGCCAATGGCACGGGCGATTTTTTTCATCTCCTTGCCAAACCTCGGGCCCAAAACCTTGAAATTGGGCTTTACTTTCTTGACCAGTATCCCGGAGGCGTCATCGAGCAATTCTATCTCCTTGACATTTACCTCAGACTTGATCAGGTCGGATACGGCCTCGATTTCCGCACGCTGTTTTTGGTCCAGGACCGGGATCATGATCTTTTGCAAGGGTTGGCGGACCTTGATTTTTTCCTTTTGCCTGATTGAAAGGACCAAAGAGGAAATATTCTGGGCCTTTTGCATTTTGCTCTCCAGCGCGTCATTCACCATGTCCGGGTCGTATTCCGGAAAATAGGACAGGTGAACGCTTTCGGCTCCACCATGCACCGTGGCCGCCGTCAGGTCCCTGTAGAGTTGCTCCATATAGAAGGGGGCTACCGGGGCCGATAGGCGTGCCACCGTCAGGAGGCAGGTGTGCAGGGTCTGGTAGGCAGAGATCTTGTCCTGCTGGTAATCGCCTTTCCAGAAACGCCTGCGGCTAAGGCGCACATACCAGTTGCTCAGGTTTTCCTGGACAAAGTCTGAAATGGCGCGTGTGGCCCTGGTGGGCTCATAGTTCCCGTAGGCTTCATCTACCTGCCGGATCAGGGTATGCAGCTCCGAGAGGATCCATTGGTCTATCTCGGGCCGTTCCTTCAGCGGTACTTCGGCCTCACTGTAATTAAAACCGTCCACATTGGCGTAGAGGGCGAAGAACGAATAGGTATTGTAGAGTGTCCCAAAGAACTTCCGTTTAACCTCCACAATCCCCTCCACGTCAAATTTCAGGTTGTCCCAGGGGTTGGCATTGGAAATCATGTACCAGCGGGTGGCATCGGCCCCTTCTTCCTCCATGGTCTTGAAGGGGTCTACGGCATTGCCCAGCCGTTTCGACATTTTTTTCCCTTCCTTGTCCAGCACCAGTCCATTTGAAACCACATTCCTGTAGGCGACGGAATCAAAGACCATCCCGGCAATGGCGTGGAGGGTATAGAACCATCCGCGCGTCTGGTCGACCCCTTCGGCTATAAAATCGGCCGGAAAGGTTTGTCCCTGGTCAATATACTCCCGGTTCTCAAATGGGTAATGCCATTGGGCGTAGGGCATAGAACCGCTATCAAACCACACGTCAATAAGGTCGCTCTCCCGCTTCATAGGCTTGCCTGAGGGCGAAACAAGTACGATCTGGTCGACAATGTTCTTGTGCAGGTCTATGGTGTCATAGTTCTCCTCGCTCATGTCGCCTACTACAAAATCCGGGTAGACATCCTTTTTGAGCACCCCGGCTTGCAAGGCTTTGGCCATTTCTTCCTTTAGCTGCTGCACCGACCCGATGATGAGTTCTTCGCTGCCGTCTTCGGTGCGCCAGATGGGCAGGGGAATCCCCCAGTAGCGGGAGCGTGAAAGGTTCCAGTCATTGGCATTCGCCAGCCAGTTACCAAAACGTCCTTCGCCGGTAGACCTGGGCTTCCAGTTGATCTGCTGGTTGAGCTCGTACAGGCGGTCTTTTACCTCAGTGACCCTGATGAACCATGAATCCAGGGGATAATAGAGGATGGGCTTATCGGTCCTCCAGCAATTAGGGTAGGTGTGCAGGTATTTCTCTACTTTGAAGGCCTTGTTTTCTTCTTTCAGCCTGATGGCTATTTCCACATCTACCGATTTCTCGGGGGCCTTCCCGTCTTCATAATATTCGTTTTTAACGTATTTCCCTGCCCATTCCCGCATTTCGGGGCGGAATTTCCCCTGCAGGTCAACCAGGGGGACCGGGTTGTTGTTCTCATCCAGCACCAGCATGGGAGGTACGGGCGGATCGGCTTTCTGGGCTACCAGCATATCGTCTGCCCCGAAGGTTGGCGCGGTGTGTACGATACCGGTACCGTCATCGGTGGTTACAAAATCGCCCGCGATGACCCGGAAGGCGTTTTCGGCGTCCTGATAGGGTGTGGCGTACGGAATCAGTTGTTCGTACCGGATCCCCACCAGCTGCTTCCCGGTAAAGGCCTCCCCGACGAGGTAAGGGATCTTCTTGTCGCCTTCCCGGTACCCGGCAAGGGCTTCTGCTTCTTCGACCCTGGTGAATTTCCCGGAAAACTGGGCCCCAAGGGTGCTTTCTGCCAGGATCACCTCAATGGGCTGAAAGGTATATTGGTTATAGGTCTTTACCAGTACATAGCGGATGTTGGGGCCCACGGTAAGGGCGGTATTGGAGGGCAGGGTCCAGGGTGTGGTCGTCCAGGCAAGGAAGTACAGGTCTGCGGAACCTTTGCTCAGGAAGTCTGGCAAGGAGGCCCTTTCCGCCTTGAATTGCGCGACCACAGTAGTGTCTGACACTTCCTGGTAGGTTCCCGGCTGGTTAAGCTCATGGGAGCTGAGCCCGGTCCCCGCCTTGGGCGAATAGGGTTGGATGGTGTAGCCCTTATAGAGCAGCCCCTTATCGTAGATCTGTTTAAGGAGCCACCAAACCGTCTCCATATATTTGGGCTTATAGGTAATATAGGGGTCATCCATATCCACCCAGTACCCTATTTTTTCTGTAATGCTGTTCCAGGCATCCGTATAGCGCATCACCGCTTTCTTGCAGGCGGCGTTGTAATCTTCCACGGATATTTTCTTACCTATATCGTCTTTGGTGATGCCCAGTTCCTTTTCCACCCCTATTTCGATGGGCAGGCCATGGGTATCCCAACCGGCCTTGCGGTGTACCTGAAACCCCTTCATGGTCTTGTACCTGGGGAAGATATCCTTGATCGTCCGGGCCATCACGTGGTGGATCCCCGGCATGCCGTTGGCCGAGGGCGGCCCTTCATAGAACACATAGCTTGCCTTGCCTTCCCTGCTCGAAATACTTTTCTCAAAGATGCGCTGGGTTTTCCAAAAGGTAAGTATCTCGCCGGCAACGGCGGGTAAATCCAATTTTTTGTATTCTGCAAACTTGTCCATATCAGTATCCTATGCCCTGATTTAAGTCCGCAAAATTAATGATTTTTATCAGAAGTATGCCCGCTGAAAACCAAAAAAAGCCCCGTAATCGGGGCTTTTGTACTCTATCGGGAAAGCGCGGCCTACCTGGTGCCGGTTATGGTTACATTGGCACTTAACTGGAGGGCACTGGTAACGCTCAACGCGCCAAGGTTGAGCCCGGTTGTGGATTCGGCCTCCAGGAGGGCGTTGAAGTGGAACTGGTCCCCGTCTTTGCTATAGGAGGCAAACACCAATTCATACTCCCCTTCTTCCAAAAAACTGAGGCTATAGGAGTTAGACACGCCTTTTACCGAGGCGCTCGTCACCGCATTGGCAAAGGCCACCTCGCTCTCACCGCTTCCCCCGGTCTCGGTTTCGGCATCAAAGGTCCCCTTTTCATAGGCGTACACCACAATCTTATCGGAGGTGTCCTGAGCATCGTTCACGGTACCCGAAATCGTCCCGGTAAATTCTTCATTCACGGCCCTGATCCCGGCGCCAAGCTCCGACATGGACACAAATTCGAAATCAGACGAAAGCGTCCCCTGTTCTTCCCTGATGGTCTTGCGCAAATCAAAATCAAACACAATCTGGTTGGTAGCGGTGGCAAAAACCTCAAAGGCGTCATCTACCGCGATGCTGGTTGCAGCCGCTACAAGTTGGTCTTTACTGCCATCGGCCATTTCTACATAACAGCCGGGCGCATTGCCATCCGCATCGGTTTCATAGTCCAGTTCGAGTATGATGTCCGAATAGGAACCGGCCGCCAGCTCCAGGTTGCCCAGGGTTGCTGTCGCCCCACCGGCCAGGGCCGATAAATTGATCGTACTCTTGTTAAAGCCTTCCAGGGAGGTCCCGTCTACCTTCACGTCGGCAATGGTCACAAAGACCGCCGACACATCCGCATTGTCCACAGGGGCATCGGTAATTTTAAAGGTGGTATTGTAAGCTTCGCCCCCCGTCCCTGCATCGGGACTGTCATCCTTGCTGCAGGATACCACAGCACCTAGCAACAGCGTAAATAAGAGGGTCCTAACTTTCAAATAATTCGTCATAACAAAAGTAATTTTTAAGATTAATAGTTCATCCTTACAACAATTATCTA
>MRWG01001617.1_pt1 | contig 13637 bp, 11 predicted proteins | sample 1013341 | NCBI WGS metagenome assembly MRWG01 (sample SAMN06117577, study PRJNA244670) | biofilm metagenome | biome: Water; feature: Cathode Biofilm; material: Biofilm; isolation source: microbial consortium enriched at the cathode of a solar microbial fuel cell | place: USA: District of Columbia ... | reverse complement strand
GATGGAAATGCCGCCTGTGTCGAAGACGACGCCTTTGCCGATGAAGGCGACCGGCTTGTCCTTGGACTTGCCGCCGTTCCACTCGATGACCGCCAGACGCGGCGGACGCACCGAACCCTGCGCAACACCGAGCAGCGAGCCCATGCCGAGCTTTTTCATCTCTTTTTCGGTGAGGATTTCGACCTTTGCGCCGAGCTTCTCGAGTTCCTTGGCCTTCGCTGCGAACTCGACCGGTCCCAGCACATTGGCGGGCTCATTGACGAGATCGCGGGCGACAAGAACGCCGTTCGCCACGGCCTCTGCCCGCACGAACGCCTTCTTGGCGGCGGACGGGTCAGCGCACTGAATGGTGATCTTGAGCTTCTTCGACGGCTTGTCATTGCCGTTGTCACGGCTCTTCGTCTTGTATTTGTCAAAACTGTAGGTGCGCAGCAGCATGCCGAGCGCGATATTGGCGGCATCCTCGGCGCTGACCTCGGCACCATCGAGATCGGCGACAACGCTGACAGCATCGGCAGATTTCGCGGCGGCAAGGGCGGCGCCCCCGATCTTCACCCAGCTTTCCTCGCCGAGTTCGTCCGCCTTACCTGCGCCGATCGCGGTCAACCGGTCAAGCTGCGAGCCGGCCGGCGCCAGAACCTCAACGCTCTTTGCCAGTTTCCCGGAAAAGCCGGACACCTCGAAGGCGCGCGCCAGAACGCCTTCCGGATCGCAGGCCTTCGCATTGTCTCCCAGTCCGCCACCCTGCGAAGCCAGGACAATGGCGGTGCCCTTTTCGGGCATTGCGAACTTGGCGAAAGAGACGCTCGGTCTGTCGGTCATGATAATTCCCAGATTTGCGTGATTTCTCGTTTTGAGAGATGCCGGCGATCTTGGAGGTTTTATGAAGATTGGCAAGGGCTGTGCCGAGGCGCATTCTGTTTTTTCGCGCGCGCAATCATTGATTGCGGTGCGGCTATTGGGCAGTAAGCAATCTGTTAACTGCGTTTGTTTCGCTTTTTCTAACCAATCCCGCCCACTGTCACCCCTGGGACAAGAAATGGTGGGCCGCCCTTCAAAGCCGGCAGTTGAGCATTGTGCACGTGGAAGCGGGCCGTTAGGTTCGCGCGCGCCGGTTGAGGGCTGTTCCAACGAAACGGATTGCCGATTTCCATGCGGGTAATCGAACTTTACATCATGCGCCGTACCTTCGCGCTGTTCGCAGCCGCGTTGCTGTGGGTGCTCGCGCTGGTGTGGACCACCCAGGTCCTGAACCGCATCGACCTTGTGACCGATAGCGGCCAGTCGGCCGGCACGTTCTTCATGGTCGCCGCCCTTGTCCTGCCTGCCGTCATTCCCATCGTGATCCCCTTCGCGCTCGGCATTGCCGTGGCGCAGACGCTCGCCACCATGAATTCCGATTCGGAACTGGTGGTCATCAATGCGTCGGGCGCGCCGCGCGCCACCATCATCCGGCCGATCCTGATCATCGCCATCGGCGCCAGCGTTGCATCCTTCCTGATCAACAACACGGTTGAGCCCGCGTCCCGCCAGGCCTTTCGCACGCTGCTTGCCAATGCCCGCGCCGACCTGATCACCACGGTTCTTCAGGAAGGCAGCTTCCAGAAAGTGGATGACGGTCTCTTCGTTCAGGTCTCGGAACGCCTTCCCAACGGTCTTCTAGGCGGAATTTTCGTCGCCGATTCGCGCGAAGAGAACACCAAGCTCATTTATCATGCGCGCACAGGTGCTGCCGTTGAACGCGATGGTGGCTCCATTCTGGTCATGCAGGACGGCATGGTGCAGCGGCAGTCGGCGAATGGCGACGTCTCGACGATCCGCTTTGATTCCTACGCCTTCGACCTCTCGCAGTTTTCCAGCAGCGGCGGCGGTGAACCCACCCTGCACCCCAAGGACCGTTCCCTCGCCTTCCTCCTGAATCCCGACCCGGACGACCAGTTCTACAAGAAGTCGCCACAGATCTTCCGGGCGGAACTTCACATGCGCTTCTCCGAATGGCTCTACCCGCTGGTCTTCGCCATGATCGGGCTGGCCGTGGCCGGCGATGCGCGCTCCTTCCGCGAGGCCAGGCTGCACCCGATGGTGACCACGATGGTGATCGCGCTGCTTGTGCGGTGGGTCGGGTTCTATTCGGGCACCGAGGCCGAAAGCTCGCGCGTTTTCTCCTTCGTGCTCTATGCCGCCCCGCTTTTGATGATTGGCGTATGCGCGTTCTTCATCTTCACAAATCGTGTGATGGAACTGCCGACACACTGGGTTGAGAAGCTCAACGCACGCACACAGAAACTGACCGAGGCAATGACCCGCCTTCGCATCAAGCTGGCCAGCAAGCGCTCGCCCGAAGGAGGTCGCGGATGATCGGCCTGACACTTGGCGGCTATTTCTTCCGCCGCTACGCCTCGATTGCAGCCTGGAACTTTTTCGGCATCGGTCTTCTGATCTTCATCGTGACCTTTGCCGAGGTGTCGAGCCGCTCGGCGGGATTGCCGGGCTACACGCCGCAATGGGCCTTTTCGCTGGCCGCGCTGCAGACACCGATCATCCTTCTGCAGGCAATCCCCTTCATCGGTCTGATTGCGGCCATGGCCACGCTCATCAGTCTCAACCGCAAGTATGAGCTTGTGGTGGCGCGTGCGGCGGGCGTTTCAGCCTGGCAGTTCCTCACGCCCATCGCATTCGGCTCCTTCGTTTTCGGCGTGATCGCCGTTGCTGCGCTGAACCCGCTGGCAGCCAACGGCTTTGCCCAGGCGCAGCTTGTCGAGGCCGAGGTGCGCGGGGCAAAGAGCACAACCAATTCCGAAGCCGAACAGTGGCTCAAACAGCGTACGGGCAATGAGGAAACCATCATCGGTTCCACCTCTGTCCTCAGCGGCGGGCAGACCCTGATTCGCCCGACTTTCTTCCGAATCGATGCCGATGGACGCATCTATGAGCGACTCGACGCCGAACGCGCATTTCTGCGCGATGGTTTCTGGGAATTGCAGGACGTGTCACGTCGCCGCGGTACCGCTGCGGCAGAACGTATCGCAACGCTGCAGATCGAAACGAATCTCCAGCCAGAATTCGTTGGCGAGCAGCTTGCGCGCCCTGAAGCGACATCCATCTATGCACTGCCTGGAAAGATCGAAGTCGCGCGCTCCTTCGGGCTCAAGGCAAACGCCTTTGCCACGCATTTTCATTCACTTGTAGTATTACCCCTCCTGCTCGTCGCCATGACGCTGATTGCCGCTACGGTATCCATGAGATTTACGCGAATGGGACAGTCAGCAACGGTGATTCTGGGTGGAATCCTCGCCGGCTTTCTGCTTTATGTGGTTTCGGTCCTGGTCAAGGCGTTCGGTAGCGCCGGAGTTGTACCTCCGGTTGTAGCTGCCTGGACGCCTGTGGTCGTGGCGATGTTCTATGGGGTGACTTTCCTATTGTACAAGGAGGACGGTTAGTGGGGGTTTCGGCAAACAGAGCCGGCATGTCCGCACGGTTAGCGCATTTGATGGGCGCGACCGCGTTGGCGACCTTGTGCACCTATGCATTGCTTCCGCAGGTCACTGCCCTGGCGCAGACCGGCGGGCTGGACGTATCGGACCTTCCGCAAGACGCACAGATGCTGCTGACGGCGGACAATCTCATTTACGACAACGATCAGAGCACGATCACTGCCGCCGGCGGTGTGCAGATCGAATATGCCGGAAACAATCTCGTTGCAGACCGGGTCGTCTATGACCGGGCAACGTCCCGCGTTGTTGCGCGCGGGCGTGTGCAGATCATCGAGAAAGACGGCAACAAGATCTATGCAGACGAGATCGACGTCACGGATGACTTCCGCGACGGCTTCGTCAATGCGCTGCGCGTCGAGACTGTCGACAAGACCTATTTCGCTGCCGAGAGCGCTGAACGCTCGGGCGGTCGGCTGACCACCTTCAACAATGGTGTCTACACCGCGTGCGAACCCTGCCGCGACAAACCCGGCAAACCGCCGATCTGGCAGATCAAGGCGCAGAAGATTATCTGGAACGGTGAATCCAAGACAGTTCGTTTTGAGCGTTCGCGATTCGAATTCTTCGGCATGCCGATTGCCTACCTCCCCTATCTCGAGGTGGCGGACCCGACGGTGAAGCGCAAAACGGGCTTCCTGATTCCGAGCGCTTCATACAATGACGAGCTCGGCTTCGGCGTCAGCGTTCCCTATTACCTTGCGCTCTCGCCTACGTATGACCTTACGGTAACAGGCACCTACTATACGAATCAGGGCTTCCTTGGCGAAGCCGAGTGGCGTCAGCGTTTCGACAACGGCCAGTACAGCGTCAAGATTGCCGGCATCAAGCAGCAGGACCCCGAGGCCTGGAGCCCGAACACGGTCAATGGCAGCGAAGACGGCCGCGGCATGATCGGCTCCAAAGGCCAGTTCCGCGTCAATCCGCGCTGGACCTTCGGCTGGGACGTGCTTGCGCAGACCGACAAGAACTTCTCGCGCACCTATGGCATCGACGGGTTCTCGGACACGGTTCAGACATCCCAGCTTTATCTGACCGGCCTTGATGACCGGAACTTCTTCGACCTGCGCGCCTACCATTTCGACGTTCAGGAAGACGTGTTGGACTCCTCCCCCAGTGCGCGTGACGATCAGCAGCCCTGGGTTCTGCCAACCTTCGATTATTCCTATACACCGGACATGTCGGTGGCTGGCGGCGAGCTAAATCTCGATATCAATGTTCAAAACATCTATCGGGATCAGCTGAGCCTCAACAAGGTCAACGGCATCAATCCGAACGACACGTCACGCATCGATGGTATGGATGGGCTTGCCAGCCGCATGACGGCCGAAGCCGAGTGGAAGCGCTCTTTCGTCACGTCGGGCGGTCTCGTCGTGACCCCGCTTCTGCAGGCCCGTGGCGACGCGATCTATACCGATTATGATGCCACCACGGTGAATGGCATCACCAGCTTCGAGCTGAATGGCACCCCGGTCGGCAGCGATATGCGCTCCTCCTACTATCGCTACATGGCGACGGCAGGTCTGGAAGCGCGCTGGCCGATCCTTTTCTCCACCACGAGCGCCAGCCACGTGCTGGAACCCGTGGCGCAGATCTTCGTCCGGCCCGACGCTCCCTATCAGGACAAGCTCGGCATTCCGAACGAAGATGCGCAGTCGCTCGTGTTCGACGCGACGACGCTGTTCGAGCGTGACAAGTTCTCCGGCTATGACCGCATTGAGGGTGGTACGCGCGCCAATGTCGGCATCCGCTACTCCGGCAGTTTCGCCAATGGCTGGACGGCCCAGGGCCTCTTCGGTCAGTCCTACCAGATTGCCGGCGCGAACCCCTATGCGGCTCCTGATCTGGTCAATGTCGGCGCCTATTCCGGCCTTGAGACGGACGTCTCCGACTTTGTCGGCATGATCGGTTTCGCCAGCCCGGGCGGCTTTGCATTCTCCGCCGGTGCACGGTTCGACGAGGAGACCTTCGACGTACGCCGTACCGACCTGAAGACCGCCGCCACCGTTGGCGCGGTAACCGGTTCGTTGCAGTACGCCTATATCGAGGCCCAGCCACTATACGGGTTTGAAACCGACCGACAGGAAGTGACGGGCGTCGCGAGGATCAAGTTCGACGAGAACTGGAGCGGTTTTGCTTCGGGCACTTACGACATCGAGAGCGAGACGGTCGTCAAGAACGACTACGGGTTCTCGTATGGCGATGAGTGCTTCATCTATTCGATGACCTATTCGCGCAGCGAAAACCGCGTGACCAAGGAAACCGACCATTCGTTCGGCTTCCGCGTGTCGCTGCGCACCATCGGCGACTTCGGCACCAGCAGCGGCGACTTCGGTTCGAGCTTCTGAGGCTGTGAGCCTTTGAACAGGCAGGCCGGGAGCTTCGCTTCCGGCCTCATTTGGACATGACCTCCCCTAAAGTCATGATTTTGCCCCAGGCTGGCGGATAAAACGGTCCAAGGGACTGTAGCTCCAGTGCATTTGCTGTTATCCCAGACGCAATTGCGGGGTGCAAAAGTGAGAAATGTGACGATGTTTAGCAATTGCAGGCGTATTGTGCGCGCGAGCGTGTTGACGTTGGCCGTGGCGACGGCAATGCCCATTCTCGGCGGTACCAGTGCCATGGCGACCGAAATTCGCTATGTGGTCAACAATCTTCCGGTGACCAGCTACGATATCGACCGGCGCGTCGCATTTCTGCGACTGCAGCGCGAGGGTGGCAATCTGCGCCAGAAAGCCACCGATCAGATGATCGAGCAGACGCTCAAGCTGCAGGAAATGCAGCGGCGCAACATCAACATCCCCAAAGAGATGGTGGATCAGGCCTATCAGCGCTTCGCCAGCGGAAACCGGATGACCGCAAGCCAGTTGAACCAGGTGATGGCGCAGTCGGGCGTGACGGCAGCGCACTTCAAGGATTTCATCCGTTCGCAGATCGGCTGGAGCCGCGTCATGCAGGCGCGCAACAGCTCTTCCGGCGGCATGAGCGAGCAGGATGTTGTCGCCAAGATGCTTCAGCAGGGTGGCAACAAACCGAGCGCGACCGAATACATGCTTCAGCAGGTCATCTTCGTCGTTCCGTCTGCCGAGCGCTCGAAGTTACTTGGCAAGCGCCAGCGCGAGGCACAGGCGCTGCGTGGCCGCTTCCGGGGCTGCGATTCGACCCGTGAGTTCGCCAAGGGGCTGATCGACGTGACCGTGCGTGACCTTGGCCGTATTCTTGAACCGGAGCTGCCGGGCGACTGGAAAGACCAGATCAAGAAGACGTCCCCCGGCAACGCGACCGGCGTGCGCACGACAGAGCGCGGCGTCGAGTTCATCGGCGTTTGCAGCACACGCGAAGTTTCCGACGACCGTGTCGCTCAGATGATGTTCCAGAGTGAAGGCTCGGGCGGCGAGGACATGGAAAAGGCCTCGCAGGAATATCTCGCCGAGCTGCGCAAGAACGCGCGCATCACCAAGCGCTGATTGTTCTTCATGAGCCCGGCCTTGCCGGGCTCATCTTTCTTCGACCCTAGATCCAACGAGGTGGCTCTTGCGCCCGCTCGCGCTCAGCATTGGCGATCCGTCCGGAATCGGCCCGGAGGTCATTCTTCAGGCCTGGCTTCGGCGCGACCAGGATAAGCTGTCGCCCTTCTATGTTCTCGGCGACCCTGCCCTTCTGGCCGCACGCGCGCGCCATCTGGGGCTCGACGTACCGCTGTGCGAGGCTGAGCCCGAGGCGGCAGCGAGCGCTTTTGACAATCGGCTGCCGGTCGCACCGCTCGAAAACCGTCTGACCGACAGCGCAGGCCAGCCCGAGACGGTGAATGCGGCGGGTGTCATCGAGGCCATATCACGCGCCGTGACGGACACGGTGGAAAGCCGTGCGGCGGCTGTGGTCACCGCGCCCATCGCCAAGAAGCCACTCTATGATGCAGGCTTTCGTTTTCCGGGCCACACGGAGTTTCTGGGCCATCTGGCAGAGGAGCTGACCGGAAGGCCGGCCACGCCTGTCATGATGCTTGCGGGCCCCGATCTGCGGACCGTTCCGGTGACCGTTCATCAGGCGCTGGCAGGGGTTCCTGAAACCCTGACGCAGGCGCTCGTGGAAGAGGTCGCGCGGATCACAGATCGGGAGCTGCGCCAGCGCTTCGGCATCGCGGAACCGCGCCTTGCCATTGCCGGGCTCAACCCGCATGCCGGCGAAGGCGGGGCCATGGGCACGGAAGACCGTGACGTCATCGCGCCGGCGATCCACGCGCTTCAGGAAGACGGGATCAACGCATTCGGCCCCCTGCCCGCCGACACGATGTTTCACGCCCGCGCCCGCGCTGGCTATGACGCCGCACTTTGCATGTATCACGATCAGGCGCTGATCCCCGTGAAGACCATTGCCTTTGACGAGACGGTGAACGTCACGCTCGGCCTTCCCTTCATCCGCACATCGCCGGATCATGGCACGGCATTCGACATTGCCGGACGCGGCATTGCGCGGCCCGACAGCCTGATTGCGGCGATCAGGCTTGCGCGCCAGCTCTCAGACAATACGGACACCATAAAATGACGGCCGATGGCCTGCCACCACTCAGAGAGGTCATCGCCAGGCATGGCCTCGCCGCCAAGAAATCGCTCGGCCAGAACTTTCTTCTGGATCTGAACCTGACGGCCAAGGTCGCCCGGGCTGCGGGCGATCTGGAAGGCGCGACGGTGATCGAGGTCGGCCCCGGACCGGGCGGTCTGACGCGCGCCCTGCTGATGGCCGGCGCAGAACGCGTGATCGCCATCGAACGTGACGAGCGCTGTCTCGATGCGCTGGCGGAGATCGCCGCGCACTATCCGGGCCGGCTCGACGTGGTGAATGGTGACGCCATGGAAACGGACTTCGCAGCCCTCGCCCCGGAGGCGCACGGCAAGGTGCGGATTGTCGCCAACCTGCCCTACAATATCGGAACGGAGCTTCTCGTACGCTGGCTGACGCCCGACGCATGGCCGCCCTTCTACGCCTCGATGACGCTGATGTTCCAGCGCGAAGTGGCGCAGCGCATCGTCGCCGAACCCGGCGACAAGGCCTATGGTCGGCTTGGCGTTCTGGCCGGCTGGCGCACCGTCTCCAAGATCGCCTTTGACCTGCCTCCGCAGGCCTTTACGCCCCCGCCGAAAGTGACGTCGTCCGTGGTGCATATCGTGCCGCGCGCCGAGCCGCTGGCGGTCGAGCCCAAAAGGCTGGCGAAGATCACGGAAGCAGCCTTTGGCCAGCGCCGCAAGATGCTGCGCCAGAGCGTCAAATCGCTGGGTGGTGAAGCGCTTCTGGCGCGCGCAGGGATCGATGCGACGCGACGTGCGGAAACGCTCTCAGTGGCCGAATTCGTGGCGCTGGCCAACGCTTCCCAGACCGGTTCATCCTGACGGATTTTGCAGATGGTCGGGTAAGGCAGCCCGACCATGAAATGCAAATGAAGCTCAGTTGCCGTCCTCGCTGAGCAGGCCCGAAACGAAATCGAACAGGCCGGGGCGGCGGTCGCGCCGCAGGCGCTCTGCCTCTACGATGGAGCGCACCGACGAAAAGGCGTGATCGAGCTCTTCATTGATCACGACATAATCGTAATCCAGCCATTTCTCGATTTCCGTCCGCGCATTCTTCAGACGCGTCTGGATGATCTCGGGCGTATCCTCGGCGCGCCGCGTCAGACGGCCAAGCAGCTCCTTCATGCTGGGCGGCAGGATGAAGATGGAGACCACATCCCCACGCATTTTCTCGCGCAGCTGCTCCGCGCCCTGCCAGTCGATGTCGAACAGCATGTCGCGCCCCTCGGTCAGCGCCTTTTCGACAGGCGCGCGGGGGGTACCGTAGAAATTGCCGTGAACCTCGGCCCACTCCAGCAATTCGTCATTGTCGCGCATGATCTCGAATTCGCGCTGCGTCTTGAAGTGGTAGTGCACCCCTTCAATTTCGCTGGCGCGGCGGGGGCGCGTGGTAACGCTTACCGAAAGTTCAAACCCCTTCACCTCGGCCAGAAGCGTGCGTGCGATGGTCGACTTGCCTGCACCCGAAGGTGAAGACAGGACGAGCATAAGGCCGCGGCGCGCGACTTCGGTCGAAACGGCAGGAGACGTCTGCGAGGACATGGTCTACTCCAGATTTTGGACCTGCTCGCGGAACTGATCGACGACGGCCTTTAATTCAAGGCCGATGGCCGTGACGGTTGTCGCGTTGGACTTTGAGCAAAGCGTGTTGGATTCGCGGTTGAACTCCTGACCGAGGAAGTCAAGCTTTCGACCTATGGGGCCGCCGGAGGCGATCAGAGCCCGGGCCGATGCGATATGTGCGCGCAAACGGTCGATCTCTTCACGGATATCCGCCTTGCCTGCAAGGATGGCGGCCTCGGCGTGGAGGCGGGCTTCATCGAAGCCGGTGGTCGCATCCATGAGGCGGGCGACCTGCTCGCTCAGACGCTGGCGTATGGCCTCGGGCGAGCGGGAGGAATCATTTTCGACCTGATCGGTCAGCGTCTCGATGCGCGCCACCTGGTCAAGCAGGATGCGTTCGAGCGCCGCACCCTCATCCCGCCGCGCGCTCTCAAGGCTGACAAGCGCCTCATCGAAGGTCGACAGAATGGCTTCGTCGAGCGAGGCGCGAACCTCTTCATCCGCCACGGGATCGGCATAGTCGAGCACACCGCGCAGGCCCAACAGCCCGTCTGCCGTTGCAGGAGCAGCGCCGAACTGCTCGTGCAGGCGACCGGCCAGTTCTGCGACCTCTTTCAGGAACTCTTCATCGACAACCGGGCGGCGCAGAGCGCCATTCTGCGTAAAATTCAGCGAAGCCTGCACATTGCCGCGCGAAAAGCGCTTCTGCAGACGCTGGCGCGCGCCCTGCTCGATCCGTTCAAAACCGGGAGGGAGGCGAAAGCGGGTTTCAAGGCTGCGCCCGTTTACCGATTTCAGCTCCCAGGCGATGCCACCGGCATCATGGTCGCGCGAAGCACGGGCAAAGCCCGTCATGCTTTGAAGCCTGCTCATGCGTCCCCCTCTTCGCGCGACGGTCCGGCTCAGTTGGAGCCGGCCTCGTCTTCCGTCTGGCGCTCGCGCTCCAGCTTGCGCCAGCGTGCGACGTTCTCATTGTGCTCTTTGAGCGTCTTGGCAAAGGCGTGACCGCCCGTACCGTCCGCGACGAAGTAAAGTTCGTCGGTCTGCGACGGGTTTGCCACGGCCTCAAGCGCCGCACGGCCCGGATTGGCGATCGGTGTGGGCGGAAGCCCGTCGATCTGATAGGTGTTGTAAGGCGTCTTCTTGTCGATGTCGGACCGGTAGATCGGGCGATCAGCCGGTTTGCCCTGGCCGCCAAACAGACCATAGATGATGGTCGGGTCCGACTGCAGACGCATGCCCTTGTTCAGACGGTTGATGAAGACGGCTGCAACGCGCGGGCGCTCGTCGGCAATGCCGGTTTCCTTCTCCACGATGGAGGCCAGCGTTACGAACTCGTTCTTGTCCTTGACCGGAAGTCCCTCGTCGCGGCGCTCCCAGATGCTGTCGACCAGCTCGCGCTGATCTTCAAGGAGCTTCTCGACGACCGCCGTGCGGTCCATGCCGCGCGTAAAGCGCAGCGTGTCGGCTGCAAGACTGCCTTCCGGCGGCATCTCATCCGGCAGCTTGCCGGAGAGTTCCGGGGTATCCTGAATACGCTGGAACACCTCGACGACGGTCCGCCCTTCCGGGATGGTGAGCGAGTAAAGAACGCTCTTGCCGCTCTTCAGAAGCTCCATGACGTCATGCATCGAAGCGCGGGCGTCAATGGCGTACTCACCGGCCTTGAGCTCGGAATCGGCGCCATAGGCGCGCACACCGATGGAGAAGATGCGCGCATCGCTGATCACGCCCTCGCGCTCGAGCAGGCTGGCGATCTGGTTCACACCGGTGTTCGGTTTGATGAGAACGGTCTCGGCCGTGCTTGACGGGCCGGGCTGATGGAATTCGCGCTTGCCGAAATAGAAGGCGAAGCCGGCCAGAACCACCAGAAAGACGATGGAAGAGAAGACGAAGTTGAAGAATACCACGAACTGGCTGCGCGCGCGCCTGGAGCGCTTCGGCGGCGGGGTTCCCGCCTCCGGTCGTAATGTCTGGCTGGCCGGTTTGAAAGTACGGCCGCGCTCTTCGTCTGGCTGGCGGCCATAGCCGCTGGAATTATCGCCGGAAGTCCCTGTCATGCTTCTTGGACCGCTCCCTTTCAGAACGGCGCCAATTGCCGCCGGTCCTGTCCTATTCTGTGTTCGCGTTATGAACGTTTACGCAAGTTTCGAAAATTGCGTCACCGGAGCTTGCCGCGCGCCATTTCGATTCGTGTCAGAACAGAATGAATTGCGAAAATGGCAAAACTGCAAGCCCGCTATCGGAAACGTTCAGGCCTCATAACGCTTGAATACGAGAGACGCGTTGGTGCCGCCAAAGCCAAAGGAGTTGGAGAGCGCTACGTCAACCTGACGTTCGCGCGGCTTGTTGGGCACCAGATCGATGGCCGTTTCAACCTGTGGATTGTCCAGATTGATGGTCGGCGGCACGATGTTGTCGCGAATGGCCAGAACCGAGAAGATCGCTTCTGCTGCACCCGCGGCACCAAGCAGATGGCCGATGGCCGACTTGGTGGACGACATCGAAACATTGCCTGCGGCATCGCCCATGAGGCGCTCCACGGCTCCAAGCTCGATGGTGTCCGCCATGGTCGAAGTGCCATGTGCGTTGATGTAGTCCAGATCGGCAGGTGTCATGCCGGCGCGCTTCAACGCTGCCTTCATGCAGCGATAGGCACCGTCGCCGTCTTCCGCCGGCGCCGTGATGTGATAGGCGTCGCCCGTCAGGCCATAGCCAACCACTTCGGCGTAAATCTTGGCGCCACGCGCCTTTGCATGCTCCAGCTCTTCCAGCACGAGCACGCCTGCACCCTCGCCCATGACGAAACCATCGCGGTCGCGGTCATAGGGCCTGGAAGCGATTTCCGGCGTATCGTTGAAGCTGGTGGAGAGAGCCTTGCATGCGGAGAAGCCGGCGATCGACAGACGGGTGATCGGTGCTTCAGCACCACCCGCAAGCATGACGTCGGCATCACCAAGCATGATGAGGCGCGCGGCATCGCCAATGGCGTGCGCGCCGGTGGAGCAAGCGGTCACGACCGCATGGTTCGGCCCCTTCAATCCGTGTCGAATGGACACCTGGCCGGACACCATGTTGATGATGTTGCCGGGGATGAAGAAGGGGCTGATGCGGCGCGGACCGCGCTGCTCCAGCGTCAAGGCGTTTTCAGCAATGCCTTCGATGCCGCCGATACCCGAACCGATCAGAACGCCGGTGGCGTATCTGTCGTCTTCGGTTTCCGGCTTCCAGCCGGAATCTTCCAGCGCCTGGTCTGCCGCAGCAATGCCGTAGGTGATGAACTCACCGATCTTGCGCTGCTCGCGGGGTTCCAGAAAGGCGTCGGGGTTGAACGCCCCTTCGCCTTCACGCGGGATCGTATTGGCGATCTTGCACGGCAGATCATCGACCTCAAAACTGTCGATGCGGCTGGCCGCACTCTTGCCCGAAAGCAGGCTCTTCCACCCATGCTCAACACCGAGGCCGAACGGTGAAAGAAGCCCCATACCGGTGACGACAACACGTCTCATATGCTGAATATCCGCCTTGACTACGTTTTTGTAGCGATAACGCCGGAGGCGTTAGGCGGTCGCCTTGTCGATGTACTTCACTGCGTCGCCGACGGTGAGGATCGTCTCGGCAGCGTCGTCCGGGATTTCAACGCCGAACTCTTCTTCAAAGGCCATGACCAGCTCGACGGTGTCGAGGCTGTCTGCGCCAAGATCATCAATGAAGCTTGCGCCTTCGTTCACCTTGTCGCCTTCGACGCCCAGATGCTCGACAACGATTTTCTTAACGCGTTCTGCAGTATCGCTCATGAGAGAACCCTCGACTTTCTGAATTTCCGATCTTCGTTAGCCGCACGATTGCCGCTAATCAAGCTAAATGACGACTAACCCGCTGACATGGCCAGCGCGAAGCCTTCGTTATTCCGTCCTCGATACACGGGTTACGCGCGGCTCGTGGAACGGCTTTCGGCGGGCGCATATCACGATTTAACTGCGCGAGCCAAGCGTTAATCACCCGACATCCACTTTGG
>MRWG01001616.1_pt1 | contig 13642 bp, 15 predicted proteins | sample 1013341 | NCBI WGS metagenome assembly MRWG01 (sample SAMN06117577, study PRJNA244670) | biofilm metagenome | biome: Water; feature: Cathode Biofilm; material: Biofilm; isolation source: microbial consortium enriched at the cathode of a solar microbial fuel cell | place: USA: District of Columbia ... | reverse complement strand
ATGGCATCAGATTGCTCAATAACTTCATGGTTTTTTCCATATCGCGATAAAACCCTGCCAGGGACGGCACCCTTATTTGGGGGAAATACAACGACCAACCTATGCCGCCCTGGCCTGCTTAGGTAAGCATAACGCTCCGGCGCATGCTGAACCACTTTGACCGTTTCATCAATTCAGTGCAAATCTATTAGTCCAATCCTCGCGATAGCGAACCTTTTCCTGGTAGGATCTGCAAGCTTATTGCGGGGGATGTGCCTAACTTACACCCGGGGCGGGGTTGGGAAAACCCCATGCCTGCTTCCAATCATTTTGCCACAGGAAGCCAGGTTGCTGGCAATAAAGGCATTGGGGATGGCTATCAGTTGCCGCTAGCGCTTTTCCCAGGGTTTCTTTTAATTTGACACCCGCAAGCTTGTTTCAGGGGTGGGCCTAACTTACACCCGGGGCGGGGGTGGGAGAACCCCATGCCTGCTGCCCAAACATCCGTCACTAATGGAGGCATCGAAAATGAGGAAGGCGTCTGGGACGGTAGCCAGGGCCAACCCGGTACCTGCGGGGTACGCCTGTAACTTTCAATGTACCCAAATTTTACATTGCAGCGCCTTATGGGGTTACAATATTCATAAGGGGCCTGCCCCTGAAAACATCAATTTGCTTATTTTGCCGCAGTGCATTGAGGCAGATGCCTTCAGAACCTTATTCAAGTGATCCTAACATGACACGAAAACATACTGATGTAGGTATTGGCCATCCATACCCCATTGGGGCAACGGTGCAGCCAAACGGGGTCAATTTTAGCCTGTACTCCAAGAACAGTACCCAAATAGAACTCTTGTTGTTTCTGGACGCTGAAGACGAGAGGCCTTATGACATCGTAGTTTTAAACAAAAAACACCATTGGACAGGATTCTATTGGCATGTTTTCGTCTTTGGGCTCAAGGCAGGACAGCTATACGCATACCGGGCGCACGGGCCATTTGCTCCGGGTTTGGGCCATCGCTTTAACCCTCAAAAAGTGTTGCTCGACCCCTACAGCAAAGAGGTGGTAAGGCCCGGGGCGTATCGGCGTCACCTGGCAGCAGCATCGGGCGATAATGTGAGCAGTGCCATGAAAAGTGTGGTGGTTGATACCCGTACATACGATTGGGGAGATGATCTGTTTCCCCGCCACCCCTTCTCAAAAACCATTATATACGAACTACATGTCAAAGGCTTTACCAGGAACCCCAATTCCGGAATCCAGGCGGGCAAGGCAGGGACCTATGCGGGCCTTGTCGAAAAGATCCCCTACTTAATGGACCTGGGTATTACCGCGGTAGAATTGCTGCCGGTTTTTCAGTTTGACGAACAGGACGCCCCCGAGGGAAAGACCAATTATTGGGGCTATAGTCCCATATCCTTCTTTGCACCGCATCGCGAATACAGTTCCCGCAAAGACCCATTGGGCCCGGTTGATGAATTCAGGGATATGGTCAAAGCGCTGCATAAGGCGGGGATTGAAGTCATTTTGGATGTGGTATACAACCATACCACGGAAAATGGTGCAGGAGGCCCCACCATCAACTTTAAGGGATTGGAGAACATCGCGTATTATTTGTTGGAGGATAACAAGGAAGCCTATTCGGATTATACAGGCTGTGGCAATACCATAAATGCCAACCATTCTGTGGTGCGCAGGATGATTAGGGATAGCTTGCGCTATTGGGTCTCCGAAATGCATGTAGACGGGTTTCGCTTTGACCTGGCGTCTATACTCGCCCGCGATGAGTTTGGGACCCCCCTGGTGAACCCCCCGCTGCTTTGGGAAATTGAATCCGACCCCGTGTTGGCCGGAACCAAATTGATTGCAGAAGCCTGGGACGCGTCCGGTCTTTACCAGGTGGGGAGTTTTATCGGCGACAGGTGGAGCGAATGGAATGGAAAATTCAGGGACGATGTACGCCGTTTTATGAGGGGGGATGAAGGGGCTGTTCAAAATTTCGCATCCCGGCTTTTGGCAAGTCCGGACATCTACGGGCATAAGAAACGACCGGCCGAAGTGAGTATCAACTTTATTACGTGCCATGACGGGTTTACGCTGAATGACCTGGTCAGTTATAACCAAAAACACAATGAGGACAACGGACAAAACAACCGGGACGGGGAAAGCCAAAACCTAAGCTGGAATTGCGGTGTCGAAGGCCCGACCACGGACCCCGCCATCGAAAAACTAAGGGTACAGCAAATAAAGAATTTTTTGGTGGCAACCCTGTTGCCCCACGGAGTGCCCATGCTTCTGATGGGGGATGAAGTACGACGAACACAGTTGGGCAATAACAATGCCTTCTGCCAGGATAATAAAATAAGCTGGTTTGATTGGGACCTGCTTGAAAAAAATGCCGGGCTGTACCGGTTTGTGCGATTGTTGATCAGGCTTCGAAGCAGCAGGGGTTTAAGCGAAGAATACCCGGACTTGTCGCTAACAGAATTCCTTCAGAATGAACAGAAAGTCGAATGGCACGGCGTTCGGTTGGGGCAACCGGACTGGACCCCCACCTCACACAGCCTGGCATGCACGTCCTTTAGCAGTGCTGACGAATTTGTACTGTATTTTGTTTGCAACGCGTATACCAACCACATGGATTTTGAACTGCCCGTCCCACAAAATTTTAAAAGAAACCGGTGGGTAAGGATCATAGACACTTCCCTGCCCTCGCCAGAGGATATCGTGTTGCTGCAAGATGCCAAAAAAGTCACCGGACCATATTATCAAGTACAGGCGAGATCCATTGTCCTCCTGGCCGCTTTATGACTATAGGAGGCAGGGATCAGGCGTGGCAACAGGAAAAAATCCACAGGAAAACAGCATTTTGGTCGATTAAAACGCCGCTTTGCTCGTGGCGGAGGCCTGTTTTCCCGGTAGCCGGTTAAACCTGGCCCTATAAAATTGGGTACCCATTGGGACGCTTTGCGCGTTTCCTTAAACCGTTTCACCATTCTTATGGCCCCGGATAGTTTTGCGCTGCCTTACTATAGGGGTGATCTGATCAGTTGCCCCATTTCGGAAAGTACTTTTTTAAGCCTGGCAGGGGATAGGTCCAGTTCGATCAGCTTATGTGACCTGACCGCCAGTTCCTTTACCAGGATGATATCCTTGGCGATTAACTCCTGCTTCTCATTTTTGCTGAGCGTGGTAAGCGCCGTGATGGGATACAGGCAGTACGCATCAATATTCGCTTTCATCCCGTTGTCCACGGGGTAATTCCAGCCCAAAAGGGTCAACCCTATGCAGTTCCCATAATCAATGGCATCACTGGTAAACCGGGTATTGGTAACCAGCCAGCCTTGCTTTAATATCGTTTTGTTGGCCGGACTGGAGTTCCATTCCTCCTGCACATCCAAAAATCGTGAATGGATATACAAAGGGACTTTTACATTGCTGGCAGTACCCGAATCAGCATGGAACTTACATTCAATGGCGTAGGTATTTCCTTCCTTTTCCGCCAGGACATCTATTTCATGGGTGACGCATTTGCCTTGTACAACGGTACTAACCCGGGTCTCATACCCCTTTTCCTTTAATAATGCGGCAACCAAACGCTCAAAGGGATAGCCCGTTGGCCCCAGATCAAAGATTGCCCGCTTCAAATTGTATTTGGATGCATATACACGGTTGGACTTTTTTAGTAGCGGATAGACCTTCTTATGGATTTCCCCGGTAGAAATGCCATCGTATAGTTGTGGCGTTATTATTTGCACAATACTGGCGATCTCGTTGCTCTTTACGCCACAATTCCTTAGTGATTCCTTTAGCTTCTTTATGGAAAAGGGTTCCAGATCGCCGGAATTCTTTTTGATGTAAAATGGGTCTTTGTCCATAGCCTGATCAATTTGCTTCAAAACCGTAGTAATTCGGTCATTATCCCAAAACGGATGACATCCAATCGGTGCAGAAAATAGATGTTGTAGTAATCTGTTCCATGGTAATACTGTACAAAGAACCCGATGTCTTCCAAAAATTTCGGGTGGTAATAAAAGGTGAGGCTGGCACTGAGCCGCTTAATGTTAAAGGTGTCCCAATCGTTGATGTTATCTATAAACCAGGTGGTTTGGGCCTTAAGGGAAAAATCGGCACTGACTGATCCACCGTGCCCCATCCTTACAGGAAGTTTATAGGCAAGGAAAGCGGTATGCCAGCGAAAACCGCTGTATTGCCCCTGCAGTTCTTCAAGGATCCAACTCTTGGGATGCACCTCGAATGCGCTTTTGAAAAATTTTTGGGCGTTCAATGATTGGCTGAATTCTGATTTTATCAATCCCAGTTCAAAAAAATTGGTGGCAAAATTTCCCGTTTGCAGGTTGATAGTTCCATCCTCGTCATAAAAACCGCCGTCCTGCCCGTTGGAGTGGTGTCCCAATTTTCCGAACAGGGTAAAGCTGTTGGCCGCATTTCTTTTGCTTGCCAAATAATAGACCGAAATCTGTGGAATATAGCTGGGGGTATTTACGGGAAAAGACGCTTCATTGAACATACGGATGGTAATTTGGGCGGTGAGCACTCCCATCAACCGGGAGTCTTTTCGTTCGCGGATGACGAAGCTGGGGTTTACATTGGCCTCGAACATCAGGGGTTCCAAATTGCCTATATCCGCTGGAAACGTTATGTAGCTATCGCTTTGATTGACCTGTGCGATCTTTGCGAGGTCCAGTTGTGGTAGGTTGTCCTTTACTCCTTGTGCGTCCACATTCCATAATAATGCGTTTATTAGAACGATAATGTAGAAACACCTTTTCATTTATTTATAAATAATCGTTACAGACTTTGTCATTTCGGAATCCAATTCGAAACTTGCTTGTGAAAATTTGGGACGATTGGACAGACCAATGGATTCGTAATTGGAAAAGCCAACACCTTCAATGGGCAGAATAAAGCCCTTGTCTATTTTGCCATTTTCATTTTCGTCGTGTAGAATGTTTACCGCATAACGCCCTTCGGGAAGGTTGCTGAAAGTAATAGAAGATGTGCTATTTGTAATAGGGGCGGTTCCCTGTTTGCAGTACGCCCTGAATCGTTCATCGGGAATGGAACCTTCTTTGTTGTACAACGTAAATTGTACAACACCTTTTGAATTGCGCAGTTCTTGCACTTTAATTGTCAAAGCGTACCGTTTTTCCTGAACCGGACGATCGAATGACATGAAATGCAACATGGCAATAAATATCAGAATATTTTTTACCGATTTGTCCATTTCATGGTTGTTATATAGGCGAACATAGCAAAGACAAGGGTAAGGCCTGTCCTAAACAACAGCGCCCCTATGGTTTTGGTTTCATATAAGCCACCTGTATGGCTATGTTGATACAAGCCAGCCAAGGCCCCTACTAAAATAAAAAAGGAAACCATCAAGGTGGTAACTGTCCATTTTTTCAGGCCAATAAGCCCGTAGGCGGCCAGAAGATATAACCAACTACTAATGAAATTTGCCCAGACCACAAAGGGTACGTAATTACCTTCTTTCGCCCGTATGCCAAACCAATCGAAGATGACAGAGCTGCTCAAAAATAAGGTCAGCAGGGCGAATGCCATCAACAGGGTGCTCACAACATATCTGGATAATTTGGTTTTTATCATTGTGTATACGTATTTCCGGTTACTTTTTGGTTACTTTCCCCGAACCACCATTTGGGTTTTTGCTCTTTTTTAACCAGTTTGAACTTTTCAACAGCGTGTTTCTGAATGTGTGCCGTCATATCTTCCACGGAATCAGTCACGAACAAGAGTTTCATGTCTTTTGGGCTTATACTTTCCTCTTTTGCCATGACCTGAATATGTTGGCAAAGCTCCCTATGGTATTCCGAACCGAAAATGACCACCGGGAAGTTCTGGATCATTTTGGTCTGGATCAATGTGATCGATTCGAAGAGTTCGTCCAATGTCCCCATACCACCGGGCATCACCACAAAGGCATAAGAATATTTCATCAATAGGAACTTACGAACAAAGAAATACCGGATGTCTATCCATTTATGTAGATACGGGTTCGGTTTTTGCTCAAACGGAAGGATGATATTACAGCCCACGGAATAGCCCCCCGCCTGATAAGCGCCTTTGTTGGCGGCCTCCATAATACCCGGCCCACCACCTGTCATGACCGTGAAGCCCAAATTAGCCAAGGCTGCCCCAACTTTTTGCGCCTGTTGATAAAATAGATTGTCCTCACCAAAGCGTGCAGAACCGAATACCGTGACACATGGGCCGATAAAGTGCATTTTCCGGAAGGCCTTTATAAAGCTGGACATGACTCTGATTGTAAAGAAGAACTCTTTGAACCGGGAAAGGGGGCCTCTTAGAAATTTGGATTCGTCTGTTTGTAATCGATTGTTGTTGTTGTTTTCCATCAGCTGACTTTTTTATAGCTCCACACGGCCAGCGCATTGATCACCAGGGCATAAAGCCCCAGTTTGACCAGTTGCGGGGTAATATCCTTCAGGGATGATCCTTTGAGCATCACCATCCTGATGACTTCCACGAAATACTTGACAGGGTTGAATTCGGTAAGGACCTGCGCCCAGACGGGCATACTTTCGATAGGGGTAAACAAGCCACTCATCAATATAAAGATGACTGCAAAAAACCAGGCCAGGAACATGGCCTGTTGCTGTGTTTCCGTGAAATTGGAGATATACAAACCAATACCTAAAACCACCAGTAAATAGACAGAGGCAAACAGGAACAACAATCCCGGATGGCCCACCATGGGGATATCAAAGGCGATTTTGGCAATGACCAGGCCCACCATCAGTTCGGCAATCCCCAGGATCCAGAATGGGGTCAACTTGCCAATGATAAACTCGTGTTTTTTGATGGGGGTGACATTGATCTGTTCCAAAGTCCCCAGTTCTTTTTCCCGTACTATGTTCATTCCGGCAAGAAACAGGGCCACCATGGTCACCAACAATACCAGGATCCCCGGTACCATAAAGGTCGTATAGTCTAGTTCGGGATTGAACCAGAACAGGGGAATGGCGATGACTTCTTTCGGTTTTTGAGCCGTGTCCGCAGCATTGCGAAGGGCTACCTGCACTGTTTTGTTGAAATCCTTGATAATGGAGGTTACATAGATGTTCTCTACAGCTGCCGCGGATCCGTTGATGGCATTGATCGTTACCAAAAGCTGCGACTTTTTCTCCTTTTGCAGGTCCCGTTCAAAATTTTGTGGAATGTGCAACACCACATCTACCGTGCCTTGCTGTACGGCCTCTTTTCCCATTTTTTCGGAGGGGTACATCGCTATAAAATCGAATTGGGCAGAAGCCCTGAACTTGCTGACAAGCTCCCTTGAATAGGGCGTCTGGTCAGCGTCAATAGCCGCGAACCTGATGTTCCTGACTTCATAGGAAGCGGCGTTGGCCAGGATTAACAACTGAATGATGGGCAGCATAAAGATGATGACCAGCATCGGTTTGTTCCGGAAGATCTGTTTGAATTCCTTGACCAGTAAAAAGATAATGGTTCTCATACTACTCCAGTCTTATCTTATATTTCTTAATGCTGACCCCTATAAAGAGGAGAATCATGAACAAGAGTACCACCGTCTCTTTCCAAAGCACCACTATCCCGACCCCTTTCAACAAAATCCCCTTAATCAAAATAATGAACCATTTGGCGGGGATGATGTTGCTGATCACCTGCAGGGCCACCGGCATGCTTGAAATAGGAAATATAAACCCGGACAGCAAGATGGTGGGGAGCATCAGCCCCATTAACGAGGTCATCATCGCCGTCTGTTGTGTCTCGGAGATCGTAGAGATCAGGATGCCCAGCGATAGTGCGCTGAATATGAACAGGATACTTTCCAAAGCCAACAGGAAATAGCTGCCCTGGACCGGCATCTTAAAAACGAAGAAACCGAGGGCCAGGATCACGATGGCATTTATGATGGCGAGAAAAACATAGGGAAATACTTTCCCCAAAATAACCTGATGGGGTTTAAGGGGCGAAACCAGCAGGATCTCCATGGTACCCATTTCCTTTTCCCTGGTAATACTAATGGAGGTCATGATGGCCGAAACCAGCATCAGGATGACCGTCATGATCCCGGGCACGAACATAAAGACGCTCTTCAGCTCTGGATTATAGTACATCTTGGTTTCGGGTACTATTTGGTAGGGGATCGTGATGGCTTTGTTGATGTCCGTCTGATATTTCTGCAAGATAGAAGACAGGTAATTACTAACGGAATTCGCCACATTGGGCTCGGTGGCGTCGGTAACGATTTGCACGCCGGCCGAGCCGTTAGTGATCAGGTCCTTGTCAAAATTTGGGGCAAACACCAATACGGCCTTGACCTTCCCTTTTTTAAATATAGCTTCTATCTGGCCTTCATCCTCCAGGATATCACTGATCTTAAAATATTTTGATGCCGCGATGTCGTGGATGATCTTTTGGGTCTCCGCGTCCTTGGATTTGTCGAGAATGGCCAGGTCTACATTGTTGATTTCATTGGTGACGGCATACCCGAACAGCAGGATCTGTACGATGGGCATTCCAAATAAAATGACCAATGTGCGTTTATCACGAAAAATGTGGTAAAACTCTTTGATGACAAATCCTCTGAATCGTTTCATTTAGGTAACGCTTATTCAATATTCCGCGCGAGCTTTAGGAATACCTCGTTCATAGAGCCCACTTGATACCTTTCCTTCAGCTTATTGGGTGTATCCAGGGCTTCTATATTCCCCTCCACCATGATGGAAACCCGATCACAATATTCGGCCTCGTCCATATAGTGGGTGGTAACAAAGATGGTTACCCCCTTGCTGGCCTCCCGGTAGATCATTTCCCAAAACTGGCGACGGGTAATGGGGTCCACACCCCCCGTGGGTTCATCCAGGAATATGATCTTGGGATTGTGCAGAAGTGCTACGGAAAAAGCCACCTTTTGCTTCCAGCCCAGGGGGAGGGATCGCACCAGGGCATCGGCATGGTCATGAAGCCCCAGTTCATCTACCAATGCCTGGGTTTTTTCCTTTAAGACAGATTTGGGCAAACCATAGATCCCCCCGAAAAAAACAATGTTTTCCTTGATTGTCAGGTCGTTGTACAGGGAGAATTTCTGGCTCATGTACCCGATGCTGTTCTTTACCTCCTCGGCATGCGTCCGAACATTAAAACCCGCTACCCTGGCCTGCCCGGACGTGGGTTTTGAAATGCCGATCAGCATTTTCATGGCAGTGGTCTTGCCGGCCCCATTGGCCCCAAGGAACCCAAAGACCTCCCCTTTTCCCACTTGAAAGGATATGCTATTGACCGCGGTAAAATCCCCGAACATTTTGGTCAGGTTCTCTACGTGTATGGCAGGGTCGTTTTTCATTTTTGTTTCCTAATTATCAATCAATTCGCTGGCTTTGGATAGTTCCATAAAGGCATCTTCAATGGTGGCCGGGGTTTCGGAGACTTCGATACCCGAATGTTGCTTTTCTTGTAAAAATCGCATCAAATCAGAAGGTTTAAAGTCCGGGTCGGCGCTGGTAAAGTGCGAATACTCCCCGAACGGATAGACACTATGGGTGTCGGGGTACAGGGCCAGGTCCTGCAACAGGCGATAGGTACTGTCAGCCTTACGTTGTATATTTTGGAGGGGAAGGTGTCTATTATTACCTGAGGGCGGTCTATTTTCAGGATAGTGCCGTCCTGTATAAGCGCGATCCGGTCGCACAGGCTGGCTTCGTCCATATAGGCGGTGGATACCAGGATGGTGATGCCTTTTTGTTGCAGCCGCTTGAGCATTTCCCATAATTCCTTCCGGGATACCGGGTCAACACCGGTAGTGGGTTCGTCCAAAAACAGGACCCTGGGCTTATGTATCAAAGCGCAGGAAAGCGCCAGTTTCTGTTTCATCCCTCCGGATAGTTTGCCCGCCCTTCGGTCTTTAAAGGGTTCTATATGTTCGTATATATCCTTGATCAGATCGTAATTTTCCGCAATCGTGGTCCCAAAAATGGTGGCGAAGAAATTCAGGTTTTCTTCGACGGTTAGGTCCTGGTAAAGCGAAAACCTCCCGGGCATATACCCGACATGGCTCCTGATATCCTTAAAATCCCTGATGATATCGTAGCCCGAAACCTTGGCTTCCCCATTGTCCGGAAATAGCAGGGTGGTCAGTATTCGAAAGAGGGTAGTCTTGCCTGCCCCGTCCGGACCGATCAATCCGAATAGTTCCCCTTGTTTGACATCGAAGGAGATATTGGACAAAGCTTTCACCGCGCCATATGATTTACCGATATTCTTTAAGGAAATAGACATTTTTTGATATCATGTTTGAAAATTCGTGTTGGTGTGTTGAGCCTGATCCGGAAAGCTGCCCCTTTGCAGCCGCCCGCTTTTTAGCGTTCGCCGATCCACATCTCTGCCGGCATCCCGATTTTCAGGCTGCCATCATTTTTTACCCGGATTTTGACCGCGTAGACCAGGTTTACCCGCTCTTCTTTGGTCTGTATGATTTTGGGGGTAAATTCGGCCGTTTCGGAAATCCATGAAATTTTTCCCTGATATGATTTCATTTCATTCCGGTCATCGATCTTTACCGTGACCATTTGCCCCACCTGCAGATCAGCCAGCTGGTTTTCGCTGATGTACACCCGGAGAATCATAGCATCGAGATCGGCAATTTTATACAAGGGCTTTCCAAAGGCAGTGACTTCATTGGGTTCAGCATACTTCACCAAAACCGTTCCTTTCACCGGGTTTTTGATGATGCTTTTCTCAATTTGGTCCTCGATCTGTTGCACCTGTACTTCTATGCTTTTGACCTCGTTCACGATCGGCGCGTTCTGGCTCTCCACACTTTTTATCTGTTCTTTTATGATCTTGACCTGTCCGTTGATGTCATCCAGTTGTTTGGTGGTGGCCGCATTTGATTTTACCAGGTTTTCAATGCGTTGCTGATCGTTTTGGGCAAGCTTTAACTGCTCTTTGAGCACTTCCCGCTGTGAGAGGACATTTCTTGATTTGGAAAAAATCGTATTCCTGGTGGCCAACAACTGGTCGCGCTTTAAAGACAACTGCACGGTATCGATGATGCCCAGGATTTGGTTTTCTTCCAATACGCTTCCTTCCTCGACCTCGAACGTCACTAGTTTGCCATTTGCCTCTGCGGAAATAGTGGTTTCCGTGGCTTCAAAGTTTCCGTACCCATCCGCCTTGTCGCCATCGCCACTGCAGGAGAAAAGGGAAGTTACCAGGAGTGCGGTAATGAGAGTATGTGTTTGTTTCATTGGAATAGATAGAATTAAAACTGGTTGTTGCTATAGGTTCCTTTAGCAATCTGGTACTGGATTTTGTTTAGTAATAACTGTGTCTCGTGTAAATTCAACTGGCTTTTGGCCTCGTATAGGTTCGTAAATTCAGTTACATAGGCAGCGGAAGTGATTACTCCGTTATGCAACTGGGATGCTGCCGTGCTTAAAATTTCTTCCCGGAGGGCGATGATTTCATGGTCGGTAACCATCAGGGTTTCAATTTTCCCTATTTCTGATTGCAGATGTACCAATTCCATATGGTTGTTCAGCTCAAAAGTCGCTTTTTGGGTATCGATGAGGTCCTTGTTTATTTCAAGGGATTGTTTTTCGGTCCTGGTCTTTTTCCAATCGAATACGTTCCAATTGAGTTTGAGGCCGGTCATATAAAAGGAATTGAAGGAATTATCAAGCATATTCAGGCCGGGATTCCCGTATCCCCCCTGGGCAAAGGCATTAATTTTAGGCAGGTTGGATTTTGAAAGCAGTTCGGAAGAGAAATCTACCTGCGCCTTCTGAAGGTCGAAAAGGCGCAACTCCGGTCGTTCGCTTTCCGGATATCCCAAAAACACCTCTGGGGTTTGCAAGTTCACGTCAGGGGATAGTTCTTTGCCGATGAGCAACGATAAACGCTTAAGTACGGCCGTCTTATTATAGCTCAGTTCGGTAGCCTGCTGCCGTATTTTCAGGAGTTCTGCCTCCAGGGCCTGTTGTGAAGACGCGAGCAGGGTCCCGTATTTGACACCTGCTTTCACTTCTTCTATGCGCGCCTTAAGTTGTTCCTCTTTGGTGTGCATCAGCTCCAGGTTTTCCTGAAGCAATAACACGGAGAGGTACATGGAGGTTACCCGGTTTTTCAACCCGTATAAATCAACAGCTACTTGTTGCTGGTTGACCCTTGTGGTTGCTTCATTCACTTTGGAGGTCGCTTCAATGAGGCCACCGTTGTATATCAATTGGTTCACGTCCAGGGTGGCCCGGTACTGGTCTTTGTTGGGCGGTTCAATAATTACATTGGGAAGTTGAAGCGGCAGACTGGTCACGTCAGATTGATAGGTGCCCTGTGCGTTGATGTCCAGTTGGGGCAATTTTCCTTTTTGGAGGGCCTCGATATCAAGTTGTACCTGCTTTTCCAGGAACCCCGTTTGTGGTGCCAACGGGTAGTTTTTGGATACCATGTCAAAACACGCATCCAGGGTAAGGGTCTCCTGGGCTGTAACCATCAATGGTAAAATGAATACCAGCAATAATAAACTTCTGTTCATCGTATCGCGTTTAGTTGTTCATGCAATTATTCAAATTATCACCCTTGCCAGGGTATGGGTTATCTTTTTATGGAATTAATGATGAGTTCCGGGATCAATTTCTTACGTTCTTCCATCATCATCATAAAAGTCTCGTTGTCAATATTCAAAAGCCCTTTTACCAATCCATTGGCTGCGAAGGAAAACGCGGTTAATGAAAACAAGTTTAAAAGAAACTGTTTGGGATCAATGGGTTTTAAGATGCCCTGCTGTATTTCCTCAGCTATTTGTTGTTCAAACTGGCTGGGATCGGGAACCCCATGGGCGCTGAAAAAAGTTTGGGCAAACTTGGGGTTGTTGTTTATTTCCTGGATTAAAAAAGACGGGATATATGGATTTACCAGGACAAAGGATATATACTTATCCACGAAACTTTCCACTTTTTCAAATACGGTGGCATCCGCGTTAAAAATTTCATTGACGTGTGGTGCCAGTTGCTGAAATGCCTGCATGAAAACGGCTTCGAACAACCGCTGTTTGCTCCTGAAATAGTAGTGCAGCATGGCCTTGTTAATTTTGGCTTCGTCCGCTATTTCCTGCATGCGGGTTCCTGCCATCCCTTTCTTTTGAAAGATGCTGATGGCCGCTTCTAAAATCTTCTGTTCCGTAGAGGGGTCCTGCATTAACTAAATGATTTAACCATATGGTTAACAAAAATAACAAAAAAATGAGACGGCAACGATTTCAAGGATACTTTTAATATTTAATTAGCATTTTCATGCTTCCGCGACATCGCGCTTTCCGGCAAAGCGACTGGCCTATGGTGAAGCACCTGCCTGCTGCCGATGTTTTAGCCTTACGCCGTTACGCGCGCAAGAAAGGCCTGTGGGGGAAGGGTTGTTCAGGCAGACAAGCCTTTCACATCCCGGTTCAATAAGACGGTGTAACTGGTCTGATAGGGGAGTGCCATGCGGCTGGGTGAAGGTGTTTCTTTTAAGGGCATTTCATACCCTATCCGCAAGCTTATTGCAGGGGGCGGGCCTAACTTACACCCGGGGCGGGGTTGGGAGAACCCCATGCCTGCTTCCAATCATTTTGCCGCAGGAAGCCAGTTTTCCGGT
>MRWG01001614.1_pt1 | contig 13666 bp, 12 predicted proteins | sample 1013341 | NCBI WGS metagenome assembly MRWG01 (sample SAMN06117577, study PRJNA244670) | biofilm metagenome | biome: Water; feature: Cathode Biofilm; material: Biofilm; isolation source: microbial consortium enriched at the cathode of a solar microbial fuel cell | place: USA: District of Columbia ... | reverse complement strand
CCGCCCGTCGACCTACCATTCCCATACGCTCCTGTCTGTTTGACAAGAGCCTATACAATGATACTTATTTTAGTTCCAGGTGACTAGTCCTGCCGCTCCAGGAAATTTCCTAGGGCTCGTCGACCAGCTCGAACTCGATCGCGTCCAGCTTCTCTTGGAGCCATTGCGGGATGCCGCCGCCGGCGATCGCCCTTGCCATCTGATCCTCGCGCGCGCGTACGGCTGCATAACCGTCCACCGCCGCAACAAGATCCTCCTGCCGCACATGGACGAGGCCGTCACGGTCACCGAAAATAAGGTCGCCCGATGCGACGCTTATCGGGCCGATCGCCACCGGAAAGCCGATGCTGCCAGGCCCGGTCTTGAACGGCCCCGCCGGCGTGACACCACGGGAGAATACCGGTATGCCGACCTCGTCGAGTTCGTCGAGATCGCGCGCCGGCCCGTCGCACACCAGCGCCACCGCGCCGCGCGCCCTGATCATGGCGATGTAGTTGCCGCCGACCAGCGCGCCGGAGGTGGCGCCGCCATTGCCCAGCACGACGACGTCGCCCGGCTCAATCCAGCGCAGCGCGGCAAGCGCGGCGGCGTTGTCGCCGGCACGGCACCGCACCGTCAGCGCCGGGCCGCAGAACTGCGTCTTCACCGTCACCGGGCGGATGCCGGGGTCGAACGAGCCGGTGCGGCCGATGCCGTCGGAAAGGCTGCTGGTGGCCGCGCCTGCGAGCGATGCCCAAGCATCCTTCGTCGGGCGCGAGATTGTCCGCCGCGCGCGGATCCTGCTGTCGCTTATCATCGTACTCTCCTTCATTCGGCCGCTACTGAGAGGTTGTCGCGGCCGTAGTCGCGCGCCGCGCCCTCGGGCGAGACGAAGCCCTCGGCGACATCGTGCGAGAGCTTTGCCGGATCGCGGTTTTCTGGATTGCCGTAACCGCCGCCGCCGGCGTCGTTGATCGTCAGCACATCGCCGGTCGAAAGCTGGTAGCGCCCCTTCGGATGCACGGTCTTGCCGTTGATCTCGAAATAGCGCTTGCCGCCGCTCTGCCCCCCATGAAAGCCTTGCGCGGGATAATCGGTGCGCGAACCGAGGATCGCTATATGCACCGGCGAGGCCGTGTCGTTGCGCAGCACGATGCGCTGGCCGAGGCCGCCGCGCCATTCGCCGGCGCCGCCGGAATCGGGACGCAGGTGCCGCTCCACCATGGTCACGCCGGTCAGCGTCTCCCAGGTTTCGGCAGGCATGGTCATCATGCTGGCCGGAGCCGGCGTCGCCGACAGCCCGTCCTGCCCCTTCATGGCGCCGAGCGCGCCGCTGGCGAAGAACAGCGTCGAGAACGGCCGCCCGTCTGGGCCGGTGCCGACCATGTTCAGCGCGTTCATCATGCCGGGATTGGCCTGCACGGCGTCCGGCAGGGCCTGCGCCATCGCGCCGAAGATCAGCGGCACGACGAAATGACCGACCAGCAGCCGCGCGCCGGTGGCAGCGGGAAGCTGCGCGTTGAGGATGCAGCCTTCCGGTGCGGTCAGCTCGACCGGATTGACCGAGCCCTCATTGTTGGGAACGTCGGGCAGGATCAGGCACTTGATCGCATAGGCCGTCATAGCCCGCGTGTAGCAGAGCGGCACGTTGATGCCGGCGCGAAGCTGGCTGCTCGTGCCGGTGAAGTCGACATGCAGCCGATCGCCCGACACCACGACGCGGCAGGCGAGCGTCACCGGCTCGGCGAACGCCTCAACCTTGAAGCTGTGGGTGTAGGTGCCGTCGGGAATGGCGCGGATCTGGGCGCGCATCGCCTGCTCGGACTGGCGGATGATGCCGCGCGACAGCGGCTCCAAGTCGGTGAGGCCGTATTCCTCCATCAGTTCCAGCATCAGGCGGGCGCCGACCTGCGTGCAGGTCACGTTCGCCATGATGTCGCCGATCACCTGCTCGTTGACGCGCACATTGGCGCGGATCAGCTCGATCAGCTCCTCGTTCGGCTTACCGGCGCAAACCAGCTTGCAGATCGGGACCTGTAAGCCTTCCTCGTAGATCTCGGCATTCTCGGCCGAGATGCCGCGCCCGCCAATGTCGGGCAGGTGGCTGATCGACAGCACGTAGCCGGCGATCCTCCCGTCGCGGAACACCGGGCTCATCACGTTGACGTCCCAAAGGTGCCCGGTGCCCTTCCAGGCATCGTTGGTGAAGATCACGTCGCCCGGTTCCAGCGTCTCGGCGGGAAAGCGCGCCAGCATGTGGCGCAGCGTCTGCGGGCCGGTGCCGATGAACACCGGCTGGCCGAACGAACCCTGCGCGAGCAGATTGCCGTCGCCGTCGAACAGCACGCAGGCAAGGTCGTAGTTCTCGCGCACGATCGAGGAGAACGATGTGCGCACCAGCGTCTCCACGGTCTCGTTGGCGATGGCGATCAGACGGTCCCACAGGACGCCGAGGCTGATTGCGTCGAAGTCTTCCATGTCCAGTCTCCCTGCGCGGCCGGTTCAGCCGTCTGTGCCCGTGCGCTGCAGCGCGGCGGCGTCGATGTCGGCGATGAGGTTTCCGTTGGCATCGATGGTGGCGACGTCGCCGACGCCAACGACGGCCGTGCATTCGGCCTCCTCGACGATGGCGGGCCCCTCGATCCGGTCGGCGGGCGTCAGCGCGTATCGGTCGTAGACCGGGCAGTCGATGAAGCCGCCGGCATCCTCGAAATAGGCGCGGCGGGTGCCCTTGAGGGCCGCGCCGCCCGCCGCGCCGCCCTCGAAGGACAGTCGCTCGATCTCAGGCGCCGGCCCTCTGGCCTCGACCTTCCAGTTGAGGATCTCGACCGGCTCGCGCAGATAGCTGAGCGAGAACAGCTTGGCATAGGCCTGCGCGAAGCGCTTCGGGAGTTCCTCAAGCGCCTGCTGGTAGGATTGTCCGGCCGGCAGCTCGACCTCGATCTCGTAGCCCTGGCCGACATAGCGCATGTCGAGTTTGTGGGCGATTTCGACTTCCTCGCGGCGCACCCCGGCGTTGACCAGATGCGCCGAAGCGCTCTCGGCCAACTCGTCGAGGATGGCGCCAAAGCCGGCGACGTCCAGTTCCTCCCAGGCGATGCGCTGGGTGCGCGCGGTCTCGAAGGCGAGCGGGCTGACCAGCATGCCGAAGGCCGACATGACGCCCGAGCCGCGCGGGAACACCACGCGCGGCATGCGCAGCTTGCGCGCGATGCGGGCCGCGTGCGCCGGGCCGGACCCGCCGAAGGCGATCATGCAGGCTGAGCGGTAGTCGAAGCCCTGCTCGGAGGCGTGGACGCGGAAGGCGCGCGCCACGTCCTCGTTGACCACCTCATGGATGCCGAAGGCGGCGCGGGCGACGTCGAGGCCAAGCGGTTTGGCGATTTCGCTGGCGATGAGGTGTTCGGCCGCATCCTTGTCGAGCTTCATCTTGCCCCCGAGGAAGTGCTCGGGATCGTAATAGCCGAGCAGCAGGTTGGCGTCGCTGAGCGTCGCACGCCCGCCGCCGCGACCGTAGCAGGCCGGTCCGGGTTCTGCGCCGGCGCTGCGCGGGCCGACGCGGATGACGCCGCGCGCGTCGCGCCCAGCGATGCTGCCGCCGCCAGAGCCGATCTCGATCATGTTGAGTACCGGGATCTTGGCCGGCAGACCGCTGCCCTTCTTGAACTCGTGGACGCGCGCCACCTCGATCTCGTATTTCTTCAGCGGGTCGCCGTCGCGCACGATCGCGCCCTTGGCGGTGGTGCCGCCCATATCGAAGGAGAGCAGCCGGTTGAGCCCGAGCGCACGACCGTGGAAGCTAGACATCAGCACGCCGGCCGCCGGTCCCGATTCCAGCATGCGCACCGGATAGCGCCGCGCGATCTCGGCTGTCACCGTGCCGCCGCTCGACGTCATGATGTGCAGCAGACCGCCGAAGCCGCGCTCGCGCAGGCCGTCCTCGATCAGCGACAGATAGCGGTCCACCACCGGCTGGGTGAACGCGTTCATCGTCGTCGTCGTCCAGCGCTCATATTCACGCATGAAGGGGAAGATGTCGGCCGAGGCCGAGACGTAGATGTCCGGATGCCGCTCGCGGATGCGCGCGACGGCCGCCTGTTCGTGGGCGTCGTTGGTGAAGGTATGCAGGAAGCAGACGGCGATCGATGCCGCCCCGTCGGCGACGAGCCGGTCTACCGCTGCGTCCACCTGCGCGCTGTCCAGCGCCGTTTCGATGCTGCCGTCGGCGCGCACGCGCTCGTCGATCTCGATGCGCATGTTGCGCGGCACCAGCGGCGCGGGTAGCTGGATGCGCAGATCGTAGAGGTCGTAGCGGGTCTCCAGCGCGATATCGATCACGTCGCGGAAGCCGCGCGTCACCAGCATGCCGACCGGCGCGCCGCGCCGCTCGATCAGCGAATTGGTCACCAGCGTCGAGCCGTGGATGATGGAGGTGACGTCGCTGATGCCGATGCCACGCTGGCCGAGAATTGCGTCGATGCCGTCGAGCACCGCCTGCGAGGGGTCCTGCGGCGTGGTGAGCTGCTTGTGGATCGAGATCGCGCCGCGCGCGTCGTCGATCAGGGCGAAATCGGTGAAGGTGCCGCCTATGTCGATACCGATACGGAAAGTCATGCGTATATCCTTTGGCAGACGCCTTGCGGCATCATTTCATCAGGTTGGGAAGGAAGGTGACGATGGCCGGAAACAAGATGACCAGCATGATCGTCACGACGTGGATGGATATGAAGGGCAGGAGATGCCGCGTGATCGCGGAAACCGAGATCTTGTTGATGCCCGACATTACGAAGAGCAGCACGCCTACCGGCGGGGTGATCATGCCCAGGATGATGGTGAGGATGAACACCATGGCGAAGTGAAGCGGGTCGATGTCGTAAGTCATGGCGATCGGCGCCAGCACCGGGACCAGAAGGATGTAAGCGGTCGCCGATTCCACGAACATGCCGACCACCAGCAGAGCGAGGAAGATCAGGATCAGAAAAATGGTCGGGTCAGTTGTGACCAGTTGCAGGAAGCCGCCGATGGCGCGCGGCACGCCGGAGATGGCGAACAGGAAGGTGATGGGCGAGGCGAGCGCGATCAGCGCGCCGACCACGGCAGTAGTGACGATGGCGCGCAGGAAGACGTCCGGCAGCGCGCGCAAGGTGAGCTGCCGCGTGATGAAGAAGCCGGCGAAGACACTGTAGGTCACCGCGATCGCGCCGCCTTCGGTGGGGGTGAAGGCGCCGATGACGATGCCGCCGATGACGACGACCGGCATCAGGATGACGAGGAAGGCCTCGCGCAGCCGCGTGAAGAAGACGCGCAGGCAGAACGGGTCGCCGGTGCACGGATAGCCACGCAGGCAGGCGAGGAGGTGGATCACCGTCAGCATCATTGCCACGATCATCAGGCCGGGCACGATGCCTGCCAGGAACAGATCTGCTATCGAGACCAGATTGCCGGCGATGGTGGCGTAGATGATCATCGGCGTCGAAGGCGGGATGATCGGGCCGAGATTGCCGGATGCCGCGATCACCGCGCTGGCGAAGGGGCGGCCATAGGCCTCGTTGAGCGGGCGGCCGACCGCCGAGGCCAGTGCGGCTGCGTCGGCGACTGCCGTTCCCGACACGGTGGAAAGCCCGACGCCGGACAGCACGGCGCCCTGCGCCAGCCCGCCCCTGATGTTGCCGACCATGGCGTTGGTCAGCGCCACCAGCCTCGTCATGATGCCGCCGGCGACCATGAGCTCGCCCGCCAGCATGTAGAACGGGATCGCCATCAGCGGGAAGGAACTGACGGAGAAAATCATCTTCTCGGCGAGGATATTGAACGGCATGCCCGACCAGACCAGGCCGGCCAGCGTCGCGAGGCCGAAGGAGAAGGCAAGTGGAACGCCAACCAGGGCGAAGACGACGAAGCTGGCGCTAATGACGATGACCATCACGCGTCCTCCTCGCCGGCGACGAGCCGGTATTCGCCAATGACGATGCCGGCCGCGAGGATGACCATGCAGGCAGCCGCGCCGATGATGACCGGCAGATAGTAGAGGCCTGCGCTGAGGCGCATCGTGTTCAGCCGCTGGTCCCAGTTGAAGAGCATCAGTTCCCAGCACTTCCAGCCGAGCACCGCGAGAAGGACGATGCACGATGCCATGGCGAGCCGCCGGACCTGGGTGGCCATGGCGGGCGGCAGCATGGTGTCGGCGAGCGTAATGCTGACGTGCCGTCCGCGCACCAGCGCGAGCGGCATGCCGAGGAACACGGTCCAGACGAACATCAGCTGGGCGAGTTCGGTGGCGAAGTGAATCGAGGAGCCGAGGAAGTAGCGCCCGATCACCTCCGCGGTGACGAGTCCCACGACCAGCCCGGCCGTGGTGCAGGCCAATACGGTCAGGAGGATGTCGACGGTCCTTATCAGGAGCATGGTTCCACCCCCCTGCCGTCGTCGTTCGTCACTCGCCTCGCGCGGTTGCGACGAACTCGTCGACGAACTCCTCGCCGAGGTCTTCGGCCACCGTGTCGTAGAGCGGCGCGGTCGTCTTCTGGAACGCTGCGCGCTGCTCGGGCGTGATCTCCTTCATCTCGACGCCCTTTTCGAGCAGCGCCGCGCGGAAATCGTCCTCCTCCTCGGCGGCGTATTCACGCTGCAGTTGCGTCGCCTTCTGCGCGGCCGCCAAGATCGCATTGCGGTCCGCTTCGCTCATCTTGTCGAGAATGTGCTTCGAACCGATGAAGGTGAGGATGTCGTAGAAATGGCCGGTCTGGCTCAGATATTTCTGCTTGGCCTCGTCCAGCTTAAACATGCTGATGACCGTATAGGGATTCTCCTGACCGTCGGCCACGCCCTGGTTCAACGCAGCGAACAACTCGCCGCCGTCGATCTGCACCGGGCTAGCGCCGAGCAGGCGGAAGGTCTCCATATGCACCGGGTTTGCCTGGAGGCGGATGCGCATGCCGGCAAGGTCCTCGGGCGAGGTGACGAACTTGCTCGACGTGGTGATATGGCGGAAGCCGAGCTCCATGAAGCCGAGCGGCTCGAAGCCGGCCTCGCGCATCGCCTCCCGCACCGGGTCGGCGGCGTCGCTGTCGAAGGTGCGGAAGGCGTCCTCACGGCTCCCGAACAGGAACGGCAGGCCGCCGGCGCCGAGTTCGGGCACGTAGCTGGTCACCCAGGCGCTAGAGACGAAGGCGCCGAAGATGGTTCCGTTGCGCGTCTGCTGCACGATCTCGGCATTGCCGCCAAGCTCGGCATTGGAATAGATCTCGACCGTGTAGCGGCCCCCGGTATTCTTCTCGACTTCCGGAACGAACACCTCCTTGATCGCGCGGACCGAGGAGTGGTTGCCATAGATGACGCCACCGATGCGCAGCACTTCCTGAGCCTGACCTGAGGTGTGGCCCAGCACTACGCCTGCCAACAGGCTGACTGCTGCTAGGGCAAACTTCCTACTGTGGGACATTGCGTTTCCTCCTGTATTTAAGGCTGCTTAAGCGACATGTATCTTGAGCTTTGCGTTCTTCTGCGATCTATTAATTTTTTCTTAAATAATGCCACTCGGTCACGGCCTGAAACGCTTTACCAATTCTCATGATCGCGCTCTCGGATGGACCAGTCGCGAGGAGTTGAAGTCCTATCGGCAGACCATGCGGATCGATTCCGGCGGGTAGCGATACCGCAAAGCAATCAACAAGGTTAGCGAGCCGGGTAAAGCGAGCTGGCGCTTTGCTTTGATCTACTTCTGCGACGGGAGGTGCCGTGAACTCGGTCGTTGGCATTATGAGCGCGTCGTACTCGCATAAGGCTTTGCGGTACGTACGCATGATTTCCTCTCGGCTGCGAAGCGCAAGTATATAATCCCGTGCACTCGTTTCTCGGCCTTGGGCCATGCGGCGTGCCACAACGCTTCCCATCCCGCTGTTGGCGTCTTCCACGATGGTCTGATGACACGCATATGCTTCCGCCAACATGATTGTGCTGGTCAGTTCAGCCAATTCGAATAGCGGCGGCAAGGCAGTCACTATCTCGACGCGCGCGCCCAGTTTGCGAAGTTCTCCGACGGCGAGATCAAATGCGTCCAAAACGACACTAGTTACGCCAACCCGCTCATACTCAGGGAGCACGGCCAGGCGGCAACCGTCGAGCCTAGACTGCGCTTGCAGGGAGTTAGTTTTCAGTACATCTTCGACGCGTGATCTGCCGCCGCCTTGGAGAACAGCCATCATAAGTTCGGCGTCTCGCACGGACCTGACAAGCGGCCCGACAGTGTCGAGCGTTGCGCTCAACTCCATCACGCCGGAGCGCGGCACGGATGCGGAGGTGGTTTTGAGACCCACCACGCCACAGAATGCTGCAGGGAGACGGATCGATCCGCCCGTATCACTGCCTATAGCGGCAGGAACAAGACCAGCAGCTACCGCAACAGCACTACCACTGCTGGAGCCTCCCGGAACACGACGAACCGCCACGTCGCAAGGATTCCGCGGGCCTCCGCCGCCAGGATCGAGACCCCATCCGCCCAGCGCAAATTCAACGGTGTTGGTTTTTCCCAATACGATCATGCCTGCCCCGAGTGCAGCGACTACAACATCGGCCGATCGATCGGCTGGTAGTGACTTTGCGGTTGCCGCCGAACCAAGTGAGGTCGGGAATCCAGCCACATCGATTATGTCTTTGAACGCAATCGGTATCCCTTGCAGGGGTCCAACTGAGTGGCCACTGTGACGCGCCATTTGTGCCGCCTCGGCTGCGCGCCGGGCGTTTTCACCATATATCGCACGGAACGCACCAAGCTTCTGGTCGAGATCACCTATTCGATCGATAAGAAAATCGATAAAAACAGGGGACGACAGCGTTCCCATCTCGAGCGCCACCGCCAGATCGGTAACATCGCACTTTGCGAATGAAATCGTTCCCTTTGCCATCGATCAGATTTGGTCTAGGTTGGCTTCAATGATCGCAGTCGACCCCAGTATGTCGGCATACTTTTCGCCCCGGCTGAGACGCTCGAGCGTTTGCTTTTCGGCATTCTGCATTGCGATCGCACGCGTGGCGCAGGCCTCGATCTGGTCCTGCGAAAGGACCAAAACCCCGTTCTCATCTGCTAGGATTGCGTCGCCGGGGCACACCGCTACGCCACCACAGGAGACCGGCACACAGAAATCGCCGGCAATTCCCAGCGACTTGACGGTGACAGTAGAAGAACCTCGTGCCCATACGGGGACGCCGTAACGCTTCAGCTCATCGAGATCGGTCACAACGCCGTCAACGACGATTCCCGCTATTTCAGCCTCCCGCGCGGCATATGCCAGGGCACCGCCGACGGTGGCATGGCGATGGTCTCCACAGCGGTCGAGAATTAGCACGTCTCCGGATCGTGCCTGGCTCACGGCGTGATGGGCCATTGCCCCGTCCATTCCGGGATACCGAGCCGTGACTGCCGTTCCAGCAATCCTAGGAACAGCAAACATGGCGCGGATGCCGAAATCCATGAATCCGATATTGTGAAAATGGCCGATGGTAGCAGGTTCAGCTTGAAGCAGAAGCTCGAGCCGGACCCTGTCGATCTGGGTGGGAAGCGGATTAAGACGATACATGTTCATTAACTTCCTTAGCGATACCAGACGACAATTTGGGGAATGAACACTATTACAATAAGGAATAGCAGGAGCGCAGCGAGATACGGTGTAACTCCAATAAAAACATCGGCGAGTGAGCCACGATTCCGGATACCTTGAATAACAAAACATCCCATGCCGACTGGCGGCGTGATCATGCCGACCTCAGTTGCAACAACAACGAATATGCCGAACCACACCGGATCATAGCCCAGAAGAACAATAATCGGGGCGAGCACCGGAACCGTCAGAACTGTAATCGATAGGCCTTCCAAGAACATTCCAAGAATAATATAGAGAATAAGAATAGACAGTATTACAAGATAGGGCGGCAATTCGAGTGCGACTGCGGAATTCCGCAGGTAATCTGAAAAACCCATAAAACCGAGCCCGAAATTGAGAAAGCCGGCTGCAATAATGATCAGCATCAGCATTCCGGTTGTTCGTGCCGTCGCCAGCATGGATGCGACGAGCATCGCAAACGAAAATCGTTGCATCGCAACGGCCATCAATAGTGCGGCTAAGACGCCAAGTGACGCGGCCTCAGTAGGGGTAGCTATGCCAGCATAGATGGAGCCGACAACTGATAGAAATACGACAATTGGAGGAAGAAGCTTGGGCAAGCCCTGGAACCGTACTTGCCAGTTCGCCGGTGCTTCTATCCCCCCCCACTCGGGGTGGACGATACAAATGATAGCTGAGGTGAGCATGAACAGAGCCATCAACAGAAGGCCGGGTACAAGCGCTGCCAAATAGAGCTCTGGAATAGACGTGTTCGTGATAGATCCGTAGACGATAAGATTCACAGAGGGCGGGATAAGAATACCCAGCGTTCCACCCGCCGCTATCGACCCAAGAAAAATCTTCTCATTATATCTGTACTTCTCGATCAGAGGGATCGCGACAGAGGTAATTGTGGCGGTCGTGGCGATGCTCGACCCTGAAGACGCTGCAAACAGCGCAGCGGTTGCGACGTTTGTCTGCATCAACCGGCCCGGCATGCGATTGAGCCAAGGAGCGATGGCATCATACATCTGCATGGCAATGCCACTGCGCATGAGAATTTCGCCGAAAAGCACGAAGAGCGGAACAGAGATCAGTACGTAGTTGTGCGACTGGGCCCACGAAGTGAGCGCAAGCATATCGATGATTGGCACTGGCGTGAAAAAGCTGAGCGCAAATCCGACAAGGCCGACCACCGCAAAGATCGGGATGCCCAGTAACAGGAGGATGAATGCAATGATCAGGATCAGGCTGATGGCCAGGGTCATGTGGCGACCTCACGACCATTCGACTTCGTGATTTCAATCACGTCTTGATGTCGCCCGGCCAACGCGAGCAGAAAAGTTTCGACGGTCATGAGGAGACTGGATGCTGCCAAAGCGTAGAAGCCGACACTCCAAGCTGCTTGCGGCATCCAGAGCGGAAGGCGTAGCGGCGTGTTGGAAACATTATTGAACTCTAGCGATTCCAAGCTGAGTTCGACCGCGTTGTAGGCCAACACCGTGGCAACGAGAAAGGTCGCAAGCGCGGCGAGCACGTCGAGCCAAGCACGACCGACTCCCGGCAACAGGACATAGATCACATCAACGCGAATCATGCCGCCGCTCATAAAAGAGTAACAGCCCCCCCAGCCGACAACGATAGCAAAAGCGTAGCCGGCCAATTCATCCGTGCCGAAGAAGGAGATCCCAAGTGCCTTGCGGCTGACCACGTCAACAGCGACGTAGACAGATACAACCATGAGAGAACAAACACTCAGGACGGCAGCGAATTCTGAGAACCTGTGTAAATGCTTGCGGATGTATTCCAGCGTTTCCATAGGCTTCATTGAGGTCGGCCCCCAGGACGAGTCCAGCACCGCCTAATCATCGATCCTAACGCCTAGCTCGGCGCCGACCGTCTCATTCCAGGTTCTGGCACATTCGGGACCGCAAGCTTTGCCGAACTCGACAAGCACAGCACCCTCGACCGCTTTGCGGGCCAGTTCGAGATCAGCTTCCGAGGGCTCGAGCAGCCGCAGGTCGGCCTTTTCGACACCTCCTTCGCCAGCCGCGGAGCAGCGTTCGTCACCAACCGAGCACCAAATTCCCTGGTTCAGGTTCTCGACCTGAACCGGCAGGGCTACGCGTGCATAGTAGTAGTCGGTTGCCGCCTGAAGCCATGCCCTTTGGGCCTCGTCAAGCGAGGACCAGAACTCGCCGTTCGCAATGCGAACCTTCGGCGCCCAACCCATTGTCAGCGTGAAGAGCGTATCGGCGACATTCGTTAATTTGGCGGTGTTCCCGCCCATCGCACCGGTGACTACGCAATCGACGATGCCGCGCTGCAGCGCCTGCAGGACTTCGCCAAAGTCCATAGTGATAGGTGTGGCGCCAACATAGCTGAGGAAATCAGCTAGCGTGCTCGCAGCGACGCGCACGCGCTTGCCGCGCAGGTCAGCCAGACCGCTGATGTCGCCATCGCAAAAGAACACTTGAGCACCCGCAGCCCCAAGACCCAATAGCTTCACGCCATAACGCGCCTGGAGCCCTTCGGCCACGTACGGAGCAAAGGACTGGAGTACCCGCTGTTCAGCATCCATCGACGTGGCGACGCCGGCTAGGTCGAGCCCGTCGAGTGCCCGCAATTCGCCTGAAGCGTAATTGGCGGTGGTGTCGGCGACATCGTAGGTGCCGCGGGAAACCAACGTGAATGCGTCGCCCGCAGGCACATTAAGCTCGGTGACACTCTGCAGACTTACCGTCACCTTGTCGCCGGACAACTCGCCAACCATATCGCGCCAGAACGGCTGATCGATGTGCAGCCACTCTGGCGTGCTGACCGGGGGACCGACAACGCGTAACGAGAAGGGCTCCATGGATGCGGCGAGATCCATGATGCGGGTTCGTTCATCCTCTTGAGCCGCGGCAACTGTTGAGGCAAGCACCCCCAGAAGGCAGAGAGACCCAGCTAACTGTCTGATCTTTTTCATGTTCCCCCCATTGTATTGCCCGTACATCCTCGAGCGGCCGATTTGATCGTGATCGTTCCCCTGCTTTACTTCAAGCGATATAAATTCGTGCAAAACCATCACTTTTTGGCATACAATATGAGAGAGTCATCGAGACCAATGGAGCCCGCATGATCACGCTCAAACAGATGGAAGCCCTTGTATGGGTTGCCCGCCTAGGCACATTTGATCGTGCAGCGAGGAAGCTCTTCACCACACAATCGGCAGTCTCAAAACGGATACGAGAACTCGAATTAGCTCTAGGAGTCGACCTTTTCGATCGGGCCCGCAGGGGCGCCAGTTTGACCAAACATGGCGAATTGCTGCTTGGCTATGCAAATGAAATGCTCGATATGCAGTCGAAGATCATGCGTTTCGGAGAGGAGGATCACATCCTGCTCGGCCACATTTCCATCGGGGTAACAGAGCTTTCGGCACTGACGTGGTTTCCACGACTGATTACGAAGCTGCGAAACACACACGGCAATTTTACTGTCACGCCTGTTGTGGACGCCAGTCGCATGTTATTGCAAAAGTTGGTCGACGACGAACTCGACATCGTGGTGGTGGCCGGTGAGGCGTCTCCTTCCGCAACCATCACGGTACATGTAGCCGATGTCGAGAGTGTATGGATGGCGCAACCCGGCCTTGTAGACAAGCGCTCGGTTTCAAGTCTCAACGATCTTCTCGGTTACCCGATACTCGCCCAGGGAAGCCGATCGGGAACTGGCAATTTCTACAAAAAATGGCTTAAGTCGCAGGGCTTTTCTTCGCCTAACCTCGTGAGCGACAACCTTATCGCTCTGGTCGGCTTGACAGTAGCAGGGCTAGGCGTCTGCTATTTGCCTTACAACTGCTACAAAAATATGCTTGATGACGGCAAGCTTGAGCAAATCGAAATCACCCCCAGTTTACCAGATGTTCCATACTATGCGGTGTACAAATCCGACAGACCAAATTCGATTGCAAGGGAAGTAACAGATATTATTAAGTCGGTATGTGATTTTTCCCAGCAATTCCAGATATGATACATCTTGCTCTGATACAATAAAACTGGACCGTTCGAAACTGGAGTTCTCCGCTGTAATTGGAGTTGGAG
>MRWG01001613.1_pt1 | contig 13671 bp, 12 predicted proteins | sample 1013341 | NCBI WGS metagenome assembly MRWG01 (sample SAMN06117577, study PRJNA244670) | biofilm metagenome | biome: Water; feature: Cathode Biofilm; material: Biofilm; isolation source: microbial consortium enriched at the cathode of a solar microbial fuel cell | place: USA: District of Columbia ... | reverse complement strand
TCGTAAGCTGTATCAGGAGGCTATGAGATTTTCCTCGGATATTTGGGCGTGCTTAACAGGAACCTATGCTTTTTAACTCACTGGATTTTGCCATATTCTTTCCGCTGGTCTTCACGCTTTATTGGGTCGTGGCAAAGAACAAAACGGCAAGAAACAGCTTCCTCCTGGTTGCCAGTTACTTTTTCTACGGTTGGTGGGATTGGCGGTTCCTGTTTTTGATCGCCATCAGCTCGCTGGTCGATTATATCGTGGGGTATATGCTGTACCAGACCGGGCAGGCCAGGCGCAGGAAAATCTTACTCGGGATAAGCCTGTTGGTGAACCTGGGGTTTTTATGCTACTTCAAATACACCAATTTCTTTATAGAAACCTTTGTGGATTCCTTCAGGTTGTTCGGCAAATCCCTAGAAGTAAGCACTTTGAATATCGTATTGCCGGTGGGCATCAGCTTTTACACCTTCCAAACCTTGAGCTATACCATAGATGTGTACAGGAAGCAGCTGAAACCAACCAAGGATATCCTGTCTTTTTTTACGTTTGTGGCCTTTTTCCCCCAACTGGTAGCCGGCCCCATAGAAAGGGCCTCGCATTTGCTGCCCCAGTTTTATAAGACCTATAGGTTTAACTACGCGCTGGTAAAAAGCGGGTTGTTGTTAATGGCGTTTGGGTTGTTCAAGAAGATGGTCATTGCAGACCGTGTCGCCATCCTGGTCAACCAGGTGTACAATAATCCACAGGAGTACCACGGGTATGAGACCATAGTGGCGACGGTGTTTTTCGCCTTTCAGATTTATTGTGATTTCTCGGGCTATTCGGATATCGCCATAGGGATTGGCCGGACCATGGGCTTTGACCTCATGAAGAATTTTGACAGCCCGTATTTCTCCAAATCCATCACCGAATTTTGGCGCAGGTGGCATATTTCATTGTCCACCTGGTTCCGGGATTATGTCTATATCCCGTTGGGGGGCAGCAGGAAGGGCGAAGGAAGGACGTATTTTAACCTGTTTGCCGTTTTCCTGATCAGCGGCCTCTGGCACGGGGCTGCCATGACCTTTATCATTTGGGGCGCCATCCACGGGCTGATCATTGTGCTGGAAAAGGCGGTAGTTCCCATCAGGGCTTATGCCTACGATTCGCTTAGCGTGAACAGGGATAGCTTCTCTAACAAACTGTTTTTCGCGGGGATTACTTTTTTTATCGTTTGTGTTTCCTGGGTTTTTTTCAGGGCGAACAGCCTGAAGGACGCCTTTTCCATCCTTTCAAATTCGCTTGTGGACAACTATGAAGGCCTGTACTATGGCGGCCTGTTTAAGCTGGGGTTGGACCCGGTAGAGTTTTGGGTGGCCATGGTGGCTATTGCCGTGTTGTTGCTCTTTGACCTTTTCCATAAAAAGAAGGCGGCCATACAGTGGCTGTCGGCTCAAAACATGGTTTTTAGGTACTTTGTGTATGTTTGCATTGTGTTTGTTATTCTGATCTTTGGGGTCTACGGGGACATGGCACCAACAGAATTCATATATTTTCAATTTTAGGATGCTCAAGTTTTTTATAAGGGCCATATTTTTTGCTGTTTTAGTCTTTGGGCTTATTGCGTTTTCCAGTAGGTTATTCCTGAACAAGGAAAAACTACAATCGATAAAAAGTAAGGAACTTCGCAGTGACAGGGAGGATATTGGCATCGCTTTTTTTGGGTCTTCACATGCGTATACCACATTTGACCCGAGGGTATTTGAAAATGAAATCAAGGTGAAGGCATTCAATTATGGAGCGCCCTTACAAAATTTAATGGTGACGCTTCCCGTTGCCGAGGAGGTAATTACCAAGAGAAACATCAGGCTGGGAGTGGTTGATATTTTCCAATCCACCATCGTGGAACCCCCGCTGACCGAACGTGCGGCCGCTTTTCAGTACGGTACGCTGGACTATATGGACCTGTCCCTGGACAAGGTTGAAGTGCATAACAGGTTATACGGAAAGCAAAAGCTGCTGAATGTCTTTCCGGCAATACGCGAACACGCACTTTGGAAAGAGCGGTTCTTTCAGCCGGGGTTCGCGCTAAACAGGGATGACGATTATTACAGGGGCTTTAAAACCCAAATGTACTTTGACAAAAAGAGTTGGGAGAAGAACACCAGGGACAAGGATACATTTGCTGCCCCTCAGCTCATTCAAAGTGAAAAACTGAGCGAGGGACAGAAGGAAGTAATCGACGATATTATCGGTCTTTTTAGGGAAAAGGGTGTTCCTTTGGTTTTTGTGAGCGCCCCGATCCACAGGCGGTACATGAATGACAAATATTTTACCTACCTGGAATTGATCAAAGCGCATTTCAAGGAAAAAGGAGTCGCGTTTATAGATTACAATGCCCTGTGGGATGAATTAAATCTGCACCTTTATGATTTTGCGGATATCAGCCACCTGAATAGCAGTGGCGCCTTAAAAGTGTCAGGACATCTCGCAAACTATATAAAGACGCGTTTTATTGGCATGGAGGACCCACAGGTTCCTAATGACAAAAAGCTGAAAGCAAACAGGTATTACCACATCGACACCGGTTTTAAACATGTTTTGGGGCATCAAAGGATAACAAATAACAGCATCAGCGAGAAAACCGGGATTCTTGAAATTGCGGTTTTCAAGGATGCGTATGACAGATTGGAAATAGTATTGATAGGCGACCGCCTGAAAGATATTCAGCTTAAGGTGTCCTATGAGGTGCCATTGCACGAAACCCGGAATATCCCGCCATCGGTAAGGAACAGGATCGATGGAAATACATATGTACAGCGGGCATCATTGCCCGATTTGAAACAGCAGAGTACTTACACGGGGTTTAAGTACCATGGAAAGGAATTTAAGGTGGTATTGGCCGATTGCCCGTTTACGGAGATCAGCGGCCTGAGGATATCCGTTGGCGACTCGGGCCCGGCAACCCGGGTCTTTACGTTGGACCACCTGCAATTAAAGGAATCCCTGCCGACTATTTTGCCATAGGCGGCGGGCATTAAATGTTCAAAGTAAGGACGATACGCAGGTGTCAAATATGAATAGGTTATGAAAAAGAAAGTACTTGTAGTTTTTGGCACCCGGCCGGAAGCCATTAAAATGGCCCCGCTGGTCAAGGAATTCCGGAAATACCCGGAAAAATTCGATACCAGGGTCTGTGTAACCGCCCAGCACCGGGAAATGCTGGACCAGGTGCTGGAATTTTTCGAGATTGAACCGGATTTTGACCTGGACCTGATGCAGCCCAACCAAAACCTGTACACGCTTACCGCCGAGATTATCACCGGGCTAAAGCCGTTACTGGAATCCATCAACCCTGACTACGTGTTTGTCCACGGGGATACCACCACCACCATGGCCACCAGCATCGCCGCTTTTTATTCCGGGGCACAAATCTGCCACGTCGAAGCCGGGTTGCGGACCTTCAACATGAAATCGCCATTTCCGGAAGAAATGAACCGCTGCGTCACCGGGGTCCTGTCTGCCATCCATTTTTCCCCCACGGAAAATGCGAGGGAGAACCTGGAGAAGGAAAACAAAAAGGCATCGGACATCCTGGTCACCGGCAATACGGTGATCGATGCCCTGGGGTACAGCGTGGCCAAAGTCACTGCAGCCGGCTTTGCGCACCCCGAAATAGAACAAATAAGGCATTTGGTAAAACCGGGTATAAAAACCCTGTTGGTCACCGGGCACCGAAGGGAAAACCACGGGGAGGGCTTCCTGAATATTTGCCGGGCCCTGAAGACCATCGCCCGTGACCATGAAGATAGCGCCATTATCTACCCCGTGCACCTGAACCCCAATGTACAGCGGCCGGTATACGAGTTGCTCGACGGCATTGCCAACATCCATCTGATAGCCCCCCTGTCATATCCGGCCTTTGTATGGCTGATGGAGAAATCGTACCTCATCATTACAGACAGCGGCGGGGTGCAGGAAGAAGCCCCCAGCCTGGGCAAACCCGTCCTGGTGATGCGCAATACCACCGAACGGCCGGAAGCGGTCTCGGCCGGCACCGTGAAACTGGTGGGTACCGACCCGGAAATAATCGTAAAGGAAACCCGCCGATTGATAAAGGAAGAAGGTTATTACAATGAAATGAGCGGCAGGCACAACCCCTATGGGGATGGCAGGGCCTGTGAAAGGATTGTGACATTTATTCAAAACCATACCTATGAAGGATAAGCAAGTGGTCATGATGGGCCTCGGTTATATTGGCCTGCCCACGGCGGCATTAATTGCGAGCAAGGGCACCAGGGTACATGGGGTAGACATCAACCAGCAGGTGGTAGACACCATCAACGAGGGCAGGATCCATATCGTAGAACCCGCGTTGGAGCACACCGTGAAGGAAGTGGTGGCCAGGGGCCTCCTGAAGGCGTCTACCAGCCCCGTGGAGGCGCATACGTACCTTATTGTGGTCCCTACCCCCTTTAAGGGGAAGAACGAGCCGGATATCTCCTTTGTGGAAGCGGCTACCCGGGCCATACTACCCCTGCTCAAAGCGGGGGACCTCTATATCATAGAATCTACCTCGCCCATAGGCACCACAGAGAAGATGCAGTCCCTCATCTACCAGGAGCGCCCCGAGCTTAACGGGAAGATTCACATGGCCTATTGCCCCGAACGCGTTTTGCCGGGCAACGTCATGCACGAACTGGTACATAACGACCGGGTCATCGGGGGGGTCGATGAGGTATCCACGGAGAAGGCGGCAGCCTTCTACGGGAACTATGTGGAGGGGGCACTCCATAAGACCAATGCCAGGACGGCCGAAATGTGCAAACTGGTTGAGAATTCTTCCAGGGATGTGCAGATTGCCTTCGCCAATGAACTTTCGCTGATCTGCGACAAGGCCGGTATCGATGTCTGGGAACTGATCAACCTGGCCAACAAACACCCCCGGGTACATATCCTGAGGCCTGGTTGCGGCGTTGGGGGGCATTGCATTGCCGTAGATCCCTATTTTATTGTTTCCGATTACCCCCTGGAATCGAAAATCATTGGCACGGCCCGGGAAATCAATAACTATAAATCATTCTGGTGCGCAGAAAAAATCCAGTCGGCCCGGCTGCAATTCGAGTTGGACCACGGGCGAAAACCGAGGATTGCCATTATGGGGCTCGCGTTTAAACCCGATATTGACGATCTAAGGGAATCGCCCGCCAAATACATTGCGCAGAAAGTACTGCAGCACGCCAATAATGAGGAGTATTTCTTTGTAGAGCCGAATATCAACACGCACAATATCTTTAAACTGACCCCCTATGGGGAAGCGATGGAAAAGGCCGATATCATTGTATATCTCGTCGCACATAAGGAGTTTAAAAATACCGTGGCACCCGTGGATAAAGTGGTACTCGATTTTTGTGGGGTCAACCAATACTGGCAATAGGGATCGTGGCATTAACCGGGATAAAGAAGGCCTTACGCAAAGTTTTACAGGATGCCGATAACAAGGAGATCCTGGTAAAGGGGTTTTCCTTTATGTCTATACGATCGCTTGGGCTGATCGTGGGCTACCTGTTTACGCTTTTTATTACCCGGGTGTACGGAGCCCCGGTATACGGCCTTGTTTCTCTGGCATTTTCACTCTTCGTCATCGTGGGGATGTTAGGGCGGTTTGGGCTGGATATCAACCTGGTCAAATTTTATTCAGACGTCCGGCAACAGGCAAACATCGGGTTGTTTTACCGGATTCTTCTGAAGTCGCTTGTGATTTCCGGTTTGTTGGGGGTCGTATTGTACCTCACCGGCGGGGCCATCGCCACCGGGATTTTCAACAAGCCAGCCCTGCAGCCCTATATACACTGGATAGCCTATACGATCCCTTTTTGGTCGGTTTCCCTGATCTGTGCCGGATACCTGCGGGCCCGGGGTCAAAACCACTGGTTCGCTATCCTGAATAACCCCGGGCGCTTTTTCTTTTCACTGCTTTTTATACTGCTGCTGGCCGAATGGACCGATGATCCGCTGAACGCCATCAAAGCCCATTTCTACGGGGTGGTTGTCCTTGCCATAGTGGCATTTATCGCTTCTGTACGGGTGCATGGGCCCCTTTCCCTGTCCACCAATGTGAGTTCCTGGTCATTTGTCAAAGAAGCCATCCCGATGATGCTGTCCTCCACGGTTTTAGTCCTTTTGGGGTGGTTGGACACCTTTGTCCTGGGGATCTATGAGACGGAAACCAATATCGGCATCTACAATGTGGCCCTTAAGATCGCGACCTTTACAACCTTTACCCTGCAAGCAATCAATTCCATCCTGGCGCCCAAGGTCGCCAGGAGTTATAGCGAGGGCGACATGGATACCTTCCAAAAGACCATTCGGTTTAGTACCAGGATCAATTTCTTTTCCACCCTGCTCATCGTGGTACTTATCATTGTCGCACACGAGTGGCTCCTCGCACTTTTCGGGGAAGAATTTAAAAGCGGAACGACCATCCTCTTTGTACTCTGTGCCGGGCAGGTATTGAATTCCGTATCGGGATCTGTGGGGCTGATCCTGCAGATGACAGGAAAGCAATTAATCTACCAGAACATAGTGCTCGTGGCCCTGTTCCTGAATATACTCCTGAATTTTAGCCTGACGCCCCTGTATGGTTCCCTTGGGGCAGCAGCGGCCACGGTGGTGAGCATGGCCACCTGGAATGTGTTGGGGGCGGTCTATTTAAAACGCAAATTGAACATTGTGTCTTATTACGATTTTAAATAGGGCCAGGCGTACCCAATAGGCGCATGGAGGATGCAACAGCCACCGGATACAGGGGACACAGCACCGTATGCTGAGGTTACAGGATACCGGGAAATGGTGCCCGATAGAAAGGGGCCTGGCCGTATCCCGGGTGTTATGCCTTGCATACCCTTGTTTTACCCAGTGGGGCATGCGGTTTGCCAGGATTCCCCGGTGCTTGTATTTTAGCGTGGTATAATGGGCTGCCCCGGGGGTAGCTGTTCCGGATGGCGAATCAGGGATGAAGGACTGCTGAATAGCCCCAACAAAAGAGGAATAACGTAATTAAATGGACCAACAATACGATATTCAGGTTAGTTTTGCCACAGGATCATAGCTGAGGTTGAAACCCGGCCGCCCCTTGGCAGGGAGGCAGCGGCATCAGAAAAGCTGCCTGCCTCCCCTTGTCCCTTGCCATCTGACATGGTGGCGTCCTTTGGGCAAACCAGGCGTGCCACGGCCATTTTTAAGGCGCGGGGTGCTGCCACAATACGCGATAGCAAAAGATGAGACACTTATTCATAACAGGCACTCCGCGAAGCGGTACCACCATGGTTGCCAGTATCCTGGGAAGCTGTCCGGATGCCGTGGCTACGCCGGAGTCCGACTTTTTCTTCGACTTTTATTTCAGGCACCCATCGTTTTCCGTGGACAAGAAGGCATACCTGGAGTTCTTGCAGACAAACTACCGGTTTAAACAATGGGGCATCCGGGCAAACGACCTCCGCCTGGATGCCGATAACCAGGGGCGGGTGAATTTTAAGGAAGTCATTGAACAGACGGTCAGCCGCTATGCCGAGCAACATGCCAAAGGCGCCGGGGCAGACTTTGCCAGGATAGACCATACGCCGAGCAATATAAAGCACTTCAGGATCCTGGACGAAATGTTTCCAAAAGCCAGGTTCCTTTTCGTGATGAGGGATCCCAGGGCGGTTTACGCCTCCGTTAAAAACCTGGATTGGGGGGCCAATACGGCTATGAAACTTTCTGACATTTGGATTGAGTATGCCGCCCTGTATTACTCGGTCAAAAATCTGTACCCAGAGAGGATATTCTTAATCAGGTATGAAGATATGGTGAGCGATCCCTCCAAATTTGCGAAGGATATCTGTGCCTTTGCCGGGTTGGAATACCACGATGAAATCCTGAAGGGGCAGGGCTTTGTCCTCCCCAAATATACGGCTTCCCAACATCGCCTGGTCGGCAAAGAACCCAGCAGGGAGGGAATAGACAAATGGAAAAAGAACATCTCCGGACAGGACCAGGCCCTGATCGAAGCCAGATGCGGCACCATCATGAACGCTTTCGGGTATGCATGTTTACAATCAAACACCTATAAGATTGGGGTAAAGGCACAACTCAGCGCCTTGATCAGGGAAATGTATTATTATTTGATCAACAAGGTCAAAAAAGGCCAAAGAGAAAAAACCAAACCCTAGATTCCTGCAGATGTTCAAGATTTATCGGGCGATATTAATTATCATTGCGCTATCCTGTTTCTCCTGTGAGTTAAAATCCAAGACCGCCCTTTATTTGGAGCGGGGACTCGACATTTTAAGCAACAGGAAACAAGTGGATTTCTCTTTCAATGAGGAGATTGTCATTGAGGAGATTGGGGTCATCCGGGACAAAAAAGAAAATAAGAAGACGCTTGTATTTAAGTTGCAGGAGGATGTAACGGCCGGGGACCTGGCGGGGTATGTGCTGGGCGTCAGAGCCGTTATCCGTGGGAAGGGCAATAAAAAGCGGGTGGAGGAATGGGATTTTAAACCCGTGATAACAGAGGTGAAAAACACCCGGTACCTCGTAAAGGACATCCACGTCAAAGAAGATAAGATTCAAGAATTTACCGTTTACCTTTACCGGGTCGGCGATGGGGAAAAACATGTACAAGGCAATGTTTTAACCGTAAATAACCTGTATACCTACAATGACTAAGCACCAGAACGCCATAGCCCTTATCACGCCTTTAAAGGATGAAATAGACAATATCCAGAAGTTTCTCGATGCCATAGGGCATCAAAGCATCCCGATAACGTGTTTGGTCATTGTGGAAAATGACAGTATTGACGGGAGCAGGGAATACCTGGAGGCCATTACATCGGTCAAAAATGTCGGGCATTTTAAGGTGCTGCATATTAATTTTGAGGATACGTCTTATCGGGTAGGGAAAAAATATGCCACCATCATCAATGAAGGCATGCAGTATATAAAAACCCTGGGGCTCTATGAGGCACTCGATTTTGTAGGGATATTGGATTGTGACGTCTTCCCCGAAAAGGAGTACTACGGGAAGTTGACGGCTTTCCTGAACGCCAATCCCGAGATCGGGATTGCCAGTGGCCTTACCTATACGGCAGAGGGGGTCCCCCATATCGCGGACAAAGACTTCGTCAGGGGCAATAGCAGGCTATGGAAAAGGAAATGCCTGGAGGAAGCCGGCTACCCTGTGGTGTATACCGCGGATACCGTGTCTGTGGCCCTGGCGCATTTGAAGGGGTGGAAAACAAAAACATTGAAAACGGCCATTGTCACCTCCAGGGAAATCGACACGAAACTTACCAATTCGCGAAGTAAGGGGTATCATGCGTATTTCAGGGGACATACCCTATTCTATATGGCACTCAAGTTTTTTTACTATGCGGTCATCAAGGGCAGGTTCAAAACCGGATATGATTTTTTCCTCGGATACTTCCAAAGCATGATCCAGAGGAAACCGAGGATAGGCAACCGTGAGGTAAGGAATTATTTCAGGTGGTATTTGCTGAATAAGTTAACACACAAGTTTGAATAGTGAGTGTTATTGTATTACTTCTTTGTATCCTTGTTTCCGCCTTTTTTCACCAGGCCCTGTACTTTGTCATACCCCTGCTTTCCATTTATCATTTGTCCTACAGAAAGGACGCCACCCTCAGGTTAAACCCCGTACTTAAATTGTACCTCTCCGTCGTGGTGGCGGTGGTGTCTTTTTTTGTGATCCAATCGCTGCTCGGGTTTGAAATAAAGTTCTTTTCCTTAAAGGGGATCGCGCGCTATGTCACCTATTTTCTCTTTGCGGCATTGGTCTTTTCTTTCGACAACAGGAGTATCGGCCTGGTATTCAGGCTTTTGATCCTATACCTGGTGCTGACACTCCCCCTGGGGGTCTACCAGGTAATCGCGATCGACAGGTATCAGAATATTTTCAGTCATGCCAACCACCTGGCCTATGTTTTGGCGATTTGCATGTACTTTTTAATTTTTCACAGGCCTTTTGACAAATGGTTCAGGTTGGTGGCCCTGTTTTGCCTGGTCATCTCGCTATTGCTTACAAAGTCTTCAGGGGGGATCCTGGTGGTCTTGTGCCTTTTGGGGTACAACATGATTGTTTCCAAACGGATTTCCCTGAACAAGAAACTGATGCTCTTTGGTTCTTTTTTGGTCATTGCACTACTGGCCTTCAAATTTTCTGAGAAGGTATCCAGCCAGATAGCGTCTCTCGACTATTTAAACTGGGATTTTCTGGAAGACCGGGTAAGGGACTTCAGGGGCGGGGGGTACGGGTCCCTTATATGGCGGATCATCTATTGGACCAAAATCCTCTTCACATTTCTTATGGAACCCTTCCACAAGCTGGTGTTCGGCATAGGAGTTGATTCGCTTACAGAAGGCAACATGCCCTATACTTTTATGAAGCGGGACCCCCATAACGATTTTATCAAGGTATTGGTAGAATTCGGCTTTTTGGGGTTGTTGCTTTTCCTTGGCTTTTTTAAGAAGATCTACTCGATCACCCACAGGAACTTCAACATTCTCATATTGATCGCGATACCGATGTTTTTTGGAAATGTTATCGTTAATTTCCCGTACAATATTGCCTTTATATTACTCATCGCCTATGAATATAATCGGATTACTGCCCCGGCTGACTAATGTTTTATTAGGGCTGTTTGTCCTTTTTACAGTCTTGCCGGTGAAATTAAATTACAGTAGTATCGCCATTGTTTCACTGAGCGTATTGGCCATGGCAGCCATGCTATACGGCCGGGACAAAGAACGGAATCCCCACAGGAAGTTGTTCCTGATAAGCCTCCCGTTTTTTGTATACCTCCTGGGCATGATCAATACCACCAATGGGGCCACCGGGTTCGATTTTGTTACAAGAAACGCCAGTTTCCTGGCTTTTCCACTCATTTTCTACGGCCTGGGCCACTGGGTGAACAAGAAAGTATTGCTGCGGGTGTTTCTGGCGGGCCTGTTGGTCACGGATTCCTATTTGATCTACCTGTTTGTCTATTATTTCAACTTCGGGGAACGATTTTATATGGTGGTTACCACTGATATTTTCCATTCAACCTACCTGGGGATGTATAACCTGGTAGCCTACTGGGTTTGCATTTACACCTACAAAAATACCGGGTCAAAATTGTACCTGGCAATGGCGTCCCTCTTTATCCTGGCTTCGGTCCTCGCCTCTTCCAGGATTGTTTTCCTCCTGGCCGTGGCCTCGCTTGTTGGGACCCTGCTACTCATTGTGAAATCAAGGAAGAAAAAGGGGTTCATGCTTCTTTTTGCCGGCATTGTGACGGTTCTTACCTTATTGTTTGTACCTTCCATTAAGCAAAAGTTCAACCAAATAAGGGAGTTGGACCAGATCGGGTTTGACGAGGATAATTACAGGAGTATTTCCTCGCGATTTGCGAAACTTGAAGCATCGACCAGGGTCCTTGGCAGGAATTTCATCTTTGGGACCGGAACCGGGGATTTATTGGATGAATTGGTGGCCGAATATGAGCAGATGAAGTTTACCATGGGGTATAAGTACCGGTATAACCCGCACAACCAATATCTGGATAACCTCATCAGGAACGGGATTGTAGGGGGCGGGATCTGTTTGACGGTGATTTTTTTATACCCCCTTTACATGGCCTATAGGCACAAGAACATTCTATTGGCTACTTTTGTATTGGTAATTGCCGGGGTGAGTCTGACCGAATCTATTTTGGATGTACACAAGGGAATCACCTTTTATACATTTTTTATAACATTGTTGCTGTATCAACCGGAGCCGGAAGGCGAATCACCATAAATATACCTTGCGGTTTTTTAACAATGTCCTGCGGTAGGCAGGATGGGTTTACCCCAAGTGAAAGGAGGGATACTACATTAATGAATATAGACGTTTATCAAAGAAAAGAGTATGAACAAAACGGAACAAATCAGAGAAATCGTTTTTGAAAGTTTAAAAAAACTGGGAGCGGAAGAGGAGATCGGAGATTTTGCGAATCCATCGATGGATACCAGGATACGAAAGCACCTGGACAGCATGGGCGTTGTGGCGCTGGCGGTGGATTTAGAAGAGCTGTATGAGGATTTATTTGATAGCAGTGTCAAAATCCTGAACGTAGAAGAGGCGAATTTCATGAGTAATTTTGAAACCGCCGAAACCCTTGTTAAATATATCGACGGGCTTTAAAAATGGGAGTATATATTAAAAATGTCGCGTATTATTTACCGGAAGTAACCGTTTCCAACGAAGACCTCCAAAGCGAGTTTAAAGACCGGGATGTAGGCAAGATGGCGAATAAGATCGGGGTTTTCCGGAGGCATGTTGCAGGGCCGGACGAGACGGCCCTGGACTTGGCCGAAAAGGCCGCGAAGAAACTGTTCGAGGAAAACGACAAAGATGACATTGATTTCGTCATTTTGTGTACCCAAAGCCCGGACTACTATCTCCCCACCACGGCCTGCATCCTGCAGCACAGATTGGGCATCTCCAAAAATGCGGGGGCCATAGACATTAATCAGGGCTGTTCGGGTTTTGTCTATAGCCTATCACTGGCCAAGGGCCTGGTAGAGGCAGGGGTTTCCAAAAACGTGTTGCTGGTCATGGCCGAAACCTACTCCAAGCATATCAACGAGGGCGATTTGGGCAACCGGATAATTTTCGGGGACGCCGCTTCGGCCATTTTGGTTTCCCATACACAAACCATGCAGGTGGGCAATTTTGTGCTTGGGACCGACGGGGAAGGAGCCAACAACCTCATTGTGCCCAACGGCGGGCTAAGGAACAGGTTTGACAGCGCCTGTGAGGTTACGACCGATCAAAGGAATGACCGTCGGACAGACAATGATCTGTTCATGAATGGGTCGGAAATCTTTTACTTTGCGGGGAAACAAATCCCTTCGGTGGTGGAACAGACCCTGGCGGCCAATAATCTGACGAAAGGAGAGGTGGATTTTTACCTGTTTCACCAGGCCAACAAATACATGATCGATTTCCTTGCCAAAAGGCTTAAACTATCAGCCGATCAATACTATTTTGACATTGAGGACATAGGAAATACCGTATCTTCAACGATCCCCATAGCCTTAAAAAGGTGCCTGGATAAAGGAATTATCCAAAAAGGGGATAAGGTTTTGCTTTGCGGCTTTGGGGTGGGGTATTCCTGGGGCTCCGTAGTGGTTGAAATTTAATCCCGATGATAGATGTGTTTAAAAACTTCTTAATCAAGCTGTTGCCGGCAGGCTTCAAAGGAAGGATTAAAAAAGCCATTACCTCTTTTAAATCCAGATACCCAAAGGTCCTTATTTTTTTTAACGGGTCGTTTTCGACTTCCGAATTGCTGAAGGAGATTGATTCCCGCATCCCCGACAACACGGAGGTCCTGATGATCCACACCTCGTTCAACAACATGAAACCCATGTTCCGGGGCACGGTGAATGAATTGTTGGACGCGTTGATAAGCTATGCCGCCGCCAGGGATATTACCTTGGTTTTTCCGGGCTTCGTCCTCGGGAAGAACAACGCGGATATCAAAATGCATTACCTCAGGAAAAAGAAGTTTGATATAAATAGGTCACCGACGACGGTAGGATTGCTAAACGAATGTTTCCGGAGGAGGGAAGGTGTCAAAAGAAGTTCGCACCCTTCGCATAGCTTGCTGG
>MRWG01001612.1_pt1 | contig 13694 bp, 14 predicted proteins | sample 1013341 | NCBI WGS metagenome assembly MRWG01 (sample SAMN06117577, study PRJNA244670) | biofilm metagenome | biome: Water; feature: Cathode Biofilm; material: Biofilm; isolation source: microbial consortium enriched at the cathode of a solar microbial fuel cell | place: USA: District of Columbia ... | reverse complement strand
AGCTATGTCGTCCAACGAATTACCTGAAATTCCATGTCTTATCAGTTCCGCAGCGATGACTTTGAAATCAAATAAAAAATTGTGGGCAACTCCTAGTTTTGAATTTTTAAAATCATCAACAAAGGTTTTAAGTATTTCTTGCTTATTTAATTCGCTCTCCGTAAAATAATGATTTTCATTTTTCAGTAGATTTCCATTTAAATCGAAAATTCGCCAACATATTTGTTTTATTTTAGGCCAATCTGATAGGTTTTCTACATTTGAATCGAGTGAAACTATCTTGCCAAATGTTTCTGTATCAAATATGATTACTTGCATTGATTTTTATATTTTGCATAACAGTTTGGGGTATGCGAAGTAGCGGCGTTTAGTGGACCGCACCTATCCAGGTTCAGGTTTTAAATATAGAGGAATATTTCGATAGGGGGAAGGAGGGAGAGCTATTGGGTCATACCCGATGTTAGCTTTAGTACTTTTTAGATTTCCTTATAATTACTCTCACATAATTTTTCAAAATCTGGATAAATATATTCTTTGTCTACAGAAAGTAGCTCAATAATATCAGGAATAAGGGATTTATGTATTTCAAAGCTTTGGATTATGTTTTTACTCAATTTGGACTGTATAATTCTATTTTTATCTAAGTTCTCTCGGTATTCGTCATTTCTTTCTTTAATACCTGGAATATCTTCCATATCGTCCATTTCGTGTCCAACAAATTGTGTTGCTGGTTTAAAGAATTCTTTTAAGGCTATTTCTAAAGGTTTAATACCTAAATCATTATGAATAAAAAGACCTTCTTGCGAAAGAATTCTAATATTATTTAATATTGAAAAACTTTTGAATTTATTCTCCAAGTTTACCAAATAAACTTCCATTGTATTAATATCTGTCATCTCATCGATATGCCGTAATAATAAAGTATTGTGTTTTTCCTTATCATGTATCATTTGATCCCACCTAACCCGTAAATCTTCAATCCCTTCTATTACTTTTTCGATATCTATTAATTTACAATTTTCATTGCTTATATGAAAAATTGAAAAATAATTGTCAATTTCGTTTTCTGCCTTTTCAAACTTAACCGCAATTAAATTTTCAATTGCGAAGTAAATTCCAATTTCAATATTTCGAGTGAAATCAATTAAAGGTGTGGGAGCTCTATGATGTTGCAAGAAACTTAAAACACTTATCCTAGAAAGATTTATGTTTATTGTTTTAAAATACTTTTTAATTAAAGCTTTCTCTCTGAAATTATTAACATATTTATCTATAGAAAAATCAGATGAAATTGATTTTAATAATTTCTCTCTCTGAAGTGTTGTGAAAATTTTATACTTGGCATTATTTATTCCACGGTAAATTCCTTTGTCTTTTGATTTGTGTTCTAGAAGAAGCTTTTTGAAATCTTCAATTTTATCAATTTTAGTTGATCTAAAGTTTTCGTTTTTTTCTTCGAATGTTGAATATACTGGAATCATTTTGGGTATTATAGCTAACGGTTTGTGTATGGTGGGTATCCTTAAAGGTATGCACTATCCACCTTGTTGGCATTAGTTATTTATTTTTTCTTGAACTTCTTTAAATGTCATTCCCTGTTTGTTTACCCACTCAGTGAATCCATTCGAATTCCTACCCAATATCATATTTGATGCAGCACTTGGGCTATTAAATACTGCATCTTCTGCAAAAACCAATTTGTCTCCCTTTTCTACCATGATCTGCGTCTCAACCAATTTTCTTCTCATGTTGCGATAAGTATCGGTACATGAGTTCGATAAGGATTTTTTAGCTTCACTGCCTTTCCCTACTATATAGCCCTGATCAGTCTCGGTCATGGAAGCTTTAAATGTTCTTGTTTTGATGTAGTAAGTTTCATGAACTTGATCTTTTCTTTTTGATTCAAAGCTGTTTTCGGTTGAAACTGTAGAAGATATAAGAAACTTAAATCCCATTACAGGTAGAATTAGTTTTATCTGTTCAAGAAAGTATTCCATGTCAGAAATATCAGCTTCATGTAGAGTTGGAAGGCTTGGAGAGTTGCCATTGTCTATTTGCGCAGTTTTCGCTTCTAAAGCAATTTGAACTAGTCTTGATTCTAAGTATCTAATTTGGGTTTTGGTTAATAATTCATCTTTGCTTACAAAGAAGATTAATTCTTTGAAATCTTTATTGGGATCACTTAAATGTTGTCTAAGTCTAGTTTTAATATTTTCAGCTTCTCCTATATAGATTTTTTCATCGAATGCGTCATCTGTTGGATCACCTTTTAAACAGTAAATCCCGGGGTTTTCAAACTCTGGCCGATTCATTATTTTGTTGACCGAGGCCCTTGGACTATAAATTGCTTTTCCGACCCAATTTCCAATTTCACCAAGTCGAGGACCATATGCTGTTCCGTCAATCATATAAACAGTAAGTTTCTTTCCCATTACTTTTCAAATATTAGTGGTACATGATCGCTGATTTCAATCCAATCCTCACGTTTTCCTATTTTGAACTCCGTTGGTTTTTGAAAGCTTGGGCTTACAAAGAAATAGTCTATGTGATATGGTTTTTCTTCATTCTTCTGTAGATAAAATGTTGGTGTGCTTTCTTCACCTTGCTTTTCGCCTGTACTTAGGTGGTATAGACTTTTGATATTTGTTTCTTCAAGGATGTTAATAACATCCGTGTGATTCCACCAGCGATCCCATTGATCCCAAATAGCATTACTGTTGAAATCTCCTGCTATGATAATTTCTTGGAACTTGTCTAGATTCGTTTGCAGATATTTCCAGAATTGCCCCATGTAACCAAAGTTAGGTGAGTTATTCCTATGAGTCCAAACTCCCAAAAGTTGAAAACTGTTGTTAACAGTACAGGGCAAAAAGTATTTGACAGAGTGGTCTCGAAAGCAATTTGACCAATCGAGCTTTTTCAAGTCGATATTTGGTTTAGTAAAGATTCCTAAACCTTTATTTTTTGAATCTCCAATCCATAGGTGATTTGCGCTCCAATGTTGAAAATTAACTTGGTTTACTTCGGAAGGATCTTCACACTCTTGGATTACATATATGTCCGCATCGATATTTGATACTAGTTCAAATTTCTTTCTAAATGCTCCATTACAATTCCAAGAAACTATTTTCATATTTTAATTAAAGACACCGGCCCTGGGCATGCCCCATTGCTTGGAGGTGCAAGCCGTATTAAAATTATTTATAAGAAACTAAGATAGCGATTTAGGACAAGCCTTGGAGAGCAATGGAGCTCCAGTTAGCCAACGAAAAGGCTCCTCTGAGGTGCTATTATTAATTAATTGATCGTTGTGGTTAGGAGGGCTTGTGCAATGGTTACCACTCTTAGCTACTAGGCCTTTTTAAGTTCTTTTAATTCATCTGGTATTTTTAATTCAGATTTATAGCTTTTAATATTACTATGATTCCAATACTTGTCTTTTATTAAATACAGCACAATAGCCATAAATAAAAAAGATAGAATGGATAATACATTTCCAATAATAAAATCAGATTGCCAATTCTGAAATCTCTGAATTGCACCATCAATGTTCCATTGTGATTGATATAATAGATAAATTGCTATTACGATAAATACAGCAAGACTAATAAAAAATAAAATCCAACTTTTTCTTCTCCATTTCCTTACTTCATTACCAATCCAAGTTTCTCGTTTAATTCTTCTCGCCTCATTTTTTTCCTTTAGTAATTCACTTTTTAATTTTTCAGCTTCGGAATTTTTTTCAACAATTATAGAATCTATAGACTTACTTTTTGCGTCATACTTTTTTTTGCTTTTTTCGAGATTATCAGTTCTTAAGGATAAACTGTTAAACACCTTCTCCAGATTTTGAATCCTTGTATCTTCTATCTCTTTTTGCTTTTTAGCCTCATCTTCTAAACGCTTAATAAATTCTTCCTTGTTATTCTCTGCAAGTAAATTTAAGGTTTCAATATCCTTTAGTTGTTTGTTAGTAATTCTAGTGGCAACTCTAATGATATCTTCATCACTGATTTTTTCTTCGGCATACTTATGAATATTGTCGTCTAGTTCTCTTAAAATTTTAGCTTTTGGAAGATTTTGGCTTAAAGTCAGTGCTATAGTGGAGGTAAGACCTATTTCGGCTAAATCTTCTCCCTCAATTGTATTAGTTATTTGTGGGTTACTCAGCCATAGAATGTTAAGTAAATCGTCAGCCTTGATAGTTTCTGGTTGAAACCCTTCTCTTAAGTGAAAATTTTCACCTTCTAAGGTTGCCGTGTTGTTTACAAACCATGCATTAACCTTGTCAAAATCTCGAATACGCTTATTCTTACGTTCTTTTTTTATAAATAAAATAGCCATCGCATCGTGTAAAGCAGCTATTTTAGTTGACCTGTACTCTTGTAAGGTTTTATATTCATCTGTAAATTTTGCTTCGTTTTTCAATTTATCAGTATAAGGAATAGTCAATATTCCAAATTCCTTGAGAGAAGTTTGAACATTATCTGCGATTCTTTCTAAGTCCGTTTTAGAGAGGTTTCTCCTCTCACAAGCATTATAAACATCTTCTGTGTTTACCTTTTTCTGCAAAAACGATTTGTCAAAATACTCAGCCTTTTTTTCAAGCAAGTTGGTTGTTTCACTTATGGTATCTATAAGCACCATGACCTTGTATCCCTGTTGTTTCGCAATTTTTAATAAAGTTCTGCATGTGTGAGTTGACTCTGGAGTATTTAAATCTATTAACCCGACAATGAAATTAGTGTCTAAAAGAAGCTTTACCTCACGTTTAGCTTCATCTGGTGTGTATTCTATGTACCCAGATATAATTGACCCTAAGTATATATTTTTAATCTTTTCGTAGACTGGTGGAATACGCTTAAAAAATTTAATAAACTGTGCTTCCGAAGTATAATCTTCTCCATTATGATTTTGATTATGAGAAATATATTTGGAAAGATTGAATTTGTTCTTTTCAATAAACTTGAATATAGACTCACTATTCGTTATTTCAAGATCTGAATTTTCACAAAATTGCTCAAAGAGCTGTTCTACTTCTTCAATATCTCGTTCTTGTTCCTCTAAAATATCATCAAATTGATTAAAAGTATATTCGTTAATGCTAAAAGAAAGGTCTTTATACAAAACAAAACGAGTATTTTCTTTATCGTTTACTTCAATGCAAATAGCATCTAATACTTTTCTTAAAGCAGGTACAGGAAAGTCTAATCCGTAAAGCTCATCTGTTACATTTTTTATCTCGAGTATACTTTTTCCTTTGTGTATGCCCTGAGAATTCATGTAGGACAAAGCTCTTTTTACAAGCGGAATAAAAATATCTATCGGACCTTTTGCTAAAGTTCCAGTATTTCTAATATGTGCTAAAAGACTATATGTGGTTGCTCTTTCTTTGTTCATTAATGTGTGGTTAGTTCTATTTTTGCCTTGTAGCCAACCGTCTGGGCTATGAATAGTTTTGTGGTTTAGCACTTAGCTTTGTAAGTAACCCCAAGCTGAAAATCCGCGAGGATTATCAAAAGTAGGCGAGAACAAGCAATTATTTATAACCATTGCTGGCGTTACCTTTTTTAGTGAAAATTTTCGCGCCTTACCTCTTCATCATATTCCATTTCGGAATATTTCTTATCAAATTTTGAATGTAGAACTATATGTAACCTTTTAAACAAAATGTCTAATATATCTTTCTCATTTTCAATCTCAACTGACATTTTGACTATGTATTCTTTATCATTTTTACTTTTTTGTTTGTCTACACATAATAAGGAAATATAGAAGTTATCAGTTCCGTAGATAGAAATACCTATAATCTTAAAACGATTTTCGTCAATTTTGAAATACTTAGCAAAGCTCTCTAAATGATCTCCATATTTTGAACCTAAATAGTCTGAAATATCAGCTGCTGCTGTACCTGTAAAATCGTTATATTGTACGTCTGCTTTCATAAATTTCTTAATTAAACTCTCTTCTTAAAGTCGCTAATATATCTCCAAAAGTTTCTTTTATTTTACCTTTTGAGAATCTCAATTGTTGAATACCGTACAAGTTTGAAAACTCTTCGGTTCCTTCTTCTATTAAAACAATAGCTCTACTAAATCCTAATTTACCTTGGAATAAACCAATTTCGTGTATTACATTAGGTCTAGCTTTTTTAATACCACTTTTGTCCTCATCTTCTCCAGTCATTACTAGAATTGCAAATGAGCTCTTAGTCGACATTTCGTCTAATATATCTCTTATACTGTGTCCTGCTCTTGCACCTGTTTCATAAGCTTCTATATTGTATCCGTGTTGGTCTGTAAGATGGTCTTTTAAATCTCTCCATTGAGGATTTCCTCCGTGTCCAATGAATATAATAGGTCCATTTTTCTCGCTGTCTATTTCATATTTTGAACTTTCGTATTGGCTTTCAAAAGTTTCAAATACAGCCTCTATTTCGTCACGACTATTTGCCTGAACAATTACTTCTGTGTCAAAATTCTTGTTGTAAGTAAGACTTATACTTTTATCCTCATCGGATTTTCTAATGGTCGAAGATAAGTGTGGTTTTCTATACTCGGAAAAAAATTCGTTTTCGGTGTCAAATTCCCAGCTTTCCTCTTGATTTCTAAGTCGGTATGAACCTTTTGTTGGGTTTTGGATATTTTTATTAAAAACATTTTTAATAATATCAGCTGAAAAATATGATGCCTTATAGGATTTTGTTTTTTCCATTTATTTAATCATTTCAAAATGTTTATTCCAATTCTGACGAACGGCTAAATTTATCATAATTTTCCTACATGAAATTTTATTCGTTGGCTTAATAAATTAATAGAGTTTCATTATATGGGGAATTACTACCAACTGCCCTGGGTATGCAACGTTCCGTGCTTGTTTTGCGCCGCAGGCAGCGCTTTGGTTCTTTGGGGGATTACTCTTCAAGAAGGCTTAAAAGAAACTTATTGAAGGCGCCCCAAGGGATGGCGAGCAAAACAAGCCCGAAGACGAAATGTTTCCGGGAATCGATTTCAGCTCAATTTAGGAAAATTCTTATAATGTGTATCAAAACCGGAATGGGGCATACCGGTGTTGGCTACAGTTTATTATATCTATCTATAAAGCCATCGACAAATGAAAATAGAGAAAAGGCTTTTAGACTGTTTAATTCAGTGCCATATTGCACATCTTTTCCATGCATTACGGCATGCCTGTTCAAAGTGCTTTCAAAATTGGACATTTTGGAATAACCAGCGTCAACCGCATTTTCTTTGGTGATCATGCCAAAAAGAATTTTAAAGAAGCTCCCATACTGGGACTTGGCGATATATTTCTTTAATGCTTTCTTATCATTCCTAACTTTGAATAACTCTCCATTACATAGGCCATCTGCTTGGGATAAAAATAGAATTGTAGAGGCGAAGTATTTTTTTTCTTTATGACATGTTATAGCCTCAAAAGTTATTCTTGACCTAGCATCCTGGCCATTATGAATAACTTCGGAAAGATCTTCAATTTCCTTTCTGTAGTAATGACTAAAAAAATCGTCTAAAAAGTCTCTCTCTCCTTCAATAGCTTTTTTCATTAGACCAGTTGTTTTACCCAAGGAAATAGAGCTATTGATGTACCAGCCATATTCCGCAAGCTTTACAAGACCAACATCCGAAAGGACCAGGAATTCACTAAAGCCTTTAGCAGCCCTTTCTAGTAGCCTTTCCATTTCGGGAGTTGAGAATGGATTGTTCACAGTCTTGAAATTGTAGCCAACTGGTTTTATTCACACTAAAATACTACATAATTGGAATCGTACCTGGGATATGGGATAAAGGAGTATATACTCATAGGTTTTGATATTTATCCACATCAGTTTTTCATAATTTATTTCATACGTCAAATTTGCGATATTGCACATCATTTAAAGTAGATTTCTCTTGTAGTAGATTAAATAGTTGCAAAATGCGTAATGAAAAAGGCCTTGGAAACATTCACACTTCCAAGGCCTTTTTTTATGAGACTCCGCAATAGGATTATTTGGTAAGGCCGTTATTAAAGGCCTTACGCCATCTTAATATCAAACTTATCCATCAAGCCTTCCATATCCTCTTTTAATTTTCGGTCTATGACACGAGCATAAATTTGAGTAGTTGCTAAGGATTGATGCCCCAGCATTTTACTGACGGATTCTATGGGGATGCCATTGGCCAGCGTTACAGTCGTAGCAAACGTATGCCGGGCCAGGTGGTAGGTTAAATTTTTTTGGATACCGCAGATTGTTGCAATTTCCTTTAAATAGGCATTGCTCTTCTGGTTGGAGATGACGGGCAAGAGTTTCCCAGTTTTAACCGTTAACGGGTGTAAGCTATATTTCGCCAGGATCTTTAGGGCAGGGGGGAGGAGGGGGATGCTGCTCCGGGAACTGGTCTTGGCCCGGTTGATCTTGATCCATTTCTGGCCATCCATGCCAAATACAAGATGGTCTCTGCTTAGGCGGGCCACATCTACATAGGCCAGGCCGGTGAAGCAGGAAAACAGGAAGATATCCCGTACCATGGACAGGCGCTCTATCTTAAATTCCTTTTCCAAAAGAGAATTAAGGTCATAATCGTTCAGGAATTCGCGTTCTGTTCTCCTCCAGTTCGCTTTCCAATGGAAGAAAGGATCCCGCTTAATCCAGTTATTCGCATAGGCCATACGGGTGATCTTCTTAAAGTTCACCACGTATTTCATGACCGTATTGTGATTCCCTAACTGTTGGGTCTTTAAAAAGTGCTCATAACGATTAATAAAATCCAGGTCCACCTTTTTAAGCGGATAGTCCTGTTGCTTGTAAACAGTTTCAATAAAGTGAGCCAAATGCTCCCGGGTGCGCACATGGCGCCTCCAGTTGCCGTACGAATGCTCTTCGGGTACCAGGGCTTCCAGTTGTGCATTGTGCTCGTCATAGAGCTTTAAAATCTTTTTGGAACGGTCAAATTCCTTTCCCTGTACCTTATCACGAATAGTTTTTGCAGTATAGGATTTGTTGTTGACCACGTAGTAGGAATGGATCTGGTAGGCCCGCCCCTGCAGCTCGTCCAGATACCTGTTTATTTCCTCGGCGAAAGGTGCTGAGGTTCGGACCCTGCCTCGAAAAGAGTTCCAGGAATCGGGGTCAATTTTGCGTTTTACACTGAATTCGGCTCGCTCCGTATCAACCGTAATCCGCATATACAGAGACACTTGGCCTTTAAGGTCCACCAGGAATTTCCGGGGATAGAATAATACTTTGAATTGCGCTCTCATTCTTCGGTTTTTTGACACCTTTAAGCTACAATTTTTTGAGCTATAAGTGTATGATATTCAAATATTTAACACTAATTCGGTGTACACTTTTCCTGGGTGGAAGTGTACACCGAATTGTACACCGAATGAGCTGAATTCAAATGAATTTAAACGAATTCATTAAAAATGCAAAAACCTGAAAATCAGAGACTTTCAGGTTTATTGAAATAATTTTGGGGTATTCCAGTGACTTGGCTGGGGCTCGAACCCAGGACCCTCTCCTTAAAAGGGAGATGCTCTACCAACTGAGCTACCAAGTCAGAAAGTTAGGGAGGGCCTGCCCCCCGCAACGGTGCCCCAGGGCATCGCTAATGAGGGTGCAAATATACTATCTATATTTAATTTTTCAAGACCGAAGCCCCATATTTTTTTCTTTTCTTTGAATTCCCTGAATTTTAAATGATTTTTGCAAAAAACTACCGTATGAAAATCGTGCTTCTTGGCTATATGGGCAGTGGAAAGTCTACCGTGGGCAGGATCCTTGCCCGGGACCTGGACCAACCCTTCCTGGACCTCGACTCCTATATTGAAACCCAATTGCAGGCCAGCATCCCACAGATATTTAAGGAGAAGGGCGAGCTGTTCTTCCGTAAAAAGGAACATGAATACCTGAAGGAGATTTTGGCCGACCCGGCCGACGCGGTATTGGCGCTGGGAGGGGGAACCCCCTGCTATAGCGGGAATATGGATGCCGTGTTAAACCATACGCCCCATGTATTCTACCTCATGCTCCCCATCGGGGTGCTGGTAGAACGACTGACCAGGGAAAAAGCAGACCGACCCCTGGTTCGGGATATCCCCGATGAAGAACTGCCCGAATTTGTTGGGAAACACCTGTTTGAAAGGCGGCCGTTTTATGCACAGGCCACCCACACCATTGCCGCGGGTGAGCGGGATGCCCGACAATTGGTCGCCGAGATTAAAACCCTTTTAGTCTAAATACACCCCATCGTTTTTGGCGCGGAAGGCTACCGTGATGTGCTCCTGCAGGGAAGTGGAGAGTGAAATCCCCTTGTAATCTGCCTTTACCGGGTACTTCTTGTGGTTGCGGTTCACCAGGACCGCGGTTTTTAATTGCTTCAGGGGGGTCCTCAGGAAGTGGTGTACCCCGTAGATGAGCGTTGTCCCCGAATTCAACACATCGTCTATCAACACCACTGATTTATGCGCGTATTCCGCCTCGGGGACGGATGTTTTTACCCCGCTTTTCAGCGGGTCTTTTTTGTCCATCATTACCTTGCACAGGATGATCTCCGCACCCGTAATCCGCCGCAGCACCTGCTGTATCTTCTGGGCGAATTTCAGGCCCCCGCCGTCAATACCGGCAATCACCAGTTGCTTTTCATCTACGTTGGCCTCGTAGATCTGGTAAGCGATACGCTCTATCTTGTATTGTATCTGCTGGTGCGACAATATCCTGTGCTGCATGGGTGCTTGTATTTACTTCTCAAAGATAAAAAAGAGTTCGTTACCCTGCCGGGGCGGAATGGAATTATACGCCCTTTCCAGGGTTTTCACGCGGAACAATGGCCCAAACAATGCCCTGTACGCTTCCCTGCTTCCGCCAAAAGGGGGCCCCTGGGGGGTAAGTGGAAAATCAAAGAAAAGCCCTGCAAGCCTTCCGCCCTCTACCAGTAAATCATGCATTCGCCGGGCATAGGCCGGTCGCTGCCCGGGCGGCAGGGCACAAAAAAAGGTCTGCTCCAGGATCAGGTCGAACCCCGCCTCTTCCATGGAGAAAAAATCCCCTTCCAGCAACTGGGCTGCCGGAAAATCAGGTTGCTTTTCACGGATCCGCTGCAGGGGGGCGTTGGCGATATCCAGCGCGAAGACGTTATGGAAACCCTGTTGGTAAAGGTAGATCACTTCATGGCCAAAGCCGGCCCCGGGCAGCAGGATTTTAAGGGAGGTGTCTTCCAGCTGGTCGATATAGGCGCGCAGGGGAGTGGAAGCATAACCAATATCCCATCCAAGGGCCCCCCGGGTATAACGGTCTTCCCAATAGTCTTTATTCGTCATCGTCCAGGTATTCTTCAATGTCCCTCCGGTCTTTCTTGGTGGGGCGGCCGGTCCCCTTTTTCCGGTAGTATTCCTTGGCCTGCCTGAGGAGCTCGTTATGTTCAAAAGCCTCGGCAGGAGTGGTGTCTTCCCGGTACAAATTCACCAGTTTGGCGCCCACCCGGCTTTCCGGGAGGTCCAATACCCGGAGTTCATGGTTGATCTGCTCTTTCCTCAATACAATTTCATCCTGGGGATATACCTCCCTTGAAGGTTTCACCACCTGCCCGTTTACCCGTACATGCCCCTTTTTGCATGCGGTGGAAGCCAGGTTCCGGGTTTTAAAATACCGGGTACTCCATAGGTATTTGTCAATGCGCATGGTCTATTAAAAACTTTGTTAAGTACTTCTGCAAAAATAGGGGAAAATTGTATCTTGCCCCCTTAAATCATATTCCATGCAGATGCCGAAGATCCTATTTTTTATAGCCGCCTTACTCTCCTTAGCCGCCTGTAAAAAAGACGATCAATCCGATATTACGCGGGTACCACCCCGTTCCCTTACCGAAGTGGCCGTAGAAGATGAAGCCCTGATCCGGGAATACCTGGAGACCCATTTTTACAATTACGAAGAGTTTGAAAGCCCCCCGGCCGATTTTGATTTCAAGATACGCATCGATACCATCGCGGGGTCCAATGCCGATAAACGCAGCTTACTCGCCGATATGCAGTCGGTTTCCATTTCGGTGTCCTCCGATGAATTCCAACTCAGCCAGGAGGAAACCTATGGCCATAAACTCTACTACCTGGTTGTGCGCGAAGGCGTGGGGGCCAGCCCCAGTGTTGCAGACTCCACCTATGTGCGCTATAAGGGCACCCTCTTGGACGGAACGGAATTTGACGGGTCCTTCAATGTCCCCACCTGGTTTGACCTGGCTTCGATACAGGGCCCTTTGCAGGGAGCGCGTGGCTTTACCGAAGGAATGCCATTTTTTAAATCGGGAGGCAATATCGTGCAAAACCCCGATGGCACCTTTACCGTGGAAGATTACGGGATAGGGATGGTCGTGATGCCTTCCGGCCTGGGTTTTTTTAACGCCAGCCAGGGGGTGATCCCGTCCTATAGCCCCCTGATCTTTACGGTAGACCTGTTTACCCTGAAAACCACCGATCACGATGGGGATGGCATTCCTTCCATCATGGAGGACCTGGATGGGGATGGTTACCTGTATAATGACAATACGGATGAGGAACGGGAGAGGTCCAGGGGCTTCCTCCGTTTTGTGAACTACCTGGATAGCGATGACGACGGGGACGGAACCCCTACACGGGAAGAAATTGAACTGGATGATGATGGCAACCTGATCCTCCCCTTCCCGGATACCGATGGGGATGGCACCCCGGATTACCTGGACGCGGATACCCCTTAATCCTTTTGCGGATACCGCCTAAAAAAGCCCTGCCCCCGACCATTGTCAGGAGCAGGGCTTTTTTATAATCTTCGCCCATGCCTAAAATGCGAGCGAGAAGCTGAGGATCAGCTGGTCGGGACGGGTATCGACCCGGTCCGCCTCCAGGTTGGTGATATTGGTGTTGATGAAGGTGGCTTCATTCTCGCTAAACCCGCGCTCATACCTCAGGTCGACCCCGAAGCGGCCGAGGTTGACCCCGGCGCCAATATTGAGGCCCACGGTAAAATCGTTCTCCACGTTGTCGATGCTGATGCCGTCAAACTCTGTATCCAGGATTACCTGGAAGGCCGGTCCGGCGAAAACGTGCAGGGGTCCAATGATTTTGGTGCCGAGCAGTACAGGGATATCCAGCTTCTTCATTTTAAAATCCCCGTCATCGTAATCGGATTGGGTGGCGGTGTACACGAGTTCGGGCCTCAGGTAGACCCGGTTGCCCAATTTCCCGAAGATACCGAGGTGGTACCCCACGTTACGGCCGGGATCCTGGGCGGCAGCTTCCGCAGATTCAAAATAATCGCCGTTGGCGTTGTAGTTTACACCGGCTTTGATCCCGAAGGCGGGTCCGGTTTGGGCAAAAAGGCCTGTACCCATGAGGGCCATAGCCATGGTAAGCAGTGTTCTTTTCATGATGTGTTCTTTTATGAAAGGCAACACAGCTACCGGGGCAACTGCAGCTATACCTTTCGTTTCAGCACTTTAAGAACGGCCTCCTCTATGGCTTTATTGTTCAATCCGTATTTCTCCATGAGCTGTTCGGGCGTACCGCTTTCTCCAAATGTGTCTTTGGTGGCCACAAATTCCTGAGGGGCAGGGTGGTGGGTAGCCAGGGTACGCGCGATGGATTCACCCAGGCCGCCCAGGAAGTTGTGCTCTTCGGCGCTTACTACGCATCCGGTTTTCCTGACCGAGCGGATCAGGGCTTCC
>MRWG01001610.1_pt1 | contig 13730 bp, 15 predicted proteins | sample 1013341 | NCBI WGS metagenome assembly MRWG01 (sample SAMN06117577, study PRJNA244670) | biofilm metagenome | biome: Water; feature: Cathode Biofilm; material: Biofilm; isolation source: microbial consortium enriched at the cathode of a solar microbial fuel cell | place: USA: District of Columbia ... | reverse complement strand
GTGCGGAAATAATCCGCCAGAAGCCGCAGCTTGCCATTGCGCGACGGTGTGAGGACGAGACGGTCGAGGAGATCGGCGAAACGCTGCATCACTCGGCCTCGTCTTCATAGCCGACAAGGTTGAGCGGGCGCGCGGCGATGCCGTTCAGCTCGCACCAGCGCACGATGGCTTCTTCGCGCCCATGGGTCACCCATACTTCGCCCGCCTCCGTTTCGCGGATGGTGGCGGTGAGTTCGTTCCAGTCGGCATGGTCGGACAGGATCAGCGGAAGCTCGACGCCGCGCTGTCTGGCGCGCTGGCGAATGCGCATCCAGCCGGAGGCGAAGACATTGAGCGGGTCGGCGAAACGGCGCGTCCAGCGTTCGCCGAAAACCGAGGGCGGGGCGACGATGATCTGGCCCGCGCCGCGATCGACAATGCCTTCGTCGTCGGTGGCCGGGGCGAGTTTGCCGAGCTTGATGCCCTGACCCCGATAGTAGTTGCAGAGCTTGGCCAGTGCGCCGTGAATGAGGATCGGCGCATCATGACCGGCGGCGCGCAGGAGGCCGATGACGCGCTGCGCCTTGCCGAGCGAATAGGCGCCGACGATGTGGGCGCGCTCCGGGAACTGGGCAAGCGAGGCGGTCAGCCTGTGGATCTCGTTCAGCGGATCGGGATGGACGAAGACGGGGAGCCCGAAGGTCGCTTCGGTGATGAAGACATCGCAGCGCACCGGCTCGAATGGTGCGCAGGTGGCGTCTGGATGGCGCTTGTAGTCGCCGGAGGCGACGATGCGCAGCCCGTTGGCCTCGACCGCGATCTGCGCCGAGCCGAGCACATGGCCTGCGGGGTGAAACGAGACGGTGACACCATCGATGGAAAGCTTCTCGCCATAGGCAAGGGCCTGCCGGCTTTCGGCAAAATCCGCGCCGTAGCGCAGCTCCATGATGTCGAGTGTCTGCCCCGTCGCCAGCACGTGGCGATGGCCCGCGCGGGCGTGGTCGGCATGGCCATGCGTGATGAGCGCCCGCTCCACCGGGCGAACGGGATCGATGTAGAAATCGCCGGGCGGGCAATAAAGCCCTGCCGGACGCGGGTGGAGCAGATCGTGTGGCTTCATGGAACCACAAGATAGGATTTTTTTCTGATGGTGAAAGATATGCTTGTCAGGAGAGATTTCCGGGAGCATAAACGCCCACCGCCCGCGTGGGTCCTGACCCAGGGCACCCCGGAAAAATTCAAACTGTATGAACCCATTCATCTTCACCTCGGGTAACCTCCTGGCCGATCGCCGGGCGGAGTACGCCGAGATGTTGCTGGAAAACGGGGAGTTTGCGGCGGCAGCCGGCCTGATGGGCGAGGCGCTGGAACTCGCGCCGGACTGGATCGCAGGGCATTATCGACATGGCGAAATGCTGGCCGAGGCCGGCGAGATCGCGGCGGCGGTGGACGCCTGGCGCACGGTGCTGCGGCTTGATCGCGAAGACAGGCTGGGCGCGGCGCTCAAGCTTGAGCTGCATGGCGCGCTGGACGGTCTTGAAGCCGCTCCTTCCGCCTTTGTCGAAACGCTGTTCGATCAATATGCCGAAACCTTCGACGCTTCGCTGGTGGACAAGCTTGGCTACCGCGTGCCGCAATTGCTGGAAGAGGCGCTTCTGCGCCTTGGCCGCGACAGCTTTGCCCATGCGGTCGATCTTGGCTGTGGCACCGGCCTCATGGGCGAGCGCCTGCGATCCCGCGTGAGCTTCCTGGAAGGGCTCGATATCTCCGCCGAGATGCTGAAGCGGGCCGGCGGAAAGCACATATACGACCGTCTGGAGCGGGCCGATCTGGCAGCGCTCTCGACCCTGCCGCGCAGGGCCGACCTGGTGACGGCGGCCGATGTGTTCATGTATCTGGGCGCGCTGGAGCGGCTTTTTGCGACGGCGGGCGCGTCGCTTGCGCCGGGAGCGCTCTTCGTCTTCTCGGTCGAACATCACGCGGGGCCGGAGGCAATGGTGCTGCGCGCCTCGCGCCGTTATGCCCATTCCGAGCCGCATCTGCGTGCAGCGCTGGCGGAAGCGGGGTTCGAGCCGGTCCTTTTGGAGAAGGCGGTGATCCGGATGGATCGCGGTGAGCCCATAGAAGGGCTGATCGTGGTGGCGGAGCGAACCGGGGCGGCGCGCAAGCTGGGCGATGCGGCGCTCGTTCCGGGTGCAAAACAGCGGCCAAGAGCGCATTGATCACGGGAGTGGAATGGCCGGGAGCGGGTGCTCGACCGGCCATTCCTAAGCCAGATTACTCGGCCTCGCCAGATTACTCGGCTTCGTCGGCAGAGCCGGCGTTCAGCTGGCCGTATTTGGCCTCGCCGATGGTCTCAAGAAGCTCAAGCTGGGTTTCGAGGAAGTCGATATGGCCTTCCTCATCGGCCAGAAGCTCTTCAAACAGTTTCATGGATACGTAGTCGCCGGCGGCGTTACAGTCGTCGCGGGCCTCTTTGTACAGCTTGCGGGCATCGTGCTCGCCAGCCAGATCGGCTTCGAGAACCTCTTTGAGGTTCTGGCCGATGCGCAGCGGTCCAACGACCTGCAGGTTGGGATGACCTTCAAGGAAGATGATGCGCTCGACCAGCTTGTCGGCGTGGTGCATCTCCTCAATGGATTCCTCGCGTTCCTTCTTCGCCAGTTTGGTGAAGCCCCAGTCTTCCAGAAGGCGATAGTGCAGCCAGTACTGGTTGACCGCCCCGAGTTCATGGGTGAGGGCTTCGTTAAGCCGCTCGATAACCTTTTTGTCGCCTTTCATTAAACCTGCTCCCGTAGCGCTCGCGCAGGGCGCGAACCTGGTCAAGATATGTCACGACTTCAGCGCCTTCGCTTTCGGCGTGACGGTGGTGGTATTCTTCCGTTACACGGATGATCGTTTCCACCACATTTGGGAAGCAGCCGCAACAGCGACCTCGTTTGGAAAGCGTGTGATAGACCTTGGCCGGCACGATGAGCTGCCAGGGGTCTTCGTCCAGCATCGAAACGATGGTGTCCTCGACCTCTTTCTGGGTGATCAGGTTGCACTGACAGACGAGCATGGCGACGTCAAACGCTCCGTGGCTTTGCAAGGTCAAGCCCACAGGCAAGGGTTGAACCTTCGTGCCGGAGTGTGTCGGAAAACGCGCCCGTATCAGCGAAAGACTGCCGGCAGGTTTTGCGGCAGACAGGGCTTGCGGGCGACGACAGACGTCCTGCGATCGAAAGGGTTAAAGGCCCCAACACCATGGACGCATCGCGCAGATGCAGGCGCATAGAACACGCGGACGGGCGTTCCTGTCAATAAAAACATGACAATCATATTCAGGGAAAGCTGCGACCCGTTGGCGCGGCGATGAGAGCATCGGACCGGAAAGCGATAACCGGCTTCCGGTTTCTCCGATGCTCCATCAATAAATCGGATCTTCTTTTACGCAATTCCGGACGGAAAACCGGTTCCCGCTTTTCCTGGAATTGTTTTAGCCGCCGTGCTTTTCCAGGAATTCCTCCGCGTTCAGCGAGCGGAAGTCGTCCAGTGCGGCGCGCAGCCGGTCATGGTCCCAGTCCCACCAGGCAAGCGCCTGATAGCGCTCGGCGGTTTTGCGGTCGAAACGCTCGCGGATCGGGCGGGCGGGAACGCCGCCGACAATCGTGTAGGGCGCGACATCCTTCGACACGACCGCGCCTGCGCCGATCACCGCACCATCGCCGACGGTGACGCCGGGCAGGATCGTGCAGCCATGGCCAAGCCATGTGTCGTGACCGATCCGCACCATATTCTCCCGCCGCCATTCGAAGAACTGGGCGTCATGCTCGGCATCCGGCCAGTAATCGCCGGAGCGGTAGGTGAAATGGTGCAGGGTCGGCCGCCATGTGGGGTGGTTCGTGGCGTTGATGCGCACGGCGGCGGCGATGTTGGAGAACTTGCCGATCTGCGCGCACCAGACGCTGCAATCCTGCGTCATGTATGAGTAGTCGCCGAACGCCGTTTCCTGCACGCGGGACCGCGCGCCGATTTCGGTGTAGCGGCCGAGCGTGGACTCTACGACCTTTGCGGTGGGGTGAATGGCCGGCTTTTCCGAGAGCTGTTTCATGCCGCTTTCCTGCCTGGTGCGAAGTCGGTGACGTCGATGATGCGGTCGGCGACGATCTCGCGCACATCCTGATCGTGGAAGATGCCGAGAAGGGCGACGCCCGCCTTCTTCTTCTCGTCGATCATGGAAACCACGATTTCGCGGTTTGCCTTGTCGAGCGAAGCGGTCGGTTCGTCGAGCAGCAGGACGGGGTGGTCGGTGATGAAGCCGCGGGCGATGTTCACGCGCTGCTGCTCGCCGCCGGAGAAGGTGGCGGGCGGCAGATCCCACAGGCGCTCGGGCAGGTTGAGGCGTTCGAGCAGCATCTCGGCCCTGCCGCGGGCGGTTTCCAGAACTTCGCCGCGCGCGATGAGCGGTTCGGCCACAACGTCGCGCGCGGAAACGCGCGGCACGGCGCGCAGGAACTGGCTGACATAGCCAATCGTGTCGCGGCGGATGGCGATGACGGTGCGCGGATCGGCGGTGGCGAGGTTCACCAGATTGCCGTCATGGCTGACGATCACCTGACCGGTGTCGATGGCGTAGCTGCCATAGATCATCTTGAGGATGGAGCTCTTGCCGGCGCCCGAGGGGCCGCCAAGCACGGCGCATTCGCCGGCGGAGAGCGAGAAGGAGACATCGGACACCACGGGCAGGCGGATGCCGCCCTGGAGATGCATGGTGAAGCTCTTGCAGACTTCGGAGACGACGAGGGGCGTTGCCATGATCACACCTGCAGGATGGAGGAAACGAGAAGCTGGGTGTAGGGCGCTTGCGGATCGTCGAGCACCCGGTCGGTGAGGCCGCTTTCGACCACGTGACCGTCCTTCATGACGATCATGCGGTGGGAGAGAAGGCGGGCGACCGCGAGGTCGTGGGTAACGACGATGGCGGACAGGCCAAGCTCGTGAACGAGGCCGCGCAGGAGATCGAGCAGGCGGGCCTGCACCGACACGTCGAGACCGCCGGTCGGCTCATCCATGAAGACGAGGCGCGGGCCGGTGACGAGGTTGCGGGCGATCTGCAGGCGCTGGCGCATGCCGCCGGAAAAGGCGCGGGGCTGGTCGTCGATGCGGTCGCTGGAGATCTCCACGCGGCCGAGCCAGTCGGTGGCGGTGGCGCGGATGTCGCCATAGTGGCGCTGGCCCACGGCCATCAGCCGCTCGCCGACATTCGCGCCGGCGGAAACCGTCATGCGCAGACCGTCGGAGGGGTTCTGGTGCACGAAGCCCCAGTCGGTGCGCATCAGGAAGCGGCGTTCGGCTTCGCTCATGCGGTAGAGGTCGTGGAAGGCCCCGTCGCGCATGCGGTAGGACACGGTGCCGGAGGTCGGCAGGAGGCGGGTCGAGAGGCAGTTCAGGAGGGTGGTCTTGCCGGAGCCGGACTCGCCCACCACAGCCAGAACCTCGCCCGGCCACAGGTCGAAGGAGATGTCGTTGCAGCCGATACGGTTGCCGTAAAATTTCGAGATGGAGCGAACGCGAAGCAGCGGTTCGTCAGTCATTGGATTTCTCCGCGAATTTTCAAAAGTTTGCGCAGCCCCTCATCCGCCTGCCGACGCCTTCTCCCCGCCGACGGGGAGAAGGAGGAGGGCCGCGATCCGGGCGCTGTCATCGATGCGCTGTCGTTTCTCACGTTGCAGCCTCTTCGCCGGACAGATGTCCGCGATGGCCTTCGGCGCGGCGCGCCTCGCAATTGTCGGTGTCGGAGCAGACGAACATGCGCCCGCCGCGATCATCGAGAACCACTTCATCGAGATAGACATCCGTGCCGCCGCACAGCGCGCAGGGCTCATCGAAGGTCTGCACTTCGAAGGGATGATCCTCGAAGTCGAGGCTTTCGACCCGCGTGTAGGGCGGAACGGCATAGATGCGCTTTTCGCGGCCTGCGCCGAAAAGCTGGAGCGCCTTCGACATGTGCATTTTCGGATTGTCGAATTTCGGCGTCGGCGAGGGGTCCATCACATAACGCCCCTCGACCTTGACCGGGTAGGCGAAGGTGGTGGCGATGTGGCCATGCTGGGCGATGTCCTCGTAGAGCTTCACATGCATGAGGCCGTATTCCTCAAGCGCATGCATCTTGCGCGTCTCGGTCTCGCGTGGCTCGAGGAAGCGCAGCGGCTCGGGGATCGGCACCTGATAGACGAGCACCTGACCGGCATTCAGCGGTTCCTCGGGGATGCGGTGGCGCGTCTGGATGATGGTGGCGTCGGCGGTGTGGGTGGTTACCTCCACATTGGCGACCTTCTGGAAGAAGGCGCGGATGGAGACGGCATTGGTGGTGTCGTCCGCGCCCTGGTCGATGACCTTGAGCACATCGTCGGTTCCGATCACCGATGCGGTGACCTGCACGCCGCCGGTGCCCCAGCCATAGGGCATTGGCATTTCGCGGCTGGCGAAGGGCACCTGATAGCCGGGAATGGCGATGGCCTTGAGGATCGCGCGGCGGATCATGCGCTTCGTCTGCTCGTCCAGATAGGCGAAATTGTACTGGGCGATGTTGTCGGTGTGGGCGTTCATTCGGCGGCCTCCCGGCGCTCGGTGTCTGCGGCTGCGCCCTCGCGGCGCTCCTCGTATTCGCGGCGCATCTGGCGGACCAGACCGAGCTCGGCCTGGAAGTCGACATAGTGCGGCAGCTTCAGGTGCTCGACGAAGCCGGTCGCCTGCACGTTGTCACAGTGCGAAATGACGAACTCCTCGTCCTGCGCCGGTGCGGTGATGTCTTCATCCAGTTCGTTTGCGCGCAGCGCCCGGTCGCACAGCGACATGGCCATGGCCTTGCGCTCCGACTGGCCGAACACCAGCCCGTAGCCGCGGGTGAACTGCGGCGGCACTTTCTGCGAGCCCTTGAACTGGTTGACCATCTGGCACTCGGTGACGCGGATGCGGCCGAGCGTGAGCGGGAAGTCGAGTTCCGGCACGTCGATCTCCACATCCACCTCGCCAATGCGGATCTCGCCGGCGAAGGGGTGGTTGCGGCCATAGCCGCGCTGGGTGGAATAGCCGAGCGCCAGAAGGAACCCCTCGTCGCCGCGCGACAGGGCCTGAAGGCGCTGGTCGCGCTCCATGGGAAACTCCGGCGGCTCGCGGGTGATGTCGCCGGGCTCACGGTCTTCCGGCAGGGAGCCGTCTTCCTCGATCAGGCCTTCATTGGCGAGAATGTCGGACACGCGCGGCATGGCTTCTTCGGCCTCGCTGCGCGCCTCGGGCGCTGCCGGTTCGGCGTCTTCGGCCAGTTCCGGGTCAAGCAGACGGTGCGTGTAATCGAAGGTGGGGCCGAGAAGCTGCCCGCCGGGCAGATCCTTGTAGGTGGCGGAGACGCGCCGCTCGACCAGCATCGCTGCCGTGTCGACGGGGCGCGTATAGCCGAAGCGCGGCAGGGTGGTGCGGTAGGCGCGCAGAAGGAAGATCGCCTCGATCATGTCGCCGCGCGCCTGCTTGACGGCAAGTGCCGCGAGGCCGGTGTCGTAAAGCGAGCCTTCGGACATGACGCGGTCGACGGCAAGCGAAAGCTGGCTGGCGATCTGTTCGAGCGTGATGGCGGGCAGGTTGCGGTCGCCGCGGCGACGGTCGGCCAGAAGCCGGTGCGCGTTCTGGATGGCGGCTTCGCCGCCCTTGACGGCTACATACATGGCTCAGGCCTCCTGGCTGGTGATGCGGGTGGAGCGGGGCAGGGCCGCAAGGCCCTCGCGGCTGACCAGGATCAGGTCGATGCCGCGCGGAAAGCGGGCGTGGTTCTGCGCCCACTGGCGGGTGAAATGACGCGGCATGGGACGGGGCGCGAGGCGCGCCTCGCTCTCAATGCCGGGGCCGTCGAGAGCCAGTTCCTCGCCGCCCGAAAGGTCGTTCACCTGAAGAACGAGTGTGGCCGAGCGGTCGGGATATTCCTGCGAGCCCTGGGCAAAGTTCTCCAGCCCGATCAGGTGCTCGGGATCAGCCGCCAGGATGAAATGCGCATCGGCCGGCGTGTTGGCGAGCGGCGCGCCGGTGTGGAAGGCGAGCCAGGCGCGGACCGCCTCATCGCCCGCAAGCGCGGGGTCGAGCCAGATCGGCGTGTCCTGATCGCAAAGCGCCAGCGCGACGGCTGCGGCCTCCGGCGTCAGCGGTGCGGGCGGCTTGGCGAGCGCAATGCCCCTGTGGATCGTGCCGGGCTCGGCCATGGCCTGCATGACGGCGCGGAAAATGGTCTGGGCGTCGAAGACCGGGTTCTGGAAACCGCCTTCGATGGCGATGGAATCGAGCGTCATCAGTCCTCTCCGCGAACCATGGTGAAGAAGTCGACCTTGGTGGCCGCCGTTTCGGCGCGACGGGTCGCGTCGGCCTCGATGCGGCGGGCGCGCAGCGGCGCGAGGATCTTCTCCTCGATCCGGGCTTCAAGGTCAGGTTGCTGGCGCAACGCGTCGATGAGGGCGGCAACCCGCACCTTCATTTTCTCGCGGCCAAGCGCATAGGCGTGGCCAACCTCGCCGCCGGGAAGCTTGACGGTGGCGCGCGTGACGGTGGCTTCGCCGAAGTTGAACGGCGCGCCGCCGCCGCCCATGCGGCCGCGAACGGTCACAAGGCCGGTTTCAGGTCCGCGCAGCGTTTCGGCCTCGTCGGGCAGCCCGGCTTCGTTCCAGAGCTGCATGAGATCGGCGCCGCTCGCCATGGCCAGCACCGCCATCGCTTCGCGCCGCCGCTCGGTGACCGCCTGTCTTTCCTGTCGTGAGACCATGATGTCTCCTTCCTCGTTCGCCAATTTGTCTATTGTTCTAGACAACCAAACATATTATGGGTTTTGCCTAACGGGTGTCCATGACGCGCTGATGACAGCGCAGCCGGGGAGAACGGGATTTTGGCGCAGGCGAAGAAAAAGGAAGCGGTGATCGAGCGGCGCAGCGGCGTTGCGCTCTGGCGGCAGATCGCCGACCGCATGCGGCGCGAGATCAGTGAAGGTCTTCTGGGGCAGGGAGGGCGCATGCCGCCGGAAGTGGCGCTTGCGGAGCGTTTTGGCGTCAACCGGCACACGGTGCGCACGGCGATTGCGGCGCTTGTGCAGGAAGGCGTTTTACGCGCAGAGCAGGGGCGCGGCACCTTTGTCGAAGGACGCAGGCGGCTGGCCTATCCCATCCGCAGCCGTACGCGTTTTTCGGAAGGGCTGGCGGGGCAGTCGCGCGGGCTCGCCGCCGATCTGCTCGATCATGCGGTGGAGCCCGCGAGCCTTGATGTTGCAAAGGCGTTGTGTCTTTCGCCCGGCGCGCCGGTGATCCGGCTGGAGACGCTTTCGCATGCCGATGGACGGCCCGTTTCCCGCGCCCGTGGCTGGTTCGACGCAGAGCGGTTTGCGGGCATGGCGGAAATTTTTTCGCGAACGCGCTCGATCACGGCCTCGTTCCGGGAACTGGGCCTTGCCGATTATCTGCGCCACAGCACCACTGTAACAGCCCGGCACGCAGAAGCGGGCGATCTGAAAGACCTGCAGCTTTCGCCCGGCGCGATCGTTCTGGTGACCATTGCCATCAATGTGGATGCGCAGGGACAGCCCGTGCAGTATTCCGAGACCCGCTTTGCCGCCGACCGTATCGAGTTGCACATACCCGGCGCGGACGAGACCGGTTGAGAGCGCACATCACCCACAACTCACCGCGAAGTGACCGCAACGCGAGGTGGTTTGCGTTGATTTGATCCGCCCTGACGTGCTCTATCCCAACGGTTTCAAACAAGGGCAACAAAGGGGTTTCGCTTGCGCGCACTGCTATTCTCGACTGCACTTCTGGCCATTGGCGCGGTTTCAGCCGCCGCCGATACGACGCAGCCCGATCCCTCGAATTGGGATGCGGTTCTGAAGGATGCGCGTGGCGAAACGGTCTATTTCAACGCCTGGGGCGGTTCGCAGAACATCAACGATTACATCGAGTGGGCGGGTGACGCGCTGAAAGAACGCTACGGCGTCACGCTCAGACATGTGAAGCTTGAGGATACCGCAAGCGCGGTCGCCACCGTGGTGGCGGAAAAGGCTGCCGGTCGCGATACGGGCGGCACGGTCGATCTCATCTGGATCAATGGCGAGAACTTCGCCGCCATGAAGCAGCAGGGGCTGATCCTCTCGCCGGGCTGGGCGGAAAGACTGCCCAACTGGGCCTTTGTGGATGTCGAGAACAAGCCGACCATCCGCACCGACTTCACCGTGCCGGTGGAAGGGCTGGAAAGCCCGTGGGGCATGGCGAAACTCGTCTTCTTCTACGACACCGCGCGCATCCATGTGGAAGACCTGCCGCAGGATGCCGACGGGCTGTTGAAATGGGCGCAGGAAAACCCCGGCCGCTTCTCCTATCCGCAGCCGCCGGATTTCATCGGCTCTTCCTTCCTGAAGCAGGTTCTGGCCGAAACGGTCGAAGACCCGGTATTGCTGCAAAAACCGGTCGATGAAGATGCGTTCGACCAGGTGGCAAAGCCGCTTTTCGACTATCTCGATGCGCTGAACCCGGCCATGTGGCGCTCCGGCCGTGCCTATCCGCAGAATTACCCGGCGATGAAGCAGCTTCTGGCCGATTCCGAACTCGACATCATCTTCGCCTTCAATCCGGCTGAAGCCTCGAACGCCATTGCCAATGGCGAGCTGCCGGACACGGTGCGTTCCTTCACCTTTCCCGGCGGCACACTGGCCAACACCCACTTCCTGACCATCCCCTACAATGCTTCGGCAAAGGCGGGGGCGCTGGTGGCTGCCAATTTCCTGATGTCGCCCGAAGCGCAGGCGCGCAAGCAGGATCCAGCCATCTGGGGCGATCCGACGGTGCTCGCGCTCGACAGGCTGGATGTGGATGACCGCGCCCGCTTCGACGCCATCGATCTCGGCGTCGCAACGCTGCGGCCCGACGAACTCGGCCCGGCGCTGGACGAGCCGCATCCGAGCTGGATGGAGCGCATCGAAACCGAGTGGAAACGGCGCTATGGGGTTGGAAATTAGCCAAGGCATGGGACCAGCCTGATGCTGACGCGCCTCGGTCCCTTTCTCGCCATCGGGCTTCTGACCGTTCCGGTCGCGTTCGGGCTGGCCGGCACTTTGTTGCCGGCCTTCGGCTATCTGCCGGCGCTGGGTGGCATGGAGTTCGGGCTTGCGCCCTTCGCCATGCTGTTTTCCGAGCCGGCCATTTTCATGTCGGCGCTGATGAGCCTCGTCAGCGGGCTTGCGACGGCGGCGATCTCGCTTGCGGTGGTGATGCTTTTCACCGCCGCCTGGGGCGGCACGCGGCTCTTTGCACGCATCCAGCATCTGATTTCGCCGCTGCTTTCCGTGCCGCACGCGGCCAGCGCCTTCGCGCTCGCCTTTCTCATTGCGCCGTCGGGCATGATCGCGCGGCTGATCTCACCGGGGTTGACCGGCTGGGAGCGCCCGCCCGACCTCCTGATCGTGCATGATCCGTTCGGCCTGTCGATGATGGCGGGCCTGATCGTGAAGGAAATTCCGTTCCTGCTTCTCGTCACGCTGGCCGCACTGCCGCAGGTGAAGCCGGCGCGCATGCGGGCACTCATTGCATCAATGGGATATGGGCGCATCTCCGGTTTCGTGTTCGGCCTCTGGCCGTCGATCTATCCGCAGATCCGTCTGCCGGTTTTCGCGGTCATCGCCTTTGCCACATCGGTGGTGGATGTGGTCGCCATTCTGGGCCCGACCACGCCCGCGCCGCTGGCGGTTCGGCTGGTCGACTGGATGAACGATCCCGACCTCTCCATGCGCTTTCTGGCGTCGGCGGGGGCGGTGCTTCAACTGGGCATCACAGCCGCCGCGATCCTGATCTGGATCGGCTTCGAGAAGCTCGGCGCGCGGCTGCGCGACCGGTTTTCCTGCGCCGGGCGGCGCTTTCGGCGCGACGGTGTTCTGCGCTGGGGCGCGCTGGCCGCGATGCTTGTGTCTGCCTGCGCAATCTTTGCCGGGCTTGTGGCGCTCGGCCTGTGGTCGGTGGCGGGCCTCTGGCAATATCCCGACCTGCTGCCGGCGCGCTTTGACCTGCGCAACTGGATGCGGGTTCTGCCCAATCTGGTGGAGCCGCTGGCAACCACGCTGTTCGTGGCGTTCATTTCCACATCCGTTGCGGCGGTGATCGCCATATTGTGTTTCGTGCGGGAGGATGAGATGGGGCGTCCGCCGGGGCGGGGCCCGCTGGCGCTTCTCTATCTGCCGCTTCTGGTGCCGCAGGTGGCGTTCCTGTTCGGGCTCCAGCTTCTTTTCATCCTGACCGGTGTGGAGGCGACGCTGGCGGCGCTCGTCTTCGCGCATCTCGTTTTCGTGTTGCCCTATGCCTGGCTCGCCCTGAAAGACCCCTGGCGGGCCTTCGACCGGCGCTACGACCAGATCGCGGCGGGGCTCGGCAAGGGGCCGGTGCGGCGGTTCTTCCAGATCCGCCTTCCCATGTTGGCGCGGCCGCTTCTTGCCGTTGCGGCCATCGGCTTTTCGGTGTCGGTGGGGCTCTATCTGCCCACGGTGCTGATCGGCGCGGGGCGGCTGACGACCATCACCACGGAGGCGGTGGCGCTCGCCTCGGGTGGCAATCGCCGCGTGATCGGCATCTATGCCTTCATGCAGATGGTGCTGCCGGCCGCCGGCTTTGCCGTTGCCACAATCGTACCGGCGCTGATATTCCGCCGGTATCGCGACATGCATGTTTGAACGGACACGGGATTTGACGGAAGCCGGACTCTTCATCGACCGGGTGACGATTGCGCTTGAAGGGCGCGAGATCGTTTCGCTGACCAGACGGGTTGCGCCCGGCGGGGTGCTGACGGTCATGGGGCCGTCGGGTGCGGGAAAATCCACGCTGCTCGCCTATATTGGCGGGTTTCTCGATCCGGTGTTTTCGGCGCGCGGCAGGGTTTTCGTCGATGGAACCGAGGTAACGGCGCTGAAGCCTGAAGACCGGCATGTGGGCGTGCTTTTTCAGGACCCGCTTCTGTTTCCGCATATGAGTGTGGGCGGCAATCTGATGTTCGCGCTGCCGGAGGCGGTGCGCGGCCGCGCGGCGCGGGCGGCGCGTGTCGCACAGGCGCTTGAGGGCGTGGGCCTTGCGGGGCTTGAGACGCGCGATCCGGCAACGCTGTCTGGCGGGCAGAAGGCGCGTGTGGCGCTGGCGCGTGTGCTGGCCTCTTCGCCGCGCGCCCTGCTTCTGGATGAGCCCTTTTCCAAGCTTGATGCTGAATTGCGTGCACAGACCCGCGAACTGGTCTTCTCCAAGGCGTGCGATAGCGGGCTGCCGGTGCTTCTGGTGACGCATGACGAGGCCGACGCGGAGGCCGCCGGCGGCGACATCGTGCGGATTGGCGCGTGATGGAGAGACTGAAACTCCCCGATCTTCCGGTAACGGAAGTGCTGCCGGCGCTGAGCGCGGCGCTGGAGACGCAGGGCAAGGCGGTGCTGGTCGCACCGCCGGGAGCGGGCAAGACGACGCTTGCGCCGCTCGCACTTCTGGACGCCGAATGGGCGTCGCGCGGTCGCATCGTGCTTCTGGAGCCGCGCCGGCTCGCCGCGCGGGCTGCGGCCCGGCGCATGGCGGCGATCCTTGGCGAGGAGCCGGGCGAGACAGTGGGTTACGCCATGCGCATGGAGCGGAAGGTCTCCGCCAGAACGCGCATTCTCGTGGTGACGGAAGGTGTTCTCGCGCGCATGATCGTCGATGATCCGGAACTTTCCGGCATCGCGGCGG
>MRWG01001609.1_pt1 | contig 13754 bp, 12 predicted proteins | sample 1013341 | NCBI WGS metagenome assembly MRWG01 (sample SAMN06117577, study PRJNA244670) | biofilm metagenome | biome: Water; feature: Cathode Biofilm; material: Biofilm; isolation source: microbial consortium enriched at the cathode of a solar microbial fuel cell | place: USA: District of Columbia ... | reverse complement strand
GGCGGCCAGGGCGGCGGCGGTCGCGGCGGCGGCGGCGGCGGTCGCGGCCCCCAACCGCCCGACTTCGACGAATTGATCCGCAAGAGCCAGGACCGCCTGCGCCGCATGGCCCCGCGGGGCGGCGACAAGTTCCTGATCGCCGCGTTGATTGTGCTCGGCATCGGCGCGTGGCTGTTCAGCGGCGTCTACCGGGTCGAAGCCGACGAGCAGGGCGCCGTCACCCGGTTCGGCAAGTTCGTCCGCCTCGAGACGCCGGGCCTGCAGTTCCACCTGCCTTATCCGATCGAAAGCGTGCAGACGCCCAAGGTCACCCGCGTCAATCGGATCGAGATCGGCGTCGCCGCCTCCGCGCGCGAGGAATCGGCGATGCTGACCGGCGACAGCAAGATCGTCGAACTAGCCTTTGCCGTCTTCTGGCAGATCAACAACGCCGGCGACTATCTGTTCCAGATCCGCACGCCGGAGCAGACCGTCGCGGCGGCCGCGGAGTCGGTGATGCGCGACATCGTCGGCCGTAGCACGATCGACTTCGTCCTGACCGAAGGCCGCGAGGAGATCGCCGACCAGGCGCTGACCAATCTGCAAACGCTGCTCGACGAGTATCGCGCCGGCATCACGATCACCAACATCCAGCTGCTACGGGCCGACCCGCCGGCGCAGGTGATCGACGCCTTCCGCGACGTCCAGCGTGCGGCCGCGGACAAGGACCGCTTCCAGAAGCAGGCCGAAGGCTACATGCGCGACGTCGTGCCGAGAGCGCGCGGCGAGGCGGCCAAGCTGGTCGAGGAGGCGGAGGCCTATAAGCGCGAAGTCACCGCGCGCGCATCGGGCGACGCCAACCGCTTCGATAATGTCTACAACTCGTTTCGCGCGTCCAAGGACGTGACGCAGAAACGCATCTACCTCGAGACGATGGAAGAAGTCCTGCGCAACGCCAACAAAGTGATCGTCGACGGCGAAGGCGGCGCGGGCGGCACCGGGGTCGTTCCCTATCTGCCGCTGCCAGAAATCCAGAAACGGCGGGCCACGACTGACAATCAGACCCAGGGAGGTTCGCAATGAGTCGTTCGATCCTGACCGGCGTCATTGCCGCGGTCGTCATCGTCGGCGGCCTGTTGCTGCTGTCGACGTCCGCCTTCACCGTCCACCAGACTCAGCAGGCGATCGTCTTCCAGTTCGGCGATCCGAGGGCCGTGATCCAGGAACCGGGCCTGCACTGGAAGCTGCCCTGGCAGTCGGTGCGCTATGTCGAGGCGCGCGTGCTCGACCTCGACCCCGAAGCCGAGGAAATCGTCGACAAGGACAAGAACCGTCTCATCGTCGATGTGATCTCGCGTTACCGGATCGATAATCCGCTGCTGTTCGTCCAGTCGTTCGGGTCGGAAGCCGTGGCGCAGCCCCGCCTCACGCAGATCGTCATCAAGGCGATGCGCGACACCTTCGCCGAGGAAACCTTGAACGCCGTCCTGTCCGACCAGCGCGCCGCCATAATGCTGCGGATTCAGCAGTTGGCGAACGCCGCCGCGAACCGGTTCGGCATCAACTTCGTCGATCTGCGCGTGCGCCGCGCCGACCTGCCGCAGGTGAATGCGGAGGCGATCTACCAGAGCATGCAGGCCGAGCGCGAACGCGACGCCCGCCAGCTGCGCGCCGAAGGTCAGGAAGCGGCGGCGGTCATTCGCGCCGGGGCCGATCGCGAACGCGTCGAGCTGGTCGCCAAGGCGCAGCAGCGCGCCCAGGAACTGCGCGGCGAAGGCGACGCGGAGGCGATCCGCATCTACGCCGACGCGTTCGGCAAGGACCCGGAGTTCTTCGCGTTCTACCGATCCATGGAAGCCTACCGGAATGCGCTCGGCGGCGAAGGCACGACGTTCGTGCTCTCGCCCAACAGCGACTTCTTCCGCTTCTTCGAGAGCCTGCAGGGTGCGCCGGAACGCTGACGGCGGCGCGCGCCTGACGGCACGGGGATGACGGATTTTCTGACCGCGATCGGCCTGGCGCTGGCGATTGAGGGCGCGCTCTACGCGCTGTTCCCGAACGCCATGCGCCGCTTCATGGCGCGGGCGCTGGCCGAACCGGCGGAGAGCATCCGCATCGGCGCTCTCATAATGGGCGCGATCGGCGTCGCGATCGTCTGGCTCGCGCGTTCGTGACGACGAGAGTGGACGCCTGCAGGACGACGCCTTGGCGCGTTCGGCCTATGATATAAATGACCTGATCGTCAGCCGAATCTTCAGGAAGGACGACCTTGACCGTGCGGACCTTCAAGCTCCTCCAGGCCGTCGCCGTCGCGGCCATGCTCAGCCTGGGCGCCATCGCCGCCGCGCCGGCGGATGCTCGCCAACCCGGCGAGAGCTTCGCCGACCTCGCGGCCGCGTCCCTGCCCGCCGTGGTCAACATCTCGACCACCCAGACCTTCACGCCGTCGGACCACCCGGAGTTGCCGCCCGGCACGCCGTTTGAGGACTTCTTCAAGGAATTCTTCGAGAAGAACCGCGAAGGCCAGCGTCCGCGCCAATCGAGCTCTCTCGGTTCGGGTTTCGTCATCGATCCGTCGGGCGTCGTTGTCACGAACAACCACGTCATCGCCGACGCGGACGAGATCATCGTGCGCTTTCATGACGACCACGAACTGCCGGCGACGGTGATCGGGCGCGATCCGAAAACCGATCTCGCCGTGCTCAAGGTCGAAAGCCCGACGCCGCTGCCGTTCCTGAAAATCGGCGATTCCAAGAAAATCCGCGTCGGTGACTGGGTGATCGCGATCGGCAATCCGTTCGGCCTCGGCGGCTCCGTGTCGGCCGGCATCATTTCCGCCCGCGCGCGCGACATCCGCTCCGGTCCATATGACGACTACCTGCAGACTGACGCCGCCATCAACAAGGGCAACTCCGGCGGCCCGATGCTGAACATGGACGGCGAGGTGATAGGCGTGAACTCCGCTATCTTCTCGCCGACCGGCGGCAGCATCGGCATCGGCTTCGCTGTCCCGACCTCGCTCGCGGGGCCGATCATCGACCAGTTGCAGCGTTTCGGCGAAACGCGCCGCGGCTGGCTGGGCGTCCATATCCAGACCGTCACCGAGGAGATCGCCGAGAGCCTGAAGCTGAAGGAGGCGCGCGGCGCGCTCGTCGCCTCCGTCGCCGAGGACGGGCCGGCAAAGGCTGGCGGCATCCAGGAGAAGGACGTCATCCTGAAATTTGACGGCAAGGAGATCGACAAGGTCCGCCAGCTGCCGCGCATCGTCGCCGAAACGAAGATCGGCGAAGAGGTCGACGTCGTCGTCTGGCGCGAGGGCGCGGAGAAGACCGTGCGCGTCACCGTCGCCCGCCTCGACGAGACCCGCGAACCGCCGCAGCTCGCCGGCGCCGGCGACGCGCCGCTCGAGGTGCCGTCGCTCGGCCTCGCCATCCTCCCGCTCGACGAAGAGACGAAATCGGCCCGGAACATCGACAAGGACGTCAACGGCGTTCTGGTCGTCGCGGTCGAGGAGGACGGCCCCGCCGCGGAAAAAGACGTGCAGGCCGGCGACGTCATCGTCGAGGTGAACCAGGACCCGGTCGGCAGCCCGGACGACGTGGCGAAGGGCGTCGACGACGCGGCAGTGCAGAACCGGAAGTCCGTGCTGATGCTGCTGAACCGGAAGGGCGAGCTCCGCTTCGTCGCGATCAAGCCGAAAGAAGGGTGATCTTGCGGGCGCGGGGCGCCGCATTTCGTCGCCGCGAGTTGCCCTATCCGGCCCGGAAGCGTTAGAAGCTGCGGTTTCCCGAACCCCGGAGCCCCTATTCCATGACCAGCCTCGCCGCGGAGATCGACCGACGGCGCACCTTTGCGATCATCGCCCACCCGGACGCCGGCAAGACGACGCTGACCGAAAAGCTGCTGCTGTTCGGCGGCGCCATCCAGATGGCCGGCGCCGTCAAGGCCCGCGGCGAGCAGCGGCGCGCGCGCTCGGACTGGCTGAAGGTCGAGCGGGAGCGCGGCATTTCCGTCGCAAGCTCCGTCATGTCGTTCGAATATGACGGCCGCGCCTTCAACCTGCTCGACACCCCGGGCCATGAGGACTTCTCCGAAGACACCTACCGGACGCTGACCGCGGTCGATTCCGCCGTCATGGTGCTGGACGCGGCCAAGGGCATCGAGCCGCAGACGCTGAAGCTCTTCGAAGTCTGCCGGCTGCGCGACATTCCGATCGTCACCTTCGTCAACAAGATGGACCGGGAGGCCCTCGACCCGTTCGAGCTGATCGACCAGATCCAGGACCAGCTCGCGCTCGACGTGGCGCCGATGTCCTGGCCGATCGGCGCCGGCCGCGACTTCAAGGGCTGCTACGACCTCGCCCACGACCGCCTGATTCTGCTGGAGCGGAGCCGCGAGGGCCTGCCCGCCGAGGGCGCGCGGGTCGACGGGCTGGACGATCCGAAGCTCGACGAATTGCTGCCCGCGCATGCGGTCGCCGAACTTCGCGAGCAGGCGGAGATGGCGCGCGAACTCTGTCCCGAATTCGACCGCGAGGCCTACCTCGAAGGTCACATGACGCCGCTCTACTTCGGCAGCGCGATCAACAATTTCGGCGTCCGGGAGCTGTTGGCCGGCCTTGCGACGCTGGCGCCCTCGCCCCGGCCGCAGCCGGCCGTCGACCGGAAGGTCGCGCCCGACGAGGACAAGGTCTCCGGCTTCGTCTTCAAGATCCAGGCGAACATGGACCCGAAGCACCGCGACCGCATCGCCTTCGTGCGCCTCGCCTCCGGCCGCTTCCAGCGCGGCATGAAGCTGAAGCATGTGCGCAGCGGCAAGACGATGGCGATCTCCGCGCCGGTGATGTTCCTCGCCCAGGACCGCGAATTGGCGGAAGAAGCCTGGCCCGGCGACATCGTCGGCCTGCCGAACCACGGGCAGCTGCGCATCGGCGACAGCCTGACCGAGGGCGAGGAAATCCGCTTCACCGGCGTGCCCGACTTCGCGCCCGAACTCCTCCAGCGCGCCATGCCGGACGACCCGATGCGGGCGAAGCATCTGGGTCGCGCGCTGACGCAGCTCGCCGAGGAAGGCGTCGCCCGGACGTTCAAGCCCTATGTCGGCTCCTACTGGATCGTCGGCGTGGTCGGCCAGCTGCAGTTCGACGTGCTGGCGGACCGCATCCGCGCCGAATACGGCGTGCCTGTCCGCTTCGAGCCGGCGGGGCTCTACACCGCCCGCTGGGTCGCCGCGGACGATCCCAGGAAGCTCAAGGAATTCATGGACAAGAACCGCGGCGAAACGGCGGAGGATCACGACGGCGCGCCGGTCTTCCTCGCCCGAAACGCCTGGCGGCTCAACAACGCCGAGGAAACCTACCCCGACATCCGCTTCCTGAAGACGAAGGACCAGACCACATGAGACGGCCGCAGAAACCCAAGAAGCAGCTTCTTCACCTGGTGTTCGGCGGCCGCCTGAAGTCGACCGAGGGCGTCGAGTTCGAATCGGTCGACGACCTGGACATCGTCGGCATCTTCCCGAATTACGCGGAGGCCGAAGTCGCCTGGCGGGGCAAGGCCCAGGCGACGATCGACCATGCCGACGTCCGCTACTTCATCGTCCATATGCACCGGCTGATGGACCCTGAGACCGGCGACGAGCACGGCGACGACGACCACTGAGGCGAACGGCGATGACCCGCGACGAACTGAAGCGCCGGACGCTCGATTTCACGGACGCTTTCAATCGCGACGACCTGGAAGGCGTAATGGGCTATTTCGCGCCCGACGCGGTCTATGATCAGTTCAACGGCGCGCGCGCCGAAGGCCTGGACGCGATCCGCGCCGCCTTCGCGCCGCAGTTCGCCGGCGCTTTCGGCGAGATGCGCTTTCACGAAGAGGACCTGATCCTCGACGCCGAGGCGCGCTCCGCCATGATTTCGTGGACCTGCGCCATGCGGACGCCCGAGCGCTACGGCGGCTGGCGCGGGCTTGACCTCCTGTTCTTCAACGCGGCCGGCCGGATCGTCCGCAAGGAGACCTATGCGAAGGCGGAAAAGCCTGCAATTCGAAAGCTATAAAAGCATCAATCGCTTGACATATCGGCGCTGAAGGCCGATATGGCGCTAATTGGTTTCGGTACTCGCGCTGAATTTGCGGTGTCTGGGGCGTCTTGACGCTCTATCCGCCCTGGCATGGCGTGCGCCAACTTCCTCCGCCGCGCGGCCTGTATCGATCGCGGCGGGCATTGATCCCGCGGACGCCAGAAGCGCCGCGGCGAAAGGACTTCCAGTTTGAATACGTTTGAAAGCCTGGGCCTCCAGCCCGGGCTGCTCGCGCGTCTTGCGCAAATGGGTCTCTCCCAGCCCTCCCCGATTCAGGCGCGTGCGATCCCCGCAGCGCTCGACGGCCGCGACGTCATGGGCCTCGCCCAGACCGGCAGCGGCAAGACGGCGGCCTTCGCCCTGCCGCTGATCCAGGCGCTGACGGCGCCGGGCGCCCAGCGGCCGCAGCCGAAGCAGGCGCGCTCGCTGATCCTCGCGCCGACGCGCGAACTCGCGAACCAGATCGCCGACGCGGTCATGGAATTCGCCGGCGACGCGAAGCTGAAGACGACCGTCGTCGTCGGCGGCGCGCCGATCCACCCGCAGATCAAGCGGGTCGGCCGCGGCGTCGACGTGCTCGTCGCCACGCCCGGCCGCCTGATCGATCTGCTCGACCGGCGCGCGCTCGACCTCCAGGAGACGCGGCGACTGGTGCTCGACGAAGCCGACCAGATGCTGGATATGGGCTTCATCCACGCGCTGCGCCGCATCGCCGAATGCCTGCCGCAGGACCGGCAGACCATGCTGTTCTCCGCGACCATGCCGAAGCAGATGGCGGACCTCGCCAAGGCTTTCCTCCGCAATCCCGAGCGCATCGAGACCGACCCGCCGGGCCAGGTCGCCTCGGACATCGCGCAGAGCGTCCGTTTCGTCGCCCAGGGCGACAAGACGCGCCTCTTGGTCGATCTGCTGGGCGGGCATCCGGGCCGGCAGGCGCTGGTGTTCGCGCGCACCAAGCGCGGCGTCGACCGTCTGACCGACGCTCTGGAAAGCGCAGGCTTCGCCGTCGGCGGCCTGCACGGCGACAAGCGCCAGCGCGAGCGGGAGCGGACCATCCGCGCCTTCCGCCAGGGCCAGATCGACGTGCTGACCGCGACCGACGTTGCGGCCCGCGGCATCGACATCCCGGACGTGCGCTTCGTTTACAACTACGACCTGCCGAACGTGCCGGAAGCCTATGTGCACCGCATCGGCCGGACCGGCCGGGCCGGGGCATCGGGCGACGCGGTCGCCTTTTGCGCCATGCACGAGATGGACGACCTTGCGGCGATCCAGCGGACGCTCGGCGTCGAACTGCCGGTCGCCGGCGGCGCGCCCTGGGGTCCGGTCGGCCGGCCCGCCGGCAAGCGTCCGGGCCCGGCACAGAAGCGGCATCGCCCGCAGCAGCAGCGGCGCCGGAACGCCCGCGCCGCCTGATCGGTACCGGCGAAAGACCGGGCGCCGCCTCGTCCGTTACGGGCCGCCGAAGCGCGGCCCGTTCGGGCCGAGGCGCACGCCTGTCCTGAGCCGCTCGTAAGGCAGGTCGACCGGGTCCGCGACGACCGGACCCGGCGCCCGCGCCACCAGGACCGCGCGGGCGATCGGCTCGAAGTCCGCGCGGAAGTGCACCGAGCTCTTGAGCACGAGGATGCGCTGGTCCGCCGGCTCGACGCCGACGTGACGGAACATTTCCTTGTCCGCCGCCTGCACCTTGCGACTGGCCAGCACGCAGCGGACCGGCGTGTCGCCGATCCGGACGAGCGCCATCGGGCCAAGCTCCATGTTCGAACCCAGATAGAACGGCCCGGTGCAGCGGAAGCGGCCGTCGCCGAGCCGCTCGACGACGAGGTCGGTCTCGAAGGGCGCGTCGTCGCGCCAGCTCCGGCCGCCGAGCGCGGCCCGGAAGCGGCCGCCGACGCCGGCCGCATGCGCCGCCGCCGCCGCGTCAGGATCGATCATCAGACCGAGCACCGCGCCCTCGGGCCCCGCCTCCGCCAGCGCCCGCAGCATGCCGGTGGTGTCGCCGTCGCCGCCGCCGCCGGGATTGTCCTGGGTGTCGGCGATGACGACGGGACCCGCGCCCTCGCCCGCCAGCAGTCGCTCCGCCTCCGCAACAGCTTCCGCCGGGTCGAAATAGGCGCCGTCGAACGCGTCGCGGCGCGCCTCGATCTCGGCGAGCAGCGCGTCGGCGGCGCGGTCGGCCGCCGCCTGGCCGCGGCCGTATGCGATGACGGTCGGCCCGCAATCATGAATGTCCGCAGGCGGGAAGCCTTGCAGGAAGGTCAGGCCCAAAATGTCGTCCGCGGTCTCCAGCGCTTCGAGCCGCCGATAGACGGCGCGGGCCGGATCGACCAGCGTGCACTGCCAGTTAATCGAGACGAGAAAATCCGTCCGCCGCATCGCCTTGGCCGGACGCCCGTCGGCGACGATGCGCCGGACCATGTCCGCCGCCCGCGCGCCGGTATCCGCCATGTCGACGTGGGGATACGTGCGGAATCCGACCAGCATGTCGGCATGGGCGACCATCGCCTCGGTCAGATTGCAGTGCAGGTCGAGGCTCGCGACGATCGGAACGTCCGGCCCGACGATGGCGCGCGCCCGGGCCAGCAGCGCGCCCTCCCCATCCTCCAGGCTCTCCGTCACCATGGCGCCGTGCAGATCGAGGTAGACGGCGTCGACGGGCCCGACCGCCCTCAATAGTTCGACCATGCGCCCCGAAATCCGCTCGAACGCGTCGTCGGTGACATGGGCGGACGGACCCGCATTGCACCAGAGCAGCGGCGCGAATTCGAAGCCTGCCGCCCGTCCCGCCGCGACGAATCCGGCGACGGGGATATTGACGCCGGCCGTGGAGGTCAGCACGGCGTCGCCTTCGCAGAGCGCCGGCCAACTGTCCGCCCGCTCGAACTTCTGGTAGGTCGCCTTCGACGGCGCGAAAGTGTTGGTTTCGTGCATGAAGCCGCCGACCGCGACGCGCATTGCCGATCTCTCCTTGCCATGCGATAGCGGGCGCTAAAGTAGGCGCCCCCGCATGACCGAGCAAATCCATTCCCGACCCGGCCTTCGGGCCGAGGTCGGCGAGACGCTGCGTCTCGCCGGTCCGGCGATCGTGGCGCGCGCCGGCCTGCTGGTCATGTCGATCGCCGACACGGTGATGGTCGGCCTCTATGCGACGGCGGACCTCGCCTATCTCGGCATCGCCTGGTCGCTGTCGACGACGCTGCTGGTCGCCAACATCGGCCTCCTGATGGGCACGCTGGTCAAGACGAGCCACGCCTTCGGCCGCCACGACCACGCGGAATGCGGCCGGGTCTGGCGCCGCGCCATGCCGGTCGCGGTGGTCTCCGGTTTCGCCAGCTTCGCGCTGTTCTTCCTGACGGAGCCGCTGCTGCGCGCCATCGGCCAGTCGGAGGACGTGGCCGTCAACGGCGCGCGCGTCACGCTGGCCTATGCCGCCGGCCTGCCGGCGCTCGCCATCGCGGTCGCCAGCCAGTTCTTCCTGGAGGGCATCAAACGGCCCGCTCCGGCGATGTTCGCGATGATCCTCGCCAACATCCTGAACATCGGCCTGAATTCGCTGATGATCTATGGAACGGACAGCCTGCCGGCGATGGGCGCCGAGGGCGCCGCCTGGGCGACCACGGCCGCCCGCGCGCTCTTGGCCGTGCTCGCCGTCGGCTACATCCTGACGATGCGGGATCACGCGCGCTTCGGGACGCGCCGACGGCCGGGCAAGGATTGGCCGGCCTACCGTGAGCAGTTGAAGATCGGCCTTGCGACCGGCGTCGCATTGATGGCGGAAAGCTTCGCCTTCAACGCGCTGACCCAGATGGCGGGGCTGATCGGCGTCGCCGCGCTCGCGGCTTTCTCAGCGACGATGAACCTGCTCGCGACCGTCTTCATGGCGGCCATCGGCATCGGCGTGGCGACATCCGTTCGCGTCGGCGCGGCCTGGGGGCCGGGCGACCGGCGGGGCGCGGAGCGCGCCGGCTGGATCGGCCTATGCGTCAACAGCGTCGCGATGGCGGCGATCGCCTTCGCCGTCGCGCCCTTCGCAAGCGACCTCGCCGGCGTCTACGGCCTCGACGACAACGCGCGCGCCATGGCGGCGCTTGCGATGCGGGCGGCGGGCGTCGTCATCCTGTTCGACGGCGCGCAGGCCGTGCTGGCGAACGCGCTCCGCGCCCGGACGGACGTCTGGCCGACGACGCTGATCCAGATCGCCTGCTTCTGGGGCGGCATGTTGCCCGCCGCCTGGGTCTTCGCGTTCCACTTCGACTGGGGGCCGGCCGGGCTCGTCGCCGGCATCGGCGCCGGCACGCTGATCTCGGCGATTGCGCTGATCTTGCGCTTCCGCCACCTCGCCTTGCGCGACCGGCGCGACGGCTACTAGTTTCGCCCGGAAAGAATGCACGAAAGGCCCTGGCCCATGAGCCCGCTCGAAGCGCCCGCGACCGAAACCCGCTACCAGTCCGCCATCCGCCCGGGACAGGCCGACAGCGACCGGATCGCGCCCGACTGCGCGGGCCTCAATTTCTACCAGATCGACCATCAGTTCCGCAGCCTGCTGCCGATTTACCTGACCGAGGACGAGCAGGAGCACTTCAAGCCGCACTTCCACCGCATGGGCGAGGTCGCAGGCGGCCGGCTGAACGAGCTTGCGATGATCGCGGACAAAAACGAGCCCGTCCTGCATCCGCGCGATCGTTATGGCCGCGACATCGACCACATCGAATACCACCCGGCCTACCGTGAGATGGAGCGGATCTGCTGGGGCGACTTCCAGATGGCCGCCATGGGCCACCGGCCCGGCGCGCTCGGCTGGCCGGAGATCGTGCCGCCGCCGGTGAAGTACGCCTTCCAGTACATGTTCGCCCAGGCGGAGTTCGGCCTGCTCTGCCCGCTCTCCGTCACCGAAACGTCCGCCTATCACTTCGAATGGGTCGACGACCCGAAGCTGAAGGCGATGTTCTGGGAGCACATGACCGCGCTCGACTTCGACAAGCGCATGACCGGCGCCCAGTTCATGACCGAGAAGGCCGCCGGCTCCGACGTCGGCGAGGCGACGCTGACCGCGGTCAAGGACGGCGACCGCTGGCGCCTCTACGGCGAGAAGTGGTTCTGCTCCCACGCCGACGCGGACGTGGCGCTGCTGCTGGCCAGGCCCGAGGGCGCGCCCAAGGGCACCAAGGGCCTCGGCCTGTTCGCCATGCCGCGACGGCTGGAGGACGGCAGCCGCAACAGCTATCGGATCGTCCGGCTGAAATCGAAGCTCGGCACGAAGTCGATGGCGTCCGGCGAAATCAGCTTCGACGGCGCGGTCGCCTATGCGGTCGGCAATGTCGAGGACGGCATCCGGCAGATGCTGCGGCAGGTGAACATGTCGCGCCTCTCCCATGGCGTGCGGGCGGCCGGCATGATGCGGCGCTGCCTGAACGAGGCGCTGGTCGTCGCCCGCTTCCGCCGCCAGTTCGGCGAACCGATCGCCAACAAGCCGCTGATGCGCGGCCAGTTGCTCGACATCATGCTGCCCGCCGAACAGGCGCTGACCGGCATGTTCTACGGCGCCAGCGCCATGCGGCGCGCCAACGAAGGCAACGAGCAGGGCCGGAAGGCGCTCAGGCTCGCCACGCCGCTGCTGAAGACCATGGCCTGCCGGGACAACGTCCCGGTCGCGACGGGCGCCATGGAGACGCGCGGCGGCAACGGCTACATCGAGGAATGGGTCAACGCCCGCTTCGTCCGGGAGGCCCAGATCGGCCTGCTCTGGGAAGGCACGACCAACATGAACGCGCTCGACGTCGTGACCCGCGCCGTCGGTAAGGAACATGCCGAGGAGGCGGTGCTGGACGACGTCCACGGCTGGCTCGACGCCGCCGACGCCTGCCCCGGCCAGTTCAAGACGCGCATGAAGCGCACGCTCGACCGCGCCGTCGACTTCGCTCGCGAGGTTGCGGCCGACCCGGCGCTGGAGGACCGCTGCCGGCAGGCGACGGCCGGCCTCTATCACGCGATCACGGCGGGCCTGATGGCGGCGGAAGGCGCAGTTCTGGGCAAGGTCGGCGGCGACGCGCGCCGCATGGTGCTGGCCCGCCTGGTGCTCGACCGCCGCCTCGCGCCGAACGATCCGCTGGCGCTCAATCCCGGGGACGTCGACGCGGAGACGATGGCGGCGCTGCTTTCCGACGAGCCGATGCCGCTGGAGACGGCGCAGCGTCTCGCTGGGGAGGTTTAGGACGCGTTCTTGGCCGCGCGGAAGCGCTCCAGGCTTTCGGCCGGCCACATCTCGCGAGCGTCGTAGTATTCCGGGACGGCGGCCGCGCCTTCAGGAATCTCGACCCACGGCTGTTTGGACGTGGTGTAGATGTGGATGTCCGGCGGGAAGGCGCCCGGATGCTCCAGCGCGCCGACTCGGACGAAACGGAACTTGGGGCCGGCGCCCGCATAGATGCTCCAGACCGCCGACTTGCAGGCCCGACACCGACAGATGATCTGGCCCTTGCCGCTCTCGCTCGGCGTCAGAACCTCGTCCACGTCGCCCGCCAGCAGTTCGACGGCGCTCGCCTCCAGGATCGCGTTCTGGGCGAATGCAGTCCCGGTCTCCCGCTGGCAGTAGCGGCAATGGCAGGCATGGACGAAAATCGGACGACGCGTCACCCGGAACCGCGTCGCGCCGCAGGCGCACTGCCCGTCCATGATCGTCATGCCGCCGTTTCCGCTACTCGATTTCGGCGAGCAGCGCCGGCGCCGTCACCAGTTCACGCACGCCGTGCGCGTGGTCTTCCTTGAAAACGTTGTCCCGGCCCCAGGCGTCCAGACTCGCGATATCGAGCTTGGCGCATTGGGGGCGGACGCTCCAGGTGACCTGGTAGGGCGAGCATTTCTGCGCCGTGTAGGAAGGTCCCGTGGTCGACCCGGCAAACACCACCGGCGCGCCCGTGCCGCCAGGAAGCTCCTTTGGCTGCGGGCGGCCGTCGACCCGGTTGCCGGCATAGGCGAAGTCCGCAAACTGCAGCGAATCCCTATCGTTGACCAACAGGAAAACCTGACTTTCGACACGAAGCTGCGGGTTGGCGCAGGCGTCCGACAGGCAGGACCCGAGCCCGGCGCCCGGCTCGACCGCGCAACTGGAATAGACCCAGTGGACTTCGACCGTATCGCCCGGCGCCACGCCGGCGTGGGTCTCGAAGGGCGCGCGTTCGGCCGGCGTCAGGTCCGCCGTCGCGTCGCACTTGTAGCCGCCATGCTCTCCGGGTCCGGCGAAGATGGCGAAGCCGGGCCCCTTGTGCTCTGCCTGGGCGTGGTAGTGGATGTTGCATAGGTTGAGCGCCGTCGCGGCCGGCGCCGGCGCGAAGGCTTGCGGATTCATGCCGCTCTTCGACGCGATGTCGCGCGGCGCCTGCGGGCCGAACGCCTTGCAGACTTCGGCTGCGCCGGCGACGGCCGGCAGGCTGGCGAGCGCCGCCGCGAACGTTGCGACCAATCGGATGGCAAGCGACGGCATGGGCATTCCTCCGTCCGGGACCGACCATTTCGGCGGATCGCCTATATGCCACCCTTTGGCCGCGGGCGCGAGACGCGTCGACCGCCCAGCACGAATTCAAGATTTTATTGCTTTATTTCAATTCTTTAACGCAGAGACCGGCTGTCTGAACCTTCGTTATAGACGGCTCCAATGTGGGTTTCGGCAGGCCGCACCCCCCCCTCGCGGCCG
>MRWG01001608.1_pt1 | contig 13771 bp, 11 predicted proteins | sample 1013341 | NCBI WGS metagenome assembly MRWG01 (sample SAMN06117577, study PRJNA244670) | biofilm metagenome | biome: Water; feature: Cathode Biofilm; material: Biofilm; isolation source: microbial consortium enriched at the cathode of a solar microbial fuel cell | place: USA: District of Columbia ... | reverse complement strand
CTATGCCCGCTGGGTGATCCGCTGGCCAGGGCGACCGCCGCCAGCACGCAGGCCAGCAAGACCGCCCAGCGCCAGCGGATCACCCAGCGGGCATAGGCCACCACCCAGCCGTCGCTGCCCTGGCCGTTTCCTGGATTTTTCCCGGAATTGCTTGCTTTTTCGCCGCTTTCGTGGCCTTGGTATACCATGAACGCTGCCCCGTTGTCGCTTGGATGCCGGTCTTCGTGGTAGTGTGTTCGCAGAGGATAGGGTGTAAACTACACTGTGCAGTTTACATTCTTATGTGACGTGAATGTCAAGTGATTGGTGATGTCTGGAGACGTGAAAGCTGACAGCGCCCTGACAGGCTGCCCGCCGGAGATGGCGGGAAACGGCGAGGAATCGGCGTCGCCGAAGCGCTCGGCGATCATCGCCGCGGCGACGAAGCTGTTCACGCAGTCCGGCTACGGCGCCGTCTCCATGGACGCCATTGCCGCCGAGGCAGGGGTGTCCAAGCGCACCGTCTACAGCCATTTTCCGGGCAAGGACGTGCTCTTCGCCGCCGTCATGATGCGGCACTGTGCTGCGGTTTCGGGGGAGAACGTCTGGACTCTCGATCCGGAGATCGAGCCGCGCCAGATGCTGACCGACCGGGGCCGGCGTTTCCTGCGGCTGATCACCTCGCCGGAGGCGGTGGCCCTGTTCCGCACGGTGACCGCAGAGGCCGAGCGCTTCCCCGAACTGGGCCGGGCTTTCTTCGAAACCGGCCCCAAGTGCTGGTTCGGCAGCTTCGAGGACTATCTGCGCGCCCAGGACGAAAAGGGCCGCCTGCGCGTGCCCAATCCCGAGGTCGCCGCCAAGTTCCTGTTCTCGCTGCTGAAGGACCCGCTGCACCTGCGCATGATGCTGGGCGTGCAGTCGAAGGTCACCGAAGAGGAGATCGAGGCCCACGTGAAGAACGTGGTCGACGTCTTCCTGGAGCAGTACCGCCGGGATTAAGGTCTCGGGAGGCTATTGCCGGATGACGCCCTCCGGCCGAAACGCGTGGAAGACGAAGGCGAAGGTCACGTCGTAGGGCACGTCCACGAGGCCCTCGATACCGCGGCGCTGCACCACCACGTTGCCGACCTCGCGTCCCCCGGCGACGGTCCGGCTGTCCAGGGCGGAGGCCTGGCCCGGCGTCCAGGTCAGCACCAGCGCACCGCTTTCGATCCGCCCTTCCCGCTGCAGCAGCTCCAGGCTCCAGGCTTCGGCGCCGATGGCCACCACCCGCGCCAGGGGCGCGATGCCTTCGGGCAGGCTGCCGTCGTAGAGGAAGGGGCGCGCGGCGCTGTCATAGCCGACGTAGGGGTTGGCGCCATAGGGGCGCAGCCCCGGATCGGCGGGCACCAGCACCTTGCCTTCGGGAAAGCGGGCGGCGAAATTCTCCCAGGACTCCAGCCGCGACGGCAGCAGCTCCAGGCGCTTGCCGGTGTGCGCGCCGACGATGGCTTCACCCAGGAACTGCTGCCACCAGCTCTCGGTCGCGCGGTCGTACATGACCAGGTCGGAGTGGCGCAGCATTCCGGTGGTGCCGAAGGTGGTGGCCTCGCCGTCGACCCGGCGGTCGAAGACGATGGCGGCGTTGCACAGCGGGCAGTAGGTCACGGCGACCGGCGTGCCGCCGACGGTGTCGTTGACGATCTCGTGCCAGGTGAGGATGCGCAGGGGATAGGCGCGGGCGTCGCCGGCGATGACCAGGCCGATGACCGGTTCCGCGGGGGCGAGGTTGCCGGCCTCGGCCACCGCCACGAAGCGCGGATCGTCGATGGCGGGAATGCCGTCCTTGGGCGGGCCGCCGCTGAGGATCTCGTCGAAGGGGACGGAGGCCTTGGAGAAGTCGGTGTCGGGCCAGGCCGGGGCCCAGCGTTCCGGATTGGCCCGCGCACCGTCGGCCGCGGCCAGGATCAGGGCCAGCGAAAACACAAACGCGGCCAGACCGAAGACGATCAGGCCGCGCGGGCGCGGGCGAAGCGGCGTCTTCATGGCACCATCATGGCCGCGCTGCGGCGGCCGGTGCCAATCACTTCCGCTTGATGGGGCTCAGTTGTTGCGGTCGACGATTTCCTGAAGCAGGGGCGCCAGGGCTTCCATGGTGCGGTCCAGCACGCCGGCCTGGGTGTCGGCATAGCTGCGCGCCGCGGCGATCATGCCCTGGCGCAGCTCCGCGTTCTCCTGCAGCTCGGCCACCGCCGCGGTCAGGGCCGCCGAGCTGTCGACCTGGCGCAGGGCGCCGGCCGCGGCCATCTCGGCGGCCATGCGCGCGAAGTTGGCGGTGTGCGGGCCGGAGAGGATGGCGCAGTCCAGCTTGGCCGGCTCCAGGACGTTCTGGCCACCGTGCGGCACCAGGGAGCCGCCGACGAAGACCACCTCGGCCAGGCGGTACCAGAGGCCCATCTCGCCGATGGTGTCGGCCAGGTAGATGTCGATGCCGGGCTCGATCGGCTCGCCGTGGCTGCGCTGGGCCACGTTGAGGCCCAGGGTTTCCAGCTCGTGGCGGATCTCCTCGGCGCGGTTGGGATGGCGCGGCGCCAGCAGGGTCAGCAGCTTGGGCAGGCGGTCGCGCAGGGCCTGGTGGATCTCGCCGGCCATGCGGTCCTCGCCGGGATGGGTCGAGGCGGCCAGCCAGCGCGTGCGGCCGGCCAGGGCCTCCTCCAGGCGCGCCAGCTCCTGCGCGTCGGCGCTCAGCGGCGCCGCTGCGGCCTTCAGGTTGCCGGGACAGACCACCTTACCGGCCCCCAGCGCCACCAGGTGCTCGTGGTCCTCCGGCGAGCGCGCCAGCACCAGCGAGAATTTCGACAGCAGCTCGGCGATGACCGGGCGGGCGCGTCGCCAGCCGCGGTAGGAACCGGGGGAGATGCGTCCGTTGAGCAGCACCAGGCGGGTGCCGCGCCATGCCGCCTTGCGCAGCAGGTTGGGCCAGAACTCGGACTCGATGACCAGGCCGACTTCCGGATGCCAGTGCCCGAGGAAGCGGTTGACGGCGCTGGGCAGGTCGACGGGCACAAACTGGTGAATCACCCCTTCCGGCAGCCGCTTGGCCATCAGCCGGGCCGAGGTCACCGTGCCGGTGGTGATCAGGATGCTGAAGCCCGGCCAGTCACGGCGCAGGCGTTCGATCAATGGCAGGGCGGACTGGGCCTCACCGACGCTGGCGCCGTGGATCCAGATCAGCGGGCCGGCGGGTCGGGCGACGCTGGGCCTGCCGAAACGCTCTTCCATGCGCTTGGGGTCTTCGCGGCCCCGCTGGCGGCGGCCGTTCAGGTAGTGGCGGATCGCCGGCCCCGCCAGGCTGCCGAGCGCCTTGTAGGTGGCGAAAACGCCGCAGGCCAGGGCGCGCGCCAGCGGGCCCTGGGTGGGTCGGTCCTGTGCCCGGGGCTTCACCGGGCGGCGTCCTGTGGCGGGTCACGGAAAGTCATGGCCAGCCCTTCCTCTACACCGAAGGCGGGAGACCATCCAAGACTCTTCCGGATAGGTCCGTTGTCGACGGTGAGGCTGCCGGTCAGCGCTGCCACGGCGCCGCCGCGCCCGAGCAGGCGCCCGGCCCACTTCAGGACGAAAACCGGCAGGGCAAACAACCGCGCCGGCCGCCCGCAGGCCCGGCCGATGCGCCTTGCGAGCTCCGGCGTTGAAAGGTCCTCGCCGTCGCAGAGCGCCAGGGGCTTTTCCGGCGTAGCTTGGCAGCCCAGGGCCGCTTCCACCGCGCCGGCCAGGTTGCCGACGAAGAGCAGGCTGCGCTTGTTGGCGATGGCGGCGAGCGGCAAGGGCCGCCCGGCGGCGATGAGGCGGGCCAGGCGCCGGAAGTTCCCCGGCGCGCCGGGACCGTAGATCAAGGGCGGGCGCAGCATGACCAGGACCATGCTGCTTTGCGCGGTGGCCTCGCGCAGCGCCGCCTCGGCCTCCAGCTTGCTTTGCTGATAGGGGCTGGCGCTTGCCGGCTGGCGCTCGGCCACGGCGGCGCCGATGGAGCTGAGGAAGACGAAGTGGCGGACCCCGGCGGCGGCGGCCTGGGTGGCGAGATTGCGGCTGCCCGCGACGTTGACCCGCCGGAAGGCGGCCAGCGGGTCCGCCGCGGTTTCCTGCAGCACGTGGACGCGGGCCGCGCAGTGCACCACCGCGTCGACATCGGCCAGGGCGGCGGTCCAGTCGGTGGTCTCGTCGATCTCGCCGACGACGAACTTCTCGACGCCCTCGGGGACCGTGGCGGTGGCGCTGCGCAGGCTACCGCGGATCTGCCAGCCGCACGCCGACAGGTGGCGGCAGACCGCTGCCCCGGCAAAGCCGTTGGCCCCTGTCACCAGCACCCGGGCCATGACCTAGAACACCAGCCGCTTGAGGACGGCGCGGGCGCCGTAGTGGGCCATGCACCACAGGGCGTGCAGCAGGTTCAGCTTCTCCACGCGGCGGTAGACCGACCAGGTCCAGGCGGCCGAGCGCTTGGGCCTGCTGGAGAGCGAGCCGGTGACCACGCGGTAGCGCGCCAGGTCCTCCTGCAGGCCATAGGCGGTAAAGCCGCGCTTCAGGATCGACAGCCAGAGGATGAAGTCGTCGCGCCGCGCCTCGGTCATGCGGATCGGACCGGTCTTGGCGGTATCGACCATGCCGGTCAGGGTGGCGATGGCGGTGTTCTTCAAGAGCTGCCGGTAGGTGAGGCGCGTTGGGACCTGCACCAGGCGCCCCGGGCTGCTGCCGTCTTCGTTGATGCGGCGGAAGGCGGTGTAGGAGACGGCGGCGTCGTGCTCGCGCATGAAGGCGATCTGGCGCTCCAGCTTTTCGGGCAGCCAGAGATCGTCGCTGTCCAGGAAGGCGATGTAGCGTCCGCGCGCCTGCTCCAGGGCGGCGTTGCGCGCCCGGGCGACGCCGCCGTTCTGCTCCAGGCGGATCAGGCGCACGCGCGGATCCTGGGCGGCGATGGTGCTGACGATCTCCGCCGTGCGGTCGCTGGAGGCGTCGTCGGCGATCAGCATCTCCCAGTCGCTCAGGCTCTGCGCCTGGACCGAGGCGATGGTCTCGGCGATGAAGCCCTCCGCGTTATAGGCGGCGGTGATGACGGAGACCAGGGGTGCTGCCGGCGTCTCGCTCATGCCGCCGCTCCCGACCGCTGCTCTTGCAGCAGCGCCGACCAGTGCTCCAGGCGCGCGGCCATCAGGCGGTCGGCGTCGAAGTCGGCGAGGATGCGCGCCTGGGCCTGGCCGCCGATCCGCGCCATGGCCGTCGGGTCCCCCAGCAGGCCGCTGAGGCGGCGGGCGGCGCCCTCGAGGTCGCCGGCGTCGACCATCAGCCCCGTCTCGCCGTCGTCGATCAGTTCCTCAATGCCGCTGGAGCGGGCGGCGAGGCAGAGGCAGCGGTGCAGCATCGCTTCCTTGATGGCGTTGGGCAGGCGCTCCGAGGGGCTCTGCGACAGGGTCAGCGCCACCTCGGCTTCGGCCAGGTGGCGGAAGACCTCGTGATGCGGCAGGTGCCCGGCGAAGGTGACTTCCTTCGCGATGCCGAGGTCGCGGGCCAGGGCCTGCAGGCGGTCGCTTTCCGGCCCCGCGCCGAGCACCCGCAGGCGGGCCCCCGGCAGTTCCTTCACCACCGCCGCGAAAAGGCGCAGGGCGGCGTCGGTCGATTTCTGCCGCACCAGGCGTTCGGCCACCACCATCAGGGCGCGGGTCTTCTGCGGGGCCGGCGCCGGTGTGGGGATCTCCAGGCCGCGGTAGGCGACGGTGACGCCGGCCGGATCGACGCCGATCGCGGCCAGGGCCGGCAGGTTCGCCCTGGCATGGGTCAGCAGCACATCGGCCTGGCCGGCCAGCAGGGCGCTCAAGGGAAAGCGGCGCTCCAGGTCATAGGCGCCGAGGAAAAGGCTGAGGACCGTCTTGGGTTGCCGCCGCTTCACCAGCAGGCCCAGCAGGCTGGGATAGTGACCCCAGAAGAGGTGGACCACCTGCGGCTTCAGGGCCTCGATCCGCTGCAGCAGCGTGAGGCTGCGCGGCACCAGGGCCAGCGCCTTCACCAGATGCGCCGGCTGCCGCCAGCAGTGGCGCAGAATGGTGCCGAGGAGGAACAGGCTGTCGCCGGGCCGCAGCAGGATCAGCAGCAGGCCCTTCAGGGTGGCGCCGACGCCGCCCTGGTCGACGTTCAGGCCGGCCAGGTCGCGCTCGGCGAGCAGGGTCTCGGCCCCCGGCGGCGCGGCGCGATAGGCCAGCACCGACACCTCGGCGCCCTGGCGGCGCAGCGCGCGCAGCTCCACCGCGGCGAAGGTCTCCGAGGCGACCGGGAACTGCATGGTGACGTAGGCGATCTTCATGGGACGATCTTCATGGCCGGCCGTCACGGCTGTCCTTCATACAGGACGTCGTCTTCTCCGACGAGCCCGCGCAGGCGCGCGTTGAAGGTGGCCGCCACCGCCTCCACGGCATAGCGCGCGGGCAGCAGGCTGGGCGCCGGCGCCGTCAGGCTGCGCGCCTGGCAGGCCCTGAGCGCCGCCGCGAAGTCCTCGCCCCAGGGCGCGATGGTGACGGCGCCGGCCGCGGCGGCCTCGGCCAGCTCGGCGATGCCGCCGGACTCCGGCGTGGCGATGACCCGGGTGCCGACCGCCAGGGCCTCCAGGGCGACGTTGGGCAGGCCCTCCCAGCGCGAGGAGAGGACGCAGGCGTCGGCGCCGGCCAGCGCGGCGGGCAGGTTCCCGGTGAAGCCGGCCAGGGTGACACGGTCCTGCAGGCCCAGGGCGCTGCGCTGCGCATCCAGGGCCGCGGCTTCGCCGCCCTCGCCGTAGATCGTCAGCTTGCTGTCGCCGGGCAGCCCGGCGAAGAGCGCCAGCAGGCGGTCGAAGCCCTTCTGCCGGTTGAGGCGCCCGGCGGCGACAAAGCGCAGGCCGGACCCGGGGGCACGCTGCGGCCTTGCCGCGGCCGCGCGCAGGGCGGCTTCGGGCACCGGGTTGGGCAGGGCGACGAGGCGCTCCGCCGGGACGCCGAAATCCTCGTGCAGCTCGCGCTCGGTCTGGCGGTGCTGGCAGAACAGCACGTCCGCCCCAGGATAAAAGCGCCGGTAGGCCCAGGCCATGAGGCCGGGGTGGCGGCGGTTGGGCAGGCTTTGCGAGGGGGTGTTGGATTCGCGCAGGGCCAGGCGGGTGCCGCCGGGCAGCAGGGGGCGGGCCGCCAGCAGGGCCAGGTTGAGGTAGCCCTGGGTGGCGAAGACCACCGCCGGGCGGCGCCGGCGGATGAGCCCGACCAGGGCCGGCAGTGCGCGGCGCAGGCGCGGCTTGCCGATCTCGTGCAGGGTGACGTCGGCGGGCACCAGAGGGCGCAGCGGCCCCTGGGGGTCGAGCACCGCCAGCTCCGGCGCGAAGGCGGTGCGGTCGAGCCGGTCCAGCAGGGTCAGTGCCACCCGCTCGGCGCCGCCGCCCGCGAAGTTCGGCAGGACGAAGAGCACCTCTGCACGCCGGCCGGGGGCGAGGAACATGGGAAAGGCGGCGCCGCTTCAGCCCGCGGCGCGCAGCCCGCGGGCCCAGTCGCGCAGGCGCTTGGCCCGGGACAGCAGGTTCTGCTTGGGGCTGCCGGGAAAGCCGGCGGCGGTGAAGAGCTCGGGATAGCCCAGATAGGTGTGGGAGCGCGCCAGGCCGCCGATCTTGTCTTTCTGGAAGGGCGTCATCGGCAGGGCGCGCATGGCGGCCAGGGCCTGCGGCTTGGCGCCGACGTCATAGAGGTGCAGGGCCTTGGCGGGTTCCAGCCGGTCGCGGGCCGGCGCCGGCAGGGCCGCCAGGATCGCCGCCCAGCTTTCCTCGATCTTTTCAGGCGACCACCCGAGGATATTCCAGTCGGCCGGCTTCTCGCGGGCCAGGTCGAGCGGCCCGGTCACGCGGAAGGCGACAGTGGAGCCCTCGAGCACCACGTGGGTCAGCTCCAGCCGGCCGCGCAGGGCGTACATGCAGGCCGCCAGGGCGTAGGCCGGGAAGTACTGGTAGTCCTGGATCGCGATGATTGACTTTCCCGGAATGAGGCAGGGCCCGAAGACTTCCAGGCAGCGGGTGATCTCCGGCAGCTTCTTCGGCGCGTCGAGGAACAGCACCTCCACCGCTTCGCCGGACCAGGTGATGTCGGCGATGCGGGTGCGCGTGGCCGTCACCAGCTCCTTGAAGGGGCTGACGTTGGCCTCGAAATATTGCTGGAAGTCGTCGCCGGGCTTCAGCGGCAGGTCCGACTTTCCGGGGTCGCTGGGCGCCCAGGTGAAGCCGTCGAAGCAATGCAGCTTCGCGCCCGCGCCTGCATGGCTGAGGCCGGCGGCGAGGTGCAGGCTGCTGCGCCCCAGCCAGGAGCCGACCTCGACGAGTTCCCCGGCGCCGCCCAGTTGCGAGGACGCCAGCCAGTAGAGGTAGCGGCACTCGGCGGGCGAGGTCATGCCCGGCACCGCCGGCAGGGCCGGCAGTTCGACGTCGCTGAAATCGGATACCAGCAGGGTCACGTTGCCTCGACTGATCGGTTAGCAGGTGGTGAAGACCGAAAGGGCGGCCGGTCCGGAAGCGGGGAACTCAGCCGGCGGGCTTGCGAAGGATGCCCTGGAATTTGTTCTCTTGGCGGACAATGAGCGGTTCTTGGCCGACGCTCTCGCAGAAATCGCGAAAGCCGAAGTTATCGTTGATGTCATCGGAGAACAGCAGACCGCCTGGGCGCAAGGCTTCCCACAGCAGCGGATAGGCGAAACGCCGGCCCTCCACCGACTTGTCCGAATCGTAGTGGGCGAAGTCGATCCTGTCGAGCGCCGCCAGCGCCTTGGGCAGCCCTTCGCGGTCCGCCATGCGGTGCAGCGTCCAGTGCGGGTGCAGGCTCTCGGGCACCGCGATGCCGACCCAGGGATCGTTCTGATACTTCAGGTAGGGCAGGTCGATGCTGTGCAGGGCGGCGCCGGGCCGCTTGGCGATCGACAGCAGGATGGCCAGGCTGGACCAGCCGTTGGCGACGCCCGTCTCGATCACGGCGCTCGCCTGCAGGGCCTCGCAGAGGGTGTAGATCAGGTCCATGTTGCTGGCGCCGCCCAGCCGGAAGGGCACGCTGGCCACTCTCCGCTCCGCCGCGGCGATCTCCTGTGGGAAGCGCTCGGCCATATGGGTGATGGAGGTGTCCAGCCCCAGGGCCGCCAGCGCCTCGGCCGGCGAAAGCGCCCGCTCGGCGCACCAGGCGGTGCCTTCGGCCATGGCCTGGCGAGCAGCTTCTGCGGCGGCGTCCTTGCCGACGACCTTGTCCTTGATGCGCTTGGCCAGCCAGCGCGCGAGGTCCGGCCAGACCCTGGGCCGGGTTGCGAAGTGGAGGAGCTGGCGGAGAAAAAGATAGAGCCGGCTGGGCTTGGAGGGATTGGCCAGCCGCAGGGAACCTTGCGTCATAGACTTAGCGTGCTCTCCTCCCGGCCCCTGCGGCGACAGGCCGAGTAAAGTAATCCAATCTTGCAGCGCCGCCTCCGGCCGATAGGGCGCGCCGGTGGCGCGGGCGTTCGTGCCGAGCCGCTCCCGCTCCTGCGGGTTCTCGGCCAGCCGCACCAGGGCGGCCGACAGGGCGGAGACGCTCTCGACAGGCACGACGAGACCGTTTTCGCCGTTGCTGACGACCTCCAGCGGGCCGGCGGAGGCGTCGCTGACGATGGGCGCCAGCCCGCAGCTCATGGCTTCCAGCAGGGCGTTTGGCATGCCTTCGTAGCGCGACGGCAGGGCAAAGACCATTGCGCCGTGGTAGTAGGGGAAGGGATCGGCCACATGGCCCGGCCAATCCAGCCGCTCGGCGACTCCCAGGCTCTCCGCAAGCTCCTTCAGCGGTTTTTCCGCCGGCCCTTCGCCGAGAAGAGTGATGCGCCAGCCCGCCAGACGGTCGCCGGCTTCGGCGAGGGCGCGGATCAGGATGTCATAGCCCTTTTGCGGGACCAGGCGCCCGACCGCCAGGATCGTCGGCGCCGGCAGCTGCGCCGCCTGCTGCGACGGCGCGGCGGTCAGGATGTTCGGCAGATAGACCACGCCGCCGGGGATTCCCCAGCCGACGAGGGCCTGGGCCGCGCCGCGGCTGTTGACGGAGACCGCGTCGGCCGTGCGGTACAGCAGTCTGGAGAGCAGGTTCCAGTGCCGCCCCAGCGGCTGGCGCTGGGGGTCGTTGCGCTCGCAGATGATCAGCCGCGGCCGTTTCAGCCCAAGGCAGGCCAGCAGCACCTTCACGTTGGTGGGCCGGATGAAGGACACCAGCACCGGGGCGCCGCTGGCGCGGATGCGCGCGCGCAGCTTCGGCAGCCAGAAGCCCAGGCGATAGAGCCCTGCCAGGTGGGCGAAGGTCCGCCGCGGCGGTTCGTAGACCAGGAATTCCCGCTCCACGGCGGGGTCGAGCTGCAGCGCGTTGTTGTACTTGTCCTTGGACAGCAGAATGCGCACGCGGTAGCCGTCGCGCACCAGCGCGTTGGCCAGATTGCAGACCACGCGCTGGGCGCCGCCGTGGCCCAGGTGGCTGATGACGATCAGCACGTCGGGAGGCGGCGCCACGGCGTCGGTTGCGGCGGGTAGGGACTCATTCGTGGCGGCGAACACGAAGCGGCCTTTGCGGAAGTTTACTTGTAGACGGCCATGGAGATGCCGGGGATGAGGTAGCGCAGTTTGCCTTTGCGGCGCGCCAGCGGCAGGTGCCGCAGCAGGGCCTCGGTGGAGCGGAAGGCGGAGACCGGCAGGCGGATGAGCTGGTCGCGGCCGAACCAGTAGGCCTCGACAGAGCTGAAGCCCAGGCCCTTCAGCAGGGAGGCAAGCTCGCCGTAGGTCCACTCCTTCAGGTGGAAGCCTTCCGCCGTCTCGGAGAAGTAGCGTGAGACGTCATGCGGTCCGGTCAGCCGGTGCGGCGTGCGGAAGGTATAGACGCCGCCCGGCTTCAGCACCCGGTGCACGATGCGGAAGTGGTGCTCGGTGTCTTCGGGGTGCAGGTGCTCGATGAGCTGGTCGCTGAAGGCGGTGTCGATGGAATTCTCCGGCAGGTTCAGGTCGTAGCCGTTGTAGACCACCAGTTCGAAGTTCTCCGGGCGCGCGGCATCCGGGCCGATCTGGTCGGCGATGTCGACGGCGTAAACCTTGCGCGCGATCTTCGCCAGCTCGAAGGAAAAGCGGCAGTCGCCGGCGCCGAACTCCAGGACGTTGCCGTCCGGACGCACGAAGGGCGCGATCAGCCGCATCTTGCGGCGGTTCATCTTGCGCGTCGCCTCTTCGTCGGCCCGCCGTGTCAGGCGCGGGTGGTCGGGCACCTGGGCGAAGAGCTCGTCGTACATGGTGCTGTAGATCTGCTTGCGGGTTTCGCGGTCCGCCGCCATCAGCCGCTTGGCGATGGCGCTCTCCACCTCGTAGTGGTGCAGCACGCTCTCATAGGTGCGGTTCTCCGGTATCGGTAGCAGGACCTTCGAACTCTTCGCAGGCATAGGCTTACTTCCCTTCCCGCATTGCCTGTTCATTGCCGGAAATGGCCGCAGCAGGGGCCGGGCCCAGGATTTCGCAAAGCCGGCTGGCGAATTCGGCATCGATGCGCCGGGCCCCATAGCGCTGCGCCGCGGTGGCGGCGATCTGCTGGCTGCAGCTTTCCGCTGCAAGGCGTGTGCCGGCGGCCTCGGCACAGCGGGCGAAGGCTGCGGGCTCCAGCGCCGCGGCGAAGCCGTTGATACCGTCGGCGATGTGCTCGTCCAGGTCCAGGGCTCGGTTGATCACCGCCGGCAGGCCGCAGACCAGCGCCTCCAGCAGAACGTTGGGCATGCCCTCGCTGGTCGAGGGGATCCAGCAGCAGTCAGCGGCATGATAGGCCCGCCGGGGGTCCTCGACGTGGCGCGGCCGGAAGACGACACGGTCTTCTAGGTTCAGATCGGCGATCCGCCGTCTCACCTGCGCCACGTAGTCCTGATCGCCGTTGAGCGCCGGGCCGAGCAGCAGCAGGCGGTGCTCAGCCGGCAGGCGGGCCAGGACCTCCAGGGCGAAGAGCTGGTTCTTGCGTGCGCCGATTCGCCCCAGCAGCAGGTGCACCGGGCCGGCATCTTCAAGCCCATAGCTCTCGCGGGCCTGGCGGCGCGCCGAGAGATCGGCTCGAAAGAAGGCATCGGTATCGACGGGATTGGGCCGCTCCCAGATACGCTGCGGCGCGACGCCGGCCTCGATCAGGCGTCGCCTCAGCCCGGCGTTGAGGGCCACCACCAGCCGGGCGCGCTGAAAGGTGAGTCGGCGCAGCACAGCGATCGGATGCAGGCTGCGGCTGATCGGCTGGTTCACCGTAAGCTCGCGCACCACCGGGATGCCCAGCAGCAGGGCCCAGGCCGCCGCGGCGGTCGCGATCCCCGACTGTCCCAGGGCGTGGACCAGGTCAAAGCGCCGTGACCGGCGCTGAAGGAACAGCGGACGCAGGTCCCGGAACTGCGCCAGGAAGCCGTTGTCGCGACCGGTCTGGAAGATCGGCACACCTTCGAAGGCGCGGCAGTCTTCCATGTCGCCACGGCCGCTGACCGTCGCCGCCTGCAGCTGCAGTGCCAGGTTTCGGCCGAGGCGCTGATAGGTGCGATGCGCGCGCAGGCCCGCTCCACCGTAGCCCGGCGGGTAGTTGCCGACGGCGATTAGGATGCGCCGCTGCTTTTGCTGGCAGGGGATATCTGACACCGCTGCGCTAGTTCCCCGTCTCAAGCTGAGTCATCCGCGCGTTCTGTGGCGCCGAGACCAGCTGCCCGTGCTCCAGCCTGTAGACGATGTCAGCGGCGTCCTGCATGGCGTGCTGGTGAGAGATGGCTACGATGGTGATCTGTCCTGCGAGATTGCGCACCGTGGCGCAGATCGCCGCTTCGGTCTCCGGGTCCAGCGCTGTCGTGGCTTCGTCCAGAATCAGCAGGTCCGGCTTCCCGACCAGGGCCCGCGCGATGGCCAGGCGCTGGCGCTGGCCGCCGGAAAGTTGCGCGCCGCGCTCGCCGACGATGGAATGAACACCCTCGGGCATCTGCTGCACGAAGTCCCAGGCGCCGGCGGCCTTCAGGGTCTCAACCACCTGGTGTTCGGCGACGGCCGGGTCGCGCAGCGTCACGTTGTTCAGCACCGAATCGTGGAACAGCACCGTTTCCTGAGGTACGTAGCCGATCTTGTGGCGCCAGCGGGCAAGGTCGACCTGGCCGATCTCGGTGTCGTCGATCCACACCTCGCCGGACCGGGTCCGCAGCAGCCCGATGATGATGTCCACCAGGGTCGTCTTGCCGCTGCCCGAGGGCCCGGCGATGGTGATGAAGCGCCCGGCGGGCAGGTCCAGGGAGACACCGCGCAGCACTTCCTTCTTGCCGTAGGAGAAATGCACGTCGCGCAAGCGGATGCTCTTGGCAAGGTGCGGCGCCTTGCCGAGGTGGTGCTTCTCGGCGGCGACGGCCGCCGTGGACATTACGGAGCGGATGAACCAGAAGGCGGGCATTGACCCGGAAATGGCCTGAACGAACCCCTGAAGCTGCGAGACCTTGGCGGCGATGTTCAGGAAAAGGTAGGCCATGATGAAGAGGTTTTCCAGGTCGGGGCGCCAGTAGGTCAGCAGCAGATACAGTCCGATCCCCAGCGCGATCGCCGTCAGCGGCTCGCGATAGTAGGTAAGCGATTCCTTGGCCAGAATTTGCTGCCGGTGGGCGTTGTTCAGGGACTCGATGTCGGCTTCCAGGATCGGCGTGAGGCGGTCTTCGCGCCCCATCGCCTTGATCGGCTTCATGCCCTGCAGGCCGTCGATCAGGCGGGACAGCAGCGAGCGGATGAGCTGTGTCT
>MRWG01001607.1_pt1 | contig 13780 bp, 12 predicted proteins | sample 1013341 | NCBI WGS metagenome assembly MRWG01 (sample SAMN06117577, study PRJNA244670) | biofilm metagenome | biome: Water; feature: Cathode Biofilm; material: Biofilm; isolation source: microbial consortium enriched at the cathode of a solar microbial fuel cell | place: USA: District of Columbia ... | reverse complement strand
CGTGAAAGCCAAGAGCTTCGCCATTGGCTAAGCGCACGCCAAGCGCGCTCCGGGTGCCCAAGATGCAGCGTCGATGACAGAAGGCCCGTGGTGATCATGCCAAGGCTTATGATCATGGAAATTAATCCAAATGCGCTATCGGCCGGCAGCATGCCCGCTGCGCCAAGAACGCCTATCAGGAACAGCAATCCGTAACCGCTGCCGGAAAAAACAGTAAAGACTATTATGGAAGGTGCAGGATGCATGCTTGTCCCTCAATCGCTCAGAACGCGGTCTAGCCAACCGAGTAGACCGCCGCTTGCGATGGGCTCCAGGGGCTGTGCCGTGGGCGTGGATGTGTTCGGCCGTTTGCGCTCGCGCGGCGGCAGATACTTGTTGGTTGGTTTGTAGCCCATTTCCGGCATCAGATCGTACCCGTCTCTGTCAGCGACCATTCGAGAAACCTCTGATTCGGGATCGCCGAGATCGCCGAAATGCCGGGCGCTGGCGGGGCAGGTGCGTACGCAAGCCGGTTGGCGCTCTTCTTCTGCGATGTTCTCGTTGTAAATTCGGTCAATGCAAAGCGTACATTTGCGCATCACCTGTTCGCCCGGGTCCATCTCTCTGGCGCCGTAAGGGCAGGCCCAGGCGCAAAGGCCACACCCTATGCACTTGTCCTCTTCGACCAAGACAATCCCGTCTTCCGACCGTTTGTAGGAAGCGCCGGTTGGGCACACCGTTACACAGGCCGGTTCCTCGCAGTGCAGACAAGACTTCGGGAAATGCACGGTGCGCCCATCGCAGCCTTCGCCTGCTTCGAAGCTGTGCACGCGGTTCAGCCAAGCGCCAGCAGGATCGGCTCCATAGGCCGAAACGTCGGTTAGCGGTCCCGGATAGCCACCGGTGTTCCATTCCTTGCAATTGACCACGCAAGCGTGGCAGCCGACGCAGATGTCCAAGTCGATGACCAGGCCAAGTTTCTTCGGCCCGGGATTTGTAGGGAGACTGGTCATCGCCTTCCTCCCTTTTTGCCATATGCCACTGTTTCGGGTGCTCTGGGCATCCCGGGAGGTCGCTTGAAGGCTTTGCGCTTGAGCGCGGTTTCCTCGAACCCTGGTTTTTCAGCTTTTTTCAAGCGCACCCGTAAGTCATACCAGGCAGCCTGTCCTGTAACCGGGTCGGATGCGGCATAACGATAACCGCTGCCCTGTTCGGGGAGTAGTTCGTCGATCAGGTGATTGAGGAGAAAGCCGCGAGTACTCTCCGGCGCATCCTTGTCGAGGTTCCAGGCGCCAGCACGCTTTCCGATGGCGTTCCAAGTCCAAACCGTCTTGGCGTTCACGCCTTGCATTATCTTTGTTGGGGCTTTGATCTTTCCGTGCCGACTTTCAACCCAAACCCAATCATCAGCTTTCAGGTCAAGCTCCTGGGCTAATGATTCCGGGACGAAGAGCACGTTATGACCATGAATCTGGCGTAACCAGGCATTCTGCGATCCCCAGGAGTGATACATCGCCATCGGCCGCTGACTGACCGCATGGAGTGGAAAGTCATCGGCCGTGCGGGTTTCGTCCTCCAAAGGGGGGTACCAGAAAGGTAGCGGATCGAAGTAGCGGCGCAGACGTTCACGCTCTCGTTCGGGGGGCAGAACATCGCCATGGCCGTCTGCCGCAAGCCGGAACTTTTGCAAGGGCTCGACGTAGAGCTGCAGGACCACCGGTGCGGCTTCCGCCATGAAACCCATGGATTTCGCCCAATCGAGGTAAGCCTGGTTGGCAAACTTGAAGTAGTGGCCTTCCTCCGGAATTTCATGCCGCCAGAAGCAACCGTTTTCTATGTAGCGATCAAGTTGGTTAGGGTTGGGCGCACCGACGCCCTGTGCATCACCGTTCTCGCCGCGCCATCCCGCAAGCGGACCGATACCTGGCTTGCGTTGATGCTGGGTAATGTACTGTTTGTAACCCTCCGGGAATTTTTCCGAGCCGTCTTCGTTTGTCATCCCGGGCAATCCCAGGCGATAGCCGAGATGGATCAGCACATCCTGGAAGGGGCGGACGTCACGGTCCGGCGTCAATACCGGCTGACGAATTGCGTCCGCAGCGGCCTCGGCACTGCCGATCGGACGGTCCAGCAGGGAGATACAGTCCCACCGTTCCAGATAGGTCGTATCCGGCAGCACAAGGTCAGCGTACGGCACTGTCTCCGAATAGAAGGCATCGGAGTAGATCACGTGTGGAATGCGATACTCACCGGTTTCGGGATCCTTATCGGTCAACATCGATACGGTGCCGCCGGTGTTCATGGCCGAGTTCCAGGCCATATTTGCCATATAGAGAAACAAGGTATCAACCGGGTAGGGATCACCTTTCCACGCATTGGTGATTACCATGTGCATCAACCCGTGGGCTGACAGAGGATTCTCCCATGAGAATGCTTTATCGATACGCCGCGGTTTTCCGTCCGGTTCCACGAGCAGATCTTCGGGGCCCTGCACGAATCCGAGCGGCGGACCGGGCAGGGGCTGTCGCGGGTTCACCTGGCCCGGTTTGCCAGCTGGCTTGACCGGCGGCGGCGCGGACTGCGGGAACGGGGGCTTGTACCGGAAACTACCGGGGCTATCGATAGCCCCCAGCAGCATTTGCAACAAATGCAAGGCGCGGCAGGTATGAAAACCATTCGAATGGGCGGAAATACCGCGCATGGCATGCAGGGCCACGGGTCTGCCAACCATGCGCTCATGACGCACGCCACGCCAATCGGTCCAGGGCTGCTCAATCACCACGGTTTCGCTGAACGCGGCTTCGGCAATCTCAGCGGCAATGCGGCGGATCGTATCGGCAGTCAAGCCCGTCCGCTCGGCCACAGCTTCCGGGGCATACTCCGCGGTCAGATACTTCTCAGCCAGCAGATAGAATACCGGCTTTGCCTGCCGGCCATCAGGTAACGTCACCGTTTCCCTCAAATCCGGCACGACGCCATCACTGTCCCATGGCAACGCGGCCGCCTTATTCCTGTCCCATACCAGGGGTTTCCCGTCGGCGTCGCGAGCGAACAAACCGTGGGAACTACTGCCGGGTGCATCGACGACTAACCAAGGAGCGTTCGTGTAGGACTTGAGGAACTTTTTGTCGATTTTACCTGCGCTCAAGAGTTCATGAACCAGGGAGAGTGCAAAGAGACCATCGCTTCCAGGCGTAATCGGCAACCATTCGTCCGCGATGGCCGAGTAACCTGTCCGCACGGGATTTACCGAGACGAACTTCGCGCCGTTTGCCCGCAACTTGCTTAGACCGATCTTGATAGGATTGGAGTCATGATCTTCAGCCACGCCAAACATCATGAAAAACCGACTGTGCTCCCAGTCCGGTTCGCCAAACTCCCAAAAGCTGCCGCCGATGGAATAAAGGCCGCCTGCCGCCATATTGACCGAGCAGAAGCCACCGTGAGCCGCAAAATTTGGCGTGCCGAATTGTGAAGCCCACCAGGCCGTTAGGCTCTGGCTCTGATCGCGTCCGGTAAAAAAGGCCAGCTTACGGGGGTCTTCATTGCGGATCGCAGAAAGCCAACCGGTTGCGATTCCCAATGCCTCGTCCCATTCGATCTCCTCGAACTCTCCTGAGCCGCGTGGACCCACCCGCTTTAAGGGTTTGCGCAGCTTGGCCGGGCTTTCCTGGTGCATGATCCCGGCAGAGCCCTTGGCGCACAAGACGCCCTTGTTTATCGGATGATCGGGATTGCCTTCGATGTAACGTATACCGCCATCCTTGAGGTGGACGCGGATACCGCAACGACAAGCGCACATATAGCAAGTGGTTGTGCGAATTTCGTCGGACACCTTGGGAGAAAGGTCGATAGGTCGGTCGTCCGGCACTGAAGGGCTCCTGGATTGAGATAATGCGTGACGTGATGGCCAGGGAGCTATCCTAACCCTGGCGGGTAGAGATTCTCACCTACAAAGTGGAAAGGATTTCCGGGATTTGACGGATTATTCCGGTGCTAACGAACTATTTTACCAGTCAGGTGCTGCCGCACCACGGGGAAATCCTTAATTGTATCGTTTCTATATTTCTCGCGCCTGCCTCAAAATTGCCTCTTTCCAGCCCCCGGGAAGCCTAGAGTAAGCTTGAGGCTGCATGGTTCGGGAATTACACTCAAATGCAGGAGGCATTATGGCACAGGATCCTTTGAAATTCCTGCGCGACCGGCAAGGTCCGGCGCGCGCTCCCTTGTTGCACGACCCAAAGGCTGATACTCCACAGGCTCCGCAAACTAGCGCCCGCGCGCCAGAGCCCAGTTCCAAAGCAAAAGAGGATGCGACCTTGCCGCAATCAATACAGCCCACATCACGCTCAACAGTTTCATCGACTCCTGCAAGCCAACCGGAGGGAACGGGTCGATTGATCGTCGGACCGGCGATTCGGGTTAAGGGTGAAATTGGTGCTTGTGACACATTGGTGGTGCAAGGAGAGGTCGAAGCATCGATGACGGGCCGCGTGATGGAAGTCGCACAGGGCGGGCTGTTCAAAGGGCAGGTCGAACTCGAGGAAGCGAGCGTAGCAGGTCGGGTCAATGGCAAACTTACGGTCAAAGGGCTATTGAAAGTGACGGCCGGCGGCGAGGTTCGCGGCGAGATTCGCTATGGCGAGTTACAAATTGAAAAGGGCGGTGTGATTGCGGGCGACATTGGTCTGTTGGATACGCCGTCAAAGGATTCAAAGCCCGAGGCTGAAGCGACCAGAAAGGAAGCCAAATCGGCCGCTGACTGACATTCGAATCGGCACTAAAGATACCTCCTGCATCCACAAGCGGCCCCACTTAGGGGCCGCTTTTTAATTCGGCCTGGGATTACAGTAAAGCTGCGGCGTGGTGGCGCAGGTGGTCTTCAATGAATGTAGCGATGAAATAGTAGCTATGGTCGTAGCCCGGTTGCATCCGTAGCTCGAGTTCCTGGCCCGCGGTTTGGCAAGCACTGGCAAAGAGTTCCGGTCGCAGTTGTTCCATCAGGAACTGGTCGGCATCGCCCTGGTCGATCAGGATACCGCCGCTTTTACGTCCACTGAGGACCAGCGCAGTAGCATCATAGTCAGCCCAGCTTTGCCGGTCTTTGCCAAGGTAGCCTGCGAAGGCTTTTTCTCCCCATGGCACCTGACTGGGAGCCACGATTGGAGAAAACGCAGAAATCGAACGGTAGGTTTCTGGATTCTTCAATCCGATCGTAAGCGCTCCGTGGCCACCCATGGAATGGCCCATGATCCCTTGGCGGGCGAGATCGATGGATTGAAAGCTCTGCGCGAGGACTTGTGGGAGTTCCACGGTTATGTAGCTGTACATCCGATATGCAGCCGACCAGGGTGCCTGGGTGGCATCAAGATAAAATCCCGCACCGGAGCCAAAATCGTAGCTTTCGTCTTCCCCGGGTATGCCCTGATTTCGCGGAGACGTGTCCGGCGCCAGGATGTTCAAACCCAATTCGGCTGCCACCCGTTGCGCTCCGGCTTTCACCGTAAAGTTTTCTTCGGTACAGGTCAGACCCGACAAGAACGTGACCAACGGGCGCCTTTCGCCACTAACAGCGTGGGGTGGCTGGAAAAGCGAGAAACGCATGGCGCCGTTACAGCACTCGGAGTGATGTTCGAAGATGCTTTGCGTGCCCTCAAAGCATTTCACTTCTGATATTTGTTTCAATGTCATAACAGATTTAATTCCAGTAACACATTAATAAAGGACAACGCTGCGAATTGATTTTCCGGCGTGCATCAGATCGAAGCCCTTGTTGATATCCTCCAGTGGCATTGTGTGGGTGATCATCTCATCGATGGCGATCTTGCCGTCCATGTACCAATCCACGATCTTCGGCACGTCCGTCCGTCCGCGCGCGCCGCCGAATGCCGTACCGCGCCAGGACCGGCCGGTAACCAGTTGGAAGGGGCGCGTCGAAATTTCTTGGCCAGCGCCGGCGACACCGATGATGACGGAAACTCCCCAGCCTTTGTGACAACATTCCAAGGCCTGACGCATCGTGTTCACGTTTCCGATGCATTCGAAAGAATAGTCCGCTCCGCCACCGGTCAGCGACACGAGGTAGGGGACCAGATCACCCTCGACCTCCTTGGGATTGACGAAATGCGTCATGCCAAACTTTTCACCCAGCGCTTTACGCTCGTTGTTCAGATCTACGCCGATGATCTTGTTTGCACCCACCATTCGCGCGCCCTGAAGAACGTTCAGCCCGATACCCCCAAGGCCGAAGACAACCACGTTTGAACCAGGCTCAACCTTTGCAGTGTTGACGACGGCGCCGACGCCGGTGGTGACGCCACAACCGATGTAGCAAACCTTATCGAAAGGAGCATCGGAACGAATCTTCGCCAGCGCGATTTCCGGTAAGACCGTGTAATTGGCGAAGGTAGAGGTTCCCATGTAGTGAAGGATCGGCTTGCCGTCGATGGAGAAACGACTGCTGCCATCTGGCATCAGACCCTTGCCCTGTGTTTCGCGGATGGCCTGGCAGAGGTTTGTTTTTGGATTGAGGCAGTACTCGCATTGCCGACATTCCGGCGTATAGAGCGGAATGACGTGATCGCCTGGCTTAAGCGAGGAGACGCCCGCACCCACTTCAACCACAACGCCTGCACCTTCATGTCCGAGGATAGCTGGAAAAAGACCCTCCGGATCGGCGCCGGACAGGGTGAAAGCGTCGGTATGGCAGATACCGGTTGCCTTGATTTCCACCAGGACTTCACCTGCCCGTGGGCCTTCCAGTTGCACGGTCATGACTTCCAGGGGTTTGCCAGCCTCCAGGGCAACAGCGGCGCGTACATCCATCTTCAATTTCCTTCCGTGAGCACTTTTTGGGGACGGTACCTGACCGACCGGATTATGTTTGGCGACAGACTTGCAGAAGCTGGTGGCGTATGACAAGCCCCCGCATCCCAATTAGCGTAAAGCTGCGTTGCAGAGTTATGCCACTTGCCGGGCTTGCGGAATTCGGCCTTGCTGACCTAGGCTCCCTACATTCGCTCGGAGGAGGTACGAATACCATGGACAGTATCCAACAAGCGCGGGTTGATCTGGCAGCCGCCCACAGGCTCGCCGCACGCTATGGCTATCATGAAGGTGTCTGCAATCATTTCAGCTATGCCATCCCGGATATGGATGATCGGTTTCTCCTGTCGCCTTATGGTGTTCACTGGTCGCAGGTGCGAGCGAGCGATCTCCTGCTCGTCAATGCCAATGGCGAGGTCATCGAAGGGAATGGCCATGCTGAGACGTCGGCCTTTTGCATACATGCAGCCGTTCATCTGGCGCACCCAAGGGCGGCTTGTGTACTGCACACGCATATGCCCTATGCAACAGCCCTGACTTCATTGGAAAACTCCGAGATTCTACCAATCAGCCAGAATTCCCTGAGGTTCTATCAGGACGTTGCCTACGACAACGACTACGGCGGATTGGTCCACGATATGGAGGAAGGGGCGCGACTTGCGTCCAATATAGGCAACAAGCGGGTCCTGATGCTGGGCAACCACGGAGTGATGGTTGTTGGGCCAAGCATCCATCAGGCCTTTGATGATCTTTACTATCTGGAGCGCACTGCAGAGCTACAGGTATTGGCTTATTCGACCGGCAAACCGCTGCGGTTGATGGGGGAGAACCTCGCGCGCCATACGAAGACACAGTTCGATGAAGAGCGCGATCGCTACAGCCGGATTCACTTTGATGGCTTGCTACGCATTCTCGATCAGGAGAGCCCTGAGTTCAGAAACTAAACCCTGCGGTTTGGGAATGCAAAAAAGGGAGCCATGGAGCTCCCTTTTTCGTGCGCGAACGTTTGACGAAGAAAGTTATTCTGCAGCGATAGCCTGTGCCTCCCGGCGCTGCAGCTCTTCGCCCAGGAAATCGGCAAGTTTCTGCGGGCCGGTCTTGGCGAGCTTTGCCGAGCGCTCAGCCCCATTGTTGTAGTTTGTGTTGGTATTGATGTCGTAGGTATAGATATTGCCTTCGATATCGCGGATGAATTCAATACCGGCAACTTCGACGCCGTTGTCCGCGAGTACCTTTTCCAACGTCGAGATCAGCGCCGGATCAATATCATCTGTAATCTGGAATTTAGGTGCTTCTTCTTGATCTGGGGTCGCCGGACAGAAAGCGTCACCGACCGCGCAGGCATCCGCAGGGCAAAGCTCAAATCCCTGGCTGGTATCGACCCGTACGGCATAGTGGAAACGTCCGCCGATGAACTCCGCACGCGTGATGTAGGGCTCTGCAGGCCGGATGTACTGCTGAATCAACCAGGTACCATCGACAGGCTCTTCATACTCCGGGCTTTCGAGGTAAGCGGCCAAACTGTCCAAATCCTGGAACAACTGGACGCCCAGGCCTTTCCCGCCACGGTTGGGCTTCAGGATAAGCGGTAGCTCCGCAAAGGCCCGAGCTGCCGGTAGCACCGCGTCCTTGCCGACGGCAATGCGCGTGCGTGGCGTGCGGACGCCTGCCGCCTGGAGCGCGGCATACTGTGCAACCTTGCTGACTTCCAGGTACAAAGCACGGCTGCCGTTGACGACCCTGCGACCGTTCAATTCTAGCCAGTTCAGGACATGTTGGGTGTAGGAGGGAGCATGGGTGTGCCCGCGCGTATGAGCGGAAGCGCTCATGCGGCTATAGAAAATGCCTTCCGGCGGTTGGGAATCAAATGACAGAACGCCTTCATCGAGGTGCCACTCCTCGAACTCCAAGCCTGCAGATTCCAGAGCCGACCGGAAAGGCGGCAACCACTCATCGTTCTCGTGCAGAATATAGATCTTCGACATTTTTGCCGCTCCATATTTTACGCATAAGCTGCGTGAAATAGTGAATATCACACTCAATAATGAGATTAAATGGAGGTATTAAGACTCTTCAAGTGGGAAATACAAAAATTCACGAATCTGTGCGCAGAGCGGCGAGGGCTTCAGGTGTGTCAATATCTTCCAAAATGCTGCGATCATCGATTGCGATCTCAGCGACCAACTCCGGATAATCGCTAAGCAGATGTCGTGCGCCGACGTCACCATGGAGCGTTTGTAGTTCGGCAAAGAACTGGCGGGAAATTAGAACCGGATTGCCGCGTTTACCCTGCCACGTCGGCAGGCAGATTGAGCGCCCTTCCACCGGATTAAAACCAGCGATGATGCTGTTTATGACGGCGGTCGAAATCCGTGGCATGTCACCGAGCATGATTATAACGCCGTCAGGCTGACCGGGGAGGCTAGCCAACCCCCGTTTTAGGGATGAAGCGAGGCCGCTGGCGTAATCCGGATTATGGGCGAAAACGAGCTCCATATCCGCGAGTGCGCTGGTTATATCTTGTGCTTGATGACCGGTAACGACAACAAGGTCGCTTATCTGCGCGGCCTTGAGGGCTTCGACTGCATGGCGAACCAAAGGCTTGCCATTGACGTCGGCCAGGAGTTTGTTGGCATGCCCCATGCGCCGTGACTGTCCTGCGGCCAGCAGCAAAGCCGCAATTGTGGGTGCACGCGGTGCCAGCGGACGGTCCTCCTGTTCGGGATCAGGTTTTCCTTCCACGGCAAAGGAACGCGGCAGGGGGCGTTGGGCGATCTCCATCAATAGGCCGCCAGCACCCATCTGCATGATATCCCGAGATCCGACGGGTAGATCACAGAGCAGCCGTTCCAGAACCCAATCGAACCCGTTGACCTTGGGCGATCGGGCGCAACCGGGCAGCCCCAGCACCGGCAGGCCATCCCACTCCGCAAGCAGCAGAAGATTACCTGGGTCTACCGGCATGCCGAAGTGAAGAATCGTTCCACCGGCTTGCGAGATGCCTTGGGGAACAACGTCGCGCCGGTCGACGATGGCCGACGCTCCCGATACGAGCAGCAGTTCACAACCCTCGGCTTGGAGCTCCTTCAAGGCGTTTGAAATTGCAGAAGCATCGTGGGCGCAGCGCCGCTCTTTAGCTGGAGGGCAGTCGAGGTGCACTAGGCGCTGATTCAAGGCGTCAACAGTCTTGTCTAACAAGCTGACCTTCATGCCGGGCAGTTCGGTTTGCACCAGTCCTATCTGCCGCGCTCGAAGCGGGGCAACGCTGATCAGCGGTTCATTGCCGAGCGTTTGAATTGCCTGGTCAATGATCTTACTGCTTGCAGCGAAGGGAATCATTTTCACCGTGGCCACCATCTGGCGCGGTTCAACGAGGCCATAAGGTGGGACCGTTGCAATGGTAATGCACTCATCGGTCAGGTTGAAGGCGTCGAGCCGCGCTCTGTCGATCACCGCCAGTCCGCGCGCCTGGGCAATGAGATTGCAGCGCCCCGTAAAAGCAGCGGTCTGACTAAGGTTAGCGCCACAAATGGCCTCCGCTACCGTGGCTGCGGCTTCGTCTTCGTGCAGGTCTTCTCTCGCCATGCGAGCGACGGTGACCTCTTCAATGCCTGCGGCGAGCAAAGCTGCAACGTCTTCCTCACTCAGCTTACGACCCTTCTTGAAGCTTGATTTATCAAAGCGAATCGAATGGGCGAGTAGGGAACCGGCAGCATTGCGGCTATTGACCTTAAAAAAATCCATCAGGCTGTGTCTCCCCGGATCAGCGGCGGCGCAGCGCGCAAGACCTGGGTTATCTGAGCCATTACCGAAACAGCTATTTCTGCCGGTGATTTTGCACCGATGGAGAGGCCCACAGGCCCTTGGATACGTGCGATCGCCTCTTCGCTCGCACCTTCCGCACGTAAGCGGATTAGGCGTTTGGCATGGGTTCGTGTCGACCCCAGGGCTCCAATATAAAAGACCGGCGATTGAATCGCGGCGAGCAATGCGGGGTCGTCGAGTTTAGGGTCGTGTGTCAGCGTGACAACGGCGGTGCGGCGATCCAATGCAAGATCCGCCATGGCTTCATCCGGCCAGGAGTCTGTGCATTTGATACCTGGGAACCGCTCCTCGGTTGCCCAGGCTTTGCGTGGGTCGATCAGAACGACATCGTACCCGGTCATCTGCGCCAGGGGCGCCAGGGCTTGCGCGATATGAACCGCACCCACCAGGACCAGACGCAAAGGGGGATTGAAGACCTGCAGGAACCAGCGGTCCTCGTGCAGCCCGCTCCGGTCATCCCGTAAAGCCTTCCGAATCGCTGCCAACAGATCGCCTTCAGGCTTGAAATCGCCGTCGGACTTGCCGTCGATAACCAGACACTGTTGGCCGGACTCGATGTTGGTGACCAGGACCGTTTCCAGTTTGCCCTGTCGAGCCTCCAAGAGCCTGTCGAGCAGGCGGCGTTTCATGCCAAGGACTCCACGAATACCTTCACCGTGCCACCACAGGCCAAACCAACCGACCAGGCGTCCTCATCGGTGACACCAAAGGTCAGGAGCTTTGGCGGTGCGCCCTCCATGATCTGACGAGCCTCATGCACGACAGCGCCTTCGATGCAGCCGCCAGATACCGAGCCAACCATGCGCCCGGTTTCATCCACGGCCAACTGGCTGCCGACCGGACGCGGTGAAGAACCCCAGGTTGCCACGACGGTTGCTAAGGCAACCTTGTGGCCCTGGTCCTGCCAGTTCGTGGCCGTTGCGAGAACATCAGCTTCGATCATGCCGACTTTCCTATCCATTGGCTTGCAGCCTCCTCTCGTGCCGGCGGGACGGCGCTAAGCGCGGCGGCCAGATCGGCCAGACTGTTTATGCTATGGGCACTGCGGAGTTCATCAACGTGACCGATCATCGCGCTGGCACCCTGTGATTTCGGTGCATAGCCGTCATACCGCAAGAGGGGGTTGAGCCAGATCAGACGCCTGCAGGACTTGTGTAAGCGCTCCATCTCCTCGCCAACGCCACGGGCGCCTTCGCGGTCCAATCCGTCTGTGATTAACAAGACGACTGCCCCTTGTCCGAGCACCCGTCTGGACCACTGTCTGTTGAAATCCTTCAAGCACCCACCGATTCGCGTCCCACCCGACCAATCCTCAACCTCGGCTCCCACCTTTTCGAGTGCTACGTCAATGTCCTTGTAGCGGAGCTGGCGTGTGATGTTGGTCAGTCGCGTTCCAAAAACGAAGGAATGGACACGGTCCCGGTCGTTGCTCAAGTGGTGCATGAAATGGAGAACCATCCGTGAATAGCGCGCCATGGAGCCGGAAATGTCGCAAAGGACGATCAAGGGGGGGCGGCGTGTGCGAGGCTCCTTCCAGTTGAGAGGAATATGATCGCCCCCACCGTGCAAGCTGGCCCGCAGCGAGGCCCGAAGGTCTATTCGACGTCCATGCGGCGCTGCACGGAACCGTCTCGTCTTTACTTCTTGCAGGGGTAACTTCAAAGCTCTAATGGCATGTTTTGCCGCTTCCAATTCATCGAGCGACATCTTCTCAAAATCCATTTCCTGGAGTCGTTCACGAGCGGAATAGGTCAAGCTGGCATCGACTTCTATTTCTTCTTCCGCATTTTCCTGCGGCTCTTTCGGCGCCTGACGGGGCGGCGAGAAGGCATCAGCAACGCGCCTGCTGATCTCTTGCTCGGCAGCGTCGCGCAGACCGTCCGGCGTAACATCCGGCAGCAACAGCCCCTTCAGCTTGTCCAGTATCTTTGGGTTACGCCAAAAAAGATGGAAGGTCTGGTCGAAAATTTCCTGCTGATCGCGCCGATTCACGAAAGTGCTGTGGAGTGTCCAATAGAAGTCATGGCGCTCGCCGATACCGACGGTGGTTATGGCCTCCAGGGCTTCGTGCACCTTTCCAGGGCCCACCGGCAGTCCTGCAGCCCTAAGCGTTCTGGCAAAGTAGAGGACGTTTTCCGCCAGGCGGCCTTCTTCGGTTGTGAACTGTTCATTGGGGGTGGTCATCTTAAGCGCCGGGGAGCCCAACCATATCCTGCTTTACCTCATCCAGAAGACGTGCCGCCTCGCTTCCTTGAATCTTCTGGATATCGTCCTGGTACTTCAAAAGAACGCCAAGCGTGCTGTCGATCGTTTCCGGGTCCAGAGCGACTTTATCGAGTTGGGTTAAGGCATCGGCCCAATCAATGGTTTCGGCCACACCTGGGAGTTTGAAAAGGTCATTTCCATGCCGCAAGCGCTGGATAAACGCGACGATCTGCCGGGACAGAGCGTCGGCTGCCTCGGGTGCCTTGATTTTGAGGATTTCAAGTTCCCGCGTGGCGTTGGGATAGTCGACCCAGTGATAGAGGCAACGGCGCTTGAGAGCATCGTGAATCTCTCGGGTGCGGTTAGAGGTGATGATAGTGATCGGCGCTTCTGCCGCTTTTATAGTGCCGAGTTCAGGAATGCTGACCTGAAAATCTGACAGCAACTCCAGCAAGAAAGCTTCGAAAGGTTCGTCCGTACGGTCCAATTCGTCGATCAGCAGGACCGGCGCGCCACCGATTCCGGGCCGCAGAGCCTGGAGCAGGGGGCGCTCTATGAGAAAGCGCTTGGAGAAGATATCGCTCTCCAAACCTTCGCGGTCCCGATCACCCGCTGCTTCGGCCAGCCGAATCTCCATCATCTGGCGGGCATAGTTCCACTCATAAACCGCAGAGTTTACATCCAAACCTTCATAACACTGCAGGCGGATTAGTGGCCGCCCTAATGCGGATGCTAGAACCTTGGCAATCTCGGTCTTGCCGACACCGGCTTCGCCCTCCAGGAAAAGTGGGCGGCCAAGCTTTATTGCCAGGAATAGAACGGTGGCCAGACTGCGCTCGCCAATGTATTGCCCGCGTTTTAGCAGTTCCAATGTCTCATCGACATTCGCGGGTAAGGCGCAGTGCGCCGCAGAATCATCCGCCATACTTTCCTCTCGAAGGACCAA